>Ga0256408_1000280_pt1 | contig 50043 bp, 62 predicted proteins | sample PhyAR1_FD_185998 | JGI IMG/M metagenome (GOLD analysis project Ga0256408, IMG submission 185998) | Leaf surface microbial communities from alfalfa plants in UC Gill Tract Community Farm, Albany, California, United States - DLSL A.R1 | ecosystem: Host-associated > Plants > Phyllosphere >...
GTCTCGAGATAGGCGAAATCATGAGCGGGTATTCGTCGCGTTGAACAATCTTGTTCTCGACTTGGACGAAATACCGTTTCTTACTGGATAGGACAGGCGACACCGACGTCTGAAAGCCATACTGCTTCCGGACGTTCGGTGTGACCTGGACGCCATATTGCGTCGTCGGCATGAGTCAGCGCCTCCTTATTCCATCGTAGTCTTGAAAATCCCCCACCCGATCGGATTGAACGGTGTAAATTCGTCGATACGCATTGGTGTGAGCGGTGTCGTTGCTAAAGCGTATTGATAGAGGTGTTTGGCTTTATAAGAAGCGGTTAGCTCTATACCTGCAGCAACAGGAACGTCGAATAAAAACGACTTCGTGTCTTTATCGAATGTGAACCCGGTCGTGATCTCGTTGCAATCTCCAAAAAGAAGCGGTTTAGTTTCATTTGGTGTATGTGCGACATGGAAAACCTTTCGGACACCGTCTCCAACGCCGATTTCCTCATGCGGAACGATCTTGTCGAGTTCGAGCTCATCCCATTGCTCGATATTTTTCGGGTGAACCGCGAAGACGTCGTCTAAGATGCCGACCATTCCTTCGTTCGGGTGAACAATTGCCATTTGAGAAACGTGATACTTCCCGGTATAAGCAGACGGGTTGAACTTCGTGTCAGGTAGATCAAGACTGACGTGGTGCGAAATGAAGGCAAGATAATGCGCTTGATATAACGCACCGCCTAGCGTCTGGTGCAACAAGACGGATTGATTTCCATTCGAGCTCTTCGTTCCGTAGTTGAGCGAGGAACCACCAAGAACGAGCTTTTCGTCCCAAGGAATGACGCCACCTGTCTTCGCGCCACCAATAATGACGGTATTTCGCTGAGGCTGATTTCCGACAACGTGAATCCGACCAAAATAGAACGGGATGAACAACGATTTCTTTGGATCAGCAGAAGCGTCGACGCGGATCATGAGCGCTAGACGATCTTTATTGACCGATCCGCGTAAGTACACGAATGTATCGCGCGAGAACGTCCGTGAGAAGTTTAAGTCGTCTGTGAAGGACATCATGGTCGGGATCGACGCTTGGATGTACGTGATCGCGCTGTAAGCAAGGTTCATGTATGATTTCGCAAGAAGATTGTCACTGTCGGTCGTAGGCGCTTCAATGTCGCCATAGTCAACGCCACGAATCGGCGTAATGAAGACGCGACAATCCATTTCAACGTTCCCCGTTGTAGGAGCGTCATTGAATGTGATCGTCCCCGTTTCATAGTCCACGACATACGCGGAATCGTTAACGAGAAGGCTGTTAACGTACATTTTTAACGTTCCTGGACGAATCTTTTTCCCATTTGTCGTGAACGTCTTTTTAGTACCGTCCGCTGTACCGAGCAAGGCGCTTGGTGTGCCTTTAGCAATTGCTTGGTCGAAATAAACGTCGTTGTAAGTAAAGACTCCGAATGAATTGGCGGGTTCATGCGCTTTAGATGACAAATATCCGCTTCCTTTGACGATTTTCCCGACTGACGGAGCCGTTGTAAAGGTGATTTCGTCGTACTGTGGACCGACTGTATAAGATGATTTTGCAACTTCAACGCCCTCAACGATGATTCGTTCTGTTCCTTGTTGCAACGGACCCGCGGGAAACTTAAATGTCTTTTTCGTTCCGTCACCTACGCCCAACATTGCCAAGCGGGATGTCTCTGAAATGAAGCGAGAGTCGTCAAACGTCGGTTTGTCGAGGTCATACCCCCACGCCATACCAAGGTTCCGTCGGAGTTTGTCGGATCCGATTGATTCAAAGATACGAACTTCTGTGTACTGACGTGACCCTTTTTTAACCGCACGATAGCGAGCGATCATCGCCCACCCCGCGCTTGCTAAAAGAGCTGTCATTTTTTGTGGATATTCTTGTAAAGTGATTTGAGTATCAATATATGTTGGCATTAGTTAGCCTCCTTCTCGTAGATAGCGAACCCAGCTGGTGAATAAACAATCGCCGGACTTTTCGTGAGCGGAGACACCGCGTCGACGACGAAAAACTTATAGAGATCGAAAACGTTTGGACAGGCTTCCCGCTTCACCTTCAAGCGGTCGGTGTTGATCAGACCGATAGAGCTCGTCATCAGCATGTCTTTCAGATAACCCCGGACCCCTTCTTCCGGATGAATGACATACGCACGTGAAGCCACGACTTTATTCAAGTAGCTCGACGGATTGAACTGGTACTGATACTCATCGTTCTGTTGGTTTTTCCAAGCAGACGCGTAACTACGTCCATCTGTACTCACGCGGTCGGGTGGCATCGTGTCTGATCCGGTATGGAACGACAGGTAGTAGGCTTGATAAAAGGCACCCATTTTCGCGCGCTTAACAATGATATTGTCGATGCCGTTCCCTGGCTTTTTCGCATAGTTTTTGCCGATCGGCATGAGAGGCGTCGCGGTATGCGGTTTTGTACTTCGATAGTCGTAAGTCGCTAACGGAACAGCGGTACCACCGAAGAGGACAGATTCGTTCGTGTCTGCTGCGTCTTCCGGAACAAGTTGTCCCATGTAGATCGGGATTGTTGGAACGTTGTTGTCTGCGTATGCTGCAGTATTATCACACTGAATGATGATTGAGACCGTTTCAGGTGACACACGCCCTTCGACGCGGATTTTCGAATCTGGCCACCAGTTCGTCATCCAACCGTTTCCGGTTGTCCCTACTTCACGTGTCTTTACGCGCATCATTGGGGATTGCATGATTTCTGGATGACTGTTTGCACCATCAAAGTTGTAATACAATGTCGATCCATTCATTCCGGAAAACGGCTTATACCCTAGATTTTCAACGTCAATGACCGCTTGTGCGTCGTCACTTGGATAGACGTTGATCGTGCCATCCTCGATGAATGGTTTATCTTTCAGCATGTAGAAATAGAGCTCGCTTGTATCGATTGCAACGTTGTTGAACTGATCAATCATCCATTGATGCAGTTTCCCGCGAAGGACACCATCTGCAGCAATCAATTTTGTTGAATCAGGGTATTTGTCCGTTCCTTTGAATTCAGCGGGTAAATCGCGGAACTTTTTCGACATGGAACTCATACGCGCCATTCCGAATAGCTCACCAGACCCATTGCGAACGACGATATGGTCTGCTAGATAGATCGTGAATGAAATTGAATCTGGATCAACGGAACTGTTTGGTGGTTTCTGATAGAACGAACCAAAGTTGAAACCGAGTTTTTTGAATGAACTTTCAGCGGTCCACCCGTTCGAAACGAGAAGGTCCTTCATCTCTGTCATAAAGCCGCCTTCAGTGAATAGTTGTTTAATATATGGCATGTTATCTCTCCTTATCGGTCTAGCATGTGATAGTTGACGTATACGGCTTTGCTCGAGAGGGACACATTCGTAAAGCGGAATCGAAGTCGGTCGCCTTGCTGAAGCGGAATGCATGCATACAGCTGTAGTCCTTCAGGTAGGTCTTTGGTGTAGATGGTTTCAGCGACGATCTTGTCATTCACGAAAAAACTCCAATGATCCTTATCTGCGTAACGCTCGCATGCGGTCGCAATACTGATCAAGTCCGCATATTCACTTTCGACCACGTATTCTTCCTCGACGATCTCGTCAGCGGACGTGACTTGTATGCGTAATCCTTTAAAATGCGGGTTATGGAAACGTGGCATAAACGGGTAATCGTGCCGTCCTCCCGCTTGATAAACTGGATTAAATCCCATTACATTCGTTCACCCTCTCCGTTTTCATCGCTCCAATCGTAATCGGTGATAGAACCGTCATACGTTGGCTCGAGATCAATGTCTTCCGTATCTGGTGATTCAGGTTCATATTCATCTGTTTCTTGCGGATCTTCGTCATATCCAAGCGGCTCTCCCTCTTCCAGCACGATTGGTATGACTTCAATCAACCGCCATGACACTTCGTCATAAATCAGCTGAGTTAAAACGATGCGTCCGGTGACTTTGTTCGTCTCAAGTACTGATTCGAGTCTCCCGAAATCATCTCGAGCAAGGTCCATGACCATGACGTCTTCACCTTCAACGTTGTACAGCAGACCGTTTTCGTCATAAGAAAGCGTTAGTTTCTCGATAACTTCCGAGATGATTTGCGTGTAATTTTTTGAGTTATCTTCAATGCGTTCGATCCGACTCAGGACGCCGTTTTTCAACATCCGCTTGATCGGATCAAACATGTTATTTCGGTTGCGTGCTTTCATCAGCGGTCCTCCTATACGCGGGTGATGACCCATGTCCGCACAGGTCGCTTATTAGGGTCGTAATAGCCTGATTTATGAATAATGTTTGTTCGCGCCATCTCAAGGTCCGGTAATTCCCCAGCATCATACAAGATCGCTCCGCTTGCCTTCCGAACGCGGAAGCGTCCGGATAAGGTAGACATCGTCCCAGCTGAAACGCCAACGAATTTCAGGACGTTAGGACCCATTTTGAGCGGTAGATTCAGCACAAACGGCTTGTTTCGGATGAAAACATTCGTTTTAAGTCGTCTTCCGTTGAAATACACATTCATTCGGTCCCCATCTTCGACACTGAAATCCCATACTTCGATTGAAATCTTCGACTCCGTTACGCTGAACGGTGGAAGATCGCTTGGAGGTGGAGGCGGTGGGGGTGGTAAGTGTTCTGGACTGCTTATTTTGAAGCCTGTGTTATCTGCAAGCTCGAGCGTTTGGAATAGACCGTCAGACGTATAGGAATACTTGATTCCGCGAATATGTAGGTTCCAGTTCACCTGACTAATCCGTTCGCGGGCAAGCACGACGTCTAGTAATTCAAGCGGCAGCACTGCCGGCACTGTAATGGACAACTTACGCCAGCGCATTGCCATTTGATTAAACAAGGATTTTGCAACGTAGTACCGCTTTTCATAGGTATCTGCCCATGGCACTTCAACTTCCATCTCGCGATAACTTTTCTCATGAAAAATGTTTTTTCGAATGGTTGAACTTTCAAAACGGTTTGCTTCTTTCCCGCATTTGATCAGAATCGCGTTGTAAATTTCGCTATCATCAATTTCAAAGTCAGACTCCTGAATCTCGATCGTGTCATCAAACGTGTAGACAGCTTTAGACGTCCGCGAGAAGACAGGCACATTCTTCATCCGGAGGACCCCCATCTTGTCCTCAATTAGTACTGTAAACGTGCTATCGACCATTGACGTGATGAGATCAGCGGGTTTCTCCCGTCGAAGTCCCATCTTCTTCGTAACGATGAAAGGATCACTGCTCCCTGGCTCTTTGAGCGTGAAAACTTCGCTTTCTAATCCCACCGCCTTCAGCAATTCTTTAACTGCTGTTCCAACGTTCATGTTTTTATCTTCGATCACATACGTTTTTTCCGGTCGTAGTGTGTCCGACAATGCTTTTTTATACATAGAGCGCCCGGTAATCTTAATGGTCCTTCCCTGACTGTCGATGTTGACGTTATCAATGGTCCCGGTCATCATTCGCATGTAATTGCCGTTATACCCGAAGTGGATAGAAAGCTTCGTTTCTGGAAGAAGTACGTTCCGCCATGGCGACGGGATCGGAACTTCATGGAACATGCGAACGTCGCCGTATTTGTTGAAGCGGTAGTCCGCTGAAAGCGAACCATTTTCGTTTGAACAGATGATCGTGAACGTTTTTGCTGGCGATTCAATGTCTGTGTCCAGTTCGATGCTGATCACATCGGGCAACCATGCGTCCGTAACGAGAAATTCCGATGCTTCCGGTGGTCGCTCGATGATTACTGCAGCTGAAGGACGTCTAAAATTCTTACCATTTTGCCATGCTGAGGTCATGGCTTGCTGTAGTTCAATGTTTACTGGTTTCATATGCCATTCGACCCCGCTCCCGGTCGTTGATCGGATATTAATTTAACGCGGAGGAAGACTGACGCCCCTTTGGTTGTTGGTTCACTGTCTAATCCGTTCAAATAACCGCCATACAAGCCATAGCGTGATTTGAGCACCATATAACTGTCATGGCGTGTATCCATGAACTTATTGAAACCCTCATGCGTCAAAAAGCAGAGCGTCATGCCAATTTCACAGCCTGTATTGCCTGTACGTTGCGTTCGGACGGACCCTTCTAGGGTATTTTGCAGTTGGATGCCGTACAGCGGCTTTGGTGGTGTTAATTGATCGACGGCATAGACATAAGTTGATGGCACATAACGGTGATAGAAGATGCGTCTTACATTCACTTTGTCTGTTGACCGAAAATAGTCGTTTGTCGCAATACCGATCTTTCGTTGCCCAGAATCAACTGGTAAGAAGACTCGCGTCCATGTGCGGGATCCGCGAACGATTTTACGCTGGCGTGTATAGCTTGATTTGGCGTTATGCGTAACGAGAGCAATTTCTGCTCGAGTAATCTCCCCTTGAGACGTGACAGCTGCTTGAACCGCGTAATCCATCGCGAGCATACCGACTTCGTCTTCCTGAACATCGACCATAGGTGACAACCATAGTTTTTCTGGTCCAGTCACCACTAGCGAGGGACCGGAAAAAATCTCGGTCTCCTCTACGTGGCTATAAAGCGTTGGTAACATTAGTTTCCTCCTCCCCGTCGATTGACTTCTTTTTGCGTGTTGTCGACGATCGTCCGTTGAACGTTTCGACCGAGTGCATCGAAATCAGCGTCTCGATCCATTGATTGAACGTTAACCGCAACAGGCATGTTCTTGATCTGGATAAACTGTGGTGATTGTTGCTGTGTGTTGAGATCAACTTGCGCGGCAGCGGCATTGATTTGAGCGTTGACGTCATATCCCGCACCAATGGAGCTCGCAATCATGCTTGTCGCAAGATCGTTCACGTTCCCACTGAATTCCGGAATGATGTCGACCTTCGCCCCACGACTGAAATCACCAGTCGCGGCATCGACCATGCCCGCTGTCTCGTCTTGAACACGTCCGACATTGTCATTGATACCAAGTGCGACCCCTTCAGGAATCCACTTCGCAAGCGCCCGCATGAGACGTGATGGTGAAGCAATGCCCATCGTCTTTTTGAAGGTACTCATGATGTCTCCGGCAAGGTCCCGAACGACGTCGAGCGCCTTCTTCGCTTTGCCACTCATCCCGCCAATGATTCCACCGATGACGTCCGCGCCCCAGCTGATAGCCTGACGAGCGAGTCCTGTGAAATAACGCTTAATTTTGCCGAATGTTCCTGAGATCGCGGATGCTGCACGACCAAGGTTTGATTTGATATTGTTGTACACCGACCGGAATGCGTCTCTCGCGGTCCGGGCAATGTACGACATTGCCGATGAAAACGCGCGACGAACCCGACCTAGTACCTCAGACACGATCCGCCCCACAGCAGACATCGCGTTGGACACCGCTTTTCGGATAGCCGAAAAGGCTGACGACGCTAATCGACGTAGGGTAGACATCGTGTCAGAAAAGATTTTTCGAATACGAGAGAGCGCACCAGAGATTACCTTGCGCGTCGCTTCCATCAGATTCGAAGCAGTGCGTCGAATTGCATTAAACCCGGACGAAACGAGACGTCGGAGGGTTGCCATGGAGTCCGAGAAAATCTTACGAATCCGGCTTAAAGCACCGGAGATCACCTTCCTCGTTGCCTCCATCAAATTTGTAGCAGTCCGGCGGATCGCGGAAAACGCTCCGGAAACCACCCGACGTACATTGGACATCGCATTACTGAAATTGCGCCGAATTTGGCTTAATGCGTTCACTATTCCTTTACGTGTCCGCTCCATCCAGTTCCCAATAGATCGGTACATGGACGAAAACGCACTCGTTGTCGCCTTCTTCGCTGAACTCCAACCATTCAGGAAGGCGCGTCCTGCAAGGCGCAAGGCAGACGCAATGATTTTGCCGTAAGACCGAACGACAGTACCAATCGTCTTACCGACAGCTTTTAGTGCACGTGCTGCAAGGATTGGGAACCCCTTAAATATGCCCGTAAAGGCTTTTTTCAGGAATTCTCCGATCGGTCCTAGTGCTTTGACAAGATTCCCGAGCTGGTACGACCACGTTCGGTTTAATGAGCGGAGGTTCCGCCCCACCATGCCTTTGAAATCGCCCCACGCGTTGCTAAAACCGCGTTTCAGCTTTGGACCTAAGTTCGAAAACGCTGAGCCGATGCCTGATAGTCCGGTTTTAAACCACGAAGCTATCTTACGACCGCCTTTTTTCGCCCCTGAAGCAATTGAATCCCAGTGCTCTACAATGTACTTTCCGAGCAATCCGAGAGGACCTAAGAGTGTCCCGAACAGCATTGATTTCCAATTTTTCGAGAAGTAATCGCCTATCTTACCGAAAATCTGCTTCGTTTTATCGACAATTTCGTCCCAATACTTGTAGATCAAGTAACCGAGACCCGCGACAACCGCTACAATCGCCGCAATACCGAGTACCCATGGATTGGTTAGGAGCGGAAGAAGCATGGCTCCAAAGCGCCCTAGAACGCCACCGACACCACCGAGAGCACGTCCGATCAACGGACCCATCTTTCCAGCTGCTCCACCGATGCCCCCAAACGCTTTCTTAAGGAGACCGATCGCTCCGGTTGCCTTCCCTGCGTTGCCAGATAGTAACTTGAACGCGGATGACAGCAACCCAAGACCCGGAATCAGTTTCCCAAGCGCTCCTGTCATCATGCCGATTCCGACAGCGTACACGATATACTTCCCGGCTCCTGTTTCCATCAAGGAAGCAACAGCTTCGAGTATGACCGCCAACGCTTCAAAGACCGGGAGAAGTACGTCCCCGAGAATTTGAGCGAGTTTGTCCATCATTTTTCCGAATCCTTCTGCTCCGGTTTGACCCGGTCCGGCGAAGGCTTCGATGATCACGTTTCCGATTCGCTTCACAGCGTCCCAGATTCGCGCTAAAACAGGCTCGAATTTGTCCCAGTTCTTATAGATCACCCATGAAAGAGCGGCAATCGTCGAAAGAATCGGGTTCATTTTCACGAATTGAACGAGGAATCCTCCAACCATGCCGGGTAAACCGCGTAGAGCGGACAAAATACCCGGTCCGAGCATCCGAAACATACGCGGAAGACCAGCAACCGCGTTTCGCGTCAAGATAAGGTTGTCGTACAGCATGCGCGCCTGTGGCGACATGACGACCATTCCTTTACCCGCGAAGCCTAGCGCTTGTCCTAGTGCTTGGAATAACCCCCTGTTCATCAGGAGGAATCCCGCAATAGGCGCCAGTACCCCAATGAGCACAAGTCCGGCTCCTCCGATCGCAATCATATGAGCGAGGAACGTTGCCATGCCTGGATTGTTGCGTAAGAACTCTGTCGCGGTGTCTGCCGCTGCGGATAAAGCGTCAGCAAGTTTGATGACGGTCGGCTCTAACGCTTTCCAAAGCTCGAGGAGGGATGTACCGAGCTTCCGGAAAGCCTTCTCGGACTTTGCTACTCCGTTATCATCAAGACCGCTCACCATCTTCTCGTATGCGGTCATACCGTCTACCATTGTCTTGCCGTTTTTACGCCATGCGTCCTCGTTCTTATAGACATCTTTCGTGGCCGCTTGCAGGTCGCCTTGGTGTTTCTTCATGGCGAGTGCTAGGATGTCTGTCGCTTCTTTCTGCGTGACGCCTAAGTCCTTCGAAATCTTGTCGACTGCGGAAATCGCTTCAACAGCGTCAGTTCCCCACGCCTTTTTGAATTGAAGACCCCATTCAGCGGATTCCTTAATGTTCTCCTTAGTACGTCCCATCTGGTTATGCAGGACGGAGAACAGCTCCCCGACTTCTTCAATCGACGTCCCTGTATCAGCGGACGTGTCCGCAATCAGGTTCTTGAAGTCTTTCATGTCCTCTGCTGCAGTAAGCGTCTGAGCTTCGAACTTGCCCCATCCTTTTTGTGCGGCATTGGCGACCGCTCCAAAGGCGACGGCAAGCGCTGCGACCGCTGGTGTGACAAATTGGTTCAGCTGCATGCCGAACATTTGGTACTTCATCGCCAGCGCATTGATCTTCATCTTTTCTTCCGCTTTTGTCGTCTGCTTCCCGACAATTGCTTTAGCTGCGTTGTCTAGCGCTTCGTATGTCTTGTTCTGAAGGTAGGCAAGATCGCGGTTCGTGAACTGTTTGATTCGCCCTGCTAAGGCGTCCATAGCGTTATCGAACGGTTTATAGATGACGTCCTTACCAAAGAGCTTCCCTGCCTTGTAGCCATTCGCTTTCGCGATCACATCAACCGGGTTTGATTTCGCAAGTTCGGTCTTGTATCGCTTCAAGGCACGTTCGGCTTCTGCCATTTCCTCAACAAACTCATGCGAGTTCGCGGAGTTCTTCATTTCCTTCAATGCTTTTTCAGTCAGCTTGATTTGATCGCGGAGATTATCGAGACGAATATTCGCCATCGTATGCATCTGACCCTCAATGGCTTTGATTTCGGTCTTCGTGCGCCCGAATCCAAGTTGTGAGAGTTGTTTCCGCGCTGCCATGGCTCCCCGTTCGATTGCGCTGAACGTTGCCTGAAGCATGAGCATGTTCTTCGAGTCCGGGAAGTATTTGAACATCTCACTTCCCATGTCCAGTTGAATCGTTGCTCGTTTCAGCGCCGTTTGTGGCGTCAACTGCATAGCATAGCGGAGCATCCGTTGGTGATACGCCTGTAAAGCGCGGTTCGCACGATCAAGGTCGTACGTGAAGCGGTTTGTGTTTCGTGCTGCATACGCTCCGGATGCTCCGAGAGCGGTCATGGCTGCTGTTGTACCTAAGTAAGCGTTCGGATCATCAGCTGGCATCTGTCCGTATGGTTGATTCGGATATGATCCATCTGGTGGTCCGTTAGATTGAGGACCACCGCTTGGCGTTGTCTGCGGTCCCATGACTCCGGGATCGCCGGCTGTGTCATAAGTGGTCCGGACGATGCGGTTCACGTTTTCTGTAATGAATTGCTCGAGACGAATTACACGATTCCGTAAACGATTCAGTGCATCGTCGAGCTTGGTCGCCATTCGTAATAGGTCGCCCATTACCGTACCAGCTTTACTTCCATCGACATCAACCCGGTATTGTTGCGCTGTGAGCGTGTCAGAAAGCGTCTGAGCGCGTTTCTGCATTTCCTCGAGTGTTTTCCGCGCCTTTTCTCCATCGAGGTCTATGGTGCCTTCTGGACCGATAAACGAACGTTCGAGTTCTTCCGCTTGGTCGCGGAGGACCGTGAGTTCCTTTACAGCGGGATCCGTATCAAAATCAATCGATCCATTCGCTTTTAGATCGTCAAGCATGGCATTAAAGCTGTCCTTCACGCTTCGAATGTCTTCAAGCGCTTCTTTACTGTTGATTTCGATGTCCGGAGAAGCGGATAGACGGGAAATCGTTTCAAATGCTTTTTGAAAACGTTGTTCGAGTTTACTTGCTGTTTCTGCTCCGCGATTCTCGAGCTCGAACATGCCTTTGATTGCCTTCCCAAAGTCGACCGCGATTGTCCCTACCATCTCGAACATTTCTAAAATGTCGTTATTAGCTGCCACATCGTCACCCCCTCTCGTTTATGTAGTAAATTCGGTACCTTTCGAACTTGCGAAGAGATTGTCGATGTAATCGAGCGCTTCTTTCGCGGTGTTGACTTCGATTTCGTCCTTCTTGGTGGAACCATCTCCGAAGCCGTGTTGATCCCAGAACTCGAGTAGTGAGATCATCTTCGCGTCTTTTCCTGCGACTAACCCTTTGATGGTCTCCGTTACTTTCCAAGCGACGAGTGAGTGTTGCTTGAACTGCATCTTGATTTCCTCTTGCTCGAGTTCAGCGGTGAGTTGACTCAGCTCCTTAAAGCGAGCGTAAGGAATGGATAAGACGTGCTCATCCGTATAGCCGTAACGACGCGAGATGCGGTCTATAGCGATCAGAATCTTTTTCGACTTTTCCTCTTCGGTTAGTTCAATGTCGCTTCCGGAGTCTTCTTCTCTTTCGGAAGTAGTCTTTTGATCGCCTTGAAAAAAGACTTGAGGTCCGGTGCTTTCACGATAGCTTCAATAATCTCGACAGCGACGTCTAATGGAATCGACTTTGTTTCTTCTTCCGGTAACCCAATAAGAGTAGCCAGTAACGGATAGACATCCTTTTCCGCGTCCTCGACGGACATGAAGAGGTTCAATGCCGTTTGAATCATGCGTTCCTGCCGCTCTTCTTCACGCGCCGCTTCTCCTGCTTTCCATTTAGCAAGACGTTCGTCATATAATAACTTCTCGTTTTCATCGAATTCTGCGATTTGTTCTTCTGTAAGCTGTACGAAATAGGAATCCGATTTGACGTCCATGTCGCGGATCATGCTCGAGAATTGATGAACGATACCCGCGCTTTTCAAGATACGAATGAATTGAAAGGCATTTTGTAGACCAAGACGTTTGACCGTATGTTCCTTACCGTTAATTGTTACTTTTACTGGTTGATGAATTAAATTTTCCATGTGTAGTGCCTCCTCGAGATAATTGAAATAGGAAGACCGCCCCTTGAAACGAGACGGTCTAGCTTATGCGTTTAGTGATTAACCTTGTGTGATTGTGTAGTTGTAATCGACAACAGCAGACGTTTGGAAACCTTCAACAGCCACTACACGAAGCGTTGTTGTCTTCGTGATGTCGATAGGGTTCTTATACTCGAATCCGTTGTTAGGCGAAGGATATGAACCATCTAGCGTATAGTAGGCTTTCGCTTGTCCTGTCACAGCAACTGTCACTTTTTGAGCTTCCGCGTACTCTCCTGCAGCTGGTGAGACAGCTGGTGCCGAAAGTGGAGAACCACCCTTTGGATAGAGGATGTAGAACGGAATTTTGGTCGGGTTTGCTGGATCGAACATACCTTCAAACTCCGTTTTCAGAACCACGTCATCTTTTCCGGTACCCATTGGAAGCTCGAGCGGATCTGTCGCTTGTGCATTTTCGATAACAATGACGATTGGATCCAGACTCCCGACCTTTGCACCAAACAAAGCGACGTTTTGTGTCGGTGCCGGAGCAACGGAACCGTCATGTTCCAATTTGTCATAGCGCTCATTAAGGCTCGTTGATTTAAAAATGTTTAGCTTCATGAGTAAGTTTTCTTTCGATACCTCGAGTAAGTTTGTCGAAAGTTTAGACTCCGCTTTTGTTACCCAACGCATCCCTTTCACCTTTCCAAGTGCTCCGTCCGGCTCTGTATCGTGCCATTCAAGATCAAGGTTCGCTGTGTTTCCGCCCTTAGTAGCACCTAGCATGACGCCCCATGTTGCGCGGTCATCTGGATTGAAGATTGCTAAGTTAAATCCTTTTGTTAAAAGTCCCGGTCCAATCACTAAATTTTCAGCGGATCGTCCGTTTAATCCATTCATCATTTGATAGCTCATTAGTGTGTTTCCTCCTCTGTGTATTGTCGTCAATCGACAAGTAAATCATTTCGAACGTAATGAAGCTCGATTTTGACATTACGACATTTTACTGACGGATCCGGCTGAGGAACGTTCAAAGCGGAGCGGACATATGACACCCGCGCCCCCGTTCCGATGCCATCCGGACTATCCGCGAAATGACGGTCTCGAAATAACTTTTCAATCTTGCCAGAAATCTCGATAGCCAGACTGCGGGTACCCTCAACGAAAATGTCTATAGAGACTAAGGCGTTGCCGAATAAGTTATTCGCTGCCATTGTGTCTGCCTCTTCGCGGAGGACGATGTACGGACGTCTCATGCCATCAGGAACGACGTCCTGAGCAATATTCGAGTACTCTCGTTCTTCATAGGTATTCTCATCAAGCGCTTGATACGTCCCGAGAAGTTTTGTAATGCGCGGTTCCGCTTCAATGAGCTCCTGAACGATGTCCAATGAATAAAGGCGCGTCATGTTCCACCTCGTTTCAACATTTCCTGTATATCGGCTTTCTTCAGGTGCCAGGTTGGTGCCATATACGGTCGTGCCTTCAAGTTGTGATAACGTCCTTCACGATCCTTTCCGACAAAACCGAATTCAAGCGCTTTGGCGTAAATAACATTGACCGGACCGACATACCCGCGATACATCTCATCTGTTTCCTCAAATTCGTACTGAAACGACGTTTTAAGTTGTCCGCGCAAGACAGCGGGTGGCGACCCCGGAGAGGACGCTTGATGCATCTTTGCTCCGACTAATTTCGTTACTGTCTGCTTATAACCGAGTTTGTTGGTGATCTGTACCTTTTCAAGACGACCTGTTTCCGGACGAATCGGGTACTTCTTCCCGGTCCCTTGTTGGTTGACGGTCTCGATCAATTCGTTTCGTAATTCCATCGTGGCTTTGACGACGTTCCGCTTAGCGCGGGCAATCAGTTCATGCTTCACTTCTTCGGTATGTGAGATCATTCGGAACGAGCTCGACACTTTCATGTTTATGTCGCCCCCTTAATGACCAGCATTGTGGCTTCTCCCTTCGTGACGACTTCATAAGGGATGTCCATGAGCTTGATCGGTGCTTCGTATGTGATGCCTTGCTTACCTGGATCAAGTGGCGTCTCCATCAGTTCATAGAGCTCGTCTCCATGCGGACCACCAACCTTCCCGCGAATAACAGGAATGACACGATCAGCAGTCTTCCCTACTGGATCAAGCATCATGACGCGGAGCAAGGATTCAGATTCTTCTTGTCCATTCTCTAGCTGTATGTTGTTCAGGGATGCTCCTGAACGCGAAATCGTATAGAAATGCGCTTGGACGCGCCCGATCAGCTTGAAGTGTTCACCAAACTCGGTCTTGCCTCGTACCGCGATTTTCTTGAAGACCAGTGCTTCGTCTTTCAAAAGTGATTTCGCTGTATTCAACATGACTTTCCGTCTCATTTTTTCAAGGCTTGCATTCGCTTTCCGTCTCATCCGAGCGCCGACTTTCGATAAGGACGTAACAAGGCTTGGACATCATCCGGAATGTAGTCACTCGGACCACCGGTGGCGGAAAGAGCGGCTTTCATGTCGCCTAATTCGAACGATTTCAGCGCGGCTGTCGTGGCTGCTACTTCGCGTTCTGAGGCGTCTTCGTCGTCCGAATAGACGTACTTCACTAAATCGATGCAAGCACGCTCGAGATCAGGTGGTAGATTGCATAGACCTTCTTCCAATGCTTGCTGTGGTGTTAAGTAACCCGCTTCATACAACAAGCGACTTCGAGCGGGAAACGACTCGTAGATTACTCCGGATTCTTTGAAAAACGGATCTTCCATTTCTTTGCCGTTCAAAGAGATAACACGATGTAGCGGGAACTGCTCACATACATGTTCGTCTTCCTCTTCCGGAATAATGTCCAAGTGTCCGCGTAAAGCAAATTTGCGATTGCAATAGGATTCGATGATCGAGCTCGCTGTGTTGATCGCTTCCTCGATATACGGCCGCTTTTCTTCCGCTTCTAACCCTAGTTCTTGCTCAATTCGTTCTACAGTCGTGAGCGCGTTCACTTCTAGCATCGTGTACCTCCTTATTTATCCGCTTTAGGAGCACGCGGCTTTTTAGCGGGTTTTGTTTCAGTAGGCTTGTCCACCGCTACTTCAATCGGAGGCACTTCTTCCGGATCACTAGGCTTCTTTTCTTCGATATATTCAGCAAACCCCGCGTTTACCCAGCTCTCAGCTAACGCTTCGTCAACGAACGGTTCCGCGCCCTGGTTGAATACACCAGAGGCGGTACCGACGGAGCGAATGATCTTAACTTGTTTCTGTGTCATCCTTCAGCACTCCATTCTTTTTAAATCGTTCAGATTAGGCTTGTTTTAATTTCAACAATGCGAAGGCTTCCGGCTTATCTACGCCACCGCCGACACGTTTTTTGTATTTGAATCCGATCAAGTCATCTTCGATATACAATTCATCAAGACGTTGGACAGTTGATCCTTTACGGTCAACGATCGTGTAACCGCGTTTGAAGTCTCCGAATACCGCTTGAACAGTTCCAGCACCCCATGCCGCGAAGTCGTCTGAGATGTAGTAAGGTTTACCGTTGATTTTGTTCGGGACATCTTCGCCCAATGTTGCTTGCCATACCATGTCTCCATTGGCATTCTTCAACTTACGAAGTGTTTGCTCGAGCTTCGATGAGATGACGTATACACCACGACGACGGTGTTGCGCTGGAACGAGATATTCCAAATCAATCAGATCCGTATCAACAACTGATTCGATAGCTGCTGTCGTGTGAACTGGAACACCAGTTTTAGTTAAGATGCCTTCTGGCTCTTCAAAGTTATTGCCTCGACCATTTAAGACAGCTGCGTCTTCATCTTCAGCGGCTGCTTGAGCAAACGATGAACCGAGATATGTTTGCAATTCGAGATCCGTGTCTTCCAATTCGTCGACACCAATCTTAGTCAAGCCGTTCAGGTTTTGGACCCAGATATAACGCTCAGATGGTTCGAGTTCTGATTCGAAATCAGACGTTCGTTTAGCGGATGTTTCGATTTTGCCCCAACCAGTTTGAACTTCATTCATGCCGCGTTTACGAATTTTTTCAGCGGATGTTTTACGGATGTTTACAAGACCGCGGAAGATTGTTTCTTTCGGAAGTTGGCGTTCGATTTCTTCGTCCAACTCAACTGGAACGATGATTCGTCCTTTGTCGTCTTCCACCAATGCTTTCCGCTCGTCAGCGCTAAGTCCGCGCTTCCCTTTTCGCATGAACTGATAGAAGGCTTTACTTGCTTTGACTTTTGCTTCCCGCTCTTCGTCCGTCATTCCATCAGCGGACGCATTCCGGTTTTTCTGTGCAGCTAGACCTTTGATTTGAGTATTAAGATCGTCGATGATAACTTGCTGATCTTCCACCTGCTGTTTCACTTCGTTAAAGTCAGGCGCGCCTTCAGTCTTAGCATCGAGCTTTTCTTTAGCGGTTTTTAAGGCTTCTAAAGCAGACTTCAGTTCTGTTTTTAACCCCTCTACTACTGAATCACTGAAAAACTGAATTCCTTTACCGTGTTTGAATGAGAGTGCATAGACAGGCTTCGAGCCGATAGCAAATTTCTTTTGCATGAGTTTCTTGCTCCTTTTTGGTTTGATTTTTTGTCGTTCTTCCTCATGCGGCTTTTGTTCGGCTCAAGTGACTAAATATGTACGGCTTGAGTGTTGAAAGTGCATGCCCCGCTGGTTATGCAGGGTTAGTTTTTAGCTTCGGTTTTAAATTCGTTGATGAGTGCGGCTAAATCCGGATCAGGTTGGTAGACTTCGTCGTCCGCTTTTTTGTGCACCGCGTCTAGTAGCGTTTTAAGCGAACTGTTAGCGTCTTCTAGCTCTTGGATTGCCTCTTCGATGATTGCTTTCTCGTCATCCAGAAGCTCATGTCCTGCTTTAATATCGTTGATCGTGTCCGCTACAAACTGCGAAATATCTTCCTTGAACGTTTTTTCAATGCCGTCTCGACGATTCTTAGCGGAAGTGACCACCGCGTTTACGTTTGCCGGGAAGGTGACGACTGATACTTCCATGAGCTTGACCTCTAGCAACGTGCGGACTCCGCTATCCCGATCATATGATTCTTTGATCGTTCGATAGCCGATAGACATTTTGTTGATCGTTTTGTCCTTCACTAAGACCATTGTGTCTTTACCGCGAGTTGTCTCGCTGATCTTGACCTTGATGAACAATCCGTTTGCGTCTTCTTTGGCTTCGATGATCTGACCGATTGGTTCATTCCAATCATGCTGCCATAAAAACACGAAAGTCTTTTGTTCTTTTAAGGTCTTAGCAAAGGCGCCTTTTTTGATGACGTCTCCCCAGCTGTCCGGTTCACCACCAAATGTAGCGGCATAACCCTCGATGATGTTCGTTTCGTCATCTTCAGCCTTAATTTCAAACGGTAGACTCTTGTACTCTACCTCGGCGCCCTTTTTCTTTCGTTCCATGTTCAGAACGCGATTGATTGCACTTGTAGCTGTCATTGTTTCACTCCTTTACATAATGTTTCTCTGCACAGCGGCACTTGATCCGCTGTCCTACAGGTAGTTTAGGATCACCGGGGAACTGCCCTGGATGTCCTCCGACATCATAAGGCTTGTCCATATCCCTTACTTGTCCATGACAATCGTTGTGTGAGTCACGCTGACGACCATCTAAGGTCGTAATCCATTTCTTTTCGAGCTCTAACCCGGTGGATAATGCGCCTTGTTGAGCTCCGTAGTTCGAAGCAGATACAATCTCAGTCCGCGCAATGGTAATGGCTCTTCGCGGTCCGAAATCGTCACCATAAATCTTTTGAATGTCTTTGCTGATTGATAGGAAAGATTTTTGTGCTGCCACTCCCTCACTAATGACCGAGCGGAGCTTTTCGCGAGTAATTTCATTGATTTTCGTTACTAGATAGACGGAAGTGTCCGCAATGTACTTCTGAATCGCCTGTTTTGCCACTGTGAAGGCGCGTGAGAAAAATTTCTTATCAAACTCCCCAGCACCTTTACTCGCGTCGTATTCGGCTTTTAAGCGGTTATAATTCCATGTGCCGAAATGTTCAACAGTTCCCGTGTAAAGAGCCATCATCGGCTTCTTCCACAGTTCTTCTTGAACGAGCAATTCCTTCTCAAAACCCTCTATCCCGTCGTTAGCAAGAGCCGCTGATAGTGCCTTGCCTTCTTCAGCTAATCTTTTTGTCAGCAATTTTTCAGCGGATTTGTACCAAGGTGCTCTCTCTGCTTCGATTAATTCAAAAAAAGCTGCATCCTCTTCAGTCGAATTATCCTTTTGTTGCAGGTTGTTCAGCATATTTTCAATGGACTTGATACTGTTTCCGAGCGGATCGTCTGTTTTGATCATCGTTGACGAGTCACCCGCATTTTTTGCTGGTTCCTCATCTGATTCATCTGAGGCGTCTGGCGTGTCTCCTTTTGGCGTTCGTAATTTACTCGCTTTACCGCCTACTGGCGTGTAACCAAGTGCCTCACGTCCTTCATCCGGGCTCAGTATGCCTTCTTTGACCGCTTCGTTAATTCGTTTCCACTTAGAATCGGTGTTTTCTTGCAAGGCTTCGATTCGATCCTTGTCTACTTCGATAATCAAGTTACGACCAAAGGACGGTACCAGCTGAGCATTAAGTAAGTCTACGAAGTTCCCGACAAAAGGAAGGATCGTCTCCTCGTAGAAGGAGGAACGAGCTTCTTTGTAGTTCGAGTACGTTTTATTCTGGCCATCTCCTACAATCTCAGGAGGCACGTTAAAAGCGGCGCAAATTTCGATACGATCTAATAGCTTCAAGTCCTTAAAACCAACCTCATTCGAATTGAATCCTGTCGCATGGTACGTTGCCCCATCTGTAAGGAGTGGTACTTTCCCGACATTCCGCTTTCCACCAAACATTTTTTTGATTTGAGCGTTCATCCGTTCAAACGTACTCGGTTGAACCTGTCCCGCCATCGTAATGACGCCCGGTGGCATTCCTCCGTTATCCAGCAAGACCTTATTCCAGCTGTCTGCGCTTGCATCCATGTCAATATTCCGCGCGGCTACTTTCATCGGTGATACTCCGTCAAGGACGTTCATCGGATTGAATAGCTTATAGAACATGACTTGATCATTTTGCAACAAGGCTTCTGTTCCGTCGCTTTTACGGTACTTATAGCCTGCTATGAATTCTTCTTGTCCGGGAATTGGTGCCACTTGGTCAGGACGTAACATCCACAGCTCTAAGATGTTCTTAAAACCATCCGCTGTGACTTTCTCGATGAATGAACTTCCACCGATCAGCAAGTATTTCGCCCATTCCTCGCGAAACTGACGTCCAGATTGATAGGGATTCGGTTTCCGTAAGAGATCGAGCAACTCATGTTCTTCAATTTCGACCTTTCTCTTCCCCCGCTTTTCATACAACAATAGCGGGACATCTGCGGCAGCGGTGGCAATTGCATTGATACAGGCATAGACCCATACATTGGCGTCATGCCCTTCCTCTGCAAAGCGGTCGTACTTTTTCGCTCCCCATTGTGGTTCTCCTGGTCGAGTCATATACATCGTGGAATGAGCAGCGACTGCCTTCGTCAAAACGATTCTTTTCATCTCCTGAAATATGTTGTTCACCCCCTTTCCAGCGGTTTATCCTAGCTCGTAGAATTCCGGTTCTGTTTTCATCATGAAGCGGTTAAGCGCTTGGCTCATAGCATCCACGTCATCGTCATGTGCCGCGAACGGGAAGGAAACGATCTGCTCGATGAAATCGAATACCCACGGAGCAATTGACGGATCCGGAAGGTATACGTTCCCCGCTTCCCAATACGGCGCAATGGCGGAAACCCGCGCAATCTTGGTGCCGATTGGTTCTACCGGGATGATTCCAGGTATCTCACGTTTTAACGTCGAGATTACCGCTGGACCATTTGCCTTGTCCTCAATGAGAATTCGGTTTGAACGATGTTTTGCGTTGAATGCTCGAATGGCTGCAAGCGTAGCGGTAAAGTCCATGACATCGTTCACGCGGTCAATGAGATACATATCCGCACCTAAGCGACCCCACTTCTGACCAGACACGCTGTCGGCGCCCACGCTGTCCTTGAACGTAAGGTCCCAGCTTTCCAGTACATCATTTTCGACACCGCTCGGTAACACAGTGTAGAACTTGATTTGATTCCGCTTAATCATTGCCCCTTCGCCCGGTGCAGGTCTTTGCTGGAATAAGGCATCCCATGTACGTGAACCAACTTCAATCTTTTTGGTTTTTGCCCATTCCTCGTCATATCCAAGTTCAGGACACAACGCTTCACCGATGGCACGACCGAGTAGATCATCCTCTTCAGCGATAGCGGGTAAACGAATTCTCGTCCATTCCCTCGCTTTGTTTTGCAGAAGTCGAGCAACAAGGTCGTCTTCATGCCACCGCGTCATAATGACAACGACAGAGGCGTTCGTGTGCAATCGCGTTGACAATGTTGATTCCCACTCATCCCACACCTTTTTCCGTATGGTTGGCGAGTTCGCTTCAGTTGCGTTTTTAAACGGATCATCAATCATCAGCAAGTCTGCACCCTGACCAGTGATTGACCCTCCGATACCAGTAGCAATCATGCCACCGGCTCTACCTTCGATGGACCAGTCGTTAGTTGAGCGGTTCTCCTTGCTGACCTTTACACCGAACAAGTGACCATGCTCAGTGATCTTGTCGCGGTTAAGGCGACCGAACTTCCGAGCAAGAGAATCACTGTATGATGTCGCAATCACCCGCTTGTCGGGATTCTTAGCGAGATAGAAGCTAGGAAACGATTCCGTACCCGATAAAGACTTCCCGTGGCGCGGAGGTAATTCGATGATCACGAAGCGGGATTCTCCGTCCGCTATGCGTTGGAGCTCGTTTGCAATCAACAATGTGTGCCGGAAGTGACGATAGCGTCCCTTATGGGCATATACCAGATAATCGCGGTAATTCCGTTTAGCTAGAGTCTTTTTTGCTCTCTCCGCTATTTGTTGGAGTGACTGTTGGCTTAGTTTTTCTTTTGGGACTCCCAATCGTCATCCCCCCCAACATTCGGATCAGCCAGCTGAATGAGTTTTTCCAAGTCTTCCGTCGACATCTCCTCGAGCGGATCTTTGGATGTGCTGTTATTTTGTATGATGTGTTCAATTTTGCTTTCGGCTTTCCACTTCTTCGAATCACGATTCGCTAACCAGAACATCATTGCGCGGACATCTCCCGGTTGATGCTTTTTCACACTTTTCGTGAGAATTTGCTTAGTTCTAGGAATCGAAAGGATAAATCGCTCTCGTTCTTCTGGTGACGCCTTTTTGTTCTTTTTGTTCCAGATTGCAAGTTCAACATCCACGATCAAGTCATATTCTTCCTGACTCATCTTGACCGTTTCATACGTGTCTTCTGTGTAGTCATATCCTGTCGCGCGCTTATGTAGCGAGTTCGAAACCTCGTAATCCGCGACTTCCTTCCCCGCGCGTAAAGCGTGCAAAATGGGAAAGTGTTTGTCTTGCCAGTTATACAGCGTCCGTCGAGAAATTTTAATCGCTGCTGCAATATCATCCATTGTCATGCCGTCTTTTGCCCATCCTTCAAGGAGAATCAGCTTATCCGGCTCTAACCAGTCTTTTGCGTATACTCTACCTGCCATAAGGTGACACCCCTTTCCAGATCAGCAAAAATTTGCACACTGTGAATTTAATAGCTGTTTTTATGTGTTTAAATGCTGATTTTCTATGTAAGGAAGTCGTGAACCGACGCGAATACCATCTTTTTGGTCGCTGTATGTACACATGGTCGCGTAGCGTTTACGACTACCATGCAAGGTACAAAAAATGGACATCCGCGCCTCTTCAGAACCGTTTGTCCGCTTGTATCTTGCATGCTAACCGTAAATCTCATTACAAAAGGTCCCCGCTGAAAACGGAGACCTTGCAAATAATTTATCTATTGCTAATATAGCATGACGAAATATTTTCCAACAAGATAAATTATTTTGACACTTTAATTTTCATCTTCCTCTCTGTCGAATGAGTTCTTCCATGCATCGTACTGTTCCTTACTAATTTGCTGATAAAAGTCTAAAATATAATTCTCTCTATTACCCTCGTCTTCGAACATTTTATTGATCGACCTTACCCACTCGACAGGATGAGTATCCATTACTACATTCCCCTCTAAAACAAGCACATCATCACGCCACTGCCTGAGTTTCATGAAATAGTAGCGTTTAACTTCTCCGTTATCTGTAGGGTCTTCTACAATTTTAGAGCTCACTGTGACGACGTCATTGATGCCATGAGCTTTAAATTGTTCAATCGCCTGACTCTTTAATTTGTTCATAACACGTTCCGTTGCTTGTTCTTGCTCATACCATCCACGGACTTTCTCTTCTTGTCCAGCGGGTACTTCTGTTTCAATTACGATGTCGATTTTGATTTTCATTCCATACACCCCTTTATTTACAGAATTATCTTAAGTATATAAGAAATCGGATTAATTAAAGTCTATGATTCTGAAAACATGTCAAATACATACTTTTTCGGGCATGAAAAATCTTATGTGACTGTCATGTGATCATTCATGTTTTATGAATGAAGCTCAGACAGCCTTCTGAGTTCTTCTTCGGTCAAATTGTCAAACGCGTCGTCCGCTTTGTTTCCGCGGTCAAGAGTTCCCTCATGAGTAATGCTGCCCTTGAAGCGGTCTTTACGTCCCCAACGATCAGGAGCCTTTCTCTCGAGGAACCATGCAGCTGCTTGCCAATTCTTCTCGGCCGCTTTATTGATGATCGTGAGATTTCGTGCTTCAGCGGTCGCTTCCGCTTTTTGTACTGCCTCAAAAAAATCAAGATAATCTTCTTCAGACTCTTTCGGCTTTGCTCTTGGACTTCCCTCGAGACGGTCATATTCCCTTTGTCCACGCTTCACCCATTCCCGGTACGTTGCATATGTGACGCCAGCGGCTTGGCATGCCGTATCGAGATAATTCCCCGCATTAATTAGCGATAAGATGCGATTCCTCCGCTCTGGTGTGAACTTGCTCGGACGACCGCGTTTGGCTGTCGTTGCCATTATGCGACCACCTCAGCAGGTTTGACGTCACTATAGGAAATCTCTACACCGTTCCGGATAAGGACAATGTCTTCTGTATTCCCTTTCCACTCCTTATACCGCTCCACGATAACGTCTACATATCGCGGATCGAGTTCCATTGATCGATTCACACGCCCAGTCTGTTCACTGGCAATTAAAGTGGATCCACTCCCCCCGAATAAATCGAGAACTGTCCACCCCCGCTTACTCGAGTTATTGATTGCTCGAGCAACGAGTTCGATCGGCTTCATGGTCGGGTGTAACTCTGATTTCTTCGGTCTCGCCACTTCCCATACATCTGATTGCTTTCGATCTTCGAGTGGCATCAAACGCGGAGCACCGCCTTTCCACCCGTACCAGATCGGCTCATACTGCGTGTGATAATCCTTCCGCGATAATACAAGCGAATCTTTCGCCCAAATGATTGTTGAGGACCAATGGTAATCATTCATAGCAAGCGTCAGCATCATATTTCCCCACTCTTGGGCGGACATGACAACATATGTACATGCACCATCTTCAGAAAAGGCAGCGGAGTTCGCAAAGATCGCATTCATGAACTGTTTAAAGTCTTCCGTTCCCATGAAGTCATTTAATATCTTTCGTGGCTTGTACCCTTGGGAATTGCCTTCCTTCACGTCTCCATAGTTCACGTTCCATGGCGGATCAGTGAAGACCATCTGCGCTTTGTTGCCATCCATGAGGACCGACACGTCCGCTTCGCTTGTTGAGTCACCACACATCAAACGGTGATTCCCTAAACGCCATACGTCCCCTAGTTGAGAGATAGCCGGTGCATTCTCCATCGCTTCGTCTAAATCAAAATTATCCTCTTCCGGATCCGCGAGCGGTTCGTCGAATGCATCGAATAAATCAGTCACCTCGTCCATGCTGAATCCTGTAATGTCGAGATCATAACCTTCTCCGTCCAAGTCTTTGAGTAGTGAAGCCAGCGCTTCGTCATCCCATTCACCTGTGATCTTGTTCAAAGCAATGTTTAAAGCCTTCTCTGCGGTCTCGTCCAGATCGACAACAGAAACGTCCACCTCGAGCACTCCTAAATTCTTCATGACAGTCAGACGTTGATGTCCTCCGACGATCGTTCCTGTCCGCTCGTTCCAAATGATCGGATCAACATAGCCGAATTCCTCAATGCTCCGCTCGATTCGTTTGTATTCAGGGTCCGCGGGTTTCAGCGCCTTTCGCGGATTGTAGTCCGCTGGAATCAAGTCCCGTACGCTTTTTCGTTCCACTTTGATATTCATCATTATCCCGCCATTCTCGGTGTATTTTGCTATATATGTGCGAATAAGGAACGGAAATCATTCTCCGCTCCTTTCGAATCATCATAGAAATCAAACTTTTATTGCTTGAAACGATTCCTATGCTTTTCTTCTTCGATTTCAAACTCTCTAATAGTTCTTGGTTTAGGACATTCTTCTAGCGGTTTGGGGGTTTTTCTCACTTTGTATTTTTCGTGCAATTCATTTTTGATTTTATATCCTAGTTCACAGCAATAACTAACGTTAGAAGAATGACCATCTAATGCTCGACATCCACCACACGTTCTCTTCATTTCGTCCCCATCCTTTTTAGAGCAACGAAAGACCCGCTCTTATTTTTCTTTCCTTCAGCAATCTAGCCTTCAATTCTTTTCTTGATACTGGACTAATTAGACGCGCTGCCAATGTAATTTTGAAGTCCATCGAATCGACTTCGACATCTGTATACTCAATAATCTTGTATCTCTCTCCTTCGAAAGTGAACGACTGACCCGGTCTACATTTACTCAAAGGTCTTGTCGTCTCCCCTTCCCATGGATCCAATCGTTTCTTCAAGTCGTCCACACTGACTACCTGAACGAATTCAAGTTCATCACTGAATAATGACCGAGGCGAGCGATCTACATAGTCCGTATGCATCTCTTGTACCGTATACTGCACTTGTATCTTTTTCGCTGACAAGCCGAAACGAATGTTTTCAATGCCGATCACGTAATACATTTTCTCTTCGTAATCAATCACGTCCCCAATACGATGCGGTTGCTTAAAAAAGTTATACGTGTGCTTGATCGTTGAAATCATCAGACATCGCCTTCCTGACGGTGGTGTCCAGCTTTTTTAGGAGGATGTTCGTTTTCTTTATATGGTGGACGCGTCGTAAAGGAAGGTTTCACGACAGTCCACCTCCGCTCGACGTTTTGCTTGAATCGTTTCTCTTCTTCCCTTCTTTGTCGCTTTCTCTCTCCAAAGGCAAAATCCATATCTTTCACTCTTTGATCAAAGTTTTTTCGGTTAAACTCCCGCTCTTTTTCCGCTTCTCGCATCTCTTTTTTAAAGGCTCTATTCTGAATCATGAATAGAATCATGAACAGGATCAATGAGAGTACACCGAGAGCACCGATGAAGATTGCAATCATAACGAATGGCATCATTCCGCTCCCCCCTGTTCCCAAGTAGAGTATTCAATCGTTATTGTTCGAGACATGCAGAATTCCTTTTCGCATGTCGTGCAATTCATTGTCGTGTAATCTATATCGCAATCTTCATAATCCAGCGCTTCGTTTTCTGCATTACAGTATGGGCATTTGATTACTTCATCCATATCATTTCCGCCTCTCATGTAGATTTAACAGATTAACTGCAACTGTCCATATTGCCCTTCAATCAATCCATCACCGTAATCTTCGTTTATGATCACTTCGAAGATAGACTCGAGCACTTGGACGACGATGCTGTTCCCTGCTAGTGCGTACAGCGTTGCATTCCGCTTGCCCGGCTTCGTCGGGAACTCCTTAAGCATGAGATCGAAGTCGCTGTCACTGAATCCAAGTAGACGCCAGCACTCCCGCTCTGTAAGGTAACGATACTGCGGACTGCTTAGACGAATGATGCCCGCGTTTGGACAGCGGTCTTGCCGTTCAGTGATCGTGTAGCAAAACTCGTCGATGACGTCCAGCTGGCGTCGATAGCTTCCGGTAGGCTTTGGATTGAACTCTTTAATCTTGCTTATCATGGACGGGACAGTGATTAGATACTGTTCCGGAATGACGTCGTCTGGTCCATATTCTAAAAATTCCTTGATGTGACGCATCGGGCGCTTGTTGAGTTTTCCAAAGTCGAACCGCTTCCCCTCGAGTATCGAGATGCAGAAAACGCGCTCCCGGTTATGCGGAATCCCAAAGTCTCGCGCATCCAGAACGTCATATGAATTCGTATAACCAAGCGACTCCATTTCACTCAAATAAAAATTGAAAATTGGGATGACATTCTTATCAAGTACGCCTTTAACGTTCTCCCAAAGAATGACTTTCGGTCGCCATTCGCCCATTTCTTTGACGATCCGGATGGTCTCGAGCATGAGTTGTGAACGCGATTCAATGTCCGCTCCTTTGCGTACTTTGTTACCTCTGCTGTTGTCCTGGCAAGGTGAACCATGAACTAAAAGGTCCGGCTTCAGGTCCCATAAACGCACGTCCTGTGGCTTGTGTAAGTTACTGTATAAAGCGTTATATGCTTTGACTCGGTTCGCTTGCCACTCGACATAGTCAATACATTTGTGTTCAATACCTAAGTTCACCAGCGCTTTTCGTGGAGCACCGATCCCACCGAACAATTCTAAAATTTTGATCATGTCACCCCTCCTCACGTTCCTCATTTTTTCTCGCCATGTCTTCCAAGCAATTTTCAAAGCGCACTGCTTCAGCAATGACCGCTTCGTCGTTCTCCTCGATCATTCGTTCAATCTTTTCTCTCCGAGCTTCCTCATCAATTTTGATGTGATCAATCACTGAAGATGTCCATTCTTTAAAACTTCGCTTCATGTCTTTCTCCCTCACGCTTCATGAATTAATTCGATTTGAATATCGGAAAGCCGACGCTTAGCAATGTCGATGTAGCGCGGGTTTAATTCAATTCCGATGTAATTTCGTTCGTGCTTCAACGCCACGACTCCGGTTGTTCCGGAACCGAAAAATGGATCTAACACGACGCCACCTTTTGGGCAGCCGGCGATGATACAAGGCTGAATCAATAGTTCTGGAAAGGTAGCAAAATGCGCGTCTTTAATCGGCTTAATTGCTACAGTCCATACTGATCGTTTGTTCCGTTTTTCTTTGATGGCGCGGAAAGAATCGTCTCCACGCTTCCCTGAAAATGAACCGCGTGCCGCACTTCTCCGAACGCTTTGCTGTGGTCCCATGGCTCCAACCGATCCGCGGACATCTTGTGTTCCATAGATGGCCGCTTCTTTGATTGCTTCGTGATCATAAAAATAAACTGGACTTTTCGAGAGCAAAAAAATGTACTCATGCGCTCGTGTCGGACGATCCCGGACGCTTTCTGGCATCGGATTTGTCTTATTCCAGATGATGTCTTGTCGTAAGTACCACCCGTCCTGTTGAAGTGCGAATGCAAGTCGCCATGGCAGCCCAACTAAATCTTTTGGTTTCAATCCTTGAACGGTTTTTGCTCGAGCAACGATCCCCGTCGCCTGTCCGATCGATTGAATACTATTGCCTCCGACGTTTGCTTTACCGTCAGAATTCCGTCCTCCGTTGCTTCCTGCATATGTGTCTCCGAGATTTACCCATAAGGTCCCCTCGTCTTTCAAAACGCGTCTGACTTCGCGGAATACTGCTACCAGTGCATTGATATATTCGTCGACCGATTCTTCTAAACCGATCTGACCATTGACGCCATAATCGCGTAATCCCCAATAAGGTGGACTCGTTACAACGCTATCGACACTCTTGTCTTGCATCCCTTTCAGAACGTCGAGACAGTGTCCTTCGAAAATCTCATTGATGTACATAAAAGCCTCCTGTTTTTCTAAAATCACTGTCGAAGAGCATAAGGGAAAACTGCTATCACTCAGCGTTCTAGCCTAGGCGGTGCCTAGTGTTTCCGCGATAGCATCAAAAACGTCAAAATGGCACAGTGCGTGCCATTAAAACGTCCGTTTTGGCACAGTGTGTGCCATTACTTAATTGCTTTTCTGCTCCGTTTCATCCATCCAAATACTGCTGCCAGTGCTTCAAATGAGTAAAAGATGATGATTGCCTCCACTAAAATTTCGAGATTGTTTTGCATGGACTAAAACCCCTTTAAATATTTTGTATGGATGATACCGGAGCGTTTTAAGCAATCTTAATAACCTTGAGCAATACGCTGATAATTTTTTGCGTTCATGTCGTCATAAGACTTCCGCATGTCCTCGTCGGTGTAGTAAAGAAGCTCCAAGATTAATGTCTCAACTGCTAAAATCGACATCCAGTCATTCGCCCGTTTCCCTAGTATCGGCAGCAAGGCGTGAACCTTTGAATGCTCTGTTGCATCCTTCACTTTTTCTCGGTACCGTTCCACTTCATCGCTGATCATAACATAGAGTTTTGTGCGCATAGATTCCGTATCTTCGAAATCTTGGTAAACGATTTGAGCGCCGAAGTGCCATGCATCAATGCACTCGTTTAAAATATTTTCGGCATTGTTCTCTTTATGCTTCCACCACTTTATCTCGTTTGCGAATTCGTTAAAAAACTCTCCACGTTCTGCAATGATGGCAAGTTCACGATGTGTGAAGTTCGGTAACCAGCGAGCATTTTTCAGGAAGGCTCGGTCCAATTCTTTCTGTCGTTCGATGATATATTCAAACGTTTCACGACCCATTAGCATGCATAATCCGCTCCATTCGATTCAAAATAATTTCAGCTGTCCTATTTCCGGAGGACGTTCGAATGACTTCACAATAGCGGGTGCCGGATTCGGTTCTTCGACTTTTTTATCTGGTAAACGTCCAGGAGACACCTCGTCAAATTCGCGTTGATGTTCTTCTGTCCACTCTCCAAGAATCGTGTACTTGTTGATTAGATATTCCGGTCGACCAATCCAAAGCGTCACCAGCTTCGGCACAACGCCACTGTTCATGTTGACTCCGTCTTCTAGTGTCTTGCCCCAAAATTTATAGACGACGCATTGAGGAACTTGTGAGTAGATCGCGCAACCGAAGCTCTCACCGTCGTTCGACTGACATGCATATTTTTTTCCGTATTCCATGACGGGAACATTCTGTTTGGCTACTTGTGCCATGTGAAGTCCTCCTTGTTAGTTGTTGTTCAGTTTCGCTCGTACGTGGAGCTTTTTATTTCGCGTCTCCACTTCACACCAATCCGATTCGAATTGCCTCAGCGCGCTCGAGAGGCTACTGACCGGACTTTTATAATACGTTTCGCAATGTTGTAAGACTTCCCGGAGCTCGATCCAGTCGCCCTTCGCTTCGAGATAACGACGGACACGAATAATCATCAGTCGATAGTCTGTGATATATCCACCGCCCCTGCTACCACCTGCAAGCGCGTATTTTTGCTCTTGCTTCAGATAAGCACGAATGTCTGTTTTTTTATCGAAAGCGCGACGGTAAACCGCTGCACGTTTCGTTTGAACGGATCCATCTGAATGGACGTAGAGGATGCCGATTCCGTACTTTCGGAAGATTCGCTCAAGGAATCGCGGGAACCCGACTTTCCGTTCTGGAATAGCAATATACACGTATGCGAAGGATCGTTTCCGCTCGATAACTTGGTCGATCAACGTCATCGACAACGTCTTTTTCATTTCGATACAGACAATTTGTTGTGCGTTAGCTGCCACGATGTCCGCTCGACCTCCGCCCGGAAGAACAACCTCTGAATAAATTTCGTAGCCAGCTCCTTCGAAGTACTCGCGGAGCGGTTCGAACATATCCGCTTCCGTCTTAAAGCTCATTCTGAAGGACCTCAATGTCTTTCTTTGAGAACGCGGTATGTTGTTCTAGCCAGCTGAAGTTTGGCGGTAAATAGCGAACCGTTAAATCGTCTTCTGGAAGCGTTGTGAACTGTGATGCGCGGTTCGATTCGTAATATGTCATCGGTTCCAAGTCTCGATTCCCTTTCAAAATACAAGCGCCCAGTGGCGTCAGAAGGGATTCAAGGTGCAACCCGCATATCGTTAAGTGCGACCACCGCGTCACATGATCTTTTACTTCCGCTAACGCCATGTCACTATCTATGTTTTTAGCAAGGTACGAGTATTCGCTTAGTTCGCGTATTTGCTTTTTTCCGAGTGAGATCACGTTCGGGTTACAACCGTATTTTTCGTAAAAAGCGCGTTTCTTCTCTTCGATCTGAGCGACTAAATGTTCAATTGCCACGTCCATCATCCTCTCACCTCAGAAAATTAGTGTGAGCGGGAATGAGAAGACACATGCGATTAAAACGGCTGCCATAACGTTTCGAATGTCTTTGTCATCAGTTCCGACGATAAAGATAGAGCATAGGATCATCAACAATACGACAATGATTTGATAGACCAGCTCCATCTTATTCGTCCTCTTCTGTCGGCATATCGCCGTAATATCGAATCATGTATTCTTCGGTCACTTCCCACGCTCGATCATGCAAGTTTGACATGCGAGTGCCGTACAATGGCTTTCCATTTTCGTTGTCGCGCCAAATACGCTTCTGTAAAGTTTTATACTTCAGTCCCCATAGTTTGGCTGCCTCTTTGATGCTGTAAATCTGATTCTCTCCCAAATGGAAAACCCCCAATAAATTAATTAAGTGTCATCGAGAGCTGCCTCCGTTCTTCCTCTTGCTCGTGCATGAACTCTTGCCACCAGCGTTGGAGGGTGTCGGAAGAATATCGCATAGCGATCGTCTTCAGCTCTGTTCGACTTTCCTGAACTACTCGATTATACATTGCCAGTTGTTGTTCTGTATGTTTAAGAAGCTGTGGATGATTATAGCCATTATGCTTGAACAGTTCATTTTCTTCCGAAAACGACGTGAAGTTCACCCGAGGTGTTTTCTCACCTGTTAAGGCGTGAAGGTACTCTTGCTGTATATTGGCAAGGCTTGCCGAACTTAAGCTCTCGCGAAGAAGGAAATGTTTGAACCGCGCTTCGTCTTGCTGTTCTTGCTGCTCTTTTTCTAAAAGGAATAAATCCTCATACAGCGCGATAAGCGTCCCACGAATTTCTGTTCCAGCCTTAATATCTGGATTTTCCGCTTCTCGTTCAAGAATTTGTTCTCTCTTGATACGAATGATGTCCATCGGGAGTTCCTCATCTTCATTCTGAAAATGGATGGAAACAGCAAACTGTTCTTCCGGAAGACTCATCATTTTGTGAATCACTTGATTGATACGATCTTCAAGCGTTTTTCGTTTTTGGATATACATGAAAACAACCCCTTTGATTTTGTGCGGATCATGGACCCGATTGCCCGGTCGCCGTAGCGACCAGACTGTCGGACACACCATCAAGCAACTTGTGTTAAGCGTCGAATCCGCTTCTTCCGGACGAGAATCACTTTGACGTTCTCAGCTGGTATCGGGTATGGGAAGTCACGGAAAGGAACGCGGATCCGGAATGCTCCATCTAGCGTTTCGATGATTTCGAAGCTCTGACCTAACTGAATGCCGTTCTTGCTGTCGATAGGGTCTAGGACTTCGATCTTTACGAACTGGACGTTCTCGCGGACGTGAGGCGTAATTCCGAAGCATTTCATCATCTTGAAGTAGGCGCGTTTCTTCATGCTGTCGCCCTCTTTGGACGGATGCCTTCACCCGCTAAGATGCCGTGGATCATGACGCGTCCGATCTGCGACCAGCGCATCGTTGTCGCCATATCCTGACGCCCATTCGAATGCATGAAGGGAAACTCGCTGATCGTCGTGAGACCTTTTTGTTCGTGTGCCGTACACACTTCCCAATTACCAAACTGATTTCGACGTTGTACCCCGGCTTTAACAAGGATTGTGTTGAGCTTGCGAGCAGAAATCCCGTAGTCCTTTCCGATCTCCGTCGTTGTTTTGCTCCGACGATCTGACATGATGAACCCCAAGTATTTATCCTCTGTTGTGACTGACGAATTATTCATAGTGAGCGCTCCTTTTCTTTGGTTGGATGTTGAACTTTGCGCGGATCGTGAACGACTGTTTCAGACATCTTCTGCGCCATATCGACGATGAATCGAAGGCTTGTCAGGTCTGGCACCAGTCCCATGTTCAGATGCGTTTTTGCGTGAAAGATACTCGCCGCTAAAATGTCTCGATCATGCGGATTGAGTATGTCTTTCATTTTTTCTTCTGTGCTAAGTAAGAATTTTTCCATTACACACTCCCAACTGATTCTTCACGAATCGGAATCCCACTGAGCTCCAACCATGTGCGGATCGTCTTAGATGACCGACCGTATTTCAGCGTCATGGCGTAGATCGACAACTCATCGACAACGTAATCTTTGGATAACTGCTTTACACCCGGATTCGGTAGTCCGTCGCGTCTCTTCCGCGTCGGTACCGTCTCAAGCGCAATATCTGCGCTCGAGTTGGTATCTGACTGCATTGGGATGACTGGACGTGGTGCTTGATTGGTAATGATTCGTTCAGATCGAGAAATCACGACTTTCGGTTCGAGATATGGTTCATCAAAAACGAATTTTCCGTTTCGCAAGAATGCGAGACCGTGACGATCGTAATCGGAATGGAAGTACCGCTTTTCGCGGTCTTCTTGACGTTTTGCAGGAATGATTGGTCGAATAGTTGCCATTAGTGTTTTTTCTCCCTTTGTGCGGTTGGTCGCTTATCGTTTTTAGCGATCATATCGTTATTAAAAAAAGTGTTTAAAGACAATTGTTCTGATCCGCCATCTTGAATTCGTGAAAGACGGTGCTCACATTTTGGTCCAATACCGCGCTCGATGCTGGCTTTAGATTTGAGCTTGCGTCGGCACACTGGACAATATCCGTTCTTGCTTTTTGGAATTTCCATGCTGATCCTCCTTGTAGCGTTCTAACTTCGCTAGGATCGCGTCGAATGTTTGTTCATCTACAAATTGAGTAGACCGCGTAGCTTTTTTGATCAGCGCCTGTTTTGATACATGTGAAGGCTGTTTTCTCCGCTCATTGGCGTAAGCTGTGAAGTTGATAATCGTCATACTGCCTCTGACTCTTCGCGCCCAAGGATGCGATTAAACTCTTCAAGGACTGTTGTACAAATGATCCGTTCCCGGTTCATGTAATGCCCTTCTTTTTCCGTCCGCTCGATTTGTTGCTGCAAGAATTCAAGGACGCCTTCGATATTTTCCTCCGCGTTTTCACCGTAGCTTCGGTTATGAACTTCAGACATGATGCTGATAACGAACCGTCGTGAACCGGAGTCCCTCGTTTCGTTCAATACGTCCTCAATTTTTCGTGTCATTGCCTGATATGCTTGTTTCGCGTTATCCATTGTGGCGCTCCCCTTTCGCTTTAGCTGGCTTTGTTCTGTAATACTCTTGGAAGCTCGAAAGAACCAAGATGAACATTGAAACCGCGAAAATTGTGGCGAGATGATAGAACATGATGTTTGCTGGTCCGATCGTCATCAGAAGGATGAACGATATTGATGCAATGATCAGTGTGATTGGCACGTCTCTCATACGGCTTGCACCTCCAATTCTTCCAAGTTGCGATATTTCTGTTTCAGGTAAGACCGTTTGAGCTCTTCGACTAACTGGTCAACGTCATATTCTTTTAAGTTTTTTTGAAGCTGTGGCTTCAGTGATTCAATCACTCGGTTCATTTCCTTTTCCGTTGGCTCATCGACCTTCAGCCAGATCAATTCTTCCGAAATCAAGTGTTCATGCGTTTCGATTTCGAAGAGGATCCGCGTAAGTTGCTTTGGACCCTTCCCCTCAAAGCGAAGCAATGAAATTTTTCTGTTTACGATCATGTGAATACCTCCATGCGATGTGATGTGTATCGGTTGATAAGTCTATTTTGTCTCCATATGGAGACAAAATCAACGTCTTTTCTTTTAAATCAGGTCAATACATGCAACTTCCCTTTTCCTCTGCATGCATCACACTTCATTTCTTCGGTAGATTTCATCGTTCTACCGAGCGAAGCACAGGCGAATCGGGTGACATTTACTTTCCCGGAACCATCGCAGAAGTGACAAGTCTTGCTTTCATTACGGTCAATTCGTATCTCGAGCGGTCTGATCATTTCTTTTCACCCGTTACTGGTCGAATCCAACGTAAATGATGACTCGATAAGACTTCTTTTCCTTTTTCGTCCGGCTGTTTGTTCTTGATCGTGACCGACCAGCGATAAGCACCAATGATTTCGCCTTTGACGTCCATTCCTTTGCCGTAGGTGGTCTCGACTTGCATTCCAGGTGTCAGCATGAGGAAATCACCCCCAAACGCTCTAATGCCCCTAAATAGTCGTATGTGACGCCTCCACCGAATCCCGCTCGCTCTGTCCGGGACCGGAACCATTCATAAGGGATTGTACGCGCAGGACGCGCCTTGTGTGCCTCTTCTTGCGTAAAAGCGTCCATAGACTCCATCGTCAGCACATACGTCTCTCCGAGGCGCTGGAAGTGAACGAGGACGAATGCGACGCCTCCAAGTGAGCGGACACGTTCCAATTGCTCCAGCTGGTGCTTCTCAATGTTCGACAGTGGGAATCCCTTCTCATAGTTCTCACAAGTCTTCGTTTCGAACTCGAGATGTCTTCCACCGTTCAGCATTCCGACGAAATCCGGTGGCGCTTTGTCGACATGAAAGGCGGATTTGATTTTTTTATTGTCTTCTTTGTCGCGGATCATCTTTACTTCCGCGTGTGTTTTCACGATCCGCGCCTTTCCGTCCATCAAGTACCGATCGTTCGATTTCTTTATCGCATCTTCGAAGGCTTCTCCAACCCGTCGATTGATTAAACTTTTGCTAGGACGTTTTGTCATCGTTTTTTTAGTTTGCTTCAGCGTCATGATAGTTCCCCCCGAGTTTTAGAAAGCATTTTTGACAATAATGGTCATACGCCGGGCGTTCGAATAACGAACGCTGGCGTATTGTTGATGCTCCCTTGCATTTACAACATGGCTTTTTATAAACGCGTGGCTTTTTAGTGCGTTTAGTTGGCGACGGCTTTGGTGTATGCATGGTCAGCTCGCCCCTTACCAGTGATTTGTCGATCAAGGTCATTCAAGGTGAACCCGAGAGATTCAAGAATCGCTATCATGCTGCCAAGGGCAACGTTTGGACTTTCTTCTCGTTGCATGTCGTAGAGGATTCGCTCGAGCGGTTTGACGTTCTTCCGGAGTTTTGTGATTTCCTTGCCATATCCTCGTCGGATAAGCAGGATCGAATCGTCATATGTCAGTCTTGATTGATTTCTCACTTCGCAAATACTCAGGGTAAGCTCCGCCGCTGCATGCAAGATACTTTCTTTCTGTAGACCGTTCGCCGGCTCTAAATACCAAACCCATGCATCCTCGAGAGATTGCGCGAAAGCGGCTGTCTTAATACTGACCATGAGCTTCTTCGTGTAAATCGGAACAAGTGTCTTCTTTTGTCCGCGCATTTTAGAGCGGTCCGCCTGTTCTTTGCACCATGATTTCAACACATCCGTTGTCAGCATATGATCGTCCCCTTTTCATCCGTCCAAGTTTCTTTTACTAGTCGTTGAATAGCTTTTGCTTGAGAAAGTCCGCTTGCTACCAGTTCAGGTTTTCGATCTCCTGGCTGCATGCAATAATGGTCGATCCGATCGGTTACGAGGAAGAACTCCTGGACACTCGACTTCGTGTCCTTCTTCAAGATTTCAGGTATGGCGGTTCGCGTATAGTTTCTAGCAATCTTATCGAGTAAAATCCAGCACGCCTGCACTTGCTCGGCGTACTCGATTCGTTTATTTTGAGTGTTAATCAATGTTCAACGTCCTTCCGGATATGCTACAATTAGCATATAAATTTCAGTTGTGTTTGTTTAAAAAACTCGTGGTGGCGACCACGATCGAATGAATGTTCACTTGCTTTGGATCCGTTCCTCAGTAGTGAGCATTTTTTTCTTTGTCTGACGCTTTTGATCCTCCAAGCTCGGCTAACATTTTAGCGAGTTCGTCTTCGTCTGGAATATCAGATTCAAACTCCGCTTTCTTGCCTTCTTCATACGAGCGTTGCTTTTCTTTTTCTCCGTCAAGCCATGCTGGCGCCTTCATTCCGTTTCCAGAACCTCGCTTGTTGCCATATCCAGTCCGCGCTGGCTGATCCATTTGAATCTTCAGTTGGGAGAATTTCTCTCTGAGCTTCTTCGTCGAGAGGATATTTGATTTCCAGAAGTCCTCGTTGGTTGTCCATTCCATAACAGATTTGATTTCTTCAGGAGTTCGTTTGTCTTGTTCGATGAGAAGTCGAATATGATCACACCAAACTTGAATGTTAGGCTTTTTGAACTTTGGATCGTTTTTCGTAATTAGTCCAACAAAGAAGTTTACTAATTTCATTTCAACATCAGAGTCGTCGAAAACGCGCTTGCCGCGTTGGCGACTTTTCTTTTTATCTTTACTATCAGTTGTAGTCTCAGTAGAAGTCTCAGGTAATGCTTGGTTCACTTTGGACCGCTCGACGGACCATTTTGAACTCTTGGTAAGGTCAAAATGACCCCATGGAAAGCTCACTCGTTTTTCGTTGGTATCACCCATTAGTTCATTTTGACCCAATGGAGGAACAATTTCTGAACCCTTGTTTTTTCCCATTAGTTCATTTTGACCCAATGGTTGGTTCACTGTTGGTTCATCCTCTTTTTCAAGCGAAAGCAATTTATCGTAATCAATCGTATACCAAAGCGTTTTATCAATTTTCAAAGTGTTGTACTTATCCGTTGCGATGAGTAGCTCTTGATCTCGTAAACTTTTCAATGTCCGCTTGAGCGTACTGAGTGACCAGAAAGGAAATTGCTGATTCCATTTATCAAGAGTATTGTATGTCCACGTTTGACCGTCCCGAACCTTGTCGCTTCGATCCAACCAATAGTGAACTTGCTGAAGCACGATAGCTTCGTTCAAGCCGATAGCGCACGCTAATTTTGGTAAAACCATCAAAGGTTGTTCGTTGATTAGTAATTTACTCATATGTGTGTCCCTCGATTTCCCTCTTACTAGGTTTTCAGACCTGTAACTTGTAAGTCATACCCCTATAACTTGTAAGTAACAGGGGATGAAGCATGTGTCATTTCTCCAACTCTTCTTCAAAAACCATGTAATGAATCGGAGCCTCCATTCTCTCCATGACTCCGCGTACTTTCTCTACTCCATAAATTAGAATTGAATCTTTCACTTGATCCAAAATGTAGTCAGAAGCCGTTCCTCTTTTTGCTCTCCAAAGCTCCAAGAGTTCAAGCACTTCGTCGGTCATCTCAAGTGTTTCATTTTCAATTGTTTGGAGTCTTTTTGTGTTGTGTGATTTTCTTCCTGGCTTCTTTTTTTCTTCCTCACGATTCGTACCACGATTCGTAGGACGATTCGTTAATGCGTCGGATGAATGTTCCATAGAAGCACTTTCTTCACGATTCGTATGACGATTCGTACCACGATTCGTTAAATCGCTTTGTATCAACGTTTCTGCATCTTCTTGAAGATTAGATACAGGTTCATCTTCCACTTCTTCACGATTCGTACCACGATTCGTAGGACGATTCGTTAATTCTGTGGAGGCGGCGACTTCTTCACGATTCGTACCACGATTCGTAGGACGATTCGTTAATTCGTTTTCGATAGCGTTTAAGACCATCGTTCGAACCTTTTCAGAAGGAATTTTCCGAGCGACAATTTCCGCGAAATCCAAGCGAATTACTTCTCGTAATTCCTTCTTAATCAAGTCCTCGACAGGCTTTCCGCCTTTTTTAAAGTTGAACTTTCCCCAGTTCAGAATGCATATTTCTCGAGAGGAAGCATCGTACTGGATCAACTTATATTCGCTTTCGAATCGCTTCATGAGCGTTTCGATGACTTCCGGAGCGAGTCCGGATTCGTACGACATTTGACGCGGTGACACTTTGTAGACACCAACTTGTTTCGTGTTAGCGTTCGTCAGCAGATACAAGAAGAACAGTTTATCTTCCGTACCGAACTCAGCGACTTTCTCATCGTTCCAAAACGCTGATTGGATATTACGCGATACATTCATTCGATTGATCCTCCTGTGATATAAAGATGAATTTCAGAAACACGAAATTAAGACTTGGTGAGCTCTTTAATGGCTTTCTCAAACTTGTCTTTTGTTTCGTCTGATTCATCATTTAACCAGCGATAGATCGTCATCTCAGATACATCGAAGTATTCCGCAAGATGATAGGTGTAAAGTCCAGCGGCTTTGATCTTAATCCGTAGATCAAAGTTTCGAACTCGTTTCACTTCAGGCATTTCTGACCCTCCTAAGATGTATTTAAGGAAAAATGTTAGTCAACTAACATCCCTTATGTTGTTAGTCTAACAACAATAACGAAATAAAGCAATCGTCCTCTATACATTTTTTTGAAGAGAGAACAGAAATCAGACGTAGCATACGAAAAAGGTCTATTTCCGCGTGCTACGTCTTTGATGTAGGTTCTAGCACACCTAGTATGAAACGCGCTCTGATTGAGCTGTAGCGTTTATTTAGAACGGTAAATCATCGTCATTCAGATCGAGTGAGCTTCCGGATGTAAAGGGATCGTGATTTCCGTACGATCCAGGTGCTTGAGATGGTGAAGTGGATCCACTAGCTCCCTTGCTCTCGAGGAATCGGACGGAATCTGCTACGACCTCCGCACGATACCGCGTCTGCTGTTCTTTGTCCTTGTAGCTGCTGATTTGAAGGCGTCCTTCAACGCCAGCAAGTTTCCCCTTGGATAGATACTTAGCGACGTTATCGGCTTGTTTACGCCATACTACGCAGTCGATGAAGTCCGCTTCACGGTTTCCGTCTTGCCCAGTAAAAGGACGATCACAAGCAAGGGTGAAACGAGCGACAGAGACACCCGTTTGTGTAGATCGAAGCTCAGGGTCCCGCGTCAATCGACCGACAAGAACGATTCGGTTAATCATCGAACTGTCTCCGGTGCTTGTTCATCGGTTTTGAGAGCAACACGCTTTTTAAGGTTATTCTTCATTTCATTGGCTACACTTAGAATATGGTTTCCAGACATAGTCAAAAATTCAGCTTTTAAAACAGTTTTTAAGTCTTCGTTTTGTTCCGCTATATTCAGAATCAAGTTCGCAAGTTCCACTGGACTCATGCCGTCAACACCTTCAATCTCCACTTCTGTGTCGCCTTCTTCGGTTTGGTTTCGAGTGATGAGAACATAACTTTCTGCTCGTAATGTTTTCTTTTCTTGTCCAGCTGCAGATACTTCAATAATTGTCTTTTCATTTTCTTGTTCTTGGATTTTTGTCATCTTTCGTTCATCTCCTCATGTGTTCTGTATTTGAAGTACAGTTTTTTGTGTATTTAAAATACAAATAATAAAAAAATTCTCCATTAGATGAATCTTTTTATTTAGTTGCCCCGTATTAGTGAACAGCAACAAGAAAAACTCCAATTTTTTGGACTTTCGGAAAAATCACATATAAGCTAAAAACCGCTTAATACCATGCTTAAATCAACCTGTTAATCGTTTAATAGATGGGTTGTTTTTTTAAAATTGTATATCTGGTCTCGGAGCGAGTTACGCAATCGTATTCCAGCGAGTAAACTCGCTAAAATATTGACTATAGATGATTTTTACACCTATCATTTCTTCTCTATCGCCTTGCTTAAATGATACAATTTTTTAGACACCATCTTGTGGCGATTTAAAAACTTTCTTCTTTATCTTAACAGTTTTTTTAGCTGGATAAAGCACATCGCTTTCATCAAAAAATAATAGATGTGGTGTTGTCTTAAATAGAGTAGCGATTTTCTGCATATCGTTTCTGTTCGGAGAAGAAGTATTGTTATTCCAGTTATGGATTGTTGATTTTGATTTTCCGATTGCTTGCGCTAATTCATTGATTGTCATACCATGCTCATTACGAATTCGTTCTAATTTATCTTGCCATATCATAGCGTAATAATCACCGCCCTTATTCCAAACGCCACAAACGTTAATACTTACCGATTACTTATTTAAGTTTATATGTCGCATTATACAGTGTCCACAAATAAAGAGAATCTCTCCGAGACCCGCCCTCTAATTTCTTGGAGACCATTTGAATGGTTTTATATAATCCTATGACGAGGTGAAAACAAAAATGAGTAATAGTAAAACGTCGGTCGCCTTGAACGTGGCGATCTACCTTAGAAAAAGTAGAACAGATATAGAAGAAGAAAGAAAAGCTCGAGAAGCTGGTGAAACGTATGACACACTCAGCCGGCACCGGAAACAACTTATGGATATTGCCCGTCGTGAAGGGTACCATGTCGTAGACATCTTTGAAGAAGTCGTGTCTGGTGAATTCCTCAGTGAACGTGAGCAAGCGACTGAGATGCTTCGTAAGGTCCAGCTAGGCTATTATGACGCGGTACTATGCGTCGACGTTGATCGTCTTAGTCGTGGTGGAAAACAGGATGAATACCGCATCGAAACAGCGTTTAAACAATCCGGTACCATTTTAATCACAACAGACGAAGTAATCGACTTCAGCGAAGAAAGCCAAGAGTTAAATAATGACCTTAAACTCATGCTGTCGCGGATTGATCATAAGAAGATCAAGAAACGCCTTCACGCAGGTCGCCTTCGTTCAACCAGTGAAGGGAAGGAAATGAGCACGAAACCCCCTTACGGTTATCATAAAGACGAAAATTTGAAACTCGTTATATTTGAACCAGAAGCGCGAATCGTCCGGAAAATTTATCAATGGAGTCTCGAAGGAGTCGGCCGCGTTAAGATCGCGGAAAGGCTAACCGACATGGGCATCCCTTCACCATCGGGAAAGGGTGAGTGGGGACATGCTAGTGTGCGCCGAATCCTAAAGAGTCCGAAGTATAAAGGCGCCATGTTCTTCGGTAAAAATCAATCGATAAAATCCGAAGGCAGCGGCTATGTCAAAAAAGTTCGTCGTGACGAAAAGAAATATGTGTATAAAGAAGATGCGCATGAACCGATTATCTCCCGCGAAGATTGGGAAGCGGTTCAAGAAGGCATGCTAAATCGTAAAACGAACGTTAATCCAAATAAAACACTAATCAACCCTTTCGCATCCCTTATCAAGTGTAAAAAATGTGGTCATACTTTATTGGCCAACAATCCGAAAACAAGACCAAGTATTTATTTATACTGCAGCACAAAAGACTGTGATACGAAAATGATTTCGACAGATAAAGTTGAAGCTGCTGTGCTTGATTATCTAAGAGACACACTGGACCAACTGAACGTATCTGAAGATGGTCAAAACTATAATGAGCAATTAGAGAAAGAAACAATTATAGAGATTCAACGAATCGAACAAGAGATCGAGGAAGACGCAGAGCGACGCGATAAACTTCACGATCTTATCGAAAACGGCACGTACGATAAAGCGACATTCCTGGATAGAATGCGTGTGATCACAGAACGTCGGAAAAATTATGATCAACAATTGCATCGACTTCATAGACGCCTTGAACAGCTGCAAGATCAGACACAAGGTAAGAAAGACTTAAAACCACTTATAGAGAACGTCCTCGAAAAATATAAGCCAGAATTATCAGCTGGCGAAAAGAACGAACTTTTAAAGAGCGTGATCCATGTTATCCGATACCAGCGCGATCGCGACTGGAAACATTTTAAATTAGACATCGAATTAAAATATTGATCCTCTCTCCTGTCCGCGATTCTGTAGACAGGAGATTTTTTGTCTTTTTTAGCTTCTGTCCCCTCCAAAAACCGTTTTAACCGTACACAGGATGAACCGCGATGTTCATATCGAGACCAAACCACCGTACATTTTTTTGCAAAAAAGATGCCCAAGCTGGACATCTCATTCAGTAAATTCGTTTTTCCGAACGAAAATACTTTTCGTAGACAAACTGTTTACTCTGTGAATTAAATTACCATTTTGCTTTCGTGGCTTCATGATAACATGCGAACAAGTGTTTGCAAACTAGAAACTTTAAAATTTTAAGCGATAACAATTTTTTCATCGGTCCTATTTCATACCCCGGTGGGTGCTTCCAGATAAATTACTAACTTTAGAATTTTGTTGGAAACAAAAAAGGACGCCTGTCTGCTTCAGGCGTCCTTTTATTTATTGAGTTGTCTTCATGCTCGTTACTAAAAATTTTTTCACCCTGTAGAGCTTCAGTTAAGGATCAAGCAATTTAAAGCGCTAGAAATTTGTACATAACAGGCTTAAAAAGCTGTATTCTCAACATTCAACTCCTTTCTGGTGCGTGAATTGTGGTTTTCATCGACTTGTTCGTGTTCTTTCGCTCTGCCCTCTAGCAAGTTATTCGATCACTGGTCAGCGACTATATCCCCAATACCACTAGATGCTCGATCGAGCACCCTACAAAAATTATTGTACTTCCAATTTCCTACGTTTTCAATCAATTTTTTGGTATTTTCGTAAGAAAATTAATTTTAGAACAACATGCTCCATGTCTCTGGACCTACTCGACCGTCAATTTCCAACTTCTTTCGTTTCTGATAGGCTTTGACGGCTGCCGTTGTCGCTGCATCGAATTTCCCTGTCGGATCCACCTTAACCGCGCGCTGGATGCGTTCAATGTCTTTTTTGTTCATGCCCTCTGCTTTTGCGTGATAGACCTTACCCGGATAAGGAACAAGGTCCTTCGATTTGCTTGCAGCTGGTTTCGGTTTTGAAGCGGCTTTCGGTTTGACGACTTTGAGCACGTCCCCCGGATAGATAACTGTATTCTTCAGACCATTCCACTTCATCAGATCCGCAACAAGGACTTTGTGTTGTTCTGAAATCTCACTCAATGTATCGCCTTTCTTCACCTTGTATGTTGCCGCCTTTTCGGTATCTTTAGGGATTGTTACCGGATTGTTGGCATCTTTTGAACTTGTAGGTGGTTTGGCTCCTGCCCGTAGCTGAGTTGTTGTTAATCCGAACGTATACTCGAGGTGAGGAGCGTCCGGGAATCCGCGCCAGTCACCGCCCCATGCGAATCCAAGGCTTTTGGCGATTGCGACGACTTCCGCCCAGTCCGCTTTTCCATCGCGATCATAGTCGACTTTCTGGTCCCATACGACTTGCTGTCCACTTGGTGTGTACAGCGCGAAGTCGATGGCGAGTCCAAAGTTATGATTGGAATAGCCACCCGGTGCGTTCGTAACGATCTTCTCCTTGTTTCCATAGCGTCCTTTCGCATACAAGGCATCCTGTTCAGCAATCGAACGATAACCTTGTGTGATGCATACAGGGACACCAGCTGCATGAGCGCGTTTGACAAGTTCTTTCCCCATGCTGGCGACGATCGGGTTCATACCTTTCACGTTTAAGCGGACGTTCGACTTCTCTTGCAATGTTTTTAAGTCCATGATCAATGTTCCTCCTGTGCGGTCATTCCGCTAGTTTTTTGTTTTCCACGACTTCTTCGACGATGTCGACTTCTTGGGAAATCGGTTCTGTCTGTTCACCCGGCTTTGCCAGCTTTTTTGCTGCCTTATCAATTGGACTAAGTGCTGTGTTGTCTTTTAGTTGAGCGAAGAACTCGACGAATTTCGGAGGGAATTTAATCCCTAGAATAGCTGCGTTTTCAATCGTGCTGACGGACTCGCGCCAGATGTAATAATAGATCGCCATGTTCCGGAAAACTGGTGCGCCATTATTGACCGCGTCATCTGCAAGAACACAGAGATAGAGGACACCAATCGTTCCCGCTTTTCGAAGTCCGCCCCAGAACATGACATCCGAATTGATCTGCTTCTTTCGAACGGCAGCGGAAAATCCTGTCACATAGTCAAACATCATGAGATAGATCAAGAACTTCAGCGCGGCATCCCATCCTCCTAACTCGCCTGTGAGAATTTGAAATGACGTCGCTCCTAATGCAAAAATTCCGCCAAGAGCGCGAGACCCCATTTCCGATAAAGCATCAAAAAATTTCATTACGTTCATCTCCTTATTCGATTTTTAAAGTCCTGAAACCCATGAAATGCACGCTCCTTTTCCAGTGGTAATCATCTATGGGCATAAAAACAGAACGACCTGAAAAAGGTCGTCCTATTGGGATTTTCATAGTTTGTACATATGGTCGCGGAACGTTTAAAGCAATTATACACTATGCACTTAAGTCATTTCGAAAAAGATTTAGCATTTGCTCGCTTCCAAGATGCTTCAAGTGGATAAGAACGTGGCGTCTGGATCGGATCAGTCCCTCCGCCTCCTGTTGATCCCTCTAACATTTCAAGCGTATAGCCGTTTGCTCGTTGAACAATTCGCGTGCCAGTTCCGCCAATCGGTTCTATTCTTTCATCTGCTGCCCTTTTAAACTGTGCTGGACGCGTAAAAGATCCAACAAGCGCTTCTGGCGCTTCTACAACTTCGATAAGTGGAGCAAGTGCACCGGGAGCACCACCTGGATCAGTTCCAAATGTAAATAATACATTTCCATTCGGTCCCTTATATTGCGCATAAGCAATTGTAAAGCCGCGCCCGTAATCATATGTGCCGGATGGTCCAGTATAGGTGCGTCCCACCCATAACGATTGTTGTGGTGCGGTTCCGGGATATGGAGATGAAGGGAAATTGATTGTATGTACAACCACTCCATCAATCAGAATCGTAATTGTAGACCCGACACGTGTTATTTTAAGACGTTTCCATACTCCAATCGGAAGTTGGGGAGCTGAGGCAGATCCGGAAGTCCAATCAACAGCGTTAGTTCCGTATTCGTGACGATAATATGGGCGTTGGTTGAGATTTAATTCAAGCGCCCATAAAATATTGCAGTTTGGATTTTCAGTGCCGTTTGGATCAAAGTCGGACAACGATATGATGGATCCTTGAGCTGTGCCGTTGTCGATTCTAAGAACAACCTCGACTTCGATGTTTCCTGTTTGATACCACGCGCTATTGCGTCCATAACTAAGTGAATCAGTGGCTTGTAACAGCGGATATAGAAACCCCATCGGTTATGCTCCTTTCTTGATGTTAAGCAATTCGATAAACTACATAACCCGCTTGAAATCCGCCAGACATTGGGGTTTGCGGGCGCATTACTTCTAAGGTCATACCTTGATATTGAATAAGATCGCCATCTAATAAACCACCATCCGGCAAAAAGAACGATGATGGATGACGGAGCCGCATTCCACTGTTAGTATCAACTCCATATACATAGAGCAACATAAATAATCCATTTACATCTGGCGATTTACCGGGTGCGATACTACGTGCCTGAATCGTTTCGTAAGAACTTGCTGCATTGGGTGGCACTGGTGAAGGAATATTAAGAGGCGTATCTGCAACATGAAAGTTGGCATTTGAAGTTGCACCGTTTGTAGAACCTGTAACGGTAGTGATTCCACTATTTTTTTCTTTCCCCAAAATATCTGGCAATCCAAAGAAAAGGTACCCGCCCGCTTCTGAATAAAAATTCGGCGTCCGAATTGCTAAAGACACGTTGTGAGCTGTAATACAAAAGCGAACATTCAATGGTGTATCAGCTGGATAAATTGTCGTGTTATACGTTCCGAATAGCGTCCACTGAAAATTATTATTAGCGGGCGTTGTTGCCGCTGCCGAAAGGGGATACGTCCCCTTAGATGTTGTTCCAGACGTCCCTGCTGCACCCGGTGTATAGTCGAGCAAGGGAATAATATTCATTTGTCCTGAATAAGTGTTGTTATGTCTTTGACGAGTAGCGTAGCCGTTGATGGCAACATAAGTATCCATGTTGTCGCTTGCTCGTTTCCCTTTCATTACGAAAAAGCGACCTGTTGTACCATCAGCGACGGAAGTCGGTGGATTTGATCCAATTTGTTGCCATCCTGCTGCCTGCATTTTAGCGATCAACCAAAACTCTAAATCCTTTTTTAATACTGTTTCTTGCTGGTAGATATAATCTGTCACCGCCATTTTAGTTCCCTCCACTCATTGGAATGATTTTGATAGTGTAATGAACCGTTGTCGGTTCATTACCAGTGTTCGTAAAGAAGGCGTGAAGCCTTTGATTCCCGCTTTTGTCAGATGCAGGGACATTTACAATGTCATAGACACCATGTATTCCTTCTAACTCAGTGCTCTTGTAATAACTCATTCCAGCGTTTTCCCGATCTTGGAGATCAATCGAAACGTAAACTGATTTATCCGGATCCACGTAGACCGTTTTAACTTCATAACGATGCGCCCCGGCATCAATTGGAACATAGACTGTTCCGTTCGCCGGAACGTTAATGACACCCGTTAATTCGTTGAAAGTAAGCGAAAACCCGACCCCTCCACCCGAAGATAGCGGTCTGGAAAGTTCCATTCTCGTCCCCATACGTCCCCTCCTCAAATATGCGATAGATCAAATATGAATTTCAGTGGATCGAATCCGTCATAATCCGACGATTGAACAACGCGGACCCAGAACGGAATAACGGCACCAGCTGCAACAGAAGGATAGTTGATTTCGTCATAATAAGTACCGGGTGTATTACTCATGTCTCGCGCTATGTCTGCCCACTGCCAGCCGAACTTATCGCTATAGGCTTGAATTGCGACTGTGGCGTTCAATGCCGTTGATGTTGTCGGGTTATACAGATAATACTTTTTCTGTAGAATCCCATTCGTCATTTGTCCCAAGTCGGTCAAGTCGGTACGACTCAACTCTTCCTTGGTTGTCGGATCAACTATGATTTTCAAGTTTGCTCCGGAATCATAACGGTCGCCTCCTGCGAACAATGCGCTTAATTCTTCGACGACGGTCGTTCCATTCTTAATCCGGAGCTTCCCTTGAACCAAAAGGCGCGGCATAGCAAGGCTCACAACGCCTTTATATGCGATTGATGAAGCGAGTACAGCGTTCGTTTCGTCTAGGAGTTCGACTGTCACACCGTCCGTCAAATTCGCTACTGTGAGACGGTCGCCGGCTGTAATTGTGATACGCTTCAAATCCATTGGTACATAACCGTTTCCGATGCCTTTTTTCAGAACGATTCCGATTTTTTTAGGAATAAATCCAATCAGACTGTCGGTAAAGTTAAACCCTCCACCGCTATCAGAATAAAAATCCCAATCGTTCGTTTGATTGCTCACTGCTCGCCATCTTGCGACAGTTTGTGTCGTACTCGAGTCTGATCGTTCTAAAAACTCCGCTGTCGATTCCGCGTCGCGGAAGAGGATCAACCCACCTGCGTCCCCTGTCTCTTTTGGCGTGTAATCCGTCGTGATTTCAATCGCACAAGTACCTGGTACGTCAGTCAGGACGCGGACGTCTTCGATATTGTCGTGTTGTAGCTGCAGAGCACTACCAGTTAGGGTGTAGCGGTTGAGCGGTGAAACGATGTAGCCTGCCGGGATGGTGTTCGTAAACACATCATCCCGAATGCGACCGTCGATTCGTTTATAAAGCGACATAGATTGGCTCCTTTCTTAACGTGTTTTTTTCGAAATGCTCCACGGATCCCAACTGTTTCCGCGTGTTGGAATGAGCCAGATTCGTTTCTTTTTCTTGATGAGAAGTTCGAGCTCATCAAATTCTTGAACGGTAGTATTTTCAATCGCGACACGTTCCATTCTGTCCGCGCTAACGATGACACCAGACGTCAAAGTTTTGTTGGCGTAAGAATACTCGAGTAAGGTCGTATAGTTTACCGCAATCCGTTCTACCTTCTCCGTATCAATGACATAAGCGTCTTCAATATCTCTTCGTTTAACTGACTCTGGATCAATCATGAATGCATCTTTTTCTCGCATTCGATCCATTGCTTCAGGTGTCCAGATGACCGTCGCATTTTTATCATTACTACGTGCCATTCCATCTAGTACATCCATATGAATCAAATGATCACTATACTTCCGCGCTGTAAAATCAAAAGCAATCAGTGTCGTTGAAATTCCTTGATAGAAGCGGTCCATCTTTGTTGCTCGAGCAATGTGAGTGTGCACGTGCTTGGCGCGACGTGTCGGCTTGTAGACTCGTTGAATTGCCGTTTCCAGCGGTACGACATGGATCGACGCCTCATCCATCTCAACAACGTTTGTAAATTCCGCTTTATTGAATGCTTTGACATATGACTGGTCAACCATCTTGACTGATCGTTCTTCATTTTTTCGAACCATGCCATCAAAGCGATACTCTTGCACCGGGATTGCTGCGCCTAACAACCCATCATAAGTAAGAACTGCAGCATCATATTGTTTCGGCTGAATCGAAAGATAAGCATGTTGTTGCAGTGTACCTTCTACAAGATTTGACGTTCGGTCTATCGCCTCGAGATCATGCAGGACACCCTCTTTTGCGGTGTCGTTCCGGATGAGGGACAGTTGTGGATCAACATGAGCCGATCGCGTCACGTTCCTTGATAGCGGTTCTGTTTCTATCAGCATTACTTCGTCGTTTGAATAGGACTTTTCGATGGAATCAATTTCTTGCATGTAGACCGGATGCGTCATTGAACTTTCTAGTGAATCGATTTGTTGAAGAACAGTATTTCTCACTTCTCGCTGAACATGAAGATGATCTCGAAGCATGAGATGTGTTTCTTGACCATGTGTATACAAGTCCATGAAATCACTAGATTCGAGATATGCTACTGAACCCTTGTTTTCGCGGGACAACATGTCGTCCGACAAGAGGGAAACCATACGTCCGTTCATATGAGAATCGAACGCATACGTCTTCGTGACCGCAACGTCATAGAGTCTTTCGTTTCTAACAAATGAGTCGAAAGAGAGCACTTCAGTCGGAATAAGCACGTCCGCTGATTCGAAGAACTCCGTTTTTGCTAGGGATCCGGAAGCAACATGATCACGCTGCAGTTCTTCGTTGCCCAGCTGCAGAACATGATGTTCTTTTACTGGTCGTTCCATGCCATACGTTCTGAATTCGTATGTTTCGAGATAAGGTGGATCCAATTTATCCATTTCAAGCACGATCGCATCTAAAACAGGACGATCAATGGTTCCGCGCCACGCTTCTTCGATGTGAACAAATTTTTCTTGTAGAGTAGCGTCTAGCACTTCGTAACTAAAAGTCGAGGCATCAATAGGACTGTCAGGCGTTTGAAGATTGAATAGGTCAATCATTTCAACGGCGCGGATAGTCGTCCGGAGGAACGTGTCAGCTCCCTGAACGTGTGTCAGGTGTTCCGTTTGACGTTCTGTCGGTTCGAGCAGAAGTTCTTCCGTAGCAAAAATACGTTCAGTTAATTGAGTAGCTCCGAATGACGTTATTTCTGTAGATTGTTCAACGTCGCGGACTACCTTTTCCATGGATTTCACGACTGCCGATTGCTCTGACTCGATAGAGGCGGATTCTTGCGCGAAAACAAGCGCGCTGTGTTCGACGACGCGTTTCGTTGACTCAAAGGTCACGCCATCCGTACTCGCGACGACAGCGCCCCTTACAGCGTTTTCAGGATGTTGGATATGCGTATGGATTGTTAGAGGCTTGATGATGCCTTGTTGTGGCGATTCCAGCGTCGTGATGACTTCTCGCGTTCTACGTGTGACTCGATCCGCTACTATTAAGTGCGCTTTTCGTCTCGAGATAGGCGAAATCATGAGCGGGTATTCGTCGCGTTGAACAATCTTGTTCTCGACTTGGACGAAATACCGTTTCTTACTGGATAGGACAGGCGACACCGACGTCTGAAAGCCATACTGCTT
>Ga0256408_1000303_pt1 | contig 46293 bp, 39 predicted proteins | sample PhyAR1_FD_185998 | JGI IMG/M metagenome (GOLD analysis project Ga0256408, IMG submission 185998) | Leaf surface microbial communities from alfalfa plants in UC Gill Tract Community Farm, Albany, California, United States - DLSL A.R1 | ecosystem: Host-associated > Plants > Phyllosphere >...
CTTTCAACTTTTGCCAGTGTTGATCTGTTAACATGGTACGAGGCATAGCGAATAGTAGAATTGGGTTTGGCGATTTAATTTTACTACTTCGCTATTTTTTAATCTAAAAGTGTCAACACACCCTAATGAACCATGAAATAATTACTGAACTATGTAAAAAAAACATACAAATTTAATTTTGTTTTAAAGAAAAATCTAAATTGACGAACAGTCAAAACTCAATTAAATTGGATCCAATAAGTGATAAGGAGCTGTCACAAATGTTTATAAAAAATGCATGGTACGTCGCCTGCCGTCCAGAAGATCTTCAGGACAAGCCATTAGGTCGAACTATTTGTGGTGAAAAAATCGTCTTTTATCGTGCCAAAGAAAATAAGGTGGCTGCTGTAGAAGATTTCTGTCCGCATCGCGGCGCACCGCTGTCACTCGGTTATGTCGAAGATGGTCATCTGGTTTGTGGCTATCACGGCTTGGTCATGGGCTGCGATGGAAAAACTGTCGCAATGCCAGCACAACGCGTGACTGGTTTTCCGTGCAATAAAGCCTATGCTGCTGTGGAAAAATATGGCTTTATCTGGGTTTGGCCAGGCGATATTGCATTGGCAGACGAGAGTACGCTTCCAGAACTTGAATGGGCCGATCATCCCGAATGGGGCTATGGCGGAGGTCTGTTTCATATCCAGTGTGATTATCGATTAATGATTGATAATCTGATGGATCTCACCCACGAAACCTACGTACATTCGAGTAGTATTGGTCAAAAAGAAATTGACGAAGCTTTGCCTGTGACCAAGGTTGACGGCGATCACGTGATTACTGAACGTTATATGGAAAATGTGATTGCCCCACCGTTTTGGAAAATGGCATTGCGTGGCAACCATTTGGCCGATAATATTCCGGTTGATCGCTGGCAGCGCTGCCATTTTTATGCATCAAGTAATGTGCATATTGAGGTGGGCGTAGCGCATGCAGGTTATGGCGGATATCATGCACCTAAAGACAAGAAAGTCTCGGCGATTGTGGTCGACTTTATTACGCCTGAAACTGAAACCTCGCATTGGTATTTTTGGGGAATGGCACGTCACTTTCAGCCCGAAAATCATGAATTGACCGATCAAATTCGTGAAGGTCAAGGCAAAATCTTTACCGAAGATTTGCAAATGCTGGAACAACAGCAACAAAACATTTTGAACAATCCGCACAGAAAATTATTAATGTTGAATATCGATGCGGGTGGTGTTCAATCACGAAAAATTATTGAGCGTCTGCTGGCCAAAGAAACAACGCCACCGCCAGATCTTCAAGATCGCCAGTTTCCCAATATTCGTGTGATATAAGGCAGCATGACATGGACGTGATCATTGATAAAATTCATCAGCTCACTGCACATATTCGTGCTTTTGAACTGGTTTCGACACAGGGTGATTCGCTTCCGGCTTTTTCGGCAGGTGCGCATATCGATGTGCATTTAAAAAACGGCTTCACTCGCCAATACTCACTTTCAAACTGTAGCAGTGAAAGACATCGTTACGTGATTGGCGTGTTACACGATGAACATTCACGTGGCGGTTCGCGCTGTATGCATCTGGACTATAGCGAAGGTGATCGTTTACAGATTAGTCCACCACGTAATTTATTTAAGCTGCATCCGCAAACTGGCCGCGCCATGTTATTTGCAGGGGGAATTGGCATCACACCGATCTTATCGATGGCCTATCAATTAAAGCGTGAACAGATTCCATTTGAGCTGCATTATTTTGTGCGGCGCCACGAAATGATTGCATTTTATGGCAATTTAACTACGCATTTTCCAGATCATCTTCATTTACATATTCAAGATCAACCTGAAACGGCATGCAATATGGCGCAGGTACTGGCCAATGCCAACACAGATCATCATCTCTATGTGTGTGGCCCGACAGGTTTTATGCAGTTTGTGATGGATGCAGCTGTGGAGGCGGGTTGGTCGAATGCGCAATTGCATCAGGAACATTTTGCTGCTGCGCCAGTCGATCAAACCAGTAATCGGCCTTTTCGCATTGAAGTGCTCGGTTGCGGCCAAACGATTGAGGTTCCGGCCAATCAGACAGCAACCCAAGCACTGCTTGCGCATGGTTTTGATGTGCCTATTTCATGTGAACAAGGCGTATGCGGGACCTGTATGACCCGTGTACTTGCTGGCATTCCAGAGCATCGCGATGTGTTTATGACAGATGAAGAGCATGCGTCAAATCAGTATTTTACGCCATGCTGCTCAAGAGCCAAGTCAGAGACCTTAGTGATTGAGCTTGGATAAAAGGTTTTCTCCTATACATCTTAAGCCCATGTATAGGAGTTTTTTAATCTGCAATCAGATGCCGAACGGTCTCGCCCAAAATGGCAACACTGCTATGTTCGCGCATCAGGTTTTCAGCACGCCCCGCTTGTCGATGCAACAGCGCATCGTAAATGGAGCAATGCTGCAAATGTGCGTAATGCAAACGGCGATATTCTGAAAGCGCCTGAGATGAATCGAAGGTAATGGCTTGCGCTGACGCAAAAGGTAGTTGATTATTCTTAGCGAGCGCCTGCATCAGGGCAATATTTTTTGCCCCTTGAAGAATCGTGTCATGAAAAATCGCATTAAAATGATCGTAGGTTTCTATCTCTGCGTCGCCGAAACTGCTGTGCGCTGCAAAAAGCTTTTCGATTTCTTCAATACAGCTTTTAAGTGTGCTTTTCTGCTCATCGTTTAGGCCTTTTTCTGCCAAGGTTTTGGCTGCCAAACCTTCAAGCACACCACGCACTTCAATCGCATCTTGAATCAACTGATCAGAAATTTCACGTACCAGATAACCACGCGTAGGATTCTTGATCAAAAGTCCTTCTTGTTCAAGCAGTCGAAAAGCCATACGCACTGGCTGACGCGATACACCTAGTAGTTCAGCCGTTGGAATTTCAGCAATCCGACTCCCGCCTGCAAGTTCGCCAGCAATAATCATTTTTCTGAGTTTTATTAAAACTTGTTGTCCTGAAGACATTTGCGCCACTTTTTAGCAATCAAGAATCCATTCGATGCTATCAATTTAACGCGTGTTCTGACAATGATAATTATGTGAGTTTTGCTTTAAATTTGAGTGATTTAATGACAAAACAGTCTCGATTTTGATGACTGTCTTGTCAAAAAAATCACTTGTAAATGAAATCAATATTTTCCAGAAAAATTGGCACTGACACGCTGTGCTAAATAATCTTTGGCGGTAATGTCGGGATACTTGCCTTGAGGGCTTTGAATCAGCACATCCTCATTGGCTTGACAGAAAAATGCAAGGCTATAGCGAGCGCCTTGATATTCATCATCGGCGGGATTTTTGACACGATGGAAATTAGATGGCAATAAATCATCACTCCATCGGGTGAGCATATCGCCAATGTTGCAGGTAATGACATCTTTACATGGCTCAATCGAAGTCCACTCCTGCTCGTCCATCTCTTTGCCCGGACACACCTGCAAGCCCCCTTGACCTTCTTGCTGAAACAATAAAGTTAAACAGTCAAAATCGGTGTGTGCGCCTGCACGCCATAATCCTAGTTCTTCTTTGAGCGCAGGATCGACCGCATAATAATGCAGCATGCGTAAGGTACTTTGATAACTTGACTGCGAAGGATCATGTGCCTGTGTGAAAAACTCTTCTGCAAAACCGAGTTTATAGGCAAAGCAGGATAAAATTTTCATCCCCACCGACCAGCACTTTTGTTCAAAATCGAGCATATCGGTTTTAAAGTATGGAAGTTCTTGTTCGGTTGGCCAAAGCTGTTGCATGCGTGGCCGGGTAATTTGATAGGACTCTTTCTGATCGGGCGTTTGTGTAGAGGGCCGAATTTGCGCTTTGCTTTCCCATCCGGCATTACGTGTTAAGGGATACTGTGCTTTGATATCTCGCGGTAAGGCAAAAAACTGTTCGGCCATTTTAAAGGCATAGTCGATATCTTGGCTTGAAATTCCATGGTTATACACCTGAAAAAAACCGATTTCGATTGCAGCAGACCAGAGCTGATCGGCAATGTCGTATTTGCGCTGCTCAAAGTCACTTAAATCGATCATTCGGATTTCACGTTGGGTTTCGGTGCCTATACTGCCCATCCGTGATTCTTTTTGTAGTTCTTGTAATGAAAATTCAGCTGTTGGGTAATGTCGACTGTTCATTTTTTGTCACTCACATTCAAGTAAATTTTAATGACATGACCCAAATTGAGTCATACTAAACGTCACGCCTTTTTCAAGCTAACGCTTAGAGCAATGACCCACATACTCGTTTTTTATATGTTGACAGCTTCTACTCTCAATTAAATCAAGCAAACACTATGCCAATCTAAAATTGAAAAAAATCACAATGAAATGCAAGACTAAAGGCCCATTCTGCCCTGCGCTGCATCAGATTGTGGCAATGTCGGCTGTTGAGCTGCATTATGAGTGTGCATGCCTTAATTTTCAGGCAAAAAAAAGCCACATCTGAGGGTGTGGCGAAGGGTATTTCAAGATGCCGATTGGAGATTGGCATAAGCTGCTAGGCTTGATAAGAAGATTAGTGCTCAGAACTTAATTCAAACTTAATTTTATGCAGCGAAATGTAATCATCGCATATTATTTTCATCTTATTGAAAACGATAATTGAGCGTCACAAACATTTCGCGCGGATTGCCCGGCGTCACCCATTCGTCTTTTAAACTAGACACGTAATACGCTTGATTAAACAGATTCTTCAAACTGAACTGAAAACTGAGCTGAGGCGTCACCTGATAGGCAGCGTTTAAATGCACCAGAGTATAAGCTGGAAGATTAAAACCATTGTCATATACATTGCCTGAGCGCTTTGACAGATATTGAATATTGCTGCCTACAGCAACTTTTTGCCCATCAGACTGCCAAAGATCATACATCATCATCAGGCTGGCGTTGTGTTTTGGGCTATTGAGTAGCGCACTGCCCTTTTGAATGCCCGAAGCCGCCTCAGTTTTTGATACCTTAGCATCAATATAGGCATAGGCCAGTTTTAGGTTGAGTGCATCGATGGGCTGAGCGGTGAAGTCCCATTCGATACCGCGACTGCTTTCCTCAGCGGCAGTGATCATGTACGACGAGTCGACGGGATTGGTGGTGAGAACATTTTGCTTCTTGATTTGAAAAATAGACCATGATGACATTAGGCGATCATCAAAGGCACTTTTTTTCATGCCAAGTTCATAGGTCCATGCTTTTTCGGGTGCAAACGGTTGTTGCTGGATATCTAAGCCAGAATTTAAGTGAAAGGATTGCCCAGCACTCACAAATACTGAAGTGGCATCGTCCACTCGATAATTCAGTGCAGCTTTCGGGCTCCACTGAGTAAAGCGTTGCTGACCCGATGTCTGCGCCACAACCTCGTTATAACGTTGCTGATAATAATCGAAACGACTCGCAAGCAATAAAGTCCACTTAGGTGAAAACTCAATCGCATCACTTAAGCTCAGTGCCACATTATTTTGACGCTCATGTGTGTTGTAAACACTCGACACCGCCGGTAAATTAATACCGTATTGGGGATGGTAAATATTGATCAGACTCTCGGTCGATCCTTTTTTGCGATAACGCAGCAAATGGTTTTGAACGTTCAAATCGCTATAGCTTAGCCCAATCGACCAGCGGTGCTTGGCTCGTGCTGTTTCTAGCTCGCCTTGTACATCATGATTAAACAGATAACTGGTGGTGTCGTAGATACGATAGCGTCGCTCACGATTGAGATCACCCTGTGCATTTAAAAGTTGATAAGCTTCAGACGAAAATCCACGCCAAGTGTTGTCTTTATAGTTAATGGTGCTGGTACTGGTCCAGTTATTGGCCCATTGGTGGCGGAGTCTAAGCTGCTGCAAATAATCATTCATGGTCATCAGACCATCGTCTTTTTCACCCAGAAAACGTGTATTGGGAATTGCACTCAATTGCTGGTTCACAGCCGTCACCCCCCGATCATACAGGCTGTTAATGACCGTATATTCACTGTCGTAGTCAAGTTGCGTCGCATCATTGGGTTGCCAAGTGAGTTGAGGTGCTACGAACAATCGATTATTTTTCACTTCATCTCGAAAGCTGTGGTTGTTTTCATATGCCACCCCAATACGATACGCCACGGTGTCGGTGAGCGCATCTGTAGCATCAATTGCGGTACGGTACTGATCATAGGAGCCACCCCGAAGCTCAATCCTCTGCTCTGGATGAAATTGCGGTTTTTTGGTCACAATATTGACCGTTCCGCCCGGATCACCTGCACCATAAAGTGCAGCTTCAGGCCCTTTTAAAAACTCGATTCGCTCAATATTAATCAAATCATGCGCAGCATTCAGCCCCAGATACGCATTGAGTCCATTTCGTAACGCCGCAGTACCAATGGTCTGATCGGTATTGAAGCCACGAAAGGAGTAATTGTCCCAAAGCCCTCCTAAAGGGTTGAGTAAACTCACACCACTGACCAAGCCAATCACATCGCCAATGCGCTGTGCATTGCTGTCTCGGAGCATCGCCTGATTCACCACCTGAACATTCTGCGGAGTTTGAAATGGGTCGGTTCCCGACTTTGTGGCCTCAGAGCTAAGCGTATTTAAATAAGAATGATCTTCCGATTGCGCCATGACCTGAAGCGTCTGTAATACCGCGGTTTCTTGCGCATGCGCCGTATGTAACACACAAAAAAATGGTGCAAATGAATATAAAAAGTGCCTGCTACGCAGTTTCATTTTGGTGATCCAACAGTTGCAATTACGATAAATTACAATAAAATACCATCTTGTACACAAGTTTGTATAAGTCGTTTGACGTATTTTTTCCAATCTGCTGCCTGAGCGCGACGCCTAAACTATGACCGCTGAATTTTTTGGTTTATTTCGATGCATTTTTTTACTGACGTTTATGGGACTGGTATGCGCTGCCTGTACGCCTGTTCATGTACCGTCAGATCAGGCAAATACAGTTCAAATAGATGTGACAGATCGATACGGCAATAGAGTTCAACTGCAAAAGCCAGCACAGCGGATTGTGTGCCTGTTTGAGGCCAGCGCCGATGATTTGTATATGCTGGGTGCAGGTTCGGCACTGGTGGGCATTCCTGCCAAAATCTACAGCGCGCCGGATCTGTATCATGCTTATTCCATTTTGGATCGACGTATTGCCCAAAAACAAATTGCAACGCCAAGTAACTGGGAAGCCTCGACCAATATTGAAAGTGTGGTTGCATTACAGCCCGATCTGGTCGTGGTCAATGCTGGCCAGACCGACGTGATCAAGGTATTACAAAAAATGCAGATTCCGGTATATGCCGTGATGTCGGAAAATCTGCAACAAACCCGAAAAGAATTACATGATTTAGGCGCCCTGACAGGACGTTCCGAGCGTGCTCGGCAATTACTTCAATTTATTGATGCTGAAATTGCCGCGATGAATGCCAAAAAACACAATACAACGCAGCAAAAAACCGTGTACTACGGCTGGTCTGGAGGGCGGATTTTCTCGACCTCGGGCATCGACTCTATGCCCAATACTGTCATGACACTTGCCGGGGCACGTAATGTGGTCACCACGTCAATTGATCAACCCAACGTCAATCCAGAGAAACTTCTGGAATGGAATCCGGATGTGATTTTACTGTGGAACAGTCGCCCTGAGCAGATTTATGAGCGCCCAGAATTAAAAACCTTAAGCGCTGTTCAGCATCGGCAGGTGTATAATCTGCGTCCTACTTTTTTGTTTAATCCACATACCCCCAAAATCCTCTTGGCTGCCAATCAGTTACAGCACTGGTTATCTGGTTCAGTCGATGTACATCAAGATGCAGCGCATGATATGCAGCGGATTTTAAGTGAATTTTATGGTGCAACGCATGCTGCCCAATTCATCCACATGGCTCAATCTAAGGAATAATCAGTGAAGTCTTCTGTTTCTGTTTTGATTTATCTGCTCCCTGTTCCGCTGATTATCTTTTCTTTGTTGATTGGGCCATCTGAACAATTTGGTCTACGTGATTTTAGCTATGCACTTTATGCCTTTTTTAGCACGCCAAACCATTTGAGCAATATTGAACTCGCGCGACTAGAACTCATGCAAAACATTATTGTGAATGTTCGAATGCCACGGGTCTTTCTTACCTTTTTAGTTGGCGCTGCACTGGCATCATCGGGTAATACCCTGCAAGCCTTGTTTCGTAATCCATTGGTAGATTCTTATGTTTTGGGTATTTCGTCTGGCGCGGCTTTAGGTGCTGCACTTGCACTGCTCACTGGCTGGCTGCCGGTTCAGGTGTCTGCATTTTTATTTGGTATTTTAGCGGTCTGTATGACTTATGGTTTTGCCCAGCAACGCTATGAGAAAAGCTCTGTGGTGGTGATTTTACTTTCGGGGATGATTGTTTCTGGCCTGTTTATTGCGGGACTCAGTATCGTGCAGTACTTGAGTGATCCTTATAAGTTACAGGCAATTGTACAATGGACCATGGGCAATTTACATCAAGCCACATGGGAAAAAGTCGAACAGGCTGTTTTACCCATTGCCCTGTCTTTACTGGGGATGTATGGCATGCGCTGGCGGCTGAATTTGCTGGCACTGGGTCAGCTTGAAGCCCAAGCGGTTGGTGTCGACCCAAGGCGAGATCAGTTTTTGTTGGTGTTATTTGTGACCCTAGCCACTTCATCTTCTGTGGCAGTTGCCGGCATTATTAGTCTTTACGGACTCTTTGTACCGCACGTCGTGCGTATGCTGATTGGGCCAGATAATGCCAAAACTGTTCCCGCGAACATTTTCTTAGGTGGATCATTTTTGTTGATTATCGATAATCTGTCTCGGACATTTTCAACCTTTGAAATTCCAATCGGAATTTTTACTATGCTGCTCGGTGCTCCCTTGTTTTTATATCTTATTCGTCGTTATCGCATGAACTGGGCTTGATGGTTATGAGTACAATTTCAATTCAACAAGTCAATTTTGCCTACCAGAAAAAAACGGTGCTGCATGACATTCAGCTCGAATTCCAGTCCAACTGTTTTTCTGTGCTACTAGGCCGAAACGGAAGTGGTAAATCGACACTATTTAATCTGATGGCCGGTATTTATCCACTTCAGTCAGGTCAAATTTTATTTGATGGTCAGCCCTTGGCAAAGCTCAAAGGAAAACAGCGGGCGGTGCAACTGGGTTTTCTTGCACAAAGCCATCGTAGTATTTTTAATTTTAAAGTATTAGATGTGGTGCTGACTGGTCGTGCTGCTTTTTCGGGTTATGCGCCTTCACAAATCGATCGCGATCAAGCCTATGAAGCCCTTCGCATGCTGGAAATTGAGCATTTACAAGATCGCGATTACACCACGCTATCGGGCGGTGAGCGCCAACTGGTCATGATTGCGCGCATCTTGACGCAAAACCCCAAAGTCATTTTACTCGATGAACCCACCAATCATCTGGATGTGTACTATCAGGCTTTTCTCATGCAAAAACTGCACGAGTTGTCGCGTCGAGGCTATACCATTGTGGCCATTATGCATGATCCGAATCTTGCATTTTTGTATGCAGATGAGTTTTTCTTTATTAAAGACAGCCAGATTATTCGCGCGCAAGACAAAGCACAGGCCGCTGAGGCTGATTTTTTGGCTCAGGTTTATGATTTACCGTTTCAGCAAGCCTATGTGGGCACACACAAAATCGTTATGCCAAAACGCCGGGAAATCAGTGAATGACACTGAGCATTTGCAAAGTAATATTTTTTACTTCGTTGATGCTCTCAAGCACATGATGCTCGGCCAAGTGAATGGCCTGTTCGGCATCTTTATTTAAGATACACCGTAAAATCGCACCATGATCTTCGTATGCATGCGCAACATCTAATGCCTTCATGGCCCCCAGACTCAGTACAATACGAATTTTTTCACTGGCCTCCTGATGAATCTTGGCAATTTGCTGATTACCGGCAGCACGTACTAAAGCACAGTGAAAGTCTTCACTTTGTAAGATCAACGCGGCAGTGTCTTTTAAATAGCGTTCGGGAGGAATCAGCCACATGGCCTGTAACGCTTGCAATGCGGGTAACTCTTGCGGCTGTTCGAGTGCACACAGACGTTTGACTGCTTCTTTTTCTAAAATCATGCGTAAATCAAAAAGTTCTTGGTAATACCTAAATTCGAGTGGACGAATTTCCCATCCACTTCGAAAATGCACATGCACAAAACCTTCCTGCTCCAGACGATACAATGCCTGTCGGATCGGGGTACGACTTGCGGCATAACGCTCGGCCAGATCGGTTTCTGTAAAACGCTGACCGGGTTTGAGTACAAAGCTAAAAATATCTTGTTTTAATTGTGCATAAATCAGATCCGAAATGTTATTGGATATTTTTTTTTCAGATGGTGCTTTGGACATGAGATAAACCAATACGGAACGTATAAGCGGCTCATTATAATAGCTTTTGAGATTGAACGTAGCCATGACTGCAACAAATAAATGCGTGCGGATTTAAGCCTGTCGAGATTTACACCAGAAAATGCCGTGCATGATGTAGCATATGCTCAGTTAAACGCTGTAAGGGTTGCGATTGTTGTGACCAGTGATGCCAATATAACGGAATCTCGATGCTGTAATTAGGCATCAGATTGATCAGCGGTTGCTGGGCGGCTTTAAGCTGGAATTCGGGCACAATGCCATAACCCATGCCCAGTTGCACTGCGGTAAAATAAGACTCAGATGAAGGAATGACATGACACGGATAACTGCCTTGCGCTAGCCCAAACTGGCTTTCTAACACATTAAAATGAATATGATCTTTCTCATTAAAAATAATGGCCGGTGCACTGCGTAGTTGTGTGCGATGAATTCCGTGTGCAAACCATTGCTGCGTAAAGGCCTGAGTCGCGACGAACTGATATTTCATTTTACCAAGATACTGCGCCTGACAGCCTTTCATGGGGTTACTTTCCACCGAAATACAGCCACTGACAATGCCTTTTTGTAGCCATGAATAGGTGTGCGACTGATCATCAATCCGCAGTTGTAGCAGTATTTTTTCTTGAATGAGCACCGCATGTAATGCAGGCAATAACCATGTCGAAAGCGAATCGGCGTTGGTGGCAATGACGGCTTGAAAAAAACTGGCATTTTGCGGGCCAGCCAGCGTATGCATTAAATTCTGCTCCAGACGACGTGTATGCTGTAAATGCTCAAACAGTTGCTGACCTGCTGGCGTCAGCGTGCATGGGCGTGCCCGAATCAATAGCAATTGTCCGAGTTGTTTTTCCAGTGCTTGTACGCGCAGCGTAACCGCTGAAGGCGTAATACATAACGTATCGCCCGCCAAATCAAAACTACCGTGTTCTGCAACAGCCATAAATGCATCGCATTGCTTACTGTCTAACATAGCCACCTAAATTTTTTTTAGTTATCTCGATATCTTCTTAGTATTACTGACTTTAGTGAGAAAAACCATCTACCATTCATGACGTTAAATTCCGGTTAAAGGCACACGCTGGCGTGGCTTGGGGTTACTTTTATTTTGTTTATGATCGAGTCACTATGAACGCTTTTTTTTCTGGCTTTGCCGTAGGGCTGTCGCTTATTGTCGCCATTGGTGCTCAAAATGCCTTCGTGCTCAAACAAGGACTTAAACGTCAGCATGTGTTTTGGGTGTGTCTGGTGTGTGCGTTGTCTGACTCTATTTTGATTTATCTGGGCGTTACAGGATTTTCAAAAATAATCATTCAGTTTCCAGCTTTATTAATCTGTGCCCAGTATTTTGGTGCGCTCTTTTTATTCTTATATGGCATAAAGCACTTTTACGCAGCATCGCAGTCATCGGTATTACGCCCGAGCGATCTGGAAAATCACCAGCTATTGCCTGTAATCGGGATCTGTCTGGCACTCACTTGGCTCAATCCACATGTGTACTTAGATACAGTGGTTTTGGTCGGCTCAATTTCTGTTCAGTTTTCACCTCAAAATCATCTATTCGCTGCCGGATGCATACTTGCGTCTTGGTCTTTTTTCTTTTTACTCGGTTATGGTGCGCGGCTTGTATCACCTGTGTTTAACCGTCCACATGCATGGAAAGTACTTGATCTTATTATTGGATTTATCATGTGGGGAATTGCTATAAATTTATTATGCGCTTAGGGCTACTTAATGTGTCTTTTCTAAGTACCTCAAAAGTTAACTTAAATAGTAAGTTCTCTAACAAGATAAATTTAGCTTGGAATGAAATTAATGATTTACTAAATCAAGGTTAAAAATTATATCTAACTAGCGTCATTTTTCCATGATTTACATACATAGAAATAGTGTGTCCAAAATTTGTCATTTAGCTTAATTTCTACACAATTTAAAAATTGACCCGTAATTTTTATTGAGCTTATAGTGATGGTTAAGAACAACACAGGATGTATATAACATGAAAAAACTCCTCCTCTGCTGTGCAGTATTGCTCGGTACCCAACACGCTTTGGCTGCCACCACCACATGGTCTGCTGGCTCAACCTACAAAGGTACAGTCACTGTACCCATTGAAAGCGGTCCTAATGTGGTCTGGAAATGTAATGGAAAAGCGTGCAGCATGTCTGGCCCTTGGGGCGATGAGCTATCGCTCGACTCGTGCCAAAGTTTAGTGATGCGGGTAGGAAAAATTAGTTACTATAAAAACTCGGCTGGAAAAGTGTGGAATGCCCAATCACCCGAACTGGCCGCTTGCAATAAAGCAGCACGTTAAAGATACTAATCCAATAAAAAAACACCAGATCAGCGGATGATCTGGTGTTTTTGTTGAGACGATTTATTTAGAAGTTCGCATCACTTCGGTTAAATCTTGGCATCGATATCGGTCACTGCAATTAATTTGTGGTTTACAAATTCTTTTAGACCCAAATCAATCAGTTCGCGACCATAGCCTGAACGACCTACACCACCAAATGGCAAGTCGGCCTGCGACGTGGTTGGGCTATTGATGTAAACCATACCAGTATGGATTTTTTTGGCCACTTCGACACCGCGTTGATGATCGGCTGTATACACTGAGCCGCCCAAACCAAACGGTGAATCATTGGCGATACGGATAGCATCGTCCTCATCTTTGGCACGATATAGCTGTGTGACTGGCCCGAAAAACTCCCAGTATCGTGCGTCGTTATCGTCACTGATATCCGTCATAAGCAAGGGTTGGAAGAATGCACCTTGCTCTGGCACCGGCGCACCGATTGCTTCAACTTTAGCACCTGCTGCTTTGGCTTTTTCGACTTGTTTTTTCAAGTTGTCGGCGGCCTCTTGCGAACATAAAGGTGCCAAAGTGGTTTCCGGGTCCATCGGGTCACCCGCTTTAAGCTTTGCCACGCCTTGTTTGTAAAGCTCGACAAATCGATCATAGACTTGATCGACCACAATAAAACGTTTCGATGCGGTACATACCTGACCGGCATTGCTATGGCGGCCACTGACTGCAAGTTCAGCCGCTTTTTCTAGGTCTGCATCTTCAAGCACGATTAATGCATCGGCACCGCCTAGTTCAAGCGTCGATTTTTTCAATGCCTTGCCCGCATGTGCAGCCACCTCAGCGCCGGCACCCTCAGAACCTGTCAGTGCCACGCCACACACCCGGTGATCATTTAAGATCAGAGGGATATGTTCATGACTCAAATATAGGTTTTTAAAAGCACCCTTAGGCAAACCTGCTTCAAGCATCAGTTCTTCAAATGCATTTGCACTTTGCGGCACAATCGAGGCATGCTTAAGTAGCACAGTATTTCCAGCGGCAAGCTGCGCACTCAAGATTCGGGCAATCTGGTAAAACGGAAAATTCCAAGGTTCTACCGCCATCACAATACCCTGTGGCTCATAGTAAATTTTGGCATCGATGTCGGTATTTTCAGTGGTGAGTGGCGTTGGCGATAAAAACTTTTCGGCATGTTTGGCGTAATATTCAAAAATTTGTGCACAAATCTCGACTTCACCTAATGCTTCTTTAAATAGTTTTCCCATTTCGAGCGTTAAAAATTTTGCATACTTCTCATTGTCGCGGCGTAAAATACTGGCCGCCTGATTTAATACCTTAGCACGTGTTTCAAACGAAGTTTCTTTCCAATCTAAATACGCGGTATAAGCTGCATCAATTGCCGCATGGACCTCTTTTTCAGTTGCAGTCGGGAATTCTTTTACTTTTTCGCCCGTGTAGGGATTAACCGTTGCATATGCCATGAATCTACCCTCTATTTTTGAAGTTTCAATTTTGAGCGCATTTCTAAAAAAATGCGTGTCCATTTAAATTACGGTCACGCAGATGATTTCTAAAGTAATTTATTCTGATCTTACAAATCGTATAACGGCGTAACATTCAAAGGCAAAATGTATAAAATTAGTTGAGGTTCAGCATTATCATGTACTCAATACCAGCGTAACTGGTATGTATTTTAGACTGCAAGTTGATGATACACATCATAAATCCCCAGCACATCTGCAATAAAAACTTCGTCGAAACAGCCTTTTTCCAAAATTTTTGCCAAATCCGTCCAGTACTCAAGTGCTTTGTATTCTGTTGAGCGGTCTTTGGGATGTCGCCACAGCCCTGGCGACTGATGCGCGATGCAGTTCATCTCGAATGCATTAAAACTAATCTGTTTTGTCATAGCGGTTATCTTTATATTTTTATGGGTGTCTGGTGGTTTAAAGCATAAGGGCTTTTACATAGCAGCCAGTTTAGGTTGGAGTGAGTGACGCAGATGAGGCATTTTTTAAAGTAATCTGTTCTGCTTGAGCCTCGATCTTTGAGGTATCTCCTATACGCCACTGATAGGGCGGTAAAGTTCCATTCACACTAAAATCACCAATAATTCGTGCTTTAAATACACGTGGATTGTGCGATGCCAAGGTTCGAATATTGCGCCAATAGCGGTCGAAGCCATATTTTTTATCTGCCGCAGATGCACCTAAGGCGTCAAAGAGTAAGGTCGAAGCATCTAGTGTCAATTGGGTAATGACACCCTGAGCTTGGGCACTTTCCAGCTCTGCCAGCGCGTTGAGATCCGCTTCAGATGCACTATGTGAATCGAGGGCAGCCGAATAGGTTCGCTCGAGGCTTTGTGCAACTTTTTCAACCAACACACCGGCGGTGTATGCTGCAGCGCGGATTTGACCGACCACCTGCAAAATTTGAGGATCATTTTGTACCAAAGGTGTATTGGCATGTGAGTAATTCCGCGTACGCTTGGCAACAGCCGCAGATACATCGTAGGTTGCTGCACGGGTTAAGCCTGTAATAATCGCCAATTGAATCAACTGGTAAAACGCAGCAGAATATTTAAAGCGAGTTCCTTCTGGCAGAAATTCGCTTGGATCGACCAGTACATCAGTAAAGCGTGCTGTGCCACTGGCGGTGAGTTGCTGACCGAATCCATTCCAGTCGTCTAAAATATCGACGCCCTGTGCATGCCGCGGCACGATCACGGTTGAGGATTCTCCGCGAAGATCGGTCACCCCCACTTCAACCCAATTGGCATATAAACTGCCGGTGGTATAGTACTTTTCTCCATTCAGGCGAATCTTGCCACTTTCATCGGTCGATAAATGCGTTTTAAAGGCGTGAATTGATTCTGTACCGCCTTCCGACCATGCACTGCCTATTGTGTCGCCACGCGCCAGACGCTCAAGCCAGCGTTGCTGGAATACCGGATCTTGAGACACCAAAACATCTTCAGTAAAGCCAAAATGAATCCGCAAAATTTGAGGTAAATTCGAGTCTGCTTCGGCCAGTTCAATCAATAAGGCAAACAATTCAGGCAATGTGGCCTCATATCCACCATACGCCTTTGGTAAACGTAGGCGTGTAAATCCACTGTCTTTGAGCCACTGGATTTGTTCAATCGGAAGTTCATGACGCTGTTCACGTTGCAATGCATGTTGTTTAATTTGTTCAAATAGAGGACGAAACTGGCTTGCGAGCGTGTCGTAGCGTGTGGAAACCGCTTCACCCCATACACGAAACAATTGCGAAGTCGTGATCTGGGGGCGATGTTGCAGCTGTGTATTGACCGTTGGGTGATAAAAATGTGTCATGTGAGCATCCATCAATTTTATTTTTATCTTAGCCAACGCATTTGTTTTTATAAAAATCAAAATGTGATAATTATTGCAGGATTTATTCATTAGCCCATCTATTATTTTTTTAATTTTCTGTTATTTTGATTAATAAAAAATAAATATTATAAATAACAAACATACTATTCTATTAAATCAGCCGACAAATATATATTCATCGGCTGATAGGAATTTAAAATAATCTAAAAAAGTTAAAATAATTAAACTTAATAATTGATGGTATAGCTTAATGCATAGGTTCTGCCTTGAGCTAGAATATCTAGACAAGCATTTGTATTGGTTATTGCTGCTTGTTGGGCAAACACGGTTTTATACTGGCGATTCCAGACATTATACACCCCAAAATCTACACGACCTTTGAGTGCTGGAAAATGTGCCAAAACATCCATAGTGGTATAGCCCGAAATGTCAGCCGCGCTGTTGTCATCTTTAAAGCCTTTTGCAGCGAAAGCTAGATCGTCTTTGTAGGCCTTATTGCTGCCTTTAATGGCCAAAGCCTGCACACGCACACCATAACCGTCTTGATCCCATTCACCAAATACAGTTCCTTTTACAATCGTCTTTATAGGCTTTATTGCTGCCTTTAATGGGCACATAATAGTCGGCACTGGTTTTGGTGTAGTCTGGGCTAGGCAAGCCCATCTGCACGGAAATTATCGGCCGATGTGATGCCAACTTTGGTACTCAAACTAAGTGGCTGATCTGGATTGGCACGCTTGGTAATCATATTAATGATGCCACCTGTCGCACCTGAACCATAAATACTGGTGGCTCCAGATACCACTTCGATATGATCGATTAATTCTGGACTAATGCTGTTGAGCTGTCGCGCGGCATCACGGGAACCCGTTTGAGGTACCCCATCAATCATCACCAGAATGGTTCGACCACGCATCGTCTGGCCATAGTTACTGGTGGTCCCGCTGCTTGGTGCCAGCGATGGCACCAATTGAGCCAGAACATCGGCCACCTTACGCCCCGCTCCAGCTTATTGTGTAATTTCACTTCCCTGAATGGTCTGCACAGTTCCTGCAATTTCGGCAATACTTTTGGGTGTTCGGGTGGCGGTCATGACAATTTTATTGAGCGCCACCACATCTTTTTTAGATGCGTTTTCAGTTGCCGTGCTGTTTGAGTCGGTCTGATCATTTGCATACAGGTAACCCGATATCGCCATGGCCAGCAAACTCAAAGCAAATTGTTTTGTACGCATGTTATCCCTACAGATAAATATAATAAAACTAAGAGTAATACTCATTATCAATATAAAATAAAAGTGTCTTGGTGTTTTAAGCGCTTTCACCACAAAGCTGTAAAAACCGATCACGATCCATTTTATTTTTTAGACTCAATCAGGTTAAATGCTCTCACCAACTGGTAATTCATTTTTCTTTAAATAACGATAACTTTGAATCACCAATAATATTGCTGCCAAACTGATTCCACAGGTCAGTACCAGCCAGATTATATTTACATTCGCACTCTCCTGAAGCCAACCACGCACGCCCATCAAATAACTCAATGGAATAATCACCACCCAATAACAAAACAGAATTACAAAAAGTGGTTGCATAAACTGTTGCAAACCACGTAGTACACCAGATGCAACTGTTTGGATCGCATCAAAAACTAGGAAAACTGCCACAAAAGACATTAAGCCAGTGGCAATATTTAATACTCCAGAATCTTTACTAAATAAACCTGTTAATGGGATTGCAAAAGTCATTAAAAGTCCAGCAATCAATACGCCATAAATCAGAGTAATGACCACTACAGCACCACTGGTAGCAATCTTGGACTGATCATTATGGGTTGTCGAAAAATATGCCACACGAATGGTCGTTGCGCTACTAATCCCAATTGGAATCATGATAATCAACATGGCAATATTAATTACAATCTGGTGTGCTGCAATCGCCTTTGCCCCAAGCTGTGATGCAAAAAATGCCAGTGTTGCCAAAGCTAGAATTTGTAGGACCAAGGTGATACCAATAGGTAAACCTTGCTTGAGCAATTCCAAACTTTGTTGAATATTGACTTTGATATGTTTTGTTTTCAGTTCAGGAACTGCTCTTGCCACTAATTTATACATACAAAAACAAGCAATATAAGCACTGATGGCAGTAGCAAGCCCTGTGCCTGCTCCGCCCATTTCGGGAATAAAACCAATACCATTGACCAAGACATAACAAAGAGAAGCATCGCAGATCAGTAGAAAGAGGTAAGTCAGCATAATGGGTTTAAGCAAGCTATGACCTTCACTGATGAATCTAAATAAGGTCATATATACCAATCCAGGCACACCAAAAGCTACAAAATGTAAATACTGTTGAGCAATACTCGACACTTGCGGATTTTCAATTAACCAAGGACATAAAAATGCCAACAGTTGAATCAACACAAAACCAAAAATTGACAGTAATAATGCTACTTTTTTACCTTGTTGTATCAGTACGGCAATCTCGTGTTTAGCTCCTTGTTGCATGGCGGAAATCTTGGGAACAAGCACATATAAAATCCCTGTAAATAATATAAATACAGGCGTCCACATATTACTACCCAAACCAATGCCAGCCAGATCAATATAATAATAACGGCCTGCCACCATGGTATTGATCACACCCAAAGAAGCTTGACAAAGCTGGATCAAAATTAAGGGCAGAGCCAGTTTTAATACAGGTAGGGAGATGTCTTTTAAAATATTCATCGCATTTAAGTCTTAAAATTTTAGAAAAATCTGTCGTGATTTCATACCCGATTAGTGTTTTTGATCTAATCGCCAATACCCTTTAATATGATTATTTTTTCCTGACAGTTTGCGTTCATTACGGAAATAATGTCGAATCTGTTTTGCGGCATTATTTTCTAAAGCCCCCCAAACCTGATCTAACTGGGTAAATTTTTTTAACAGCTCTACGGTTTGACTTCCTTGCTCATGTACAGATCCAGTAATTTTTTGAATATTGCTATTTTTGGGAAAGCAAAAATCATCAAAATAAGTAAAATCTGCAGCATCAGCACTGAGTAAAATGACAATCGGTGCAATCGGGTTTTTCCAAAAATCTAAAATCCCAGCAAGCGCTGGAAATGCAGTTTCATCTGCAATTAGAACGGCTTGTCCCTCATGTAAATGCTCGTGCTTGTCGTCGGTTTCGGTGCGACTCGAAATTAAAGCGCCTGCACTCAGTTGTTGTACCCATTGACTTCCTGGACTCAAACCATGTGTAAAGATGTCGATATAACCAAAATTTAAATCCTCATGACTTGAACTGTCAGTAAAGGCTTTTCTTAAAGTATAAAGACGAACATCTTTATTCATACTTTCAATGAGTTTTTGACGCTTTTGTGTCGATAAATGCTTCATTAACCATAAGAAACCCCGATCGAATAAATTTTTTAATGTTCCGCTTTTATTGGAGTTATTCGATTGAACCAAAGGAGCTTTTTCTAATATTTTTAAAATAAAACCATAAGCATAACCTGCATAATAATTTGGCAATGGTCTTTGGCTTTTAATGGTAAGACGCGTGATATTTGGACTGACTTGTGACTTGTCCACTACTTCAAAAAACTGTTTGGCATTATGACTGAACTCAATTTTTTGTTTGGCAAATGAATTATAAGCCAAATATAAAATCTGCTCTTCTAAATCGCCTTTTAATTCAAAATGAATAAACAAATCTTGTTTTATGGATACAGATGGAACTTGAGTCTGTAACAAAATACCTTCTTCATAAATATCGGAAATTACAGCATCATAAATATCATTGTTTTTACCATAGTTTTGAGCAATGATTAGCAGCTCTTTACGATGGTCTTGATTCACATGATCCATAATATCAAGCTTACGATCTTGATCTTTAATCGTGGTCAAATGTGTCATGATACCGCCTAATTCCTAAATAAAAATTATATAATGAGATGAATATTGAGAATTAATTTGCTGGATATTCAGCATCAGATGGCAATATTTTCCATGCCAATACTGCAACACCTAAAGCAGCCACAAAGGTTAAAATTACTACAGCGGTATACCCAATATGTTGGGCCAGCGTTAAACCAAGTGCTGAATAAACAAAACCCATAAAAACCACTAGGCTAAGTTGTAAACTAAAGAACGTTGCTTTTGCTGGCATGTTGGCAGCACGATCCATAATGAGTGTCGAAATCGTGGCAATTAGTCCTGGATTGGCAATGAAATAACCAAAAATCGCCAAGTACACTATAAGTTTTGAGGTATATCCTAAGGTCAAAGGAATAAATAACAGTAAGGTCAAACCTTGCATGACCGTCAGCGTAATCAGTGCTTTTTTTCGTTGTAATCGATTGATTAAAATCGTGGCAAGGAATGCCGATAAGATACCGATAATCGAACCAAAAACTTTTGTGGCAAAACCAATATCAACCAGTGACCACTTTGCATCGACTAATAATGGATTTAGGATGCCAAATACAGCAGTAAACCCAATTGGATAAATGAATAACAACAAAAACCAAGACTTGTATTTTGTGATAAATACTTTAAGTTGCTGAGCCAAACTTTTGAATTGAGATGACACATTATTATGCGGATTAAAAAACTTATTATCAGGTTCTCGATAAAACAGGAGCTGAATCCAAGTAATAACAGTTAAAAGTGCCAATATAATAAAGGCACCTTTCCATTGTAACCATGGATATAAAATAAGCAGTAAGCCACCACCAATAATATTGCCCAACAAGTTACTGGCATATTGAATACTATTTGCAAATTGTCGTTCAGAGGGTTCAAAAATCTTTGTGGCTAAACCATCTATAGCAACATCTTGGATGCTCATAAAGAAGCTATAAACAATAAAGAGAACCAGCATGATTGGAAATTGTTTCTGTATTTCTAAATAGCCACATGCTAGCAGTAGCCCTGTCATACACAATTGTGCAAACAAAAGCCAACTTCGATACTGCCCTTGAGTGAATAATCTAACACTATCAACAAATGGTGCATATAAAATTTTACCCAGCATTGGAAGCGCAATCATGTTCAATAATGCTAATTTATCTAGTGCAATACCGTGTTGCCTCAAAATGGCAAAGGTAGCAGACATCATAAAAGCAATACCGATATATTGTGTGGTATAGGTACTGATCAATAACAACCAAGGTTTAGAATGACGAGACATAATAGGCCTTCCAATGCATGAATATTTAAATAGAATTAAAAATCGAACTGCATAGATAACTTATATGTTCTTGGTGTACCAATAGAGACAAACATACCGTTCCAGACTCCTGCCCAATAATGTTTATCAAAGATATTATCTACCCCACCTCTAAAGGTCACTTTATGGTTGGCAATTGACGTTGAGTAGCGACCGCCCGCATCTAAGCGGAACCAACTCGGCAATTTTTGTGTATTGGCTGAATCGACGTACTCTGTACCTGTGTAAATCGTATTGGCCGTCAAAGTAAGGCCTTCAATTTGGTTTACATCCCATTCAAAGCCCAAATTCGATTGCCAGTGTGGGATCCCATAAACATCTTTACCATCATAAATACCATTGGTTGTTTTGGTCTGTTCGGCATCCATATAAACAACGCCACCGAGCATACGTACATTACTCAGTATTTGGCCGGCTGTTGTCCATTCAATCCCACGATTACGTTGTTCGCCACTCATGCTATAAGTGCCAGATGTATCTCCAATGAGTAAGGGTTTGGTAATTTGATAAATACTTAAGGTATTTCTAAAAGTCCCATTTTCCCACTTGGTACCTAATTCATATTGTTTAGATTTATAAGGAGCCAATGTTTCACCATAATTGGCTGCCGTGGTTACACTCACTGTCTCACCCGGCGATAAACCTTCTACGTAGTTTCCATATAATGAAATTGAATTATTCCAAGGTTTAACCACAAAACCGACTGCTGGCGTTACCGCACTTTTATTATAATCTGAACCTGCTATAGCATTTCCTGTCGTTATACTGTAGCTTTGCGACTTCACTTGTTGATGGCGTAAACCAAGTATCAATTGATATTTGTCATCGGCATATGAAAGCGTATCCGCAAGCGCAACACTGCTTAAGGTAATATCTGAGGTTTTAAGAACAGAAGGCTCTGCAGCTAGAACTCCAACTGCTGCTGGTGAATAAATATTGGATGCCCAACTCCCACCAGTAGCTAGGCCCATATAGACGTCTTGATCGATTACATTCGCGCTGAGGACAACATCGTGATCAATTTCACCTGTTTTTAAATGGCCACGAATCCCTGTTTCTACCGAATTAACATCTGTTTTGTTGGCAGTATTGCGTGAAACAGCAATGTAATCACCATTCGCTTGAGCATTTCGACCGAGTGCATTATTGGCCATATAGCCACCAGCTTTTTGCTGTTTAGTGCCACCCTTTAAATAAGCAGTCCAATCATCCGACAAGTCATACTCTACCTGACCAATTGCCGCAGTCGTTTTTGTATAGCCATATGCGCCTGGCATCGTATTAATTGTGGCATCAGGTGCTTTAGGAATTGTCGATGAAGCAAATGACGTGAGTAGTGGCATTGCTCCAGATAATTTTTCTTTAATATTATAAACATCTAATGAAGCACGTAAGTCTGTTCCCTTATAATCCAAGGCAATAGATCCTAAACGACGATCTTCTGTCTGACCATCTACTGCAGTATCTCCATGAGATTTTAAAGCATTAACACGCACACCAAATTGATTATTTTCACCAAAACGATGTCCGATATCGACATGCTCACCGATATTTGAATCTGATGAGTAGGTGGTTGTAAATCGGGTAATTGGTTCATCAGTAGCACGTTTGGGTACAACGTTAATCACTCCCCCCACTGCACCACCAAGTGACATACCAAACAATAAGCCGCTGGTACCACGAAACACTTCCACACGCTCTAAAAATTCGGTTGGTACGCGATTATGTGGCACTAAACCAAAAGCGCCATTCCATGCCAATTCATGGCTTTGTGTATATAATCCACGAATATTAAAATACTCACCCAACCCATTGGCAGAAAACGCATTTCTTACAGAAGGATCACTTTGTAATGCTTCAGCAACGGTTTTAGCTTGATGATCTTCAATATATTTAGCGGTATAACTCGTAATACTAAATGGCGTATCAAGTGCGTCCTTATTACCTAATATGCCGACTTGACTTTTTTTTGTCACTTGACCATTCGACAAAGTCGTATTATCAGTCGCCTCTGCTTTAACAGTAATCGTAGGAAGCTGTTGAGCTGACTGAGTATTTTCCCCTGCAATTACATTATGACTTAACAAAAATGTAATGCTAATCGATAAAGTTGCTTTTTTGAAATGGATACTGGTATTCATTTCTTATCCTATAAAAGGTAATGTTTAAATTATGTTGCGCATAATACCAAGAATCATTCTCAATAAAAAAAATAATTAGAAATAGTTTTATAAAACAAGGAATCTAATTGAATTAATTATATTTTTTATGAATTTCAAGTTTCATAGATAAGATTAAGTTTGACACCTTGCAGTTAAACAGTGCAATATATTGATTCTCATTTGCACTTGCATTTGCAACTGTGTATTTTAGGCCCAAAATTTATCAGTCACTTTTATGTTTAACAATTCAAAAATTAATTTATTTTGTGTTCCTTCCGCAGGAAGTAGTGCATCAATTTTTAGTACTTGGGATAAAATAAGTGCTGAGAATATTAAAGTCATTGCACTGGAATATCCTGGTCATGGACGAAAAATTCAGCAACCTCTCAGCCATGATCCTGACTTTTTAGCACATCAATTTAGTTTAGAAATTTTAGATTATGGTAATACACCCTGTGTTCTTTTCGGACATAGTGTGGGTGGCTCATTGGTTTGGGAAATTGAAGAAAAACTTAAACTTATCAATCCTGATCATAACTTAATTCTAAAAATTGTCAGTGCCCGACCTTCACCACACTATCAAAGTTTGATTCGTCATTATAGTGCTATGTCAGATGAACAGATCATTCAAGAACTGAAACTTTACAACAACTTCCCAGATGAAATTTTAAACAATCCGAGTGCTTTAGAATTCTTTTTGCGCATCATTAAAAATGACTTCATGCTGAGCGACAATATGATGAAAAAACCGATTCTAAAATCAACAGTTCCACTCATGAGTATTTATGGTAAGGATGATCCTTATATTAAAAATCATGAAATTATGCAAAGTTGGCAAGATTTTAGTGAACAATGGTTAGGCGCATATCAAGTTCACGGCGATCATTTTTATTTTTTAGACACAAATATATTGCAAGATACGCTCAATATTATTCAGAACAACATGTATCGGGTCATCAAAAGTATGTCAGCATAAATTATGATTCATTCGAACCAATCCACAATATTACCTCAAAGGAAGCCATCGGCATCATTACAACAGCATGCTCGGTGGCTTTTTTGTGATGATCATTTGCAATGCTCTGTATTAAATATCTATGATCAATCAATTCATCAAGTTCGACTGCTGAAAATGAATGAATATAATCTTAAGCATTATTATTTTAAATTTAATATTTTCATACCATTTGACGTTGCAAGAGCGAGTTTAAAACGTAAGTGTGAGTTTTTTATCGGTCGCTTAGCTGCCAAATTTGCCTTGGCGTCATTGGGCAACTATGCATTCTTTAATATCAAAAAAGGTCAGCATGGTGAACCGTTATGGCCAAAATATATCACTGGAAGCATTAGCCATAGTATGCTGGATTGTACCCATGGAATTGCAATTGCGACAGCTGCAATACATAATCCCAATATTAACTCCGATGATAGCATTCATCACGACAACCAAAATTGTAAAAATATTTCAGGCATTGATGTTGAGATCAAACAAAATGCTGACCTATTTAAAGAAAATCCAAACATGTTAAATAGTTTGATGAGTTCTCAAGAAACCAAACTTTTAAGTCCACTTCTAGAGCAAACACCAGCACTTTACTTAATTTTATTTTCTGCTAAAGAAAGTCTAATCAAGGCATTCTATAACAAATATCAACAGTTCATACCTTTTGATGCTATGCATTGTATTGGCTTCAACACTCAAACATGTACACTAAGTTTTTATCTGCCTCAAATCTCACCTAAAATAATCCCAATTAGAACAATTAATGTGAAATATCTAGAATTAGAAAATGAAATTATGACCTTTTGTAGTTTAGATCCGAGTTAAAATAAATTCTGAAAAGAAGGGTTCATTATATTTAAAAAAACTTCCTCGACATACTGATTACACTCACTATTTTAGCTGTGATTACTTATACCATGTCATCATTTTTTTATTTATAGTATGTCATTAATTATGACAGCATCCCCTCCTTTTAAAAGGAGGGGATCAAACTAAGAATTAAGCTTAACATATTCTATTTAAAGCATTCATCTTGCTTCAAATCAGACAAAGTAAATGAAATCCTTAGCCTGTTTTTTCAGCTTAAACTTTTTCATAGTAATGACCACATTGTTGATAAAACTTTTCTCTAAAACAATGATAAAGCATTGCCGTTTTTTCCTGAAGATGAATCAGTCCTTGAGGTTCCAAAGCAATGTCTTTTCTTATCCTGTCATATACAGACATGGTCTGATCAGGTTCACCCACCACTTTTTCTGCATTGGAATGTTCAAAAATCAAAAAGCTCAGCATACGCATCACCGCTCGAAAATGCCCCTTACCCACCGCATCTTCACTGAGTAATACATGCCAACCTAAGTCGTCGGCTTTAGCGTCATAATACAATGCCAAACGATCTCGTTTTGCTTCATATATTTCCAAATAACCGACATCTTGACCATCAATTTGGACGATATATAAATGCTGATGATCATCACAGAGCATTCGTTCAAAATAAACCGCCAGTTCTAGTTCAGATTTATTCAGTTGCCATTGCGGTATAATGTGTGGCTGATGCATCCATTTGACCAATAAGGACAAATCCTGTGGTAACACCACATCACGTAATGCGTAGGATATCTGATATTCGGCATATTCAAAAAAACCGGGTAATGATTTTGATATTGTCTTCATGACGAACATCCTCTAAAAACGAAAGTAGAATTTAAAATCAAAGTGGATGCTTTAATTAAAAAGCATCCAAAAAAAGATCAATTCAAGGCATAATATTGCAGGGGTGGAAAGCCATTAAACTCGATTGAGCTGTAACTGGTGGTGTATGCCCCTGTCGACAGCCAGTACAGGTGATCACCTATTTCCAAAGATAGTGGCAACTCGTATTTCTTGTTCTGATACATAATATCCATACTGTCACATGTTGGGCCTGCCAGAATAATGTCGTCACTATGCCCTGTCTTTTTACACGTGATCGGGTATTGAATGGCCTCACCCAATGTTTCAATTAAACCATTAAATACGCCGACATCCGTATAAACCCAACGCTTAGTTCCAGACTGTGGGCGTTGTGAAATCAATACGATTTCAGAGACTAAAATGCCTGCATTTCCGACCAAAGAACGCCCAGGTTCCAAAATAATCTGTTCAAGCTGATAAGATTTAAATATCTCAAGTGCAGCATTAATTTGCTTGGAATAACTAATAAAAGCTTCAGTTTGCTGCACATATTGTGCAGGTAAACCGCCACCCAAATTCAGCATCTTTAAGTGAATCTGATACTCATGTGCCAATATGTCAAAAATAGTTTTAATCTCTTCTAAAGCACTGTTCCACAAGTCGATTTTGCGTTGCTGTGAGCCGACATGAAAGGAAATACCATAGGGAATTAAGCCCAGTGCTTTGGCTTTGACTGCTAGTCGGATCACACATTCTGCATTGCAGCCAAACTTGCGTGAAAGTGGCCAATCAGCTGTATCCGAACCATCAATCGATAGTCTGAAAAACACTTTTGAACCCGGTGCATATTGCGCTATATTGTTTAAATCAATATCTGAATCAGTGACATAAAGCCGAACCCCCTGTTTGTAGAAATACTGAATATCAGCACGTTTTTTTATGGTATTGCCATAAGCCAAGCGTGATGTATCTACACCAAAGGCCTGCACTTTTTTTAGCTCATTGACTGATGCTAAATCAAAACTTGAGCCCAACTGATTTAAACGCTCAATTACTTCATTGGCTGGATTAGCCTTTAAGGCATAATAAATATCTGCATTGGGAAAGCCTTGTTTTAGTTCTAAATATTGCTTTTCAATCACGCTGAGATCTAAAACTAAAAATGGCGTGGCTTTAGTTTTCACTAGATCATCTAAATGATCTTGAATATTACTTTTAAAATAGTGTGGGAGATTCATATTAAAGTCCTAAAAAGACAGCTCTGTATTGTTTGACTTAAGCATCGTTTTCACAGGGGTCACCATTTCTTCCGCTAAAGGTGCAAATTCTTGATAAGCGATTCGCTTTTCTATAGGGTAAACTTCACGGCCTAAAATGGTATTGATGATGATGGCATTTCGATAACAGCCCATGCCTAAGTCCGGAACAGTGAAACCATGTGAATAAATGCCGATGTTTTGGGCAAAAATCGTATTTTGATCGTTGATGCTATAGTTCCAATTTAATTCAATACGTTCTTTGCTATCCCAATTAATGTGAGAACGAATTGGCGTTAGACACTCTGGGATTTTGTATTCGTAACCAAGTGCCAGAATCAGCACGTCACTTTCCAACTTGAAACGCTTGTTAATGTCTGAATTATTAAAAGTCAGATTTAAGTGATTGCCATTTTTTTCAAGATTGTCTAAAGCACAATTTGGCATCATGCGAGTTGGCAACGGACGATGTAATGATTTTTGATAAAGCAGATCGTAAATCCGATTAACAAAACTCAGTTCAATACCTTTATACAAAACATTTTGTGAAGCAATGACCTGATCTCGTTTATCCTCATCCAGTGAATAAAAATGCGAGGTATAATCTGGCGAAGTAAATTCCAGCGTTAATTTGCCTAAATCCATGGAAAAGAAATGAGGTGCTTTAGTCAGCCAGTTAAGTTGATATTGATGCTGATCAATTTCAGACAGTAAGTCATAATAAATTTCCGCACCACTTTGTCCGCCTCCAACAATAGTGATGGATTTTTTATTCAAATAGTCTTTTTTATGGCTTGAATAGTCCGCACTGGAATGAACTTGTTCAGGGTACCCCTGACAGAATTTTGGTATGATTGGAGTCGTGCCTGTGCCAAGCACTAAATTTCTAGTCACGACCGTGATATCACCTTCAGATTGTTTTACACGTAAGGTATAAAGCTTACACGTCTCGTCGTAATCAATCCGCTCAACAAAGCTTTTAAAGTGCACATTCTCCAGTTGTTCAGCCACCCATTTACAATATAAGTTGTATTCGGCACGCAAAATAAAAAAGCTTTCACGTATAAAGAACTGATATAACTTATTGTGAAGTTTTAAGTAATTTAAAAATGTATAGGGACTTTTTGGATCAGCAAAACTGACCAAATCAGCAATGAATGGAATTTGCAAGGTACTGCCTTCAGGCATAATACCCGAATGCCAGTCAAACTCATTTTTACCATCAAAGAAAATCGTGCTGAGTTCATTCAGGGGTTGGGTCAAACAAGCTAAACCCAAATTAAATGGCCCTACCCCAATACCCACGATATCGTAAATGTGTTGTGCACTCATCTTATACTCCTTCATCCTAGTTCTTGTCGGTTGACTTTACCTACGTGGGTATATTTAAAATCAGGTACCACTTCTATCTCGTCTGGAATTTTGAAGTGAGCAATATTTTTACCGATTAAAAACTTACGAATGTCTTTTAAGTTGATATCATCGTTTTTAAGTTTCGGAATAATGATGGCTTTAATCCTTTCACCTAAATATTTGTCGCTGACGCCAATTACACAAACGTCTTTTACCAATGGATATTGCAAAATAAATTCTTCAACTTCACTTGGCGTAATTTTTTCACCGGAACGATTGATCTGTTCTTTTTCACGTCCCGTGACGATAATATTCAGATTTTCATCTAAGTAGCCAATATCACCAGTTTTATAGAAACCATCTTCCGTGAAAGCACGGCGATTAATGTCAGGTAAGTTGTAATAACCATTAATGGTATAGGGACCACGGGTTTGAATATTTCCTATAGCATTGACCGGTAATGCGTTACCATCCTGATCAGCAATGCGGATTTCATCCAGATGTGACAGCTTTTTACCTTGAGTTTGGATAATGATTTGATCTGGATCATCCAAATGCGTGAAATTTACCAGACCTTCAGCCATACCATAAACTTGTTGTAATTTGACTTGCAATGTATCAATAATCTGCTCGGCAAGTGATGGTAGCAGTTTGGCTCCACCGACTTGTATCACTTGTAGACTGGATAAATCGTAATCTTTGAGACTTTCAGCATTTAGCCAAAGCGTTGCGATCGCAGGCACTAAAGAGACTTGCTGAATCTGGTATTTTTGAATCAGTTCAAAACAAACACGTGGCTGCGTCAATTGACTCAATACCACTGTGCCGCCCACAAAAAATACACCAAGAAATCCAGGTGAGCTCATACAGAAATTGTGCATCACAGGTAGCACAACAAGTTGTTTAGTGTCCTGAGTCAGCCCTGTAACTTCTATACTTTTTTCAATTGAATAAATGTAATCAGCATGAGTGCGTGGAATCAGTTTGGGTAAACCTGTGGTTCCACCTGAAAGTTGTAAAAAAGCAATATCTTCAGATTCACTCAGTGCTTGCAGGTTGAAGTCAGGTTCAATACTTTGTAACTGTGGTAATGAAGCTTTAATGCTTGATTGACTCACAATATTTTCTCGAAACCACAATTTAAAATTGGGTGTAGAAAATTCTTCACAGACTTCTGTTGCTGTAGCTTCATGGGCAGATGCACAGAGTTTGATAAAACCTGCTGCACGACTTTGTCTTGCAATATTTTCAATTTCATATGAACCATGGCCATGCAGACAAAATACCGGTCTAGCCCCTATTGCATATAAACCAAAAATGATAATAAAAACTTCAATCACATTAGGAGATTGCAATAAGACAAAATCTGTTTCCCGAATACCTTGCTGTTTTAAATAACTTCCATAATGAATGGCATAGTCATACATCTGCTGATAGGTAAGTTGTTTATGGTCCTGAATCGCAGCTACACGCTCTGGAAAACGATCTTTTAAACTTACCAGTAGTTGAAAATGTGTCTGCGATTTCCAGCATCCATCCTCTTGGTATTGCTTGGCTCTCGACTCTGGAAAAGGCACAAAACCTTGTTGAATATCTTGTTCTATAAACATGACTAAATCCTTTAAATCGCCATTGCTGGAAATTGAATACTGCTCAATTGACGACGTATATCTCTAACATCAACAGGCTTCGATTCATCTGAATATGTATTGATGTCGATAAAATGGGTTAAGACCTGCTCGGCAATCTGTCGAATCAGTTGAATTTGTGTTTGGTTATAGCGATTGATGCGGTAGTTAATAACAACACGTAAGCGTTCATGCTCAGAGCTTGGTTCTTCGTAGACTTCAAAATGCAAACCAAATTTGGCGGTATCGCGTTCAGGTTCAATCAGCTTAAACCGAATGTCATGCTCGGAATCGAGCTGAAATGCACCCGTTAAAGCATTTGGGGCATGAAGTTGTACATACACTTCGTATGGACTTTCAGTCCATTCCTCACCTTCAGCACGAATATGGTCTTCGACAATCGCAAATGGAATATCAGCATGTTCTTGTGCTTTGAAGATATTGTTTTGAACCTGCTGTACTAAGTCTTTAATCGTTAAAGTTTCATTCAATAGGGTGTAATGCATCACTACATTAGTGAAATAACCCATGGTGTCCTGATACAGTGGATCTTGACGACAAGCTACGGAAGTCCCTGTTAATATCTTTTTTCCAGCACCTAAATAATGGGTTGCTAATACGATTGCGGCATAGACTACATAAAAGAGAGAAGATCGACACTCTCGCGCCAATCCATTCAATTGCTCAACTTGTGAAGCCGTAAATCCAAACTCTATCGCTGCACCCGCAACATCTTCTTTATCACGCTGATTATGTTGCTCTGTATCTGTGGCATAAGCAGGTAATAAAGGTGGTTGTTTCTTGATTTTCCCAATTGTATCAACCCAATACTGAATATGTGCTTGCAAGGTAGAATCCTCTTGGGCCATCGCATATTCATGAAACTGACGTGGTACCTTTTCCCAGATAGGAGTCTGACCCGCTATACGACTGCGATAGGCTTGAATCAACTCACGCATTAAGATGTCCGAAGACCATTCATCCATAGCAATGTGATACAGCAACATCGATAAAATATGCTGTCCCTGTCCATCTTTCATAAAACGAACACGAATTGGAAACTCTTGCATCAAATTAAAGGAATGATTGGCTTCTGCACGCAAAATCTCTTGTGCACTTTGTTCAGCTTGATGTTCAGATCCCCAAAACCAAGGATATTCACGCAACTGTGTCACGGGAATAACCGTTTGGAAAATCTCACCCTGATCCGCCTGCAAAAAAATACTGCGCAAGGCATGGTGACGTTTTAGAATATCCAAAAATGCCGCATAAAATGCCTGCTCATCCACTGCTTCAGAAAAACGGAATGCAAATGGAATGTTATACATGGCATCACGTCCCTGATCCGAAAAGCTCATAAAGGCTTTTTGTAATAACGTCAGAGGGGCAACAATTTCACGGTTTTCATCGAAGGATTGCTGTTCTTCAATATGTGTATTTAATAGCTCTGCATGTTGTGCCAATTCGCGTGCGGTTGGCGCATTAAAGAAATCGGCAATTTTAATTCGCACAGCATGCTGGCTTTGCATTTTACCAATCACACGAGTAGCTAGAATAGAATGCCCGCCAAAATCAAAGAAGTTGTCATCTACTTGTAAATTCGGATTCATCAACACACTTTTAAATTCTTCTAAAATCAATTGTGTGACTGATAAATAAATATTTTGAGCAGATTCGGTCTTGTCATGGATGTGAGGTAAGGTCTGTACATTGGGCTCAATGGTTTGATCAAGATCTTGCTTGCCCAATCGATCTAGATTTGGCTGCGTGGCTGATGCAAAAATAGCATCGCCATCTGCCCATGTTGCAATATCAGCATTGATAAAATCAAGCCATTGTTCCAATAGTAATGCACTGATATTTTTAGATAATTTCTCCCCAGTGGTTAGTTCAAAGTGTATCTCTTCACCTTTTACCTGAAATGCTAAAGTTAGATCATAATCTGAATGAATCGGTGGAATGGCTATCGTTTTAGCCTTCACACCCTCTAATTTGAGGTACTGGCTCGATTCGACGAACTGAGTAATCAGCACATTTGGAATCGCGCTACGCTTGGTTTTGGTTGCTGACAAAATCTGCTCAATCGAGACATTATTCGATATTCCTTGCAGAATCTGATCACGCACATTTTTGATGATGTTATGAATTTCATTCAACGGTGTTTGGGATTGTTTTGATTGATCATCATGTGCGACACGGATCGGCAAAATATTCGAACTCGTTTGAATGTGGCTTAAGCTAATTACATCGTATTGCTCCACAATCGGAACAAAAAGATCCACCGAATTTTGACCCAATAGGCGATTCAAATAACTACCAAATATCGCCACAACCGTGTGGAAAATAGATGCTTGAGCCTGCTGGCTAAGATTTTGAATTTTTCCAATATTTATATAGCTATAACAACGTACCGCTTTTTGCACATACTGATAAATACTGTTCTTGCCATATTCGATGATTGAATTTTCAAGTTGTGGCGCTAAACAAAATTTTGGCCAACGCACTGGCACCAAGCCTGTAGAAAAAATAGTTTTCCAGTATTGCAATGCCGTATTGATATCTTTGACTTGATGCTGTGGCTTGCTCTTGGGGACATACGAACCATTATCAACAGCTTGATCAGCATGTTCATAATAGTAACTAAGTTGTCTAAAAATCGGTTGCCAAGCGAGGTCATCCAATAAGATGTGATGACCTAAAATACCTAAAATCAACGTATCATGATTTGTTGGCAAAATACTAAATTGAATTGCAGGAGCTTTTGCCAAATCAATGGGGTGCTGTAACCATGACAAGAGATATTGAACCGCCTCTGTTTCCGACTGAACAACATGAATTTTCACATTCACATCTGCCTGTTCAGCATGATATTTGCTCAATACTCCTTCTTCGTTCAAGTCATAGCGTAAATTTAGATTCGATTGTCCAACATAAAGTTTTTCAATTGCCCGAGTTAAACGTGCAATATCAATCTTACCTGTGAGAAGAAACGCTAAAATAAATGGCCCTGAAGATGCCAAAGGGTCTTGCTGATGCATCATCCACGCACGTTCTTCTGCAAAAGAAATCTGCTGATGTGCTTGGGTTTCTAAAGATATTTGTTTAATAATCGTGCTCGGGTTTAATGCAGATATCATAGATGACTCGGACTGATCCGAAAGTCCAATATCCTGCAACTTACTTGCAAATATGTTAAACAACTCATCACTCATAATGCTGTGCTGATGGCTCATGTTCTATTTCCTCATTTATTTCTGATATAGCTGCGATTCGATGTTATGTACGATCTCGCCAATCGTTTTACACTTGGCTAAATCAGAAAATTGAATCGAGGTATTGAATTCTTGAGAAAAATGTTTGGCTAAACGACTTAAATACCCAGACGACAGACCGAGAGCCAAAATTTCAGTGTCGAGCAATACATCTGATAAATCATTTGATGTGTTTAACGAACTTTGCAAATGTTTGATAACATCTTGGGCAATCGAAGTTTGACCCTCAGCCAAGCTTACACCTATCGCATGGTGACTGGACTTTTGAGTATCTCCCTGTTGATGATTTAATGATGAGTCTGATGGCATGACAGTTTGTTTCGATGAAGCTTGTGCATAGCTTTGATAAAGAAAATCTTGCGCAGTTTGCTTTAAGGTTTTGCGGTCGATTTTGCCATTACGGGTAATTGGAAATTGCGCTAAAGGCAGCCAACGAGATGGAATATGTGAATTCGGCACATAATCTTGTAAGAACTGACGTAGTTCAGATGGTCGTATCGCATTTAAACCAGCATCATGTTGATGTGTATCTCGAATCGTATAAATTGCCACCAATTCATTGCCTTCATAGATAGGATTGGAACAAACGGTGACCACGCAATCGCTGATCCGTGGATGTTTCAATATGGCATTTTCCACTTCTGATGCAGCAATTCGCACTCCACGAACTTTTAAATAACCTTCATCACGACCGGCAAAAATAATATTGCCATCTTCACGTAGATAACCTTTATCACTCATACGAAAGACACGATGCACTTCACCATTGGGTAGAGTAAGAAGCACAAAATCCTTCTGAGTGATCTTGCCATCGAGCAAATATCCATTGGCAAGATTAATGCCTGACATATAGAGCTGTCCTACTACTCCTGGTGGGCAGAATTCACCCCAAGGATTCAAAATGTAATAACGGTTATGCTTCATTTCCTTACCATAAGGAATCACATTAATATCTTCAGGAGTAATTTCATGCCAGATACTCCAAATGGTAGTTTCTGTAGGGCCACCAATCGAAATTAGACGAGCATTTGGTAAAATTTCACGTAACTTTTTTATCACGGAAGGTTTGACATAATCACCGCCTTGGTTAATCAAGCGAATGCTTTGTAATTGTTTTGGATCCGCAGAGGTCAATAACATGTCAGCCATCGCAGGTACGGTACACCAGATCGATACCTGATAACGTTCAATCAACTGCGCCCAAGCCACTGCACTTTTGGCTTCTTCCAAAGTTGGGACAACCAACGTACCGCCGACAGAAAGTGGCGCCATCAAATCAAAAATCGACATGTCATGGTGGAATGGTGTTGCTGCCAAATGAATGTCATTCTGATTGATACACCAAAACTCGATAGTTTCTTGCAGCACATGTGCTGTGGCTCGATTATTCAGTACCACACATTTCGGCGTGCCTGTACTGCCTGAGGTATATAGATAATACGCGGGCGATGCATCATGACGATGTTGCCAGATGATTTCAGATTCAAATACCGATTCTGCACTGCCTGAGTATAATGATCCGTGTGTTGAACTTTTTAAAATTTGATCGATATTTAAAGTCAGTAAACCTTCAATTGGTGCAGTCGAAATCGCTAAGTCTGCACGACTGTTGGATATGATGTATTGCTGTCTGAATTGTGGAGAGTCCATATCTACAGGCAACCAAATAATACCCGACAAGGCACAAGCCAAAATGCTATAGATATGTTCTGGACTTTTACGTAAGCAGATTGCGACGACTTGATTCTGACGAACTTGTGCCAAATCTAAAGCACGACGAACTTTAGCGACATTGGCACCGAGTTCAGCATAAGAAATGGATTGCCCTTCGTAAATGAGCGCTGTTTTGTCTGGAATCTCTTCAAACAAATGACGCTGAATGTTGGCTAGATAATCCACTACCTCAATATGTTCATAATCATCTGTTACATCAGCATCATCGTCTAATGTTACGACATTTGAGACACGTTTCGGTTGCTCTAATTCTGTTTTTATATAACTTAAATCATTGATTCTTTTTAACAAAGTATCCGCTATATTTTGAATCATGGTTGGGCTTAAAGCCTGTTCAATAAAATCAAGATCAATCACTAAATCTGAACTTTCAGAAAATGAAAGACGAATATCTAAAGCCAATTGCGGGGTTTGGGTTTGTCCTCCAACATAGCGCAGTAGCGACGACTTAGACGGTTTTACCCAAGACAAACCATTCGTCAAAGCCACAGGCAATACAATCGATTCTTGCAAGTTTTTTATCAGAAATTTAGAAAGCTCAATACCCGAATATGAGGTATGGGCCATGGACTCCAGAATTTGCTTTTGCGTTGCTTTAATCTGATCAACAAAGCTGATCTCATAATGGTATTGATAATCCAGCACAATAAAGGAAGAGCTATTTCCTACTTTTTTATGTAAAGCTGAATTAGAAACTGGCATTGAAATCAGCAGTTTCTGCTCTTCAGTCCATCGTGAAATCACCTCTAAAATGAGTGTGGTCAGTAATGCATTTGGAAAGACTGTATATTGTGCAGCAAGTTTAGAGAGCGCATCAAACTGCGCTTTTTCAATGACAACTGTTCGACGCGAATAAATCAGCTTAGAGATACTGTCTAAGCTATTCACCCAAGGTAACTGAGTGACTTCTTCGATTTGTGCCAATTTCTCATGCCAGAATTGGCGATCTTTTTCCGAAGCTTCAAAAAAACTGCAGTCTGACTGACCGGAATCTTGATCTGCATTATTTGACAAAAGACTTAAGTCGTTATTGAGATTAAAGAGTTGATCTAAAAGGACTGAAATTGAATAACCATCTATAATCAAACCGTCAAAACTGGTCAGAACCACTGAAGATGTTTCAGCAGATTCTGGCAATTTAATCAATGCAATTTGCCAAGGTGATGTACTCAAATCATGAGAAAAATGGCGATATTCCTCTCGTAACATTTCCAATTTAATGGTCGCTTGTGTCAAATTAAAATGAGAGAAATCATAAATTTTCAGATGCTGCATCACATCAATATTGCTCTCAACCCGCTGAACCAGTTGTGTTTCATCAATGACAGTACGTAATGCAGGATATAACTCAATGAGTTGGGACATACGCTGTGCCAAAGTTTTAGCATCCATTTGTCCTTTAAACTCTCGAAAGTCATGCATTGAAGACTGACTCAGCGGGAACATTTTACTTTTTCCTAATAGATAGGCTTTTTGCATTGGGGTTAATGATTTTGGATTCATTGTTTATTTCCCCTCGATGACTTGCATAAACACTTCAGCAATACGCTGCGCAGTGTCGGGCAGTTTTTGTTCAATTAACTTGCAGATATTGGTTACATTACGCTGTGTGAAAATATCAACCACACTTATTTCGGCATTGATGAAATATTGATTCAAAGCTGCCACCAAATGCGTAGCTAATAAAGAATCACCTCCTTCATCAAAGAAGTCCAAATCACCATGGGTATGTTGCTCTGGCAAACCAATAATCTTCGCCATGATAAAAGTCACCACATGTTCAATCGCTGTGCTCTGTACTGGTTGCGACTCTGTGTTTTCTATTGATATATGTGTTGCAATAAAGTGTTGAAGACTCTCAGCCGATAGATAGGCAGTAAAAGGCTGAAGATTATTCACCACATAGTTCTGCTCAGGTATTAAATACTGTGGTAAGACACGCTTATAAGCTGCGTTTAAATCTGAGGATGACAGCTGTTGTTGAAGCCTTAAGACAGCCACGATGACAGATCTAACCTGTTTTTCAACTGCATATACTTTGACTTGTTGTACAAAAGGAATCTTTAAAATTTCTGCTTCAATGTTTTGTACCTCAATACATTGACCATTTTTTAAAACAAGCTGATGCGACTGCTCAAATAAATGTAACTGTCCTTGATCATCAGTATAGGCTTGAATACCTATATCAACCCATTCGGATTGATCTGATGGAGACTTAGGATTGGAATTCAGATTACCAAGATTCAAGAATAATCGACCCAAGACCCAAGCTGGGCAATCCATCTCCAGAGCGTTTAAGATACGATATGGTGTATGAACATGCGCTTGCGGGAATTTTGCTAAGATCCGCTTAGTTAAAGGTGCTTTGACTTGACCTTTTTGCTGTCTTTTCGACCAAATTAGCTGTGATGTGTGTTGAGATAATGTATTTAAAGTTTGTGCAAATGCAGGACTGCCCATAGTCAATATATGCTGTATCAACTGAATATAATGATCGAACATAGCTTGAATGACATTCGGTTTAAACGCATGGGTACGAATATCCCAGTTGATGGCTAAGCCCTGGTTGAAATAGGCAAGCTGTACGTCCAAGTCAACTTTTGGACCTTGGGAAATACACCATATAGGTCGACCTAATGTACTTTGCAATTGTTTCGAGAATATTTCGCCTTCATCTAAAGCAGATGTAAATACAATCGGAGAAGTTTCTGGCTGTTGGCGATGTTTTGATAAGTCACGCAGTACATGAATCCCTCCATAACGGTAGTGCTCATAAATTTGCTCGACATCGCGATCAATCCGTTTGGCAGCATCCAGTAAACTTTCATGACCATTGAACTTTACACTTAACAAACTGATCTGCGTGAAATCACCCACCACCTGATTAATATTTTGCGAATCAGACTCACGAATAAAGGCCGGTAAGTTCAAACGAAACTCAGGTGTAGATGACCAATTTGCAACACTCAAGGCAAATAGAGTCAAACATACACTGCGTAAAGAAACCCCCTGCATTTGTGCCAAACTTTGCAATTGGGAACGTTCATCCGTATTAAAAATATGAATTAAACGTTCAAAATGATGTTGATCTACTCTTAGGCCTTCAGCGACCATAGGTAATTGTGGTGCAGGTGAAATTACATCTAATTGTGACTGCCACCATTGTTGATCTTGCTGAATTTGAGCTTTCAAATCCAGATCATCTCGACGCTGGTTTAAGTGGTTGAAATAGTCAACACCATCTAAGTTTAAATTTTCAAGTTTTTCACCTAGATACAAAGCAGTTAAGTCATTTATGACAATCAAAAAGCTTTGTGGATCAATTGCAGCCATGTCCAAATCAAAGTGTAAAATATGACGTTTTTCTGGCAAAAGACTTAACTGCACATCCAGCACATGCCCTTGTGCTATGTTTAATTGTTGATGGCTTAAACACTCACGTTTTACTTTTAAATGTGTCTGAATGTCTTCAGAATTCAATTGAGTCAGATCTTCAATATGAATCTGATGATGCTTAATCGACTGAATACTTTGCTGCCCTTCACGGATGGAAACACTTAGCATGGGATGACGCTGTATTAACTGCTCAAAGGCAAATTGCAATTGAGGAATATCTAAATCTTTTCCCTCAAATTCCATATATAGATGTGCCGATACACCTTCGGTCTCACGCCCTGCCCAATAGGCATATTGCATATCTGATAATGGCACTGCATTTGTAGGTAACTGTTGCACCCAATTTGATAATCTTGGGGTCTTTTTCGCTGCTCCCTCTAAGTCTGAATCTACTGTGCTCAGCTGTGTATTCTGAATTAATCGATGCCAATCCTTTACTGTTGGTGACATTGCAAAATCGGCATAAGACAATGAGGTGTTGTATTTATTCTCAAAATGATCAACCAACTGCATAATCGCCAATGAATGCAAACCATGTTCAATCAGATTGTCATTAGGCTCAATCTGATTACCATCTACTTGAAGGATATGATAAATCTGCGCGGTAATCTCTTGCTGTAATTGCATTAACATTCTTCCTCTACTGACCTAAAGTGGCGCCACCATCAATCACCAGATCATGCATAGTAATGTGTGAAGCTTGATCGCTAATTAGGAACATCACGGCGTTGGCAATATCTTCGGTCAGTGCTATTTTTTTTAAAGGAATACCCACTTTGTACTGCGTTAAACTGCCATGAATCGTTTGCTGTTTACCTGATTCATCTTTCCAAAGTTGATGGAGCATAGGCGTTGCAGTTGAACCAGGTGAAACAATATTGACACGTACGCCATATTCAGCCAGTTCTAAACCAACCGTTTTACTAAAACTGCTGAGCGCGGCTTTTGATGCGCCATAAGCCGCCATATTGATTCGTGACGCATGTGCTGAATTGGACGACACCATGACAATACTGCCTGTACGTTTGACACGAAAATGCGGACTTAAATGTTTTAAGAAATAAAATGGTGCAAACGTATTTACTTCAAAAGTTTGTTGCCAAGCTTCAATCGACAAAATGTCGTGACTACCCAAATGCAAAATGCCTGCTGCATTGATGAAATAATCTGGCACTGAAGTTTTGAGTAGTTTTTGACACAGATTTGAAATTTGTGATGAATTACGTACATCACACTGGTAAACCTCATAACGATCGTTCTCGACGATGTTATTGGTGTAAAGATCAAAACCCACCACGTAAATATTTTGAGCAATCAGTTGTTGCATAATTTCTGCACCTATACCCTGATTGACCCCAGTCACCCATGCAATTTTCCGAGTATCAGCGTGGCGCGATGCTTGTGCTTGTGCTTGTATCATGATGATTCCTTATCCAAATGATGATTCATTTTGAAATTTATGAAGCAATCACACTTTGAGCATCTTCAACGACCCCCAAATTACGCTGTACGTATTGCAAAGCAAACAAATGATCTTTCAAACTAAAGTCAGCAACTGAATCTCCCACTACAAAAGGTTGTATACCGTTCATAAATGCATCAGCAGCAGTTTGAAGCACACCAATATGAGCATATACACCACAAATAATCAGCTGATCTTTTTCTTTTTCTTTCATGGTCTTGTGAAGATCAGAACGATAAAATGCACTATAACGCCATTTAGTTAACACCTGATCTTGTAGCGTTGGCGATAATTTTTTGACAATTTCAGCTTGTTCAGGATAAGCTGTTAAACCAGGTCCCCACATATCATTCAGCAAGGCACGATCTTCATCTTTTTGCTCTGCAGATTGTGCGGTATAAAACACAGGAATATGATTTTCCTTACACCATGTTTTCAATCGAACAATATTGTTGATCACATCCTGTATCAATAAAGAATCTTCACCATAAAAATTAATAAAATAATCCTGCATATCGTGAATCAGTAAGGCTGTGCGTTTTTTTTCAATTTTCCATTTCACTTTAGCAGCGGGATAATCTTGTTTAAACGGAAGCGGATAACTTTGGATTTTTGGAATTGCCATAGTGATATCTCTATATCATGTGTCAGTTATAAGGTTTGTCTTTAAGAGTTAATCTGCCGGTATAAGCTAAGCTGTGAACCTGTGTTAGACATCATCAAGTTTCACAAGTTGCATTCAAGGTTTTGAGTAAGGTTTGCATTTTCGCTTCTGTTTCGTTCCACTCAAGTTCGGCCTCTGAACCTTTAACAATCCCAGCACCTGCGTATAATCGAAGATGACTTTGTGTCAAAAGTCCGCAACGAATGGTCACCACCCATTCCCCGTTACCATTCGCATCCATCCAGCCGACCAGACCAGCAAAATAATGTCGGTCATAACCTTCATGTTTTAAAATAAAGTCTTTGGCTAACTGAGTTGGAGCACCGCAAATTGCAGGGGTTGGATGAAGAGATAAAGCCAGTTCTAGCGCATTAGTCTTCTTTGATTTCAATTGACCTTCAAATACCGTAGACAAATGCATCATCGTTGTGGTTTTTAAAATCTCAGGTTTTTCTGAAATGTTTAAATGCTGACAAAATGGTTTTAAGTGCTTGCATACGCTATCGACAACGACTTGATGCTCGTAGAGATCTTTTGATGATGCACAAAGATCATGGATTCTTACTTGATTGATGTGTTCATCATCACTCAAAGGACGTGAACCCGCTAAAGGATTGCTTCTTACCACCTGATCTTGTTTAAAAATCAGCAGTTCAGGACTTGCTCCCAAAAGATATGCATTATCCTCAACCGGAATTACAAAACTAAATGCATGCGCATTTTTTTGCGCCAGAGTTTGAACTAAAATATAGGGATTTTGTGGATGTTTGAGCTCAAAATCGACTGCCTGAGACAACACAATTTTTTCTAGATTATTTTTCTCAAATTGTTGTAAAGCTTCATCTATGTTCTTTGCAAAATGTTCTCTTGCAACCAGTCGTTGCTGGCTACTCAAAGTCAATGAATGACATTGCTGATGTTTTATAAAATGTTTGACAGATTCAGTATTTTGTTTCTTATGTTGACTATAAATATTGAGTGTAGACGGCTGTGTTGTATCAAATGGAATCGCACCCACCAAGACTGGATTTTTCGCTTGATCCTCAGATAACCGAGTAAATATATCTTCAATAGTCGTTAAGAGTTTTTCCTGATTTTCTGCGGCCAATCGAACTGTTTCGATAAGTTCAGATGCATAAATTTGATAATTTTTTGTTAAAAAACAAGATGATTTGCAGTTTTGTATAGGTTCAAACGCATAATTAATTGATAAACTCATATCATTCATAAAGCCTCCTTTGCTCTAACACGTATGTAGTTTTAGTTGAACTATCACTAAAATCTTCTACACGAATCGGCTTGGCACAAATGATATTAATAATCATTATTATTTAAAACCAAGAATCCGATATTTTTTATATAGTTATGGGAAAGATTTTGATTTTAAAAGAATTATCTTAAAGTTTAGCAATGTAAGTTTTGCTTAATTTTAGAATATGGGATTTCAGTCTAGTGGTTAAAAAACTCATTTTTTCTATATATATGAATAGTTTGATGATTCACTTATGATAAAAAAGGCTTTTAAAACAACAAAATGCTATTGACTTTTATGATGACTTAAATGAAAATGATTCTTGTTTGTATTTAACATGGACTCTTAGAATGTCTATTTATATTGATTCACACAAAGCAGTACTAAAACAAGTTGGTGATATATTTTTAGATATGTGTTCATCTCTTCCTAATCACCATCTGAATCAATTTAATCCTTCAGATGGTGATGGTTACAGTGAAATTTATGATTTTGGAAAACTCTGTGTTGGTAAAGGTAAATATTGCATTGATCATCCATTACAAATGAGTGCTGAAACGACCACTAACTCTTACGGAATCACGCTTCTTCTTTCAGGCACACATCATATTAAAAATCATTATAGTAATCATGAATATCAAATTCGTTCGCCCATGATTATTTTGAGAAAAGGAAGTCTAGGTTTACAGACCATCTACCTTCAAGAACACAAAAAAATGGCTTTAATTACACTAGATTTTAGTGAAACTTTCCTAGAAATTATGCAAGCCAATTTTCAGCATCATGAAATAGCAAAATTTTTCTTAACAGATTCTAATCCTGCACTTAAAACTATCAATATTCCAAATAAACATATACTCCATCAGGCACATTATTTATTAAATCTTCCCCCTGCACAGTCATCTATCGATTTATTACATTTAGAAGGTGCAGCTTTAGAACTAATGAGCATGTTATTAGATGAACATAGTAAGTCAAATCAAATTCCTGCTCCCATTCATAAAAGCATTGCAATTTTAGAATCAGAATTTGAACAAAAAATTACGATTCGAACTTTAGCTAAGTGGGTTGGTATAAACGAATGTGATTTAAAACGCCTTTTTAAAGAATATACAGGAAAGACAATTGGTCATTATTTATTAGAAATTCGGATGAAACATGCTCAAATCTTATTAAAAGAAGGTGTTTCAGTAGAAAATGTAGCCAATAAGATTGGTTACAGTAGCGCACAGTACTTTAAGCAAATTTTTGAAAGGCATTTTGGTTATAGTTGTTAGCTAACTTCCTTATTTAGGAAAGTGCTTGTACATACATCTGTGTGATTCATATACATCATTTCAATGCAAACAGCGCCTATACATTGTAAATTAACGCACTCTTTCTGGCAGCTTCTATAACGGATAAGAAATTATTCTCCACCGCATTCTGCGCCACCTGCCCACTTTGTACTGTAGTTGCGACATCACCCGTTGTAGCGCCCAATGCTGTGCCTGCCAAACCGACAATAGAACTGATCGTAGATTTCTGTTCTGCTGTGAGGTCTTTAGCCTCTTTTCCATATAAGAAACTCGATAGTACTGGTGCCGCTGCCTCTGCTCCTACAAGTCCCGTAGTCAATCCATCATTTCCACCCACTGCGGCAAGAATGATATGCGCTAGAATAAGTATTAATCAACATCACTACCATTTTTAAATTTTGCGATCTTAGTTGCTGATTCAGGATACTGTTGTACAAACTGATATGTTTTTTTAGGGTTCAGTACCGTATCATTAGCTTATTATCTCTCTCGCTGTCTATTCCCTTGATTCATAGATAATTTAAATTATCTGTGGATCAACATCAGTTAATATTTCGATTATCTGATGTTGAGTAACTATCATGGTATGCTTAAACTGACTCTCATGAATTCCATAACTTTCTTTATTAAACCAATCAATTAAATCTGATTTATCAGTAACAAACATCCATAATTCACCATTAAAATTATGTTGCTCTAACGTTCGAAAAGCATTACCTTCATCTATGGTTCTAATTACATAATAATTTTCAAAAAAAATTGTTTTTTTTCCATTTATAAAATTACAGTGCAAGTACAAGCCATCTTGGTTGGAATTAAAACTCTCCAAATATGGAACATCGTTTAGCTCATCGATATTCTTTTTTGTCCAATTAAATCGCATTTTTCACTCCAAAGTAGTTTACGGATTATATCTAATTTCTATTTTTCTAGGACTTGATTGAATTTCTAAAGTTGGATGTCCATCTGAACTTCCTGATCGCACCACTACTTTAGTTCCATCTTTTAACTGTCCAACTCTTCCAATAGGAATATCTTTGACATTATTATTTTTTATATTCCCACAAGTTAATAAAATCATTAAAATATAAGAAACTCCAATACTCTATACCTATGAACGAAAAAGCAATTAGCCAATATTTAAGTTTTATTCTAAGATACAAACCAGAATAAATTGATCTGATATTAGATCGGGAAGGTTGGGCAAATATTGAAGAATTAATTTCAAAGTCACAACCAATTAAAAATGTGGCTTTAAACGAAGAAGTTATTAAAAACATTGTGAATAATAGCGATAAAAAGCGCTTCCAAATTTCTGATGATGGTAAATTTATTCGCGCTGTACAAGGCCATTCAACTGTAAGTGTCGACATCACACTTAAAAAGCTTGTACCACCAATTTCTCTTTATCATGGTACGGCCCAAAGGTTTGTAGAGTCCATTAAAGAACAAGGTCTAATCTCTAAAGAGCGTCAATATGTCCATCTAACAGAAAGCAAAGACACTCCCCTATCTGTGGGAACACGTTATGACAAACCACATATTTTAGTGATTCGTGCTTTAGAAATGCATAAGAGTGGATTCAATTTTTTCCAAGCTGAAAATGAAGTCTGGTTAGTTAAACATGTACCAGTAGAGTTTATTTCTTTTCAGTAGAATGAAAATTTTGCTTCCACTCATAGGTGGAAGCCTTATTCAATAATTAAAAAACCTACTAATAAGTTATCTACCTAAAATATCGAATATGATATATATAAAAACAGTGATAAAGTGATTATTATAAACATAACTCGCATAATAATATTAAAATCACTAGAACCCATATTTACTGAAGGAAACCCTACTGGCGATCCATTATATATTGCAACAATAAATGAAAAATAAGATAAAACTAAGGCAAAAAACTTCTCATTAAATATAAAATTGTTAAACCAAATCAAATACCCCATAATTAAAAGAAAAATAGATGTAAAAATCATTAAGATTATCTTTCTATATTTCCCCATAATATAATCCAGTAATATATATTTAATCATTTTCCACACCCAATTTGTTTAGGATTTCTCTCACAACTTATAACTCCTTCAGGTACTTTTTCCGCAACTTTACCCGATGTTTCACTAAAAATATTTTCTACTGTTTCGGAGTACAACCTGTCTCCTTCTGGTGTTTTTACACCTTTAATAACTTTACTTGCAGCGCCTCCAGCTATTGAAGAAATTCCAATTTCTGCTCCCTTCTGATATATAGATTTTTCATCATCTAACAATGTACTTGCTGTACCTAATAAAGTACCAGCACTAAGTAAATAAGGTGAGGCTGGTGTTGGGTAAAGACCCACCACTGTAGAGAAGTTACTTAAATTTCCTGAGAAATTTGAAAGGTCTTTCCTTAATTTTTTATCATGATATTGTCCGCATGCACTAGAATTTGGATTAATACCATTTGCTTGGCATTCTGCTCTTTTTAAAGCAATTGACTTTCCTGCCTGCTTATTAGCTGCATCTGTCACAATCGAAAACTCATTATTCTCCACCGCATTCTGCGCCACCTGCCCACTTTGTACTGTAGTTGCGACATCACCCGTTGTAGCGCCCAATGCTGTGCCTGCCAAACCGACAATAGAACTGATCGTAGATTTCTGCTCTGCTGTGAGGTCTTTGGCCTCTTTTCCATATAAGAAACTCGATAGTACTCGTGCCGCTGCCTCTGCTCCTCCTGCTGATAGTCCCGCAGTCAACGCATTATTTCCACCAGTCGCCGCAACTGCTGCGCCAAGTACCGTATGCGCTAGAATATGTGCCGCTTCTTGACCACTCGTCAG
>Ga0256408_1000304_pt1 | contig 46157 bp, 42 predicted proteins | sample PhyAR1_FD_185998 | JGI IMG/M metagenome (GOLD analysis project Ga0256408, IMG submission 185998) | Leaf surface microbial communities from alfalfa plants in UC Gill Tract Community Farm, Albany, California, United States - DLSL A.R1 | ecosystem: Host-associated > Plants > Phyllosphere >...
GCGAGAGGGAGCGCCGGGGTGCCGCCTGCGGTTTGCGGGGCAGTATGAAGATGAGGAATCAGGGCTGTACTACAACCGTCACCGGTACTATGATTGCGTGACAGGGCAGTATCTGAGTGCGGACCCGATAGGTTTGTATGGTGGTATTAATCTTTATGGGTATGTAATAAACCCATTAGGATGGGTTGATCCGCTGGGGTTGGCTAAAAATAGAAGTGGCGGCACACCAAAAGATGCGCGCGAAAAAATCAAAAAAGGACAGGGACCTAGTGATATCAAGCGCATTGATAAACCTGAACAAGACGTCCCGGGAAGTCAATGGCATGCCCATGATCATAAGGGAGGGGCTCTCAATCAAGATGGTTCAATCCACGATAAATGCCCAGGTTTTTCAAATAAGGTACTACGATGGTTACAAGATCATGGTTGGAGTGTGGATAATTGGTTATGAATGATTTAAATAAAGAAATACAAATTCTAATAAAAAAAGAGAAGCTGGATAACCAAAATATTTTTTTTGCCGACCATGAAAGCTTTGAGGAAATACCATTGTTCTCTCGATGGTCACATATTGACTTCCTCAAAGAATATAGTTTTGATAAAAGAAATGAAATATTACTTGAGCAAGCAATAAAACTAGTGGATAACGCAATTGTTAATGCTGAGTTAGTCCCGGGTTTAGACTTTAATGAATACTTTATATGTGTAAGTATTGTAGATTGGGATGATGTAGAAGAACTTGGCTGTATAAGTCCAAATATTTACATCTCTAAAAGAAAAAATTGGTTATTACCTTTACTGAGTTTAAGAGAGTGTGAGTCATTTGAAGTAGGAATGATCAAGAAATACGTTTCTAACTTAAATCTTAAAGAAAAAAAGGTTTGTGTTTCTAAAAGCTATGGCGGCGAAAATGATAGGATATATATAGTTGATGAGTTTTTTTTAACCTAAATAGTCATGTGTTCAATCTGGAGATCATCAGACAAACTACGCCGCTTATATTTGAATATAACCTGCGTGGTAAGGAGGCATTAAGTAGAAGCGAGGCTGAGCCGGAGGGGAAAAGCACAGACCTTAAACCGGAAGATGAGAACGACATTCGCTGGATTTACGAGCTGGGCAACTTCACGCCGTTAGCGCGTTATGATAAAGGACAGCTGCACTATACCATCACAGATACAGTGGGCCGAATTCAGGAACTGCTGACCGAAAATGGCATGATTGTCTGGCGGGGCGAACAGCAGCTCTGGGGCCGGGAAACGGGTTTTCAGCGAGAGGGAGCGCCGGGGTGGCGCCTGCGGTTTGCTGGGCAGTATGAAGATGAGAAATCAGGGCTGTACTACAACCGCCACCGGTACTATGATTGCGGGACAGGACATTATCTGAGTGCGGACCCGGTGGGGCTGGCGGGGGGGGCTGAACCCGTACGCGTATGTGCCGAATCCGCTGAGATATATTGATCCGCTGGGGTTGTGTAAGGAAACTGGTGGCCGACAGGTTTTAAACCCTGAATCTATATCTGAATGGGAGAAAGCAGAATCAATGTATGATCTCATTCGTTTTGATCCGAATAATATCGCTTCAGTAGCAAAAAATACTGGTTGGAAAGAATCTATTATAGTCAGAGTTAAAAATCATTTATTCTTTAAAAATCTTATGCTAGATAGAGGATTATCTAGATTTGATGCAGAACCAGCAATAGTTAATGCCTGGGACCGTTTAAAAACTGGCGATTATATTGCTGGCGATATTAATCACCTACGGCATAAATAATTTAAATCACGATTTGATGGGATAGTTGGTACAGATTACAGAGTAGCGCACGATGCTGCGGAACGAAGGGCAGAGCATGGGGGTAAATTATGGCGTATCATATCGAAATATTGAAATTTGAAGAGACGGACACAATGGCGAAATATAAATATGGTCCGACATCTTCTAAATATTCCATAATCGATTATGGGGTTTTTGAAATAAATAAAGAGAATGGTGAAGTTAATTTGTTAAAGCAAGTCACGAATGATGTTAAAAATGATTTCTATATGAGAGCCATGTTCAAAATTTTAACCTGTTGGCGAAAAGGATACTTACCTGAAAAGGAAGAATGGGCTTCATAACCGAAAGAGGGAAGTAAAATACATTTATTGCGCTTTATGATGTTGCAAGCACAAAGTGATGTAAAAATCCGGGTAAGAAATTAATACTTTCCGGTTTTTTATTATATAGTTTCGTTCAGAATACTAAACATGCCATCCTTCCTCCCCTTTTTAGCCTGCTAAAACTGCTCGCGCATTTCCTGCATCTAGTTACAATCAGCCCTCCGCATAATACACCACTGTGAAATCTTCACCGTCACGCCGCGGCCGGTATCAAATCCCGCCTCAGTCAGTGGCCCCTGAGGTGCCGGCGGGTACTATGCGCGAATTCTGTTGGAACGTTGAACTTACAATTGGTGTGGAAGAACCCGAAATAACCGACGTTAAGAGAGAGATGTTTTTTAATAACAATGAATCTAAGATTAATGTCATTTCCAGCCAGAAGTAATAATGCCGGATATTTAATTGTGAGGTGCAGGTAAATGCTGTATGAATATTTATGATGCTTATATTATTCGCTTGGTGAATAAATGCTACATTAGAATAAACTTTTAAAAAATAAATAAGCGAGCAACTAATTACAAGCCTTGGTCAGGGTGATATATTCATCAATAATTAAAACTACTGCTTTAGAGCAGTTATTCAGCAATTGTTTACAAATAAAAAGTAGTTGCCGGAAAGCTAATAGCGGTACGGGCGGTAGCATGCTGCGCGAGAACGCTCTTACCGCCGGTGATTTGCTGTCTGAGTAGCGTTGTGCCGTCACAGTCATACTCTTCACCGCGAGTGGCATTACGACCGGGCCTACAACCTGACAATGCTTGCCGACGCCAGACGAGGAACGATGACGGGTACGCTGACGGCTAACGATCAGTTCAGCCATGCAGCATGGCCGGACGGCGAGCGCTGGGTGTGTAAATAGTACCGAATCCGCGGAAATATGTAGCTTCACTTGGGTTAAGTCCTTTAAGTTTGCCTGCACTTACTTCGTTAGACTCATGGAGAACTGTTGCTACTTTACATTCCCTGCCAGTACCAAAGGGTGGAATAACAATTGAAATGGCTATGTCTCCAGAACAATCTACTCCGGGTGGTTGGGCTATATTAGATCAAATATCTAACGTGAATTATGTTAGAAATGAGCTGGTTGTTATTTCTGAATTTAAACCAAAAATATTGCATATTCAAAACTTCCATATAACCGAAAGTGTTTAAATTCAAACAAGTCCTATAGGACGGAAGGTTTCCGGCATTAATATTTATCCCGGAGAAGGAGTTCAGGTACAAATACTGAATTATAAAGATAGAGCAAAACCAGGGCCTGTTGTAAAAGCAAGAAAAATCCATTGTGGTAAATGTGGTGGTTGATATGAAAGATATTATTGATTTTAGTGTTTTAGATGATCTTGGTAAATATGATAAAGAATCAAACCCCAGAAAGTTGAGCGTGCTTGATTTATTACCAACAGAAGTGTCATGGTTGTATGACGATAAAAAAAATAGAAATCAGAGATAACAATAAAATAATTCCACTTTTATTGATAAATGATACCGGAGTAGCCTTAGTTAAAGCACCGCTTGATAAGGGTAAATCTCAGGCTTGTATTTTAAAGCCGACAGGTGATGTTATGTGGGATGTGAAGGATGTTATTGGTAATAAAATAATAGACACCATTTTCCATGATGTCTATTATATATCTGATATCCTTTTCTTTTTTGTCAACATAAATGGTTGTGACTACAGGTTTTCATTCGATGTAAATGCCGGAATAGCGGGGGAAATAATTCAAGTTTATTAGAGGCAACAAAACCGTGATCGTTTACCTCCCCCGAATTATTTATTTCTCTTTCTGAAAGCTAAACCCCCGTCTTTAATTCCCTGTTTAGCCGAATAATTCGGCTTAAAAATTTTTTAATTCCCCCGGAACCCCAAACTACCTCACTAATCCCCCTTTATCTCGAACCCCGCCATCCTTACCCCAAAGAAAACCACGAGCAAAACGTCCACACTTCAAATCATGTGTGGACGTCGTAGGCTAAATCGTTAACTCTCGCTATGAATATTCAGCGCCCGACGCGTACGGCCGGAGCTCAGATACTCCGCAATATAATCCTGCGAAATCTCACCGTTATATCGTCCGTCTTCATCCACAATCGGCATCCAGCTGGTGTTGCTTTCATACAGGCGAGAAAGCACCACGCGCAGGTTATCTTCGGCCTTACCGGTCATGCGGAACGGGTGCAGAATGTCGCCACAGCTGCCGCTGACGTTCCGCGCTTCCCGGCGCTTCACAAAGCCCAGTGGTTTGCCGTGCTCGTCGACCACGGTAATGGCGCGGATATCGTTATCATCCATGGTGGCAAAAGCTTCCGGAAGCGGGGTAGACTCGCGAACCGTAATCGTTGGCTGTCTGTCGGTCACGTCACCCGCCGACACCAGAAGCAGGCGCTTCAGGGTACGGTCCTGGCCGACAAACGAGCCGACAAAATCGTTCGCCGGTTTCGCCAGCAGCTCATCCGGGCTGGCGCACTGAACGATGCGACCCTGACGGAAGACGGCGATACGGTCGCCCAGCTTCAGAGCCTCATCGATATCGTGGCTTACCAGCATCACCGTCTTTTTCAGCTTGCGCTGCATCTCGAGGAACTGGTTCTGGATCACCTCGCGGTTAATCGGATCGACCGCACCGAAAGGCTCATCCATCAGCAGGACCGGAGGATCTGCCGCGAGGGCGCGGATCACGCCGATACGCTGCTGCTGACCGCCGGACATTTCACGCGGATAGCGGTTTAGGAACTTACGGGGATCCATTGCCACCATATCCATCAGCTCCTCGGCACGGGTTTTACAGCGCGCTTTATCCCAACCCAGCATGCGCGGCACGACGGTGATGTTCTCTTCAATGGTCATGTTCGGGAACAGACCGATTTGCTGAATAACATAGCCAATATTGCGCCGCAGGGTAACGGTATCCATTCCGCTGGTATCCTCCCCGTTAATGAGGATCGTCCCGCTGCTTGGGGCAATAAGGCGGTTAATCATCTTGAGGGTGGTCGTCTTTCCGCAGCCGGACGGACCAAGCAGGACGCACATTTCGCCTTCGGGCACGTTCAGGTTGACGTTATCCACGGCCTTAACGGTCGACGAAAATTGTTTGGTGAGGTTTTCCAGTTTTATCATTATCGAATCCCCTTCGGAGTCAGTACAACCTGCAAACGGTGCAGCAGCCAGTCGAGCACAATTGCTAAAAGACAAATCATCAGCGCGCCCGCAATTAACATACGAATATCGCTCCCGCCAATGCCGTTAAGCAGCAGCAGGCCAAGCCCGCCCGCGCCGATAACGGCGGCAATGGCCATCACGCCGATGTTCATTACTACCGCCGTACGAATACCCCCGAAAATAACCGGCAGGGCCATCGGAATTTCGACCCAGCGCAGACGCTGCCAGAAGGTCATGCCGATACCGCGGCCCGCTTCGCGCAGGCCGGGCGGCAGGCTGTCGAGCGCGGTGTGGGTATTGCGCACAATCGGCAGCAGCGAGTACAGAAATACCGCGGTGATTGCGGGCAGGGCACCGATACCCTGACCGATCAGCGAAAAGAGGGGGATCATCAGGCCGAACAGGGCGATTGACGGAATGGTCAGTACCAGGGTGGCGATCCCCAGTACCGGTGTCGCCAGCCATTTATGACGAACAATCAGGATCCCCAGCGGGACGCCGATGACGATAGCCAGCCCGACGGCCAGTGCGACCAGCCACAGGTGCTGCAGCGTCAGGGTTAACAGGTAGTCCCAGTTATCAAGAATGTAGTGAATCGTCTCCATAGCGCCTCCTACAGCAACTGTTTGCTACGCAGGAAATCTCGGGCGACCTGCTGCGGTGACTGATGGTCGATATCCACCTTCTTGTTCAGTTCGGTGATAACGTCGTTATTAAGCTGGCCGGAGAGGGTGTTGAGCGCCTCCTCGAGACCCGGATTGGCGTCCAGCGTGTCTTTGCGCACCACTGGCGTCACCGCATAGCTCGGGAAGAAACCTTTATCATCTTCCAGCACCTTCAGGTCGAAGCCTTTCACGCGTCCGTCGGTGGTGTAGATCAACCCGGCATCAACGAACCCGTCGCGCACGGCGTTATATACCAGCCCCGGATCCATCTGACGGATCTGCGGGCGGTCCAGCGACATGTTGTAGGCGGCCTGCAGCGGCTTCATGCCGTCGCTGCGCCCGGCGAATTCCAGGTCTAAGCCCAGCAGCCAGTTATTGTCCGGATCGGTTTTACGAACCTGTTCAATCTTTGCCACCATCTCCGACATGGTGTTGATGTGCTCCGCCTCGGCGCGTTTACGCTGCATGGCGAAAGCGTAGGTGTTGTTCATATCGGCGGGTTTGAGCCACACCAGACCGTGCTTCGCGTCAAGGCGTTTCACCGTCTCATAAGACTCCTGCGGCGACATGCGCTTATTGATGTGGTTGAAGATAATCAGCGAGGTGCCGGTGTACTCCCACGTCATATCAATCTGTTTGTTGATCATCGCGTTACGTGAAATGACCGTCGCAATGTTGGTTTGCGGCTGGACCTGAAAGCCTTTCTTTTGCAGGTACTGCACGGTCATCGCAGAAAGAATGTGCTGTTCGGTAAAGCTCTTGGTCGCCAGAATCAGCGGGGCGGCCAGCGTCTGGCTGGTGAAAAGCGCCGCGGCGCAGAAGGCCGTCAGGCTGGAAATCAGTCTCATAAAGGCTCCTTGTTATTGTTATCGAGCGAGATGCGGACTCATCACGCGACCCAGCGCCGCCAGCAGGGTATCGAGGATCAGGGCAAACAGGGCGGTGGCCGCCGCGCCCAGGATAAGCGTCGGAAAGTCGTTCAGGTAAATGCCGGGGAAAATAAGCTCGCCGTAGCTGCTGGCGCCGATCAGGAACGCCAGCGGCGCCGTACCCACATTGATGGCGGTAGCAATACGAATGCCCGAGAGCATCACCGGCCAGGCGTTGGGAATTTCGACCTGACGCAGGCGCTGCCATTTGGTCATTCCGATACCGTTAGCCGCTTCCAGTAACGAGGCAGGCACCGAGCACAGTCCCGCATAGGTATTGCGCACAATCGGCAGCAGAGAGGCGAGGAACAGGGCGATGATGGCAGGCGTATCACCGATGCCAATCACGACCATCGCCAGCGCCAGTACGGCCAGCGGCGGCAGGGTATTGCCCACGTTAAAGATTTGCATCACGTATTCAGCGACGCCTCGCGCCGCCGGACGGCTCAGCAGAATGCCGCTTGGGATGCCGACGAGCAGGGCAAAGAACATTGACGAGAAAACCAGAATCAAATGCTGTTGCCCGAGATAAACCAGGTCAACCTGACGCGCTTTGATCGTCTCCAGCCCAATGCCCCAGATGAGCAGGGCGAGGACCACGATAATCGCGCCGACAAAAAGCAGCGAACGTTTAAGTAATGGGTGCATTGCGGTGTGTCTCCCTGTGCGCATGCGTTATAGCAACCACCGGTTGCCTGTTGTTATGCCATGTTTCGGCAGGGGTACATCAGCTATAGCAAGTGAATGGGAAGGGTTCCAGCGAAGGGGCAAAATAAGTAACCCTATGAAACTACAGGGAACCTTGTGTCAGGCCTTATGGGATAAGGCCTGAATGTGGGTCAGGCAGAATAGTCCTAAAGACGAAAACGAAAAGTGACAGGGTCACCAACAGTAAATCCGCAGGGGACTATTTGCTGAGAGCGGCGCGAACTCTGCGCACGCGAAGCGAGATGGTGATGATGGAAAATGTAGCCACGAGCACGAGCATCACGCCCAGCGCGAGCATCGCATTAAACCCAAACCACCTGAACAGGATCAGCCCCGCAATACCGCCGGTAATGAAGGAGAAAAGGGTAGTCAAATGAGTTTTTAGCTGGCTTCGTTGCGCTGCCGTGTCTTTGGAGTAATCCCGACGCAGCATCGCGACCACCACGGACGCCAGCGCGATGCCCGCATCAGTTAACGTACCGGTAATATGGGTCGATCTCACGCGTCCGCTGGAAAGCTGCGTGGAGGTAGAATTATGGATCCCCATCAACCCGCAGAGGAAGATGATAATTTCACGATTTGTTGAGAACGAATGGAAATACATTTCATACAGCGACACGCCTGCGAGCAATACGCCTTCGACAAATAAAATCTGGCTAAATATCAGCCTCACATTATGGATAATGCCCCATAAAACGATAATGCGTGCAACTATCGCTCCCGACACAAAGGAGAGAATAATAGCGCCAAAAAAAAGTATATCGTTTAAATCCGTAGAGGAGACTTCGCTGGATAATTGTGAAGTATTGCCCGTCATGTGGGATGGAAAGAAGCCAAATGCCCCAAGCGCAATGGCGTTCAGTAGACCTGCGGAGGTCGCCAGCCACAGGGCGAGCAGGCGATCCTCCTGATGCGTTCGTGCTTTCTTAAGCTTAATCAGCAAAGATTACCTCCGTTTGAGCTTCGCCTGAACAAGCAGGCTAACAAAGTCAGTTCACTGGATGTCCAGGACACGGCTTAATTATTATCTCGCCGGAGGTGAGTCGTAGTTTTGTAATTAATTAAATTAACCTTGCTAAAATAGTGATTATTCAGCATTCATTTGCAAAGAATATTTTTTCCGCGCGCTTTGCCGCGCAATAAGCGCAGGCACAAGCGCAAGGATTGCCGGTATCGCGAAAGGGTTACAGCATCCCGTTATTCCCGTGGCGTAAAAAAGCCGGACGCTGGTTCAGCTGCTCGAACCAGGCGTCGATGGCGGGAACGTCGGGGCGATCGAACGGAGTCATTTTCCAGCGGTTCACCGACAGCCCCAGCACCACATCCGCCAAAGTAAAGGTATTGCCCGCCACCCATGCTCCGGTGCGCTGGAGCTGCTGGTCGAGGATCGCGATACAGTGGTTCCACTCCTTAATGCCTGCGGCAATGCGCTGAGGATCGCTATAGTCGGGGTTTTTACGTCCCAGCGCCGGGAAGACATAGCGCCAGGCGTTGTTGAATTCTGATGCCTGCCAGTCCATCCAGCGCTCAACGTTGGCACAGGCCTTCGGTTCTGCTGGCAGCAGGTCGTCACGACCGACCTTACGGGCCAGATAGCGGCAAACTGAGTTAGATTCCCACAGCACAAAATCACCATCAATTAGCACCGGCACCATGGCGTTAGGGTTCATGGCGCGAAAGGCGTCCGTTTCGGTAGAGGCAAAACCGCTGCCGTAGTCTTCCTGTAAATAATCGATACCTGCTTCTTCGCAGGTCAAGAGCACTTTACGAACGTTTATCGATGTGGTTTTGCCGAGGATCTTGAGCATGGTGCAGGTATCCTTTTGGGAATGAACGTTCTAAAACAATATGTCAGTTTTTGCCCTCCGGGCAAGCGAAGCGCGCCCGGCGTCACTTGAACTCACCTTTGACGCGAGGTGAAAAACGTCATCCCCCCCGCCATCAGAAGCAAACCCCCGCTCATTGCAAACGTGCTTTGCCAACCGAGATGGTCAAACACTACGCCGCCCGCCGTTGAGCCAAGGGCTATGGCAAGCTGGATCACCGCGACCATCAGCCCGCCGCCTGCTTCGGCATCCTCCGGCAGCGTACGGGCGATCCACGTCCACCATCCCGTGGGTGCCGCCGTCGCCAGCATTCCCCAGATGCCCAACAGAAGGGCAACGACCCCTGCGTTCTGTCCGGCCAGGATTAACAGGCCAGCGAGGGCGGCCATCAGTAGCGGAATGGCTATTAACGTCCGATAAAACGCCCTGTTGAGGACCATTGCGACGAGCAGCGTGCCAACAAAACCGGCAATTCCAATGGTGAGCAAAATCAGCGATAAGCCCGAGGCGCTGACCTGCGTGACGGTTTCCAGGAATGGGCGCACGTAGGTAAAAAGGGCAAACTGACCCATAAAGAACAGGCCGCAGGCCGTCAGCCCCACTGAAACGGCGCGCTGGCGAAACAGCCAAAAACCGCTTTGGCGTGACGCCTGGCGTTGATTCCCGCTCATAGTGGGCAAGCTATAGCACTGCCAGATGAACGCTACTATCGCTATAGGCACCAGGCACAGGAACGCGCCGCGCCAGCCCATGGTCGAGCCGAGATAGCTCCCCAGCGGGGCGGCGACCACCGTTGCCAGCGCGTTACCCCCGTTAAATATTGCCAGCGCGCGAGCAACCTGGTGCGACGGCACAAGGCGAATGGCCGTGGCGGCAGACATGGACCAGAAGCCTCCGATGGCGATGCCGATAAGGGCGCGGCCAGCCATGTACACCGGATAGTTTGGTGCAAAGGCGATAATGCTCCCCGAGAGTGCCATCAGGATCGTCATGCCCAGCAGGACATGTTTACGATCCCTGTTCCCGACAAGCTGAGAAAGGAAGAGGCTGGTCAGGACGGCCAGCGCACCGGAGATGGCGATCCCCTGGCCCGCGAGCCCCTCAGTGACGCCCAGTTCGCTGGCGAGAGGGGTGAGCAGGCTGACGGGCATAAATTCCGAGGCAATCAGGACGAAGACGCACAGGGTCATGGCAAAAATGCCGCCCCAGCGCGCCTGCTCCTCGTTCTGTGATGCGGTGTGGTTCAGTGTGGACATATAGTCATATTTCACGAAGGCAAATGTGCAGCCACCCGCCGGAAGCAGGTGGCCGAAAGGGTTATTTCAGGCTGGTTTTGAAGAACTGCTCAAACTGTGCGAAAGGAATTTTCCCGGCGACGTTGTCATAAAGGTCGACATGGTTTGCGCCAGGGACAATCACCAGCTCTTTGTGTTTGCTGCCCACGGCGTTAAACGCGTCTTCTGCAAAGTAGCGTGAGTGCGCATTTTCCCCCGTGACGATAAGCGTCGGGATGGCGATCTCTCCGGCGTAGCTCAGCAGCGGCATGTTCATAAATGACAGCGGGGTTGTTGCCGTCCAGGCGCCGGTAGAGTTGACGGAGCGCGCGTGGAAGCCTCGCGGCATGCGGTAATAGTCATAAAACTCCTTCAGCACCGGATGCGGATTGGCAGGCAGGGCTTCCGGCAGAATGCGGTCTGCCGCGGTGACCTTGCCGTTCTCATCGACATAAATGTCGTGGCCGCCGTGCGCAAACGTGCCGCGCTCGGCATCTTTCCAACGCTGCGCGTTCAGATACTGCAGCACGGCATGACGGTCGGCTGCGGAATAACGATCATTGCCGTCGCCCACGCCGTGACCCATGGCGCGGCTCATGTCGTACATCACGCTGGTAGCAACCGCTTTCACGCGGGTATCCATGGAGGCCGCGTTCAGCGCCATACCGCCCCAGCCGCAGATGCCGAGAATGCCGATACGGTTACGGTCGACCTCTTTCTGCAGCCCCAGGAAATCCACCGCGGCGCTAAAGTCCTCGGTGTTGATATCCGGGGAGGCAACGTTGCGCGGCTGGCCGCCGCTTTCGCCCGTGTAAGAAGGGTCAAACGCAAGCGTCACAAACCCGTTTTCAGCCAGCGTCTGTGCGTACAGGCCGCTGGACTGCTCTTTGACCGCGCCAAACGGCCCGCTGACGGCAATCGCTGCCAGCCTGTGCTCTCCGCGGGTCTTGGGTAGATACAGATCGCCCACCAGGGTGATGCCGTACCGGTTCGTGAAGGACACCTTACGGTGGTCGACCTTGTCGCTTTCGGCGAAGGTTTTATCCCAGGCCGTCACCATCGAAACGGGTGTGTTTGGGTTGGTGGTTTCTGCATAACTCATTGTCGTCACTCCACTTAATGATGCGCATAACAGCATCGCAACTGATAGTTTCTGGGTGAATGTTTTCATAATAAGTACCGGGCGTTGTTGTGATGCGAGCATTATAGTTAGCAGAAATAGTGCTGATTAGAGGCCAGATCCTGCTAGGATTCATAACATAATGTGATAAATGGACGGGCAGGATGGCGAAGCGGGAAAACTACAATGAGCTTTACCTGTTTATGCAGGTGGTGCGTGAGGGAAGCTTTACGGCAGCCGCGCACCGGCTCGGGCTGGCGCAATCGGGGATCAGCCGTTCGGTACGCGAGCTGGAAGAGCGGCTGGGCGTCCAGCTGCTGGTGCGCACAACGCGAAAACTGTCCCTTACCCACGCGGGAGAACAGCTCTATCAGACCGCCGAGTCGGCCTTTGAAACGCTCGATAACGGCCTTGCTACGCTGGCGCATTTTCGCGAAACGCCGTCCGGCACGGTCCGTATCAACGCCAGCCAGCACGCCATCGATAAATGTCTCCTTCCCAGGCTTGCCGTATTTAAACAGCGTTATCCGGATATTCGGCTTGAGCTAATGAATGAAAGCCGGTTCGTCGACATTATCTCCGAGCGTTTCGATGCGGGCGTCCGGCTGGGGCCGGAAGTGGGGCAGGGAATGATCGCCGTGCGCATCACGCCCGATATGGAAATGGCCGTGGTGGGCACGCCGGAACACATGCGACGCTACGGTTTTCCGCAGGTGCCCGCGGATTTAGCGACGCATCCCTGCATTGCCTACCAGTTTGCCGACGGCAGTCATTACCAGTGGGAGCTGGTTCAGGACGGGAAGACGGTCACTCACCGGCCAAAAGGCCAGTGGGCGCTGTCGGACAGCTATATGGAAGCCGAAGCTGCCCGGCTGGGGCTTGGGCTGGCCTATGTTCCGGTGGAGCTGGTGGAAGAGGATATCGCGTGCGGAACGCTTATCCGCGTGTTACAGCGTTACAGCCTGCGCATGGAGGGCTTGTTTCTTTACTATCCCCATCGCAACGTCACGCCTGCCCTGCGGGCGGTGATTGATACGCTAAAAATATAGGGGGCGCGCACTGTTCAGGCAAGCGAACCGCCCTGGTGTGCCTTTCAAAAAGAGACCGGTACTCAACCGTTTTTGATCTCATCGGCGATACAAGGCTGAGGTTTACCAAACAGATAACCCTGTGCGTAATCGCAGCCCAGCGCCTGAAGGCTTTCGAGCTGTTCCTGGGTTTCGACACCTTCTGCAACGGCCTTCATATTGAGGGATTTAGCCATGCCGGTGATGAGCTTGATGATATTAAGGGCGTCATCCTGAGTAGATACTGAATGCACAAAGGATTTGTCTATTTTGATTTTATCGAACGCAAGCTTGCTAAGCCGCGAAAGAGAAGAGTATCCCGTACCAAAATCATCGATGGAGATTTTCACGCCAAGGGCTTTGAGCTTATTCAGCGTATTCATCGGCGTATTGCTTTCCGTAAAGAGAGAGGACTCCGTCACTTCCAGTTCAAGACGATCTGCCGGCAGTCCTGTTTCTTTCAGAATGTTCATCACGATCCCAGCAAACGCTTTGCTGCTTAGCTGAACCGGGGAGGCGTTAACTGAAATTTTAGCCGGAACCGCCCAGGAAGCCGCTTCCCTGCACGCCATTTCGAGCACAGATTTCCCCATCTCGTTTATCATGCCTGTTTTTTCAGCTGCGGGAATAAAGCTATCCGGAGACAGGAGCCCCTTCAAAGGATGGATCCATCGAATAAGGGCTTCATAGCTGTAAATTTTTTGCGTGAAGGAATCGACAATCGGCTGATAATAAACCACGAATTCTTTATTCACTATTGCCAGTGACATGTCATGCTCGAGCGTTCTGCTCTCCTGCAGCTTATCTAACATGCGCTGACGGAAGACTTTTATTTTCCCGGCACCTTCTTTTTTGGCTTCATAAAGGGCCAGGTCGGCAAATTTATAGAGATAGTCGGAGCGGCGCTCCGTCTCAGAGTTAACAATGCCCACACAGGTGGTTATGTTTACAATAGCGTTATAAATAGTGTAAGGCTGGTTGATCGCATCACAAATACTTTGCGCGCGTGAAACGGCACTGCTTTCCGTCAGGCCACTTGAGAGAAACGCAAACTCATCTCCGCCCAGGCGGTAAAGGGTATCTGAAGTCAGGCCCAATGACAGCAAGCGGAGGGATATCTGACGGAGTAATATATCGCCGGCATCATGGCCATAAGTATCATTGACCTCCTTGAATCGGTCTAAATCAAACAGCATTACCGTGACGGAGTCATTATTTTTTTCTGCTATCTCTATTGTTTTATTGAGATGCCCCCAGAAAAACTGGCGGTTATTCATCTCGGTAAGAGAATCGTGATAGACGTCATATTCCAGCCTTGCATTTTGAAGCTGCAGCTTTTCTTTGGATTTCTGCAGCTCTTCAGCAAGACTCTTTACCTGAAGGTGCGCCTTCAGAATATTTCTGTTCTGGAAAAAAATCAGAATGCCCAGTATCGCACTCAGTATGATCAGCAGTACAGACGTCGCCGAGTAGATATAGTACAGCGTTTGAATTTTGACGTTGGCGTTATTAATAGAGTTAACGTCTTTGTCTAATGCACCGGAGGAAAGACGGCTCAGTGGCGCATCAAGCGTGTGCATTATTTTCAGGTAAGACTCGAGCTCTGAGCGGTTCATTTTTTCAAGGTGAACGTCCAGATAATCCAGCGTCTTTTCAAGCTGGGCGGCCAGTTGAAGATGGGATTTATTACTTTCGATATAATGCCCTAAATCACCTTCTTTCGTTAAATCGCTCTGGCTGAGCATAATGTCGAGACGCAGGCGTACGTCATCGACCTTCATCGTGTCATCGATCGTGTAAAGACCAAGCCATGATTCGAGTCGGTAATATTCTGATACCAGCTGGGCAGCCGACCAGGAATCGGCGTAGTGCGTCAGTTTCTGTAACTCCTGCTGCCTTTCATGTACCAGGAAAGAGATATACCCGGTAGATATAAACAGGGAAAATATGATGCCAGCCAGTATTCTGTTCATGATGCTCCTTTGAACGCCTACTCAATATTCATTCTGCTGACCTGCCAGGCAGACCTTGAATAAAAAATCTGGTTATTCAGTTCAGGCATGCTGTCATAAGGATACACAATGAATGTCGGGCCTTTATCCCGGATGCGTAAATATTCACCGTTTACTTTTAATGCAAGGATAACATTGTATTTTTTGAAATCGCTGAGAGGAAGAACGGTGGTGTAGTCGTTAAGCGCCGTGACCGTAACGATTGAACCTTTCGCGCCAACGTAATCCATCAGTTTTTGCATCGAAATACCCGTAAAGGTCGTGCGGCCATTATACCAGGGCGACGTTGTCTGGAAGCTGACCACACCCAGCTTCTCAAGGCTGGCGAGATCAAAAACGGCTTTGCCGTCTTCATTTGTATTTTGAATATTACCAGTGAGGGTTAAGAGAACTTTACCGGCAGGTTTGGCAAGCTCACTCGCCAGGGCCTGTGTGGAGACAACCAGGCTTAACAACAGGACAATTAACCGCATTCTAACCTCACCTTTGGACCATAAGTAAAAGAATTATAATTTAGATATTATGCTATTAATATACGCCGCCTGATTATTATTAACGTAACAGTCCATTCTTTCTGCAGACGCCTCCCCGCAGTGCGCCACACCATTTGAATAATAGCGGATTTGCGGGGGCGCATCTGGACGTGATGATAAACGCCGACCGGCGTTGGATCTTGCTGGCGTCATCCCGCCAGAGCAGAGGGGATTTTAGCGGATTGGGGGCAGGCGAGCCTGGCTTGCTCAAACGCGATGAGCAAGCCAGAAGGTACTTAACGGTAGAGCGTTTTTTTCGCGACAGGGACCAGCAATGTGGACTGCCAGTCTGCGAGCGTCAGTCGGGCAAGTTCTCCGAGCGCGCGATAGAACGGGTGCTCTGCATTCTCGGTAAAGACGGTGAGAAAACGCGTGCTCCAGGGCAGCAAATGCCAGGCCAGAAGCTGGTCGCATTCGGCGTCGCGATCGTTCTCAGCCAGCCACGCGGCCAGCAGCAGCAGCGTGCCAATATGGTCTTCCGGCTCGTTCTGCTTCATTTCAAAGACGATGTTATTTTCACGCATCCACTGGCGCAGCGCGAGGGTGGAGTCGCCAAACAGCACGGATTCACGATCCAGCCAGACGGAACCCCACGGCGGTGCAGGCAGCGCATAGGGACCGATTAAAAGACGCTGCCAGGCATCTTTTATTGCTTCCTCCGACGGGGCGCGAAACGTCTCGGCTACGGGCTGCAGGGCTTCCTGCTCCAGCGGCCAGTCCTGCGTCCAGTCACCCGCGGTGAGGGCATTCACCAGCGGCGCAGCCTGCTCGCTGTCCGGGGCATAATAAAACAGTGCGCCCAATACTCTGGCGCTGAAGGCAAAAGATGCGCGGTGTGATACTTCAGTCATTACAACATTCCTTACGCATGCGCAGGGGTCCCCGCGCACTTTGTTAACCTGCAATTGCCATACCTGCGGTCATATGCAGGTCATAAAAAAGACCACGGCCAGGCAGCTCGCCCAGCACAACGAGGATAATACCGGCAGGACTTAGGGATCCACAAAAAATCCCTACCGGCTGTCATCAGTTACGCCTTACGCCTTCTCGATCTGCACCAGGTTGGTGTGCTGCGGATTGCCTTTCGCCAGCGGCGAAGGGCGGTGCGTGGTCAGCGTGTTGATGCACGAACCGTGGTCGATGCGATCGCCGTTCATGTTGGCGTCGTGCCAGGCACCCTGGCCCATCGCGCTCACGCCGGGCATAATCCGCGGCGTGACTTTAGCCGCAATTCGCACTTCACCGCGATCGTTAAAGACGCGAACCATATCGCCGTTTTTAATGCCGCGTTTGCTGGCATCGACGGGGTTGAGCCACACTTCCTGGCGGCAGGCTGCCTGCAGCACATCGATATTGCCGTAGCTGGAGTGGGTGCGGGCTTTAAAGTGGAAACCGAACAGTTGCAGCGGGAAGGTGCTGCGCTCGGGCGCATCCCAGCCCTCAAAGGTCGACGCGTAGACCGGGAGCGGGGTAATGGTTTCGTCTTTTGCCAGCTCCCAGGTGGCGGCAATTTCCGCCAGTTTGCTGGAGTAAATTTCAATCTTGCCTGACGGCGTTTTCAGCGGATGGGCATCCGGGTCGTCGCGGAATTTTTTATAGGCCACGAAGTGTCCGTTCGGATCTTTACGCTTATAAATCCCCCTTTTTTTCAGTTCATCATAGGACGGCAGTTCCGGATCTTTTTCGAGCATTTTGGCGTACAGATACTGTAGCCACTGCGCCTGCGTGCGGCCTTCGGTAAACTGCTGATGGATATCCGGCCCGAGGCGTTTAGCCACTTCGCTCATGATCCAGTAGATAGGCTTACGCTCGAATTTCGGTGCGGTAACGGGCTGCAGGAAGATCAGATAGCCCATATTGCCAGCGTAGTCGTTAGGGATGATGTCTTCCTGCTCGACGGTCATCAGATCTGGCAGGACGATATCAGCATACTTCGCGGATGAGGTCATAAAATTGTCGATGACGACAATCATTTCGCACTTGCTCTCGTCCTGCAAAATGTCGTGCGTTTTGTTGATATCCGAGTGCTGGTTGATGAGGGTATTTCCGGCGTAGTTCCAGATGAACTTAATCGGCACGTCGAGCTTCTCTTTCCCGCGCACGCCGTCGCGAAGCGCGGTCATTTCCGGGCCGCGGGCAATCGCGTCCGTCCAGCTAAAGCAGGAGATTTGCGTTTTCACCGGGTTATCCGGTAGCGGCATTCGCTCGATGGTGATGGTATAGGTGGATTCACGCGCGCCGCTGTTGCCGCCGTTGATGCCCACGTTGCCGGTCAGGATCGGCAGCATCGCGATGGCGCGAGAGGTTTGTTCCCCGTTTGCCTGGCGCTGCGGACCCCAGCCCTGGCAAATACAGGCGGGTTTAGCCGCGCCAATTTCGCGGGCCAGCTTGATGATGCGCTCGGCAGGTATGCCGGTGATGCGCGAGGCCCATTCCGGCGTTTTCGCCGTGGCATCATCACCCTGACCCAGAATATAGGCTTTGTAATGCCCGTTTGCGGGGGCACCCGCCGGCAGCGTTGTTTCGTCGTAGCCAACGCAGTATTTATCGAGGAACGGTTGGTCAACCAGATTTTCGTCAATCAATACCCATGCGATACCGGCGACCAGCGCCGCATCGGTGCCGGGACGGATCGGGATCCACTCGTCTTCACGTCCGGCTGCGGTGTCGGTGTAGCGCGGGTCGATAACAATCATCCGCGCATTGGAACGCTCGCGAGCCTGTTCAAGATAGTAGGTGATCCCGCCGCCGCTCATGCGCGTTTCCGCGGGGTTGTTGCCGAACATCACCACCAGTTTGGTGTTTTCGACATCCGAAGTGCTGTTGCCGTCGTTGGTGCCGTAGGTGTAGGGCATTGCACAGGCAATTTGCGCGGTGCTGTAAGTGCCGTAGTGGCTCAGGAAGCCACCGTAACAGTTCATCAGGCGGGCCACCAGCGAGGCGTAAGGGGAGGAGCGGGTGATGTTGCCCCCAACAATGCCGGAGGAGTAGTTAATGTAGACCGCTTCGTTGCCGTACTTTTCCACCACGTTTTTCAGGCTGGCAGTGAGGATATTCAGGGCTTCATCCCAGCTGATTCGCTCAAACTTGCCTTCGCCGCGCTTGCCCACGCGTTTCATGGGGTAGTTCAGGCGGTCAGGGTGGTTAATGCGGCGACGAATGGAACGCCCGCGCAGGCAGGCGCGAACCTGATGGTTGCCGTAAATATCATCGCCCGTATTATCGGTTTCGACCCAGTATACCTCATCGTCACGTACGTGCAGGCGCAGCGCACAGCGGCTGCCGCAGTTAACCGAACAGGCTCCCCACACCACTTTATTTTCTGCGGGCTTGACGGCGTTTTGCACCGCGGCGGCAGCGGTTTTCAGACCAAAAGGTAACGATATCCCACCGGCAGCCAGCGCCAGAGAACCCAGCGCAGTGGATTTAACAAGAGCTCGACGGCTAATTCCGCCGTGATTAACGTCCTCAGACATGACTCACCCCATCTTTGGAATTGCGTATTATTTTCACCCGTGATTAAGACCGGGCTAATGATGGGGTGAGTGTTACTTATTTGGAGGTATTAAATATTAATCCTCATCAAATCAAGGGGGATTGAGGTGAAATTACTGCGGTTCAGCAGGGGCGTTGTCCTGATTGCCGGACGCCGCGCCGCTTCCCGTGCGAGTGTATAAAATTTTAAAGGTATCGTTAGCACAATGACCAACCACCTGTGCATCGGGTTTGTCCGCCTGATCGTTCGGCACGATGTTCAGGCTAAAGCCTGATTCAGGCACGCCGTTGTTGATGATCTTCTGCTGAATGTCGCTTTTCACGCGCTCGCAGGAATCCGGGGCGGCTAAAGCAGCCGTTGACGCGCTCATTAACAGCAGGGCGGTAATCCAGGGTAACCGTTTCATGTGTCGCTCCTTTTCTCTGTGTGTAGGTTTATTTTAGCAGGGTTCGTGTAAACGTCTGTATTTGCTAATATGATTGGGAATAATCTCCTCAATCGGTAAATGATGTGAAGAAATACGCAGCGATATCGCTACTGGCAACAGCGCTGATGGGGTGCGACAACAATTCTGCACCGCTGTCATTCACGCCGGAGATGGCGAGCTTCTCGAACGAATTTGATTTTGACCCTCTGCGCGGACCGGTCAAAGATTTCACCCAGACGTTATTTAACGATAAGGGCGAAGTGTCCAAACGCGTGACCGGCACGATGTCAGCAGAAGGGTGCTTCGATACTCTGGAGCTGCACGATCTGGAAGCCAACACGGGCGTTGCGCTGGTGCTGGACGCGAATTATTACCTTGATGCCGAAACGCAGCAGCAGAAGGTCAAACTGCAGGGAAAATGCCAGCTGGCGGAACTGCCGTCAGCCGGCGTAACCTGGGACACAGATGACAACGGTTTTGTGGTGGCGGCACACGGTAAAGAGATGGAAGTGAAATACCGCTATGACGCCGATGGCTATCCGCTGGGGAAAACCACCGTCTCTGGCGAGCAGCACCTTTCCGTACAGTCGACGCCGTCGAAAGATCTGCGTAAACGAATGGACTATACGGCGGTGAGTATGCTGAACGATAAACCGATGGGGATCGTGAAGCAAAGCTGCGATTACGACAGACACAACAACCCGGTCAGTTGCGATCTGACGATCTCTGACGACAGCGTCAAACCCGCCGTTGAACGCAACTACACCATTAAAAACAGTATTGAATATTACTGAGAATAAAACCGCGCAGGTTACTGCGCGGTTGGTTTCAACAGGCTGGCGGCCGATGATTTATGCCCGGCCAGATGCTGGTGTTGGAAAATGCACATGCGGATGGTGTTGCGGTATTCTCCGTTGATAAAGAACTCGTGAATCAGCTCGCCTTCCACCATAAACCCAAGTTTGCGGTAAATATGGATTGCCTTTTCGTTCTCTTTATCCACGATAAGATAGAGCTTATACAGGTTTAAGACGTTAAACCCGTAGTCCATCGCCAGCCTGGCGGCGCGTGAGGCCAGTCCTTTTCCCTGATGCTCGGGAGAAATGATGATCTGAAATTCCGCCCGGCGGTGCACGTGGTTAATCTCCACCAGCTCGACCAGACCGGCTTTGTCGCCTTCGCACTCCACGACAAAGCGGCGTTCGCTCTGATCGTGAATGTGTTTATCATAAAGATCCGACAGCTCAACAAACGCCTCGTAAGGCTCTTCAAACCAGTAGCGCATTACGCTGGCGTTGTTGTCGAGCTGGTGGACAAAGCGTAAGTCTTCTCGCTCCAGCGGACGAAGCTTGATGTCATACTTTGCTGACATTACGGCGCAACCGTACGGCCAGTGCGGCGATCCAGACAGCGCAGGGTGTTTGGCTCCCAGTACGCATTGGTGTTCGCACTTTGCTGACACTTGTCACGCGCATCGAACGCAACGTCTTCTTTGTCCCACTCTTTTTCAGCGCGGGTGTTTACCTTATGGCGAAGGTTGCGGGTGTCATTCCATTGTTCTTTGTCCATGGCGGCGTTCTGGCGGCTTTGCGCGCTATCCCCAGACTCAATGATGAGTTTGCTGGTTTCGGCCGTAGCCGCTGTGGCGAAGGCGAACGAGGACAGCGCCAGCAGGGCTGTCAGACAAAGGCGTTTGCTTAATGTTGTCATAGCGTTTCCTTTAAAGTGGGTGCAGATAATCGGTTAACCCAGCCACGATTCTACACCAAACCGAAATTACGGCATACCCGCGCCGCAGGTATGGAAAAGTAAAGGCCATTATCGCGTATGATGTCTAAATCAATCCTCACGAAAATCTAAAAATGATCAAAACGACGCTGCTTTTTTTTGCCACCGCGCTGTGTGAAATTATCGGGTGCTTCCTGCCCTGGCTTTGGCTGAAGAAGGGGGCGTCCGTATTGCTGCTGATCCCGGCAGGCGTTGCGCTAGCGCTGTTTGTCTGGCTCTTAACCCTCCATCCCGCCGCCAGCGGGCGAGTCTATGCGGCGTACGGCGGGGTTTACGTCTGCACCGCGCTGCTGTGGCTGCGGGTCGTCGACGGCGTCAGGCTGAGCGTATACGACTGGGCCGGCGCGCTGGTTGCGCTGTGCGGCATGCTGATCATTGTGGCAGGCTGGGGGCGCGCGTAAGCGCCCATATTTTGTGATCTCTCACTGATTTTATGATCATTATACTTGTATGGTAGTAGTGTAGTTGCGTAAATTTCCTTCATCACAACGAGCGATGTAAGGAACTGGATTATGAAGATTGTCGGGGCTGAAGTATTTGTTACCTGCCCGGGGCGTAACTTTGTCACCCTCAAAATCACCACCGATGAGGGGATTGTGGGTCTTGGCGACGCCACGCTGAACGGACGCGAACTCTCCGTTGCTTCTTACCTGAAAGATCACCTTTGTCCGCAGCTGATTGGCCGCGATGCCCACCGAATCGAAGATATCTGGCAGTTCTTCTATAAAGGCGCGTACTGGCGCCGTGGGCCGGTCACCATGTCGGCTCTCTCCGCCGTGGATATGGCGCTGTGGGATATCAAAGCCAAAGCCGCCAATATGCCGCTCTATCAGCTGCTGGGTGGTGCATCCCGCGAAGGGGTGATGGTGTATTGCCATACCACCGGCCATACCATTGACGACGTGCTGGAAGATTACGCTCGCCATAAAGAGATGGGCTTCAAGGCGATCCGCGTACAGTGCGGCGTGCCGGGAATGAAAACCACCTACGGCATGTCTAAAGGAAAAGGGCTGGCGTACGAGCCTGCGACCAAAGGCGACTGGCCGGAAGAGCAGCTGTGGTCCACTGAAAAATACCTCGATTTCACGCCAAAGCTGTTTGATGCCGTGCGCAGCAAGTTTGGCTTCAATGAACATCTGCTGCACGACATGCACCATCGCCTGACGCCAATAGAAGCCGCGCGATTTGGCAAAAGCATTGAAGCATTCCGCATGTTCTGGATGGAAGATCCAACGCCTGCCGAGAACCAGGCGTGCTTCCGCCTGATACGCCAGCATACCGTCACGCCTATTGCAGTGGGTGAAGTGTTTAACAGCATCTGGGATTGCAAACAGCTCATCGAAGAACAGCTGATTGACTATATCCGCACCACCATTACCCATGCGGGGGGGATCACCGGGATGCGCCGCATCGCGGACTTCGCGTCGCTCTACCAGGTGCGCACCGGCTCGCACGGGCCGTCGGATCTGTCACCGATTTGCCACGCCGCCGCGCTGCATTTCGACCTGTGGGTGCCGAACTTCGGCGTGCAGGAGTATATGGGCTACTCCGAGCAGATGCTCGACGTCTTCCCGCACAGCTGGCGCTTCGACAACGGCTATATGCACCCGGGCGACAAGCCGGGCCTGGGCATCGAGTTTGACGAGAAGCTGGCCGCAAAATACCCGTACGATCCGGCCTATCTTCCGGTCGCACGCTTAGAAGATGGCACGCTGTGGAACTGGTAATTGAGGAATGCACGATGAAAAGCGTAGTAATTCAACAGCCTGATGAACTGGTAATAGAAGAACGTCCGCTCCCGACACCCGCAGCCGGCGACGTGCGCGTCAAAATCACGCTTGCGGGGATCTGCGGTTCAGACAGCCATATCTACCGCGGCCATAACCCCTTTGCTAAATATCCGCGCGTTATCGGCCACGAGTTTTTTGGCGTGATCGACGCCGTGGGCGAGGGCGTTGATAGCGCCCGTATCGGCCAGCGCGTCTCGGTTGATCCGGTAATCAGCTGCGGGCACTGCTACCCGTGCTCGGTGGGCAAACCGAACGTCTGCACCTCGCTGGTGGTGCTGGGCGTCCACCGCGACGGCGGCTTTAGCGAGTACGCCGTTGTGCCCGATAAAAACGCATGGCGCATCCCGGATGCGATCCCCGATAAACATGCCGTCATGGTGGAGCCATTCACCATCGCCGCCAACGTGACGGGCCACGCAAAGCCAACCGAACAGGACGTTGCTCTGATTTACGGCGCGGGCCCGATGGGTCTGGTCACCGTACAGGCGCTGAAGGGCGTGTACAAGGTGAAGCAGGTCATCGTCGTGGACAGGATTGACGAGCGCCTGGCAATGGCGCAGCGCAGCGGGGCAGACTGGGTATTTAACAACGGCGAGCAGTCGCTCCAGGCTGCGCTGGATGAAAAAGGGATCAAGCCGACGTTAATTGTTGACGCCGCCTGCCACCCGTCGATTTTGCAGGAGGCAATAGCTCTGGCCTCCCCGGCGGCGCGCATTGTGCTGATGGGGTTCTCCAGCGAGCCGAGCCAGGTAGTACAGCAGGGCATCACCGGCAAAGAGCTGTCGATTTTCTCCTCGCGCCTGAATGCCAACAAATTCCCGGTCGTGATTGACTGGCTGGAGAGGGGGCTGATCGACCCTGAAAAACTGATTACCCACACTTTTGACTATCACCACGTTACAGACGCAATCGAGCTGTTTGAGAAAGACCAGCGGCAGTGCTGCAAGGTTTTGCTCACGTTCGGACAATAACACTTCACGCGGTTAAGAGCCTGCGCAGACAGGCTCTGAGTGGTACGCATCTTACCCTTTAGAGATAGCCATTATGACTCAAGCACAACCTCAAAGAACGACCTCAGATCTGGTAAAAGCCGCCGTGTCCGGCTGGCTCGGCACAGCCCTGGAGTTTATGGATTTCCAACTTTATTCGCTGGGCGCCGCGCTCGTTTTCCATGAAATATTCTTCCCGGAACAGTCCGCTGCGATGGCGCTAATTCTGGCAATGGGGACCTACGGTGCAGGCTATATTGCGCGCATCGTGGGGGCATTCATATTCGGACGGATGGGCGACAGCATTGGCCGTAAAAAAGTGCTGTTTATCACCATCACTATGATGGGGATCTGCACGACCCTGATTGGCGTACTGCCGACCTATGCGCAAATCGGGATTTTCGCGCCGGTATTGCTGGTCACGCTGCGTATTATTCAGGGGCTGGGCGCAGGGGCGGAAATCTCCGGCGCGGGTACGATGCTGGCGGAGTACGCGCCGAAAGGGAAGCGCGGCATCATCTCCTCGCTGGTCGCGATGGGCACCAACTGCGGCACGCTGAGCGCGACGGCTATTTGGGCGGTCATGTTCTTTGCGCTCGATCGTGAAGAGCTGGTTGCCTGGGGCTGGCGTATTCCGTTCCTCGCGAGCGTGGTGGTGATGATCTTCGCAATCTGGCTGCGAATGAACCTGAAAGAGAGCCCGGTATTTGAGAAAGTGAATGAGGCTGAAGCGGCGCCAGCAGCGCAAGAAACCTCTCTCGGCGCGATGTTTAAAAGCAAGTCCTTCTGGCTGGCGACCGGCCTGCGTTTTGGCCAGGCGGGCAACTCCGGTTTAATCCAGACATTTCTGGCCGGGTATCTGGTGCAAACGCTGCTGTTCGATAAGGCAATCCCAACCGATGCGTTGATGATCAGCTCCTTCCTCGGCTTTATCTCTATCCCGCTACTCGGCTGGCTGTCGGATAAGGTTGGGCGCCGTCTGCCGTACATTATTCTCAATATCTCAGCCATCATCCTTGCCTACCCGATGCTGTCGATCATCGTCGATAAAAGCTATGCGCCGGGCACGATCATGCTCTCCATTATCGTTATCCATAACGTCGCGGTGCTGGGTCTGTTCGCGCTGGAAAATATCACCATGGCGGAGATGTTCGGCTCGCGTAATCGCTTTACCCGCATGGCGATCTCTAAAGAGGCGGGCGGTCTGGTCGCCGTCGGTTTTGGTCCGGTGCTGGCGGGGATATTCTGCAATATGACCGGCTCATGGTGGCCAATTGTCGCGATGCTGATCGTCTATTCCGTGATTGGGCTGATCTCTGCCGTTCTGATGCCAGAGGTGCGTGACCGTGATTTGAGCCTGGCTGAGGATGCCGCCGAAGTGCCTCACAAAGATAGCGTTGCTTATGGCGCACTCACTTCACGACGCTAGTGGTTTATATCTTGAGTGACTTATCACACAACTTTTCATTCATGTCACACCACATGGACAAAAGTTAATATAAATCAATATCTGAAATTGAAGGTTCAGTATGGTTGATGGCAGATATTTTTTACCTCAACTGCCATTCTAGTTGGTGTAGTCAGCAGGCGCTGCCGCTCTGATAAGAGAGCGGCAGCGGATTTCAGCTTTGTTAAATTAACGAGTCTCAATCATGGAAAACCGGTTATTACAGGCGAACGCGACGCGGCCTCAGTACGATCGCGACAGCCTTAAGTCACGCATTGTTCATTTAGGGTTTGGTGCATTTCACCGTGCGCACCAGGCGGTGTACACCGACATCCTTGCGGCTGAACACAACAGCGACTGGGGTTACTGTGAAGTTAACCTGATTGGTGGCGAACAGCAGATTGCCGATCTCAAGGCGCAGGATAATCTCTACACCGTGGCGGAAATGTCTGCCGATGCGTGGACGGCGCGCGTGGTCGGCGTCGTCAAAGAGGCCCTGCACACGCAGGTTGACGGGCTGGAAACCGTGCTGGCCGCGATGTGCGAGCCGCAGGTGGCGATTGTTTCGCTGACCATCACCGAGAAAGGGTACTGCCACTCGCCGGCGACCGGACTGCTGATGCTCGATCATCCGTTTATTGTTGCCGATGTGCAAAACCCGCATCAGCCGAAATCTGCCGTGGGCGTGGTCGTCGAAGCGCTGGCGCGCCGCAGAGCGGCCGGTTTGTCCGCTTTTAGCGTAATGTCCTGTGACAACATGCCGGAGAATGGTCATGTGATGCGTAACGTCACCTGCGCCTTTGCCCGGGCGGTGGATAGCGAACTGGCGGACTGGATTGAGGCCAACGTGACCTTCCCGTCAACGATGGTGGATCGTATCGTTCCCGCGGTCACTGCCGAAACGCTGGAAAAAATCGAACAGCTGACTGGCGTTCGCGATCCGGCGGGCGTGGCCTGCGAGCCGTTCCGCCAGTGGGTGATTGAAGACAACTTTGTTGCCGGGCGTCCGCAGTGGGAAAAAGCGGGTGCAGAGCTGGTGTCCGACGTCATTCCGTTTGAAGAGATGAAGCTGCGTATGCTTAACGGCAGCCACTCGTTCCTGGCCTACCTTGGCTACCTGGCGGGCTATCAGCACATCAACGACTGCATGGAAGATGAACATTACCGCGTTGCGGCACATGCGCTGATGCTAAAAGAGCAGGCCCCGACGCTGAAAGTTAAAGGCGTTGATCTCGGTCACTATGCCGATCTGCTCATCGCGCGCTACAGCAACCCGGCCCTGCGTCACCGTACCTGGCAGATTGCTATGGACGGCAGCCAGAAGCTGCCGCAGCGTATGCTTGATTCCATACGCTGGCATCTGGTGCACCAGAAGAGCTTCCCGCTGCTGGCGCTGGGCGTAGCAGGCTGGATGCGCTACGTCGGCGGCGTGGACGAGCAGGGGAACGTGATAGACGTAAGCGACCCGCAGCTGGCGGTCATTCAGGCTGCGGTAAACGGCAGTGCGGAAGGCGAAAGCCGCGTGAAAGCGCTGTTGGGCATTGAAGCTATCTTTGGTAAAGAACTCCCGCAGGAAGCGATCTTCGTTGATGCAGTAATGAAGGCGTATAAGTCATTGCTGCTGAAGGGGGCAAAAGCCACGGTTGCGGACTACGCAGCACAGCTGTAATTACGAACATGCCGCCATACGTGGCGGCATGTCGTTACCCGGATCAGTGCATGCCCAGGCGAATCAGCTCAATCGGTTCAAACTTACCTTCGCATCCTTCCACTTCCACCGTTTTGCTCCGACGCACCTGCGCGGCGTCGAGGCCCTCGCTGTGAATCGCTTTGATCAGGCCAGTGCGGCCCGTGCCGCTGATCATGACCCGGCTGCCGGTGGTAATGGCGTTACGGTTACGGTCGTATGTCATCATGGTATTTTCTCCTCTCTCACTATCCGCTACGGCGCTATTTCACGTGCTGCCGTTGACGGGCATTATTAATACGCCTCTCTTCGCAGGAAATATTTGTTTTTGATCAAGGTCACGCTTTTTTGTGCCTTCTGCAGGCTGCTGACGGTTCAGGACGCTAATTTACAAAGTGGACAGTTATTTTCCTTAATGGATAATTTACCCCTGCAAGCGTTGAGGGTTTGTTTATATTGCTAATGGCACTCTTAAGGCAGGAAATAATCCTCTCATCGGAATTAGGAGCCAGGCTTATGTACAAAAAGATTTTGATGCCTGTTGACGTATTTGAAATGGACTTGAGCGATAAGGCGGTGCGCCACGCGGCTAACCTCGCAAAGGCGGACGGCGCAACCATTACCCTGGTCAACATTTTGCCTAACAGCAGCCGCTCGTTGCTGCGCGGATTCAACGCGGATATTAAGAAGTTTGAAGAGTATATGACCGCGGAGTCTGAGAAAAAAATGACGGCGTTAAAGCGTCTCTTCGATCTCTCTCCGGACAATATTCACTGTAAGGTCTGTTTCGGCAACGTGCGTGACGAAATTATTAGGCTGAGCAAAGAAGGGGAATATGACGTGATTGTCATCGGGTCGAAAAACCCGAGCATGACGACCCACCTGCTCGGTTCGAATGCCGAATCAATCCTTCGCTATGCCACTATTCCGGTCCTGGTGGTCCGCTAAAAACCTTCGCCGCAGCCGAAAGGCGGCGGCGAAGTTTATTCTTCGCTAAACCACTCGCTGTTTTCCTGACGAATGAGCTGCACCGATTCACTAATTTCCTGCAGGTGCAGCGTCATCGCTTTTTCTACGCCCTCAGCGTCACGCTTGTTCAGCGCATTAAAAATATCGTGGTGCTGACGGAGCAACATCTCCGGCGGCGAAACGTGATCAAGGCTCATATAGCGCACGCGGTCGATGGTGGCTTTGATGTTTTCAATGGTGTCCCACGCGAGCTGGCAGTCGGCAATTTGCGCCAGCTTCTGGTGGAACTCATCGTCCAGCTGGAAAAAGTCGTTCAGCTGCTTACGGTCTATCGCAATACGCTGCTGATGCAGGTTCTGTTCGAGCAGATAAAGCTGGTTGTCGTTAATCAGCGAGGCGGCACGGCGCACGACGGCGCACTCAATCGCCTGGCGCACAAAGCAGCCGTTACGCACCTGAGAAAGCGAAATCTTATTAACATAGCTGCCGCGCTGCGGACGGATTTGAATCAGGCCGTTTTCCGCAAGCTTAATAAAGGCCTCACGCACGGGCTGGCGGGACACGTCAAAACGCACGGACACTTCTTTTTCCGAGAGCGGCGTACCCGGCGGGATCAGGCAGTGAACGATGTCACGTCGCAAAATTCGATAGATCTGCTGATTAACGGGCTGGGTAGGGTTAAGTTGGGATTCAGCGGCCATGGGTTGTGGTTTCTCAGAGAGTTAACCTGAACATACTACCATTCTTTTACCGGCCATCACATACCCGGCCCGCAGGCCGGGAAGGGCAGATTAGCCGCGATGGACGCTCAGCCCGGCGAAGCTTTGGCTGACCGGCATCATTTCTACGGTATTGATGTTGACGTGTTTAGGCAGCGTTGCCACCCACCAGACCGCTTCAGTGATGTCTTCCGGTGCCAGCGCGTTGGCGTTTTCGTAGGTTTTATCCGCTTTCGCGTCATCGCCCTTGAAGCGCACGTTAGAGAACTCGGTACCGCCCACCAGGCCAGGCTCGATGTCGGTAACGCGCACGGCGGTCCCGTGCAGGTCGGTGCGCAGGTTCAGGCTGAACTGGCGCACGAAGGCTTTTGTCGCGCCATAGACGTTACCGCCCGCGTAAGGCCAGCTTCCGGCCGTAGAGCCGATGTTGATCACGTGACCGCGGTTGCGTTCAACCATTCCAGGCAATACCGCGCGCGTCATGTACACCAGCCCTTTGTTGTTGGTGTCGATCATGTTTTCCCAGTCTTCGACGCTGGCTTTGTGCGCGGGCTCCATGCCCAGCGCCAGGCCGGCGTTGTTGACCAGAACGTCGATGGCCTGCCACTCGGCGGGCAGGTTTGCCATCATCTCTTCGATGGCGGCGCGGTTACGGACGTCAAGCTGTGCGGTCAGGATGCTGTCGCCCAGCTCCTCTTTCAGCTCCTGCAGACGTTCCTGACGACGGCCCGTTGCAATCACCTTATGCCCGTTGGCGACGAAGCGACGCGTGATGCTTTCACCAAAACCCGCTGTCGCCCCGGTAACTAAAATAATCATCTCACTGTTCCTCAACGCTTTTTGTGTTGTATTACCATAGCACGCTCTCCGGCACGCCGTTAAGGCAACATTTGTATGACGGCATTGCAGGCATTGGCTGGCTGGCCTACTCTGGGGGGATATACCGTTCTCAGGAGTAAAAGATGTCGGCCAATAATCCTTTCTATGAAATCAGCCAGCTGCCTTATCAGGCTCCGCGTTTTGATGAGATTAACGATAGCCACTATCGCCCGGCGTTTGATGAAGCGATGCGCCAGAAGCGAGCCGATATCGAGGCTATCGTCGCGCAAACTGCCGCGCCGGACTTCAACAACACCGTGCTGGCGCTGGAAAAAAGCGGCGCCATGCTGTCGCGCGTAAGCAGCGTTTTCTTCGCCATGACCTCTGCGCACACCAATGATGACCTCCAGACGCTCGACGAGCAGTTTTCGACCGAGCTGGCCGGGCTGGCCAACGATATCTGGCTTAACGATACGCTGTTCTCCCGCGTGGAGGCGGTCTGGCAGGCGCGAGCGGCGCTGGATGCGGAATCCCGTCGGCTGGTGGAAGAGACGTACCAGCACTTTGTGCTGGCCGGTGCGCGCCTTACCGCCGAAGAGAAAGCGGAGCTGAAAGCGCTGAACACCGAGTCAGCGTCCCTGACCAGCCAGTTTAATCAGCGCCTGCTGGCGGCGGATAAAGCGGGCGGACTGGTTGCCGATGAGGTTGAGCAGCTCGAGGGATTAAGCGCTGATGAGATTGCCACTGCCGCGCAGGCCGCCGCCGAGAAAGGGCTGAACGACCGCTGGCTGATCCCACTGCTCAATACTACCCAGCAGCCCGCGCTTTCTGCGCTAACCAACCGCCAGACCCGAGAAAACCTTTTCAAGGCCGGATGGGAACGCACCCAGAAGGGCGATGAAAATGACACCCGCGAGCTGATTGCGCGTCTTACCGCCCTGCGCGCGCGTCAGGCGACGCTGCTGGGTTTTGCGGATTACGCGAGCTGGAGCACCGCGGATCAAATGGCCAAAACGCCTGCGGCGGCGCTGGCCTTTATGCGCGGAATCGTCCCCGCGGCGCGCGCGCGGGCAGAGCGTGAGCTGGCGGACATTCAGAAAGTCATTGATGACGAGCAGGGCGGCTTCACTGCCCAGGCCTGGGACTGGGCGTTCTATGCCGAGCGCGTGCGGCTGGGTAAATACGCGCTCGATGAGTCGCAAATCAAGCCCTACTTTGCGCTTAATACCGTGTTGCACGACGGCGTTTTCTGGGCCGCCAGCCAGCTGTTTGGGATTAGCTTTGTCGAGCGGTTCGATATACCGGTTTATCACCCGGACGTTCGCGTATGGGAAATTTTCGACCATACCGGCGAAGGCATGGCGCTGTTCTACGGTGATTTCTTCGCCCGTGATTCCAAAGGCGGCGGGGCGTGGATGGGCAACTTTGTTGAGCAATCCCATGAGTTTGCCGCGCGTCCGGTGATTTACAACGTGTGTAACTATCAAAAACCGGCAAACGGGCAGACGGCGCTGATCTCCTGGGACGACGTGATTACGCTGTTCCACGAGTTTGGCCATACGCTGCACGGCCTGTTCGCAAGCCAGCGCTTTGCCACGCTTTCAGGCACCAACACGCCGAGGGATTTCGTGGAGTTCCCGTCGCAAATCAACGAGCACTGGGCAAGCCATCCACAGGTCTTTGCCCACTATGCCCGTCATTTTGAAACCAATGAGCCGATGCCGGATGCACTGCGGGAGAAAATGCTTAACGCAACCCAGTTCAACAAAGGCTACGACATGACGGAGCTGCTGAGCGCGGCGTTGCTGGATATGAACTGGCACAGCATTAGCGGTTCAGTGAATGGCGTTGAGAGTTTCGAAGCCGAAGCGCTGAAAAAAGAGGGGCTGGATCTGCCGGCGGTGCCGCCGCGCTATCGCAGCAGCTATTTCGCCCATATTTTCGGCGGCGGTTATGCGGCGGGTTATTACGCCTATCTCTGGACGCAGATGCTGGCCGACGACGGCTACCAGTGGTTCGTCGAGCAGGGCGGATTAACGCGTGAGAATGGGCAAATTTTCCGTGAAGCGATATTATCCCGCGGTAACAGTTCAGATCTGGCGGAGCTGTATCGCCAGTGGCGCGGCCACGATCCGCGTATTGAACCCATGCTGGTGAACCGCGGGCTGAGTGCGTAAGGTACAGGGCCGGGTTGATACCCGGCTTTCAAATTAAGAGACCTTGTTGTAAAACTAACCTCAGGTCAGAATAGGGATAACATGGCGAACAACGCAGGCGAGGGATGATGGCGTACCTGGATTATTTATTAACGTTTATTGAGAGCAATCCTGCACTTGCTATCGGTTTTAACATTGTACTGCTGATTATCTCCGGTTTTTTTGCGCACATCATGTGCAAATTCCTGTTAATTAAAGTTGTCAGAAGGGTGTTTTTTTCCAGCCATAAACAGGACGTTCCATTAGAAAAAGACCGTCGAATTGCTGAGAAACTCTCCAACTTCGTTCCGGTTATCAGCGTATATTACGTTCTGCAGTTTATGCCGAATATGCCAGCGTCCCTGGTGACGGCGATAAATACCATGTGTGGAATTTTGTTTTTTGTTTTTCTGTCGGTGTTTATCAACGAGATGCTGGATATCGTTAACAGCTCTTATCTGCGAAAAACCAAGCGAAAAAATCACTCTATCAAGGGCTACATTCAGATAGGGAAAATATTAGTCCATATCATTGCCGCCATCATGATTATTGCGGTGATGTCTAATAAATCACCCGCCATTATCATTTCAAGCCTCGGGGCGGTTGCCGCGGTGCTCATGCTCGTTTTTCAGCATACGTTACTTTCGCTTGTTGCCAATGTTCAGCTTTCATCAAATGATGTGCTTCAGCTTGGCGACTGGATTGAAATGCCGGATAAAAACTTAAGCGGAGAGGTGACCGACATTGCCCTGCACACCATTACTATCCGCAACTGGGACAATACGATCTCGCGTATCCCGACCAAAAATTTCTTAACAGAAACCTATACCAACTGGCAGGCGATGTTTTCGTCCGGGGCGCGCAGAATAATGCGCAGCACGACCATCGATCAGCATTCGGTCGTGTTTCTCAATCAGGACATACTCGCGCCCATGCTGGCAATACGCGGCGTAAGCGAGCCGCTTGCAAAACTGCTCGACGGCCGCGATCCCACGGGGGTTGCCGACAGCTGGTTCGTTGATAACGGGCTGACAAACCTAACGCTGTTTCGTCATTATATGATGGCATACCTGGCCGAACGGCCGGATATTATAAAGGATATGTACATCGTGGTGAGAACGTTAAAACCGTCGGCATCCGGGATCCCGCTGGAAATATACTGCTTCACCACGTCCACGATGTGGATGGACTATGAAAATACACAATCCGCCATTTTTGAATATATTACTGCCGTGGTGGAGAAATTTTCGCTCCGTTTGTACCAGTACCCGGCAGGTCACGACTTCTGGCGTTTGTCTCAGAAAGGGTAAAACAGGCCGGGCGTACTGCCCGGCACGCTTTGCTTACGCTATCGCGTTAGGGCACTCTTCACCCTTCTCCAGCTGCTGCAAATTCCCGAGCGTGGTTTCGGAAATGCTGATCAGCGCTTCAGCCGTCAGGAACGCCTGGTGGCCGGTAAACAGTACGTTATGGCAGGCGGACAGGCGGCGGAAGACGTCATCCTGAATCACGTCGTTAGACTTGTCTTCAAAGAACAGGTCGCGTTCGTTTTCATAAACGTCCATGCCCAGCGCGCCAATTTTCTGCGTTTTCAGCGCTTCGATGGCCGCCTGGGAGTCTATCAGTGCGCCGCGGCTGGTGTTGATGATCATCACGCCGTCTTTCATCTGATCAAACGCCGACTGGTTTAGCAGGTGATAATTTTCCGGCGTCAGCGGGCAGTGCAGGGAGATAACGTCTGATTGCGAGAACAGCGTGGCCAGGTCGACATACTCCACGCCAAGCTCCAGCGCGGCAGCGCTCGGGTACGGGTCAAAGGCCAGCAGGCGCATGCCAAAGCCTTTGAGGATGCGCAGGGCCGCCACGCCGATTTTACCGGTACCGATCACGCCTGCAGTTTTGCCGTACATGGTGAAACCGGTCAGACCTTCCAGGGAGAAGTTGGCATCACGGGTGCGTTGATAGGCGCGGTGAATGCGTCGGTTAAGGGACATCATCATACCGACGGCATGTTCAGCGACGGCCTCCGGTGAATAGGCCGGAACGCGCACTACCTTCAGACCCAGCTCCTTCGCCGCGTCGAGATCGACGTTATTAAAGCCCGCGCAGCGCAGGGCAATGTATTTGACTCCGTGTTTTTTCAACTCTTCCAGCACCGGGCGGCTGCCGTCATCGTTCACGAAGATACAGACGCCTTCGCAGCCGTGCGCCGTTTTGGCGGTTTTTTCGGTCAGCAGAAAGTCGAAAAATTCAAGATCGAATCCGTAAGCCTCGTTAACATGTTGCAGATACTTTTTGTCGTACTGCTTTGTGCTATAAACCGCGAGTTTCATAAGACTTTCTCCAGTGATTTTGCATTCACGTTAGCATGATTAAAATAATCTTACAATTTATAAAATATTATTGAATTCAATAAGTTCTATGAATAATCATAGAGCATCTATCCTTAAAAAAGGCATTTGCTTCAACTGACTGGCTAAACATGCGACAATGATCGGCAGTGTCGGCTTAATTCTCTCGCTAAATCAGGATATTAACTGCCCATGAAGGGTAAATACAAAGCCGCAATTGCGCTATTACTGCTATTAATTCTGCTGCCGCTGACGCTGCTGATGACGCTCGCTCAGTGGGTGCCAACCCTGGCCGGGATCTGGCTGCCCGTCGGGACGCGGATCGCGTTTGAAAAAAGCCCAAAATTAACGCGCCACGCCCTCGTAATCCCCGATCTTCGCTATCTTGTCGACGAGTGCGAAATAGCACGGATTGAACGCGTCACGCTGTCGCACCCGAGCCGCTGGGATCTTGATATAGGCGAGCTCGAAATAAACTCCGCCTGTCTGAGCAAATTGCCCCAGTCAGCTCCCTCCACGGTGGCGCCCAAAACGCTGGCGCAGTGGCAGGCCGTTTTACCCAATACCTGGCTCACCATTCACCGTTTAACGCTAAGCCCCTGGCAGCAGTGGGAGGGCGAACTTCACGTGTCGCTTACCCCCGCAACGCAGGAGATCGCCTATAAAGGCGAGCAGGTGAATATCAAAGGGCGGCTAAAGGGCCAGGCGCTGACCATCAGTCAGTTCGATATTCAACTTCCAGACCAGCCGCAGCCTGTGAAGCTGGTGGGGGAATTTACCCTGCCGCTGGTTCCGGACGGCGTGCCGGTAAAAGGCCACGCGCTCGCCACCTTTAACGTGCCACAGTTAACCTCGCTGGTCGATGCCGATCTTGACTGGGAGGACAATCAGGGCCAGCTGGTGGTGATGGCGCGGGATAACCCCGATCCGCTGCTTGACCTGCCGTGGCAGATTACGGCCGAACAGCTGAACGTTAGCGATGGTCGCTGGAACTGGGCGCTCTCCGGCATGCCGCTGAGTGGGCGCGTGGGCGTACGGATCGACAACTGGCAGCAGGGGCTGGAAAAAGCCACGGTTACCGGACGCCTCAACGTGCTCACGCAAGGTGATGCAGGCAAAGGTAACGCGGTTCTGAATATTGGCCCGGGCAGGCTCAGCATGGAGAACAGCGATATGCCGCTGTATTTGAGCGGTGAGGCAAAGCAAAACGACCTTGTCCTCTACGCCAAACTTCCGGCGAAACTGACCGGCAGCCTGAACGATCCGCAGCTGACGTTCGAGCCGGGTGCACTGCTGCGCTCGCGCGGACGCATCATCAACTCCCTGGATATTGATGAAATCCGCTGGCCGCTGGCGGGTGTCAGGCTCACGCAGAAGGGCGTCGACGGCCGCCTGCAGGCGATCCTGCGCGCGCATGAAAATGAAATGGGCGATTTTGAGCTGCACCTTGACGGCCAGGCCAACGACTTTTTACCCGATAACGGCCTGTGGCAATGGCGCTACTGGGGCAAGGGCGGTTTTACGCCGATGCACGCACGCTGGGATGTCGCGGGTAAAGGCGAATGGCGCGACAAGCTTATCGAATTAACCGACCTTTCGACGGGATTCGACAGACTCCAGTACGGCACGATGGAAGTCAGCAAGCCGCGTCTGGTGCTGGATAACCCGGTGCGCTGGTATCGTGACCCTGCCAATCCGAAATTTACGGGCGCGCTGTCGCTCAACGCCGGGCAAACCGCGTTCTCTGGCGGCAGCGTGCTGCCGCCCTCGGTATTGACCTTCAGCGTAGACGGCACGGACCCCACGCTGTTCCAGTTTAAAGGCGATCTTCATGCCGATAAAATTGGCCCGGTACAGGTGAACGGACGATGGGACGGGGAACGCCTGCGCGGGCAGGCCTGGTGGCCAAAGCAGTCTCTCACCGTGTTTCAGCCGCTGATCCCGCCGGACTGGAAAATGACGCTGCGTGAGGGTGAACTTTACGCACAGGTTGCCTTCTCGGCGGCGGCCGAGCAGGGGTTTGAAGCGGGCGGCCACGGGGTGCTGAAATCCGGTAGCGTCTGGATGCCCGATAACAAGATCAACGGCGTCGATTTTGTTCTGCCGTTCCGCTTTAGCGAAGGCACCTGGTCGCTCGGTACGCGTGGCCCGGTAACGCTGCGCATTGGTGAAGTTGAAAACCTGGTCACCGCGCGGAACATTACGGCCGATCTGCAGGGCGACTATCCGTGGACGGAAGAGAACCCGCTCCTGCTGACTAACGTGAAGGTTGAGGCGCTCGGCGGTAAAATTACCCTGCAGCAGCTCAGGATGCCGCAGCACGATCCGGCGCTGCTGCGCGTGGACAATATCTCCACCAGCGAGCTGATCGGCGTGGTCAACCCCAAACAGTTTACCCTGTCCGGCCCGGTCAGCGGGGCGCTGCCGTTTTGGCTGGACAATGAAAAATGGATCATCAAAGACGGCTGGCTGACGAACCCTGGGCCAATGACGCTGCGTATCGACAAAGATACGGCGGATGCCATAGTGAACGATAATATGGTGGCGGGCGCGGCGATTAACTGGCTCCGCTACATGGAAATTTCACAGTCGTGGACATCGCTCAATGTTGATAATCTGGGGATGTTAACCCTGCGGGCGACCATCAAGGGAACCAGCAGGGTAGATGGCAAAAGCGGTTCGGTGAACCTTAACTACACCCACGAAGAGAACGTGTTTACCCTCTGGCGCAGCCTGCGCTTTGGGGACAACCTGCAAACATGGTTTGAGCAACATGCGGTGATACCCGGGATCCGCAGTTCGACAGGCAAGGAAAGTGAGGAACAACAATGAAAATGAGGGCTGGTGTACTCACCGTGGCCGCTGTCGCGCTGCTGACAGGCTGTACGCCGCGTATTGAAGTTGCGGCGCCGAAAGAGCCGATAACCATCAACATGAACGTGAAAATCGAGCATGAAATTCACATCAAGGTCGATAAAGACGTTGAAACCCTGCTGAAATCCCGCAGCGATCTGTTCTGAGGATGCCATGAAACGATTAGCTCTTCTTATTCTGGCGCTGGGGTTCAACGTGCAGGCCGCGACGCTCACGCTGAATGATGCACGCGCGCAAGGACGCGTGGGCGAAACGCTGAGCGGCTACATCGCGCCCGTCGCGCAAGATGCCGACACGCTGGCGCTGGTTAACCGCATTAATGCCGCGCGCGCGGAAAGTTACCAAAAACTGGCTGACAGCAATAACCTGCCCGTCGATGAAGTGGCAAAAATGGCGGGGCAGAAGCTGGTTGCGCGGGCGCAGCCGGGTGAATACGTGAAGGGGATTAACGGCAGGTGGCTGAAAAAGTAGCTAGCGGCAACGCTTGCGGTATTCGCCGGGCGACATGCCAAAGCGTTGCTTAAAGGCCGTTGAAAAGTGGCTATGGTCGGCAAAGCCCCAGCTATAGCCAATCCCCGCCAGCTTCTCCTCATCGCCGGCAGAGCGCAGCACCTGCGCGCACAGGTCGAGCCGACGGTTTTTAATATACTGCGCGACCACCAGGCCTTTATCGGCAAACATGCGGTACAGGCTGCGCACCGACATCCCGCTCTCTGAGGCAATCCATTCCGGGCGCAACGCCTCGGACTGAATATGGTCATCAATCAGCGACAACACGCTCTGAAACAGCCGTTCCTTGCGCGGCTGTACGGCTTCACGCTGCTGAAACGCGGGGCGCAGCAGGCAGATCATCGCTTCCAGCGCGGCTTCGCTTTCCCGATCGCTCAGGTCCGCATTGCCCATACTCTCCTGCAGCAGGCGATGGCTAAGCTGAACCGTTGGCAGGCTGCGCGAGAGCGTGAGCGCGCAGCTGATCTCCTGAAAACGACACTGTTGCTCGACGATCTGACGCGGAACGAGGAGCGAAATCTGCCGGGACGTTTCCCGCCAGATGATGGAGCAGGGGCGCGAGGCGTCGATCAGCGTGATATCGCCGGTTTTCAGGATCGAACGGCGGTCGTCCTGTTCAATCTCGGCGCTGCCTTCAAGCTGAAACACCGTGTAAAACCAGGCGTCGCTGCTGTGTTTAATCTCCTGACGGGTGCGAAACAGGTTAACGCCAGCGGCGGTCACGGTGCTTAACTTGAGGCTGCGCGCGTAGCTGGTTTCCAGTTCACCCATAAATTCACCCGCTAATGGGCGAGCGTCGAACCGCCCGCACGCCTGGTTAATTTGCGCCAGCCACTGCTGATACTTTTCCTGCTCGCTTGCACACGCCATTGTTTATCTCGCCGCACCGTCAATGTTTTTGCATTGTTGCATTTGTGTTGCATTTTGTCAGAGCCATGAGGCTGACTATAGGAAAGAACACTCACCGGGAACAGCGCTATAAGCCGGAATTATCACGATTTGCGGAGCCTGTCACAGGTGGCAAAGCGAATGTCACAGAGAAAAAAGCGAGAACGCGAAAGGCTTCGTAGACTGCATTAAACCCTGCGAAGAATAACGAAGGAGTACCCTATGTCTGAATCACAGATCGCCATTCTGCCCGGCGTACAGCAGTTTTTGGATCGACAGCATGGCCTGTGGATTGAAGGCCGTCAGGCTGCATCGGACAGCGAAAAACGTCTGAACGTGTATAACCCGGCGACGGGCGAGGTGATAGCCTCCACGGCGGATGCCAGCGTTGACGACGTGGACCGCGCGGTGATGTCCGGCTGGCGCGCTTTTGTGGCCCGCAGCTGGGCAGGAAAATTACCGGCGGAGCGCGAGCGTATTCTGCTGCGCTTTGCCGATCTGGTTGAGCAGCACGGCGAAGAGCTGGCGCAGCTCGAAACGCTGGAGCAGGGCAAATCCATTAACATCTCCCGCGCCTTTGAGGTGGGCTGCACCCTGAACTGGATGCGCTATACCGCCGGGCTGACCACCAAGATTGCCGGTAAAACGCTCGATCTTTCCATACCGTTACCGCAGGGGGCACGCTATCAGGCCTGGACCCGTAAAGAGCCGGTAGGCGTGGTGGCCGGCATTGTGCCGTGGAACTTCCCGCTGATGATCGGCATGTGGAAAGTGATGCCCGCGCTGGCGGCGGGCTGTTCGATCGTTATCAAGCCGTCTGAAACCACGCCGCTGACCATGCTGCGCGTGGCGGAACTGGCGTGTGAAGCCGGTGTACCGGAAGGCGTGTTCAACGTCGTGACCGGAAGTGGCGCGGTGTGTGGGGCTGCGCTAACGTCACACCCGCGCATCGCCAAAGTCAGCTTTACCGGCTCCACCGCCACGGGGAAACAGATTGCACGCGCGGCGGCAGATACGTTGACGGGCGTGACCCTGGAGCTGGGAGGCAAAAACCCGGCCATCGTGCTGAAAGACGCCGATCCGGCATGGGTTATTGAAGGGCTGATGATGGGCAGCTTCCTGAATCAGGGGCAGGTTTGCGCGGCAAGCTCCCGTATCTATATTGAAGCGCCGCTGTTCGACACGCTGGTGAACGGCTTTGAGCAGGCGGTGAAATCCCTGAGCGTGGGGCCGGGTATGTCGCCGCAGGCGTTTATTAACCCGCTGGTCTCGCGCGCCCACTGCGATAAAGTACAGACCTTCCTGGATGAAGCGAAATCGCGCAGCGCGGAGCTTATTACCGGCAACCGTGGCCCGGAGGGCAAAGGCTATTACGTCTCTCCTACGCTGGTGGTCAACCCGGATGCGGCGCTGCGCCTGACGCGGGAAGAGGTGTTCGGTCCGGTAGTGAACCTGGTGCGCGTGGCCGACGGCGAAGAGGCATTGCAGCTGGCAAATGACACCGAATATGGCCTGACGGCCAGCGTCTGGACGCAAAATATAGGCAAGGCGCTGGAGTACACCGACAGGCTGCAGGCGGGCACGGTGTGGGTAAATAGCCATACGCTGATTGACGCCAACCTGCCGTTCGGCGGCATGAAGCAGTCCGGTACCGGCCGTGATTTTGGCCCGGACTGGCTGGACGGCTGGTGCGAGACCAAGTCGGTGTGTGTGCGCTACTAGTAAAAGCAAAAGGCAACCGGGAGGTTGCCTTTTTAGTGTGTGTTCCCTCTCCCGTGGGAGAGGGTCAGGGTGAGGGCATCAGGCCACACCGGGCTAATTTTGTAGGCCGGGTCAGCGCAGCGCCACCCGGCATTTTTTAATGCGACCACCGGTCCCGCCCGGCCTCTTTCGCACGGTACAGCGCCGCATCGGCGCGGGCGATGATCTCGGTACCGGCCAGACCGTCAGCCATCCCTGCAATGCCCATACTTGCCGTGACAATATCGCTGACTTTTGAGGCGCTGTGCGCAATGGCTTCAGCCCGTAACCCCTCCTGAATGCGAGTCGCCACCTGTTCCGCCATCGCTTCCGGGCAGTCAAACAGGATCACCACAAACTCCTCGCCACCGTACCTGGACACCACATCGTGCGGCGTGCGCACCGATCTCTTCAGCACCTGCGCCACGCGGGTCAAACACTCATCGCCCGCCTGGTGGCCGTAGGTGTCGTTAAACAGTTTAAAGTAGTCGACGTCCAGCATAATCAGCGTGAAGGATTTTTTCTGTTCGACCGCATTCTCCAGCACCGTTTCCATCGCCCGGCGGTTTGCCGTTTGGGTCAATGCATCCAGATGCGCCAGCGCATCCAGGCGTAAAATAAGCCGCTGGTTCTGCTGGTTGCGCCGCCAGGCCTCTTCAAACCAGCTCAGCAGGATGAAGCGCCCGCAGAGGAGAATGAGCGTAAATACCCCCCAGACCACGGCGAAGCGAAGGTTAACCTCGTGGTTGAGCATGAAGCTGGCGACAGGCAGGGCAATCCACAGAGGTAACACAAAGGATAAGAGCCCGGGCGGGTGAAAATAGAGCGCCGTCATGCCCGCCAGCAGCAGAATAACGAAGATGGGCCACGCGTGGGGAAGCTGCACGTCGGTAATGAGCCAGTAGCAGCACAACGACCACAGCAGGCTGCAGATAAACAACACCGCGCCGATACCCGCGATGCGGCGCCAGGCCATCACGATCAGCGCCAAAGAGAGGATAATGACGCCCAGCATCGACGCATCAACCGTCAGCGTCAGCCGCTTTGAGACGCCAATCACGCTGTCGATGTTGCCAAACAGGACGTTGCGCAGCAGGAGCATCAGCGCAAAGCTCACATTCACAAAGGCCAGCCACGGCAGGTTCATGGCCAGACCGTGGCGCACCATCGATTTTCGGGTGGGCCATGTCGCTAGCTCTGGCGTGGTGTTGTGTCTTTTTTCTATCAAAACCGATTTCCGTATCAAAAGTAGGGAAGAAAACGGGCGGGGGTTCCGCCCGTGTTGATAATGTTACGGTGTCACAATGTTAAACCAGAATTCAAACTTATCCATATACCCAAGCATCGCGTCGAGCCTGGCGCCATCTCCGGTAATCTTGATATCGCCGCTGTCCTGCGCCTGTTTCAGCGTGATTTCTTTCAGGATAATTTTGTTCAGCGTGTCGCGGTTAAGTGTCAGCGTGGCGTCAGCGTCCTTCGCCTCGGCGTTGGCCGTGTGGTTCAGCACGCCGTTTTCCAGCTCGAGCTTATATTTGCCGCCGTCGCCGCCGAGATCGACGTTAAACACCGACTTCGCGGTACCCGCTTTTTCACCGTTGATATGCACCGCCAGATAGTCAAAGAACATTTCTGGCGTCATTGCCCGTACGGTATCCGGGCTGGCGGTATTCGGCGTTGGGCCTTTTACCACGCCGTTACGCAGCTCCTGCGCGCCGGTCAGGTAGAAGTTGCGCCACGGGCCTGATTCTGCCTGATAGCCGAGCTGCTCGAGCGCATCCGCCTCAAGGTTGCGTGCCGCCTGGTTATTCGGGTCAGCGAAGACGACTTTGCTCACCACCTGCGCGACCCAGCGGTAGTTGCCCTGGTCGTAATCGGTTTTGGCTTTTTGCAGAATCGCATCCGCGCCGCCCATATATTCAACGAACTTCTTCGCGCCTTCTTCAGGCGGCAGCTCATCCAGCGTTGCCGGGTTGCCGTCGAACCAGCCGAGATAGAGCACGTAGGTCGCCTTCACGTCGTGGCTCACCGAGCCGTAGTACCCTCGGTTGGCCCAGGTGTGCGCCAGCGAATCCGGGAGCTTAAAGTTGGCGGCAATCTCATCGCGCGTCAGGCCTTCGTTAGCCATGCGCAGGGTCTGATCGTTAATATAGCGGTACAGGTCACGCTGGCTTTTCAACAGTTTGACAACATTTTCGTTGCCCCAGGTAGGCCAGTGATGCTGCGCCATAATGATTTCCGCTTTATCGCCCCAGCGCACAATCGCCTCGTTGATGTATTTTGACCACGGCAGCGGCTCACGGATCTTCGCCCCGCGAAGCGAGTAGGTGTTATGCAGGGTATGGGTCACGTCCTCGGCGGATTCGATCAGCTTTTTCTCTTCGATGTACCAGAGCATTTCGGACGGGGCTTCTGAGCCAGGCGCGAGCATGAAGTCATAAGTCAGGCCGTCGATGACCTCTTTTTGACCATCTTTCTCGATGATGTTGGTTGGGGCGATCAGGGTCACGGTTCCCGCGGAAGTGGTCGTCCCCAGACCGGCACCGACCTGGCCTTTGGCGTCGGGCTTCAGCAGGTTGCCGTACATATAGCTGGCGCGGCGGCTCATGACGTTACCCGCCATAATGTTCTCCGCGACGGCGGCCTCCATAAACCCGGCCGGGGCGTAGATTTTCACCTTGCCCGCCTTCACGTCGGCTTCGTCAACCACGCCGCGCACGCCGCCGTAGTGATCCACGTGGCTGTGGGTGTAGATCACCGCCACCACGGGCTTTTTACCGCGGTTTTTAAAGTAGAGATCTATCCCGACTTTAGCCGTCTCTGCCGACACCAGCGGGTCAACCACGGTAATACCGTCTTTACCTTCAATAATGGTCATATTCGACAGGTCAAGATTGCGTATTTGATATACGCCTTCGGTGACTTCAAACAGACCGCTAATATTAATCAGCTGTGATTGACGCCATAAGCTGGGGTTAACGGAATCCGGCGCTTTATCGCCTTCTTTAATAAATGAATATTGCTGCGGGTCCCAGACAACATTGCCTTGTTCCCCTTTGATGACGTCCTGAGGAATAGGGGCAATAAACCCTTTGTGGGCGTCCGTGAAGTCGGTGTTGTCGGAGAAGGGTAGCTGATTAAACAGAGCGTTGTTGGCTTGTTGCGTCGCTGCAGTCGCATCCTTTGGGGCTTCTGCGGCATAAGCCGAATTGACGGAAATAAAAAGCCCTGCGAGCGCAAGACTCCTGACGATCGAATTAAATCTCATCCTAAACCTCTCAGTGATGTATTACGTCGTTCGTGGAAACTTCGTGTCCTGGCTGAAAGTGGTTCAAGAGATGCAATGGGAATACGCGAGGTAGAATTAACTATAATCGGGGAGTGGTATTCAGCAAGTAAATAGATGAAAAACCGGGCATTGCGCCCGGTACGTTATTTATTTCTGTTCGTCTTTCTTCTTGCCAAGCGTTGGCGTCTCGTCGAAGAAGTTCCACGGTTTGAGCAGGGTATGCACCCATTCCGTAGGCATGATTGGCCACTCCTCGGCGCGGGCAACGTGCGTGGTGCCTGTGGTCATCCACACCACGTCATCCTGGTCGTTCAGCGATTCGTTATCCTTGCTGTACTGGCCCAGGCCGGTATCGTGCGTTGAGCGGTTCGGGAATTTCCCTTCCGGGTACAACTCATTCGGGTGGTAGCGCGTCACCCACAGCTGTTTGTCCATAAAGCTCAGGCGGTGGTAAATCCACTCGTCCGGGGCAAACTTCGCCCCCGTTGCCACCGGATGCGTGCCTCCCGCGTAGGGGATGATCTGGTACGACACCGGGTTGCCCATGCGGTTCTCTTTATGGGTGTTGCTCAGCAGCCGAATGGTGCCCGGGTCAAACTTCTGCGCGGCCTGCTGTTCGGTATCAATATCGTACTGGTTGATCTGCATGGTGCTGGTACGCGGGCCACCGGCGGTGTTCGGTTTCACCTCCGGGTCCATCGCCACCAGCTTGTTGTTGGTGCCGTCGACGTCCATATCCAGGCGGAAGTTATAGATGTGCTGGTGGGTGGTGCCGACAATATTATGGTCGATCAGCGTGCCGTATTGGGTGTCATCTTTGGCGGTCGCGTCATGCATGGTTTTCGCCTGTACGCCTTTCACCGCTTCGATGCCGGTTGCCCCTGCATCAATGCCGATGGTGCCGTTCTCGTGGAATACCCAGTCAAAGATATAGTCGTAGTTGCCCACGGTACTTACCCAGCGCACCACCAGCTCGCGGCGCTCGGTGCTGACGTTCGGCTGGCCCATCTCCTGGTGCTTATACTCCGGCCCGGCGTAGCGCTCAAAAATGGCGATCGCGCGGGGGATCTCCATCGGCGCGCCGGTGTAGTCCGGAATAGTTTCGTTCAGCATCACGGCGTTAGACGGCACGTCTTTGCCGCGCACCAGCGGGGAGGTCAGGGTGCCCATGCCGTAGTCGCCGGAATCCAGATAGGCTTTGAAGTACCAGCCCACGTCCGGATCGCCATAGGGCACGATCATCCCGCCGAGCGACCCCTGATACATGACCTGACGCTTTTTGCCGTTGTCGTTATAGGTGACGGTTGAAATCATCGGGCCGACGCGGGAGTCGAGGCTCAGGTGGAAATCCCAGTTCTGCCAGTGCACCGTGTCGCCGGTGATGGTGTAGTTCTTGCCTTCCGGCTCGACGATCTCCAGCGGCTTTTTCACCGTTTCAATACGGTCGCGGCCGTCATAAGGACGCGGGGTCATCGGAACCGGGACCACCGGGCCTTCTTCGATTTTCTGGATTTTCTTCTGCTCAAGGTCAACAACCGCCACCAGGTTTTCAATCGGGTGCGCCCAGTAGTTGCCATCGCCCACGTCCAGATAGCTCACCACTTTGAGCAGGCGGTCTTCCTGCTTCAGGCCATCCTTGCCGTCAAAGTACCCGACGGTCAGCGGGGTGGTGATCACTTTCTTCGTATCGGTGATGCCGCGCTTTTTCAGCACCTCGGCAAACTCGGCGCTTTCGTTAACGATCTGCTGAACGGCGGTAAAGTCATCCAGCAGTACCATGCCGTGCGCGTCTTTTATCGGCTCCCAGCTGAGGATCTTTTTATCCTTCAGATCCACCCGGCTTTCGATGATGTGCTTCCCGTCGAGCATCGTGATGTTGGCCTGGCGAGGCGCATCCACCGCCGTGCCGTTCAGCACGAAGCCCCAGACTTTGGCTTTTTCCGGCTCGGCAAGGGCAATCTGGGTGAAGCGGGTATTGGGTTTGAAGTCCGCAGAGGCTTTAACGATCTCGACGGCCTGCTTAATTTCGTCTGCTGTTAAGGCGTTCAGAGGGTGAGGACGTTTTTCCACCTGGAAAGTCTGATCGAGGCCGGACTGAAAAACATCGTTGATGAAGGTCTCGGAGATAAAGGCTTTTTTGCCTTTCATCACCACCGGCACCTGCAGCTTCAGGGTTTTACCGTTGACGATAGCGGTTTTCGCGCCAGGCTTGACCTTCACAAAGGCCCCGTCTTTGGCGATGGTGAACATCTGTGCGTAATCATCCCACTGCACGTCCGCGCCAAAGTCCTGCAGCGTTTTGTCCATCGGGACCATATGCGCCTCGCCGCCGTGCGCGAAAACAGGGGATTGCCAGGCGCAACACAGCGCAACGGCCATGGCCAGTGCCGTTCTACGGGCAGAAAAAGAAGGATTGCTTCCCATCGTAGACCTCATCTTGTTGTGATTTTTGGGTATTTTGTGTTGTGACAGCCTTATCCTGACAGGCGCGCGCGAAAAGCGTTTGCCTGCATCTGCCAGGTTATTTGTCAGTCTTGCCAGGTTAAAAAAAGAGCGGGGCGGTGTCACACCCCGGCTGGTCATCGTAGGCCGGGTAAGCATCGGGTATGAACCGGAAACATGGGTAACACTTTAGACCGGATACATGGGTAACAGTTATAACTGGCATAGAAGAGGAGACTCGCTATGCCCTGGACTGAGACCCGACCTATGCAACGCCTTGATTTTAT
>Ga0256408_1000308_pt1 | contig 44971 bp, 74 predicted proteins | sample PhyAR1_FD_185998 | JGI IMG/M metagenome (GOLD analysis project Ga0256408, IMG submission 185998) | Leaf surface microbial communities from alfalfa plants in UC Gill Tract Community Farm, Albany, California, United States - DLSL A.R1 | ecosystem: Host-associated > Plants > Phyllosphere >...
AAATTATAAAGCACAACAACTCATCATAACGGATGCCGTAGCCATCGCCAGCCGCTTTCAACAGTCTTTTTTCACCTGTTTCACGTTTCTCCTTAACCTTAACTTTATACGTTACGTCTACCTGGCGAGTACCTACTTGTTCCCCGCCCACGATAACAGGTTGGTCGGCTTTTCCTGACACTTCACGCTCAACTTCGACGTCTTCGTAAATGTCTTCAAATTCATCGTCCCACTTGTCGTAACACAGGAATGCGTACATATCGGAATCCAGTCCATGCTTTACCAGCACATCACGAACGTACTGGGCACCAACACCGAAGTGATACCGCGCATTATCCTCACCTTTATCCGCAACTGCTTCCTTAAACTGAAACTTACGCATCATACCTTTAATTTCTAAAGCAGCCTCTTTCTCTGCTTTTTCAATATCAAGGAAGTTTTTCTTTCTTACGTCGGATGTATTAATCGTACCGGTTGAGGCGTAAACCGTATTAAAGCGGAATTGCGGAAGCCCCAGTGTTTTCGTCGCGTCAGTTGACGGGCGGAAGCTGTTGAATTCGGCAATATAACCCGGAGACAGGTTAACACTGATAGCTGCAAGGGTTAAGGTGCCGTTGCCGGGTGTTGCATTGCCCCCCGTAGCTGAAATGCGCGCATCGTAATCAATGTCGTTGCCAGATGAGTGGAAATCTAAAGTTGCGGTCGCCGCGGTGTCCCGACGCCCCATCTCGATATTCCCTTCCTTAGTTACGGCAAACGTTGTTTTATTGCCGTAAACATCTGGCTGGAACAGAATTTGAAAATCTGAGTTAGCCTGGCTGTGGTACGTGGCCACCGAAGGCCAGATACCGTTGGCGTTTTTACCGGTGAACCCGTAGCCGGTTGCACCACGGCTTTCATATCCTTTGTAGTAGTATCCACGCTGCATATAAGCAGTTTCACAACGCTTTGAACCGAGTGTAATTGCGTCATAGCACCATGTGTGCCACGTATCCGTCACCGGGTCGTAGTCAAACTTCTCGTTACTAACGCCGAGCTCAAGCCCCACGGCGGCAATTGCGTGAGAATTGGAATCCATAAACACATTCGCATTCATGGCCCACGCTTTAGTAAACGGGTTAATGTTAACCCCCGTCCCGTTTGCGGGTGTTACTTTTGCGTGACTCGTCGCCAACCCATCGGCAAAATACCAACCCTCTACGGTAAGAGACAAACCGTCTGTCGCCCAGCCAGTGAGAATGCCGGAGTATTTAGTAGGCGTATGTTTCGTGTCAATCACCATGCCTGTGCGCAATTTCTTAAGCTGGTCCGGGCTTAAGGCGGCCGCAAAAGTAACCGAAGTTGGCGTATAAGTACCTGTAGTCGTTGACCCAAGGATTGCCGGTGCGTAGTTTTCTGCGTGCAGACCAACTGAGTCGCGGTCGACATAAGTCGCAATCTGGTCAGGAGCAATTACCCCAAGAACCTGCGCCGGAGCTTCGGCACCACGGTTAGCACTAACGCTAAACGAACAAGCACCGTCCAGAGTCCCGTGGTGCATAATATTGTTATTTCTTACACCTGGGCGGAAGATACGTCCGTTCAGGTTGTTTGGGTTAACAAAAGTCGCCCCGGCGTCGCAAACCCAGGATACTGTCCGGCCGCCCGTATCTACCACAGAACTGAGCAAATAAACCCCAGCAGGGACTAAAACCTCGCAGAAGGGTGCGTGTGCAACCGGCGCATAAACCGAAGGCGCTAAATCTTTAGCGATAACAGCTTTAGCAGCTAAAGCGAAAGCGGCAGAATCGTCGGTAGAGCCGTTGCCGGTTGCGCCGAAATCTCTGACCGAAATTGATTCGGCGTTTTTATCGTGCTGTGTTCGGGCCACAGACGTTGCGAGTGTCGATTTAACCCCAACTAAAGCATCGCCCAGGCCCACGGCAGCGGTGTTTAATAAATCGTCGCGTAGGTTTGGGTCTGTGCGGGGTCTCCAGTTTGAATCGGCTAGCGGGTTGGAGCCCGCGGGGATTGTTTTTGGTAATGCCCCCGCCCAGGAATACCACGCTTTACTAACACTGTCGTAAACCACTTTGTTGGCGTCGTTTACACCGAGCACACCTCCGGACTGGAAGGTGAAACTGGCAGGCTCAAAACCAACATCACGCAGGATAGCAGGCAAAGTTTTTTGCACCTGCCCCGTGTTTTGGTTCGTTGCGTAATCAATATCAGAACCGGAGGCAAGGCCGCCGGACTTACCAGTGATAACCTCCGCCTCAAAAATCTGGTTAGTCTTTGCTGTTTTTAAGTCTTCAAGTGACAAAACGTCACCGCATCCGCTAGCCATGTTGTACCCTCTTATAAGAAACCACTGCTGAAACCTTCGGAGAATGCGTGACCGAAAGGTGACACACCGTCATACGCGTAATAATCATCTGTGTAGTTATACCCGGTAATCTTAACTGTTCTGTCGCTTCCGGGCTCTACTGTGGAAACAACTATCATCTGTGCATTATGCCTTTCTTCACTTCCAAAGGAAAATTCTGTTTTTAAAGCACTGTTGCCGGTGTAGATAGCTTCTTGCGGCGCGGAGGTCATTATCACCGTGCGGTCGTTGTGCCCAGGGACAACCCCCACACTTTGCACAGACCCATCCCTGCGTTTAAGAATTATTGTATGCTCGTCACCAGGAGTAAACTCTACGTTCTGGGACAGAACCAAAGTTAACCCATCAACGGCAACCACGTATCCGTCAAAAGGAGAGACACGTGAACCTTTAACCACGCTAATAGCACGGCCTGGTCGGGCAAAAACACCCTCTTCCATAGCGGTAAACTCAACGGCAACACGGTTAAGGTTATTACGCTGAAATCTTCGATAGGCCGCCCAGTACGCTTGCTGGTAGTTTCGAATACCCTTTGAGTCGTAAGTTTCAGTCTTTAAACCGCCAGTTGCGGGGATAGTTATTGTCTCTTTAATATTAGTCTTGGGGTCTATGTAGCTAAATTTCAAAGAATCATAGCGGTCTTTGGTATTGAAATTACGGGTCCATTTCTCCCCTGGCGCTTTGCTTCGATGTGTAAATACCATCTCAGGGCCTAATCGAGGTCTGTCGAAGTCGAGAAGAATCGCGCTGCCTTCACGATACGGCTTGCAGAAAATAGCGTCGCTAATGATGCTTATCATGTCCTGCATCGTAGCGTCATAAGAGTCAAACGTGTAACAGAATTGACCTGCTAACGCCGAACCAAAATAGAATTCAACTTCATTCTGAACCGCAATAAGCCGGTCCATGTTTTCGTTTGACAGATTAAGGTTACCGCATACGGGGTCCCGCAGAAGCCGTATTAACGACTGTATCGCCTGCGTATTGTTAGTTAAGTTAGTATCAAAAACACCGCCACCCAGGTAGCGATAAATTTTCTCGGTAACAACCAAAGCAAGCTTCGGAGATTTTATAGACGTCGCCCGCGGTGTCTGGCGGCGCGCAGTATGAATTGTTGTCCGGTTGCCGTAGTTATTCGTATAGTCGGGCGTCTGTCCATAAAGATTATCGAAGGACACACTGTCTACTACCTGACCATTGAAATCAAAATCTTTGTTAGTAAGTCGCCTGGTACGGGCGCGGAACGCCGATTCAACCGGCAGCTCACCAATGATAGTAACACCTGTCTGGTCGCTGGAGCGTCCGGAAATATTGCCGGTGCTTTCGTACACAGGGCCATAAGGCGCTCCGGAATCATCAACAGCCTGGTACTGCAACAAGATATCGACCGAAGCTCTTTGCTTCGCCGATTTCCCGCTATCGCGATACATACCACTGCTAGCGCCGTAGTTAGCAACGACTCGTTTACTTTTAACAAGGCTGATGGTAAACCAGTCTGTAAATGACTTTTCGACAAAATTAACAGGGCCTATAGAGCCTGTATTAGGTTTTAACTGTGCGCCGCTGCTGGTTATCGCGGCCCATACACTCATATTGGTGGAAACATCGATACTGATATCCACGCCACTCACACTCAACACCACATAATCTCCGCTCAGGTCTATTTCACCTGGTAAAGAAGCAGGGTCTGTCTTTATATTAAACAAACGCACACTGTCGCCCGCGGACATGTAATCAGAGAAACCAGAGTCCCCCGTGGGGTCCGTTATAGTGCCTGTGGTGCCGATGCGCGTAGCGTATGACGAATCAGCAGTTGCCGCGTTTAGCTCGTTATTGGCTTTAAGTTCGGCACCATCAACTTCGTTAGAGACAGCCGTAATGTAAAGATTCTCGGTAATAAGGCCACCTATCTGAACCTGAGGTGAATGGCCGCTGTTAGGCGAAGTGTATGGTGCGTACACAGCAGCCGAAGAGCCTCCGATTTCAGCAAGTAAGGTGTCTCCGTCAGTAATACCGGAAATGGGTGTATCGAGGGGGCCGCGGCCCACGTCATAATACCCATACTCAATAACATTACCCGCAGCATCATATTTCTTATAGACCGTCATCAGGTCGTTCGGGATACTCTGCACAGTCCCGCAGATGTCATAGGTACGCTCATAAGGGCGTGGCTTGTTAGACCTGTCTGTGAGGCTGTTGTTAGGGCTCTGGCCCTGCTGGTTACTGGCAATGCCAGATGTTGCCGCCTGGGGGCTAATCAGCTTCTGGATGAGCTTAGTCACGCCTAACGGGTCGACGAAAAGCTTGAAGGCAAAGCTGTCGGCAAAGCCACCACCAACGGACTCGACAACGAAGAATTCTGCCTCCTCTTTCAGGGCGTCAAAGTCTTCCGTCACGTCGTTCTCTTCACCGATAGCTTCGATGTAAATCTGGAAAGGCGTACCGTCAGGAATGTGTTTAATAACAAATTCCATTGGCGACATACGGTACTTTTTGCGGTCGAAGCCGCCTTCAGCATTACGTGCCAGGTGGTGGGTTATCGCCAAAATTCAATCCTCGGATAGCGTTTACGAATATCGGTTAATGTTTCAAGTTTAACCTGTTTCGCTGCACGTTCACAGTGGCTGATATAACCGTTGTAGTATACGCCAGAGTGCCAGATAACCCGGCCCCCGTGGTCATAACCCAGCAGTACAGCATCATAGTCCTGCGGCGCGTCTACTTTAACCAGACCTTTACTATCAGCGTGGCCTGCGTCGAACATATCCTGTGCTGCCGTGGGGTAGAGCACGTCGAAAGCAGGAGTGTCGATTCCGGCGTCCGCACGGACGTTACGGACGTGGTGCCAGCAGTTCCGTTTACGGAAATCATACGGCAACCCGGTATAGTCATTAATATTCATGCCGCCAGAATCCCGCGCAGTAATGGGATTTCCTGCGGCGTCATCAGGATACCGGTCTGGCGCTCGTTAAGGCGCGGCACGCCGACATCAGCAGTGAATACACCTTTACTCTGGGAAAGCGACTGCAAGAGATATGAAACCGGACCGCGCGCCGGATAACTCAGGTCAGTGCTGACGAAGCCCCGGAAGGTAAACACCGGGGACTCTTCATCTGAAAGAGGAATACGCGCCATCTCTTCATCGAGAAGATTACCAACATCCGGCAGCGTAAATGACGCCTGCTGGTCCATATCGTTGTTATTACCGCCGTCTTTAACTTCCATCGGCACGCCCTCAAACGTCACGTTCTCGCCTGTCTCCAGTGTTGCCGTTAGGTCAGTCGTACCGACTACCAGAAGATAGCGTTTAGAGAATAGTGAGTGTGTAATCTCGACTGTCTCGAAGTCCATCTGACCTTCAGGATTAGAGGCCAGTTTCAGCTTGTACGCTGCTAATACTGAATCTTCACTCATCGCGACATCTCCTTTTAACCAAACGATAAGCTGTTTCTAAGTCTAAACGTGTTCGGGCTAAACTAAACCAGATTCTATGGGCTGTCATTGCATCGGGTCCCAGATTCGAGGAAAGGTCGTCTGCGCTACGCCGTAAGCCTTCAGGAAGCATCCTAGCTGGTCTCCATAGCATCCGAACAGGTCGGGCAGATTAGCCGTCAGACAGGTGTCCTCCTGGATTGCAGTGCGCTCAGCGGTGACTGTAAAAGAAATAGTCCAGTTCTTACCGTCATCGGTGCTTTCGTTAATCGTGCTCGTAATCATAACCTGATGCACAGCAATACCCAGGCCGCTGTCCAGGTACATGTTAAACGAGTCCGCACCCCCGTGAATGTTATTCAGAAAGCTAAGAAACGCCTGCCGTCCGAGGCCAGACGTAACCAGTGTGACAGAGAGTGGCACGGCCTCGAAGTAGATATCCCGCCCCTGCCTGGGAAGCCCGCCAGTAACTTCGTTACGGAAGATATTGCTGCCGCGTGTCGACGAGTAGCCTTTGTTTACTATTGGCTTCAGAGAAACGGGTAGGAATAAATCGCTCATAATTAATGCCCCGGCTGACCGCGGGTGCCGCGGCGCATCTTAGATATGGATGAATTACTATCGCCTAAATCGCTGCTGACAGTCTCGCGGATGATTAAGCGTAGTTTACCCTCATCCATCTGTTCTGTGGTAGCCGAATCAATCTTTCCGGTGGTCTGATTGACAATCTGAATGTCTGGTATGCCGCTGCTTGACTGACCATTCTCGCCCATAATCTGGCGCATCTGCGCAGCGGTTCTTACCCGCGACGCGCCTGCAGGCATGATAACCTCGGGCTGGCCGCGCTCGGCAATAGTCGACATCTGGCCCGCGGATAAGTTACCGCCCTGCTCACGCGCCGAACGAATCTTAGCGACGTTAGCCAGACCCGCAGCAACGGCAGCTGCAGCAGCGATAGGGGCCGCAACCCAACCAACGATAGGGATAGCTGCTGCCGACTGGAACGCGGCCACAGCACCCTGGTAGGTGTTCATAATCGCATTGGCGATGGCGAAGGCTTTATACATCTTGTTGCCTTCACCCAGGGCTGTGCGCAGATTGTCGGTCGTCTCCCCCAGCATTGCCGAGTATTCGGTGCTGCGCTTTTTATTATAGTTACCCGCAATAGCAACCAGAGAGCGTTGGTATTCCTCTTCACTGATTAGACCCTGATCCCGGTACTGTTTGGCGACTTCTTCCTTCTGCTTCTGCTGGATATCGTATAGCTCCAGTTCTGTGGCGTTCTGGCCCTGAATCTGAGCGAGGAAATTATCGCCTTTGTTATCTTTTTCTAGCTGGGCTTTTTTGCGTTTGTCGAGCTCCTCCTGGCGGGCAGTATCCGCCTCAAGAACGATTTGTGTTTTGGCGTCCTCGTATTCTTTCTGAGTTATAGCGCCCTGCTCATTTAACTCTTTTGCATTCTCAAGACGTTGGGATTCCGTTGCTTCGATAACCTTAAGGCGGTCAGTCGACGAACGCTGTACCAGGTCTAAAAAAGCATCGCCCTGTTTCTGCTCCCGCGCTAAAGCTGCGGCATCGCGTTTAGCCTTTGATTCTTCACGACGCTGGGCCGCCTTGTCCTGACGGTCAGTCTTTTTCTTCTCCTGTTCGTCAATCTTAGCCACTTCGGTTTCGTATTGCTTATCGGCAGCGGCATTTGCACGTGACCGTTCAGCGTCACTAAGGCCTTCACGTTCTTTAATCTGTGCTTTAAGTAAATCACGCTCAAGGGCCGCCTGTTCTTTACCTTTAGCACCCCTTACCTCCAGACTACGGATATAGAGGTCGTTGGACGCCGCGTTCTTTTTATTGGTGTCCTCAACGATTGTTGTTAAAGATTTTTGAATGTTGCCGTTTTCTACGACGGCCTGGTTAGCTCCCTGAACAGCACTGTTAAGCTCTACAAACCCGGAGCTTTGTTTACCTAAAGGTTTAGCCAACCCGTCAAGAGCCTTACCCAGTGCCGCGATGTTTTCACCACTCGCATTTTGTTGCACTGCGGCGAGCAGCGGCACAAGCGTTTTGGCCTGGTCCCGGGTAACACCAAGTTTATCTGCGGTTTTTTCCAGGTAGCCGTTAAGTGAATCAACTGCCGCGGCGGTCTTAAGCGAGTTTTCAGCACCAATAGCGTTACCATACCAAAGGGTGTCGCCCGCTTTAGCCGCAGCCTGCGCCGCCTGCTGCATACCTTTAAGTTGCTTGGCCGACGCGTCGGAAGCAGCCCCGACTTTAGCCTGAACTACGGCAGCATTAGCCCCAGACAATATTAACTGGCGAAGCGCATCCGAAGCCCTATAGGCCCCGCTTGCAGTTCTTTCCAAAACCTGCTGTAGATTCTTCTGCGCTTCGGATAAATCTTTGGTACTTATTTCAGCATCACCTAAAGACTTATACAAAGTTCCACCGATTGCAGAACCCAGAGCAATAACCGCGCCAAGAACTGCGCCACCGGGGCCTAAAACACCGGCGAGCTGAGACGCCTGCTGCCCGAAAGCAACAAACACCGAGGTGCCGCTTTGGACCTGAACCACGAAATCCTGAATCTGGTAGCCTGCTTGCTGAGCCTTAGTCCCGAGACCTGACAACTTCGGCTCGGCTTTCTGCGTAGTGTTGCCGAGGTTGTCGCTGGCTTTATCGGCAGAAGCGGCGCTACTGGCAAAATTATCCAGTTCTTTAGCGGCCTGTTCGGCCCCGTCTGTTTTTACTCTGGCTACTAGCGAAGCCGTATCAGCCATCTTCTCTGCCCTCAAATATGGCATCTATGCCCATTATTAACTCAGCCTCAAGAAGACTTAAGCGATGACCGGTCATTGTCTGGTACGCTACCAGGTCATGCCACGTAAGCATATCTCGCGGGTATAGGCGTATACTATCATCTGTGTTGCGCTGCAAGAACTTTAATCCACGATACTTCTCAAAGGTCCCGGTAAAAATAGAGGGGCACTCTGGCCCCTTATCTTCGCTACGCCCGGCCTCTTTAATTACGCCCATCGCGATTAGTGCCGCCTCATGCCCCGCTGATATGCTGTCGAACTTTTGTCTTTTCTGCTTATCAACGAAGGACCAGGTGGCGTAGTCATACAGCGCAATTACTTTGCGGATAATTCTTCTCGGCTGTCTACGTGGTGCTGCGCAACAGCACCGGCCAACCCGCGATACTGGGAGAGGAGTGTCAGAAGGGCTTCTTTACTGAAGGCGTCATCGAACGACCAACCGATAACGAGTTCGGCAGAAAGTTGTTTATTCAGGTCTTCAAGCCGGTAGCCGCGTTCGTCGTTGTACTTAGCAAAATTCTCTACCGCTTCACATTCTTTTTCCAGCGGGCGTAAATCATCATCCAATTTACGAACGGCTGCCGTGTACGCGCGGCCAGCCTGTACGGCTACATCACAATCCGGGCCCAACACCTGAAGCCACTCGCCAGAATCTGCGCCCGACGGCAGCAGGATTGGCATTTTAGTGCCTTCAGCGTGACGGTCTGCGAAATAAAAATCAGTAAGTTTCATTATCTTATCCTTTGGTTAACAGGTTAGTGGTTAGAGTGTTGCGCCAGCCGGGAACCACCCGGTTTTCAGTTGCGAGCCTAGGCGCACAATTATTCTATCAAATTACTTGCACATATCAAAACAATACAATAGTATTACCTGAAATCAACCCATGAGGAACACCAAATGAAAAACGTAATCACTGCCGTAATCCTTACTTTGTCATTCAGCGCCGGTGCGGCCACCTGCGAGAGTATTGGCAAATCTATTGTGGACCAGTACTCCGCCGCAGGCAGTTTTACTAACGACACTCCTGAGCGTAAAGCTGCTTATCTGGACCTGGTCGGCGCTCACGTTAACGCCTGCCGTGCGGGTGTTGATGTTCGTAAGAAAGGCTTGACGCCTCAGGAGTTAGCCAAGGTCGTTGAAACAGCCTATTCAACTCCTGCCGTAGTAGATAGCTTTACGCCGGTCATATCTAAATCTATGACCATCACATCCTATACCCAGGGCTATGCATTCGGAGAATAAATTATGGAAACTTTAGAAATACTCACAGTACCCGCGTGGTTTGACAAAAACGAAATTCCTACCAGAATCGACGACCTCGACATTATCGCTTACCTTCTCCGCCGCAATGCCTTCGATTCTGCGGATGAGGCATTCGACTGTTGCATGGGTGCTAAGAAAGTCACCTTTGAAGTAACCATTAAAATGAAAGTGGAGAATATCTAATGCCTATCAATATCGTATGTACCAAAGCTGCTGGTCGTTTCGTTAAGGGTGAAACTTACGTCGCAGCCAAAAAGACATTTGTCGAAGGTTACAGTGTCCGTCCTGTTCAATGTGAATTTTTGCAGTTTATGTTTGGCGCGCATATGGATGACGACTTCACCGTAAAGGAAAACGATGGTACTGCGCAATTCGAGCCTGCTAAGGATTAGCGTAGCGCGACTAACCCAATAATGGTTAAATAAGACTCTTCCTATTTATACCGAGGCAAATAATGACAGGCACATCTAAAATAACCGACGAACAGCTAAAGGAATGTCTGTCGCAAAACATGACTACCAGGGAAATAGCGGCTAAGTATGATATGACACACCGAGTCGTTAACCTTCGTCGCGCTAAACTCGCTAAGAAAGGTTTAGGCCACGGTCGTGACGTCAGCCATATCGTGCCTGACGGGTACCGGGTTAAAGGCACCAGCGCGCTCACAGACGCGATGGGTAACATCAAGCTGCAGTGGGTTAAGACCGACGTAGACAGCGAACGACAGCTTGAGATTATGCGCGCCGTTGTAGAGGGCATGTGCTCTGAGATTGTTCCGTTGCCGTGTGTGCCCTTGTCTGAACGCCGGATTGATAAGAAGTTACTGAACCTCTACACCGTGTCAGACTTCCACCTGGGTATGCTTAGCTGGGCTGATGAAACTGGCGCTGATTGGGACATGAAGATTGGGGAAGACTTATTCGCGCGCTGGTTCGATGCCGCGTTTCAGTCCGCACCTGACGCGGGAACAGGTGTTATTAACCTGTTAGGCGACCTGGCACACTTCGACTCACTGGACGCGGTTACACCTGCGTCAGGCCACGTCCTCGACGCAGACACGCGCTACCAGAAGCTGGTTCGTTATATGATTCGCATGGTGCGTCGTGTCGTAGAGATGGCTCTCGTGAAGCATGAGACGGTGAAGCTGCTGGTCGTGCAAGGCAACCACGACGAATCAGGCATGATTTGGATGGCGGAGATGTTCAGCACACTCTACGACAACGAGCCGCGCGTACTGGTCGACACCTCTGCCGATGTCTACAAGATGGTGCAGCACGGCAAAACCACTCTGTTCTTCCATCACGGCCACAAAGCCAGATTCGATGCAATTGAGCCTGTCATGATAGCTAAGTTCCGCAAAGCCTTTGGTGACAGCATCTACAGCTATGCGCACGTCGGGCACCTGCACCACCAGAAGATTGTTGAGAGTCGTAACATGATTGTTGAGCAACACCGCACTCTGGCCGCTAAAGATGCCTACGCGTCGCGCGGCGGCTGGATGAGCGGCAGAAGTGCCAACGTTATCACCTACAGTTCAGAGTTTGGCGAAGTCGGCCGTCTGACTATTTCACCGGAGATGTTGAAATGAAATATACATATCAGCTTTACTGGCAAGGAAAGGATGATTTAGGACGGGTTATTTTCGATTCAAACACAACTGTGGAATGGGCTAACCCTGGCACTAAAGAATTGGCAGAGTTAAACGACTCACTATTGTCCTTTGCAAAGAGTAGAAATGACAATGTCGTGCGGATTGTGACGATTAATATGTGGAAGATTGGTTAATAGAAATAAGGCCCCTTTCGGGGCCTTTTCTTTTAGTACGCTATACGCTGAATCACGATAGATGACTGCACCGCGTTGCCCGTGGCCTGTCCTTCCATACTCAACGTAACCGACTCAGGACCGCCAACCTCTGGCGTAGCTGCCGTTAGCTCTGCGCGCTTCAGTGTGAAGCTCATAGCGCCGTCTGGACCGGTCAGAACGGAGGTAAGTTCAATCTGCTCTTCATTCAGGAACTGTTCCAGAAGAGTCATGTCGTACAGCTTACCAGCCAGCGAGAAGGTGTTAGCCGCACGGCCACGCTCTACGAAAGCAACAGAGGAGTTACCGAGCTCGTACTGAGCAGAGGCGCTGTTATCGTTGGTGATGGTGAAGGTATCGATAAGCTGCATCTTCGCTGTACCGTTGAACGCGGCAACATCAACACTTGAGAAAGGCTGCGCATCGAAGTTAGTGGTGAAGGTAGAACCCGCCGGCGGACCTGTCAGGATTTCCTGATTGAGACCAATGAACGGGAAGCTGCCGGTGACCATGGCGTTAACCGCTTGCTCGATGGTGAAGCCTGAGAACTCGACGCCGCGCGTAATCAGATAGCTGTCAGCGCCGCCGCAACGACCTTTGAACCAGGTCAGGATTGAGTAAGTCTTACACAGGTTACCTGTCTCCAGTTTATCCGCCACAACCAGAGCCGTAGTAGCTGCGGCTTCGTCGGTCAGGGTGTGCGGGATAGCCGCACCTGTGACGATGAGTGAGGTAACTGCGGTAACGATAAACGGCAGCGCGTTATCTCCGGTCAGGTCCGGGAAACGGATAAGGTCGCCGACTTCGGTCGCGGTAGTGAAATCCCCAGCCGCACGGGTAAAGGTTTTAGCGTCAGCATCGACGGTGACTGACAGACCGGCGACAGTTGAGCCTGCCACCCAGGAACTGGTCATAGCGCCGGCCAGCAGTTCGTCCTGACTCTGTGCGCTGAGTTCGATAGCGTATTCGCCGGCAACCTGTTTGTTACCAGTACGGATAGACGACGTCTCGCGGCTCCCGTCCAGTTCGTTAGATACCAGAGCGTCACGGGTAATTGCAGGAATGCCGCTGGTGTTGCGCAGCGGTGACCAGCTTGGGTTAGCGGGGGTAACACCTGGGGTTGTTTCCAGCACATAGAATTGTGCGGTATTCGCGCCCTTATACGGTTGAATAGCCATTTTAAATCCTCGCAGTGAAGGCGATAAAATTAATTGATAAAGGGCGCTTAGCCCATCCATTTTCTACAATCAGCGGCCCCAGGCTCACGGACTGGACTTCTGCGCAGATAGCATTACGCTGAAACGTGCTTCCTGCTTTGAATGTGGTGTTTAATGAATCGGCCAGCTTATTGATTGGCGCGCTGCCTTTGGTAGAAGCAACGTTGATATCAATCTGGTAGATACCGGCTCGCTGCTCTGTAAAACCCAGGTCAGCCTGCTCAGTATCCGCCAGTAACATATAACCGACCAGGTAGGGCGTTGCCGTGCTGGTCGGCGCATCGATGTTCTCCAGGGCGACAGCGACGTCGTTAAGCGTTCCAAACGCCTTTAACGGAACATCAAACGCTTTTGTCAGGTCTTCGAAGTAACCCATCTATCGCACCTTAGCCGCTTCTTCATTAATCAGTTGCTGAAATCTTAACACGTTGACTCTCACGACTCCAGTAGGGGCCTGCTTAGACCAGCCATACTCCAGACGCTGTGCATAAGGGAGGTTGTTAGTAAGAGTCAGTTCCTGCCAGACGGGTGTGTTGCCGATGAAGGTCGTTGCGCTATTCACGGCTTTGTTACCAGTAGTATCAACACCTGCAATATTACCTGACGCTGGCGTGGCCCCGGATGTCTGCCAGTTCATACGAAAGCGGCCGGTGTCAACGGGACTACCCTTGATGATTGCGCTGAATAGCTTAATCGAAACCGACCGCATTACCGTCTCAGGGTTCTTCTTAGCCTTCTCGCAGAAAGTGCGCACATCAAGAGTGAATTTACTCATTTTCTAACCTGGATAAACCACGCGATAATGTCATCGTTAACCATCTTGGTTTCGATGCCAACGACGGACCATCGAGCGCCTGCGAAATCAATCTTGTCTTCCATCTTCGGCAGCACGCTATAGTCCGCTTTGACCACCATGTCGCCAGCCTGAATCGTCGTACCGTTGACCAGACCGACGTTTACCGGAACAGGCACAGAGACCAAATGAATAAGTGTATCTGACTGTGGGATATATTCGCCCAGGTCCGCGTCCCAGACTTTACCACCAGCACGGACCAGAGTAACAGTGCTGCCGTATTTGCCAAGCAAGCGCGTTGCTACTCCCTGCATCTTTTTGCTGAATGCGGTGCTCATCAGACGGGCTCCAGGCGGGATACAACAAGGAGAGCTGAAGGCGCAGCACCCCATGCTGTAAGCGTAGTAGGGGTTAGCGGGACAAGTCCTCCCGAGTTTGTTCCTGCGCTATCGCGAATAATCTGCAATGACAGAGTTGCACCGGCAGCCACATTAATGGCTACGCGTGACTCCGTTGCAAAAATCTGGTTAGCGTTCTCTATGCGCGCAACTGAAGGGCTTCCAAAAGGGGCACCATTAACCAACAATCGGCTGAAAATTATAGAAGTACCGGTACCACCTGTGCGTCCTAATTGCAGTTTTAATCGAACCGCATAGCTACCAGCTATGTTGAAAGTCAGTACCCCGGCAGCACTAAGCATAACGGGATTACTGGAACTGCCAGAAGCAGAACCAAATAGCACCTGATAGGCCGTGTCCACGGCTGCGGGGGCCTGAATGGCGGTACTTGAAGACCGCAGTAGTTCAACCTCTTTAACACCAGCAGCGGAGTAAAGCATGGAGTCCGCCAGTTGTGTGGTAACCTCGCGAAGTTTCTCAGGAGTAATTGCACCACTGGTATTATCAGGAAGATTGGCCCCGATAAGTGTAAACATTTCTGTTTTAGTCTTAGCCACGGTTAACCTCGATAAACATTAAATGAAGAACCGTTGTTACTACCACATAGCAGAGGTCGTAACGCGTCCATAGCTGCCGTGATGGTGGTAGTTGACCCGTTAGCGCCGTTGTCGAAGTACTGGACGGTCACGGCACCTTCTACACGTTCCATTGATGTTGAACGGCCATCAGATGATGCCCGCACATCAGTACCCTTACCGTATTCAACTGAGGCGATAACCTGCGCGCGGACAACCTGCGACGGGATAGTGGCGCGGGATACGTCGAAGCCGAACAAACGGATGCCAGTGCGCGGGAATGCCATTGCCTGGGTTGGTGACACACGGCGACCACACATCGCGGGCTCCTGCAGGTCAATGTACAACGCACCATTGCGTAACGCCGCTTCGGCTTCGTCGTCGTCCAGTGGCAGCGCCATACCAAATTTAGCGGCGAGTTCGCGCGCGTCAGTCAGGCTGACGTAACTGTCGGCAAAAGGCACAATGCTTCCGTCTTCAACGATAAGCGCCATTAAACTAACTCCCAATCCTCGGCGAATAAATCACCCTGCGAAGGTGCCCAACCAGGCTGCATGATTCCTTGTGCATTTTTCAAGTCAAGGTGTGGCGCAATTATGAATTGACCAATAATACCTGCGCGAGCGTAGTCAGAACCCGGCCTAGGTTCGTCTACGACATAACCCCCCGCTTTAATTACAAATTGATTTTTACCATTCCATCCCTTCCTGGCAATTTTAGACCCGGATTTAACAAGAATCAGTGCTTCGCTAAAATCCATGATTACTCCTCGTCAATCGTGTTACGGCGACGGCGTTTAGGGGCTGCGCCAGCACCATTGTTATGCGCACCTTGGTCGTCAGGCTGAGTTTCGACAAGTTCTTCCGGCAACACTTCGCCGCGCTGAGGAATAACCTGGCCGTCAACAACAGTCAGACCATTATACTTTTCACGAACAACATAATTATCGGCCATCATGGCTCCTTAATAACGGCCCTTTCGGGCCGCGGGGTTAAGCAGTTACGGTAACAGTGGTCGCGCCGGAAATGATGTTACCGTAGTCGTCATTAACAACGACTTTGTAGACACCCGCATCCGCCGCGGCAGCACTGGCTTTGGTATAGGTCAGAGCCGTAGCGCCGGCAATGGCGTTACCGTCTTTGTACCACTGTACTTTATAAGGCTGCGCGCCGCCAGTAACAGCGACAGTCAGCGTCAGTGTTGCACCAGTAGCAACTGACTTAGTCGCAGGCAGTGCGGTAGAGAAAGAGGCGGGAGAAATGTTCTCCATAACAACTTCTACCTGACCGTCGTCGTTCGCGTCATCCAGACCGGTGGTGCGGCGTTTGATTACATCAACCATTTTTAAATCCTCAATTAAGGTGTAATGATGCCAGCGCTGCGTAATTTAGCCAGCAGGGCATTAAATTCGGCCATAGTGGGTGCAGCGGCAGAATCAGTTTGTGCAGCCTGCAGAAGCACACCGCCACGCTGCGTAGTGGTAGGAGTTTTATTCCCGGCCATCGCGGTCGTTGCCGTGGTGCCTACAGTCGGTGTGAACGTACTCGGTTTACCTGTTACATCAGCCCATGCGGCACTGATTTTAGCGTCTTTCAGACTGCGCGGCAGCCCTTTACCTGTGGTAGCCATACATATTTCTCCTGTATGAATGTGAAAAGAGGGGCCGTAGCCCCTCCCGCATTATACGCTACCGTTACGCGCCGACGCCAGTAACCAGGAACGCGATAGGAATATGCTTACGCTCCATTACGCGGTTCCAGTTGGAGGCGTTCGCCAGGTCCTGCCATGAGGCGGAGCGTGCGATAGTCTCACTGCCGTTGCCGGTGATTACCGCGCTGGTGAAGCTGTAGCCAAGTGGGTGCAGCAGCCAGGTTTTACGGGTCCACAGCACTTCGACGCCGCCGCCGTTACCGCGCTCAGGAGAGCGGTCATATTCCAGTGGCACAGTTGGCGAGCCTTCGCCGTAGCCAATTGCACCCTGACCAAAGATGATGCTGATGAACTTACGGTCAGCACCAGTACCAACTACAGTCATGCTGTCGTCGACAACCACACGGTAACCCTGGTATGTGGCGAACATGGTGTTGTTGTCTGCGTCACGCACGAAATCAATCAACTGCTGCTTACGAGCCTGTGCGTACACGAAGCTGTGCATCGCAATAGCACCGAGCGTTTCGCCAGTAGAACCCATCAGCGCATCGCCCATAGTCTGGGTTGCGTCGATGAATGCGCCAGCGTCAAAGCCCAGGGTGGCTGACACGTCAATAACCATGTCGTTCTGGGTGTGGAAAGCATCAGTCGCAGCAACGTTGTCGTTGTACAGGCCGAGAGCGGTCGCCAGCAGACGACGCTGTGCCTGACGCTGCCAGAAGTTATCCAGACGGTTAGCCACAGATTGCAGTGGGTTCTGGCTGGTCAGCTCAACAGTCAGGTCGGCCTGGCCGAAGCCTTCGTTCAGGTACGCAACGCGCGCCATCATATCGCCGGTCTGGACGTTACGCGGAGTCGCGATATCCTGGAACACGTCATTCGAGTAGTTAGGCTCGATTGAAGTATCAATTGCCTTCCAGTAAGGAATGTTGGCGATATTAGAAGAACCGCGAGCAATCTCGGCAGCGTACTGTGACGGCGTCAGGATACCTGACTGGAAGAACGCAGTTTTCTCAACCGGCTCTTCTGTCATATAAGACAGGATGACGGGTTCGTTACCTGTTACGATATCGCCAATAGTGGTAATAGCCATGTTTATTTCTTCCTCTGGGCTTCAAGTTGCCGTTTAAATTCGGCCGGGTCAGATTTGCTGAACGCGATGCGCTCGGCGTCATTCATTTCATTTAACGTCTTCGCGGCCCCGCCGCCTTTACCACCGGAAGCCCCGCCGCCGGATGCTGCATTAGCCTTAATAAGGTGGCTGAATGCTTTGTGTTCACGCAGATACTTGCGGAACTGTTCCGGGTCCGTAGTAATAACGCTGCCGTCTGTACCGACGAACTTCGTTACCACTTCGTCCCCTTCAAACTCTGTGCGTACGAAAGGTGCTACCAGGTCAACTGTTTCCGGCGTAATGAAGTCACCGATGAACGAACCCAGTACCGCCTTACGCTCGCTACCAAGCACGCGAGATGCCAGGGTAGTATAACGCTCATCTTTCTCTTTCAGTACCGGTTCATACTGGCTACGAATCGTCTTTTCGAACTCGTCCATCTTGCCTGCGGACTTCAGCGCCTCCTGATGCTCGCGCTGACGTGCCTCTTCGGCTTCCTTCGCCCGGCGTGCCGCTTCCTTCTTCTCAGTCAGCAGCGCCTCATTATTGGCCTTCAGACCGGCAACCAGCTCGGCAACTTCCCGTTCGGTGTAGGTCTTCGGCGCGTCTCCACCTGCTGGTTTGTCTGCTTCGCCTGCTTCTTCGTGAAGCGGATAACGTAAAAAACGATTCATAGTCAGTATGTCCCCTGGACGTCAGTAGCCGGGCCACCCGGTTTTACACTGTCAAGAATAAAAGAATATCGCGCGCTATGCAACTTTTGTGGTTGACAGTTTACATAATACTGTCGTATTGTTCAGTCATTGAAACGAAACAGCTACCGGAGCAGAAAAATGGAAAACAAAGTTAAAGCATTACTCATCAAATGGGGCAACAACCAGGACGATGTTGAAGCAATGATGTCCAAATGGTTCGAAGTAGTCTACAACGGCAATAAAGATGAATCAGCACGATACATCGCCAATATGATTCGGACAGCATGGTAATGGAAATAACAGAAGTCTCTATTAGTAAAATCAAGGTGGGTGACACGGTCATCCACCACGGCCAACAAAGAACGGTTTGTATTCGCGCCTTCGGGTACGACCCGTTTGTCGGTGTTCTTTTGTGGGGCGACAGCTACAACATGGGAAACACAAAAGTTAAAAAGATTACTTTCCCGCGATGGTATAAAGGCGTACGTTATGATTAAAGAAGCCCCTTACGGGGCTTTTATCATTCTGTTGTAACGTTCCTTACCCAGTCCTGCAACCGGTACACTTTCAGCCTGTTCTGGCGCACACAATCCGAGTTCTGCACATCAATAGCCAGGTCCTCATCAGCATCAGCGGCCGGTGCGCTTAACTTACACGGTGCCACCATCAGCGATGCATCGACAGGCGGCAGCTGTTGCGCCGGCGGAACGTACTCAGACGAGCAGCCTGTCAGAAACACCACACCCGCCAGAATCAGTTTATTCATGGTCGTAGCCTTCAATGTTATTCGCATTTTCAACAGCGCGGCGTTTCAGTTCAACACGCTTAGGGTCGAACTCGCATTTAGTCCGGCCAGGCGTCTGGATGTACTTAACCACCTCCTGCGTAATGGTAACGGTACGAGCTGCGCCTTTGGTGTCGGCGGCGGCGGCCTTCGTGTCGTTTTGTTGTTGCCGTGTGATTTGCTTTTCCAGTCGCGCGGCGGCTTTCGTCTTTTGTTGCTGGACTAAGTCCTGTCGTCCGGCGTCCCAGGCACGGTGGTATTGCCACTGGCCCCAGAGAAAGGTCGTCAGTACTGCGGCCGATACAACTGCCAGAATAATTCTCAGATTCATTGTGTCTCCCACCTCTGCGTATAAGTGGGGAGAAGCCTAAGCGTATCCCCACCCCGATACTATTACGGCAACACACTTTTAATCTTATAGTTGCCGTAAGTCATTGAAGGGACTGGTTGTCCGTTCCTGTCCGCTGTGATTCATCGAAGATGAATAGATTATCCCCGATGTCTGTTTGACCGGTGCTGGCGTACGACGCTTAACGCTACAGGGGCTGTTCGGCCTTACGGCCCGCCCCTAGCGTCTCGCTGCGCCCCTGTGGGGCGACGCGTGACTTCAGTGCTGTTAGGTCAAGGGCATTATACAAATATGTGTCAAGCTTTTCATAACTCATAATTTAGATAGATTCTTACTGCTTTACCAGTTTTTCCGGTTAAGGAAATGGTTTACAGCTTAATATTAGTGTTGTATTATTAGTCCCTCGAAACAACAAAAGAGGAAAGCACTATGGGACAGAAGACACTTTTAAAAAGCGACGTTAACAAACTACTCCAATTAATTGCTGACCGGGAGTGGGCTGAGCATTTTGCGGAAAGTGATTTAGGACGGAACCTGGAGAGCGCCGTGACAGACTTACATAATGAAATATCAGAATTGCAGGATAAGGTCTCCGAACTCCAGGCAAAGCTCGATAATCAACCTGTTGTGGATTTACCTTACAGCGACGCAATTCGACTTCACGGCAATATGATGTACAGCGATGCCGTAGTCACCGCCTTACAGAAGGCCGGGGTTAAATATAAGTGGTGATGTCTTATGGAAACGAGAGGACCTAAGCATGACATCCTGGCACACAAGTTACTTTATCGATGCCGCGCGTATCGCCCACTATCAGGGCCTGCGTCGGCGGCGCAACGGCAACCCGGCGCTCGCTTACCAGTCGTTCGCGGAGCGCGACTACTTTATTAAAATGGCAAGAGGAAACTGAGATGAGTGAAGTTAAGCGTTGGAATGTTGAGAGTGATGAGCAGGACGGTCCTTGTTCATTATGGAACGTTGAAAGTGCAGAAGGTGAGTTTGTTGAATACGAAGACTACGCCGCCCTCAAAGCAGAGCGTGAAGCGTTGGCGGTGGAGTGCGCACAGTATAAATCTCTGGCAGAAAGGTTTGCAGAAAGAGCGGATGACTATAAATCAGGACATTTTGGCTACTCGGTCTTTGATAGCTCAAATGAATTTAAGCAGCACATTAAAACCCCAGCCACCGACGCCTACCTCAACTCTGTGCGGGCTGATGCAATATTTGAAGCAGCCAGCTTAATTGCTGCTCAGATATGGGAAGAGGACGAAGGGCAAGGTATGGTTGCCGCTATTGACGCGCTTGCAATCATTGAGCAAAAAGTCCGCGCAGGAGAGCCATTATGAAAGACTTAACAGTAGACGCATCAATGATTACATTCCATAGTTCTCAGGCTGAGCCTGAGTTCAGATTTATTTTTATACCGCCTGGTTTAGATAAAGGCATTTATTTTGTTGGTGGCGACGTGCCCGAATTAGGTGATTCAGTCGATATCGTCTGCGTTAAAAACGACGATGGCGGCCTAGTTCTTCAGTTCAAAACACGGAGGTAGCCATCATGACAAACGAAGAGAAGCATGCCCTGATTGAGCACTGCAAAGAAGAAATCGAAAATCTAAAATGGAGGATGGATCGAACAATAGCCACGCAGGGTAACGTGGCATACCTTATTAGTTGCCTTAAGAGGCAGGAAATCGCACTCGCCGCACTGACCGCACAGCCGGTTAAGCTGCCTGATGTTCAGGTGGACAATCCAATTGATGGATTCTTTTACAGGTGTGATGAGGTTATCGCAGCTATCCGTATGGCAGGCTACGAGGTACAGGAATAATGAAAGAGCTGAATGAGTTAGTTGCTATTGCCGAACGTGCCGATGCATACGGCAACTTAATGAATGCTAATCCGCATAAAATTCTTGCCATTGCCGAAGCATTCCGTGAGCTGGAGCAGCGCGCAGAAGCAGCAGAAGCGAAGCTGGAAACAGAAAATAAATGGCGTGACCTCGCTTTGCAGTTTGATGGACATCGGATGCAGGCAATTTCCCTACTAAAAATGATTGTAAATGACGCGCCAGAAAAACAGTTCACATCGGTGCGCAACTTTTTAAAATGCGGCCCGTTATCCGGCGAGGAGGTGATGAATGAGCGTTTGCTTGTCATTGCTAATTCCCGACCCGCGCCCGCCATAAGCCTGGCGGAGCTGGTGCCGGATGAGTGCGAGCCTCACCAGTCTGGACTTTATGGATGCAAGCTAGACATGAGGCTTAAAACACCGGACTGGGCAGAAGGGTTCAGCGCCTGTCGCGCCGCCATCCTGCGTAACATTGAGGAAGCGAAATAATTAAGGCCCCGTAAGGGGCCTTTTCTTTACTCTGCGTCTTTAGCCTTAACCACAGCAGCTTTAGATACTGCTGTCTTACCATCTGCGTCAGTCACGACGGCCCAGTACTTACCTGCTTCCGACACTGACAGCTTCTCACCACCATCGGGCACGTTAACCACCTGTTTGTCGTCCTTGTACCACTGCACTGTGTACGGTGCTTTACCGGCTTTAGGTGTTGCCGTGAGGGATGTGGCTTTAGTTCCCAGCTTCGCATCTTCTGGCTGAGTCGCAAAATAAACATCACCTGCCTCTTCCAGGTATGGTACTTCGAACAGTGCGCCACCTGCCTGAACCGGGATACCGGTCTTGTAGATAAACGGCATCGGGTCTACCGCCGTACCCAGGACCGACTCATCCTCCAGCCAGACTGCGCCGTTATCAGATGACGAGGCACGTTTGTACTGAACGACGCGGCGGTCTGGCACGTCAATTACGTTAAAGAAACCCATATCATAACCCCTTCAGGTAATCGGCCACTCGCGAGTCGAGTTCAGCCATCTGGTTTAGTGTAAGTGGTCGTCCGAAGCCATCCACTGAAATTGTGCGGAACTCTTCCGGACTGATGCCGGAGTTACGGAAAATCTTACCGCGAACCGGTCCTAATGCTTCGTCCTGGAACCATGCTGGCTGTTGCTTCAGGAAGTCGTAATACGTCGTGCTCGCGTCGACCTGTGTTCCGCCTTCCGCACCACGGGCGGCACGTTTAGCACCCACGTCGAGGAAGTCGAAGTCTGAACTGATGACCGGTGCTGTTGCTGAACGGCAGTTAGGATGTGCCGGCGGTAAGGGGCCTTTACCGATTTCCCACTTCTGTCCATCACGACTACGGCAGATTGTTGACGTCCTGCTGTCGAGGGTAGAGACCCATTCGTATTTCTCTACGATGTCACTGTTCTTGGCGTAGACCTGTTCACGCGCCTGTGTTGACACATGGTTCAGAGCTGTACGCACAACAGTTGCAGCGTTGCGTTGCGACACATCCGCAAGACCACCAGCACCGACGACTTCTTTAACAATCTGGCGTGTGGTCTTGCCTTGTACGAAGCCTGATTTAACGCCCATCACCAGCCGGTTAACCTCAACCCCAACCCAGCCAGAAATCAGGTTCATCACTTCAACGGGCTTATTATCGAGTGCCAACGGGTTGAACTTAATAGCGGACCAGACCTGCTCCGGCGAAGGTGTGACAAACTCGGCGGACACATTACCGGACAACGTCCGGACAGTCCAGTCCGCCTCATAGCCCGCCAGGTCCTGCAGGTCTTCAGTTAATTTTGATTCCCAGCCATCAGTAATACCTGACAGGATATTATCCAGGTCGCGCAGCATCTTCTCCAGGTTCTGCCGTGTGCGGCTGTCGTCGCCGAACTGCAGAACCTGTGCACGGACTTCATCACGCATCTGCTGGATAAACGGCACCAGTTCGTTTACCTCATGTGAGGCATTGCGCTGTAGCCAGACCTGGTGGCTGATGAAGTTTGAGATAAGGCTCATTGCTGAGCCTCTTCGCTATTCTGCTGCTCGGTGTCAACTGTCACGTCCTGTGCTACTGCGGGGATGGCTCCCACCACCGTCGTAGCACTCGGCAGCGGCTGGTCAGCGATAGAGTCCTGAATCTCTTCGTCGGTCCAGTCAGTCACACCTGCTTTACGCAGCGCGGCGTAGTAGGCTGTTGCCGGTAGTAGGCTAGCATTGATGTCAGCCATCCATGCCGCGCGGTCCTGCGACGTCATAGGCGTCAGAAAGAACTCCATGTTCAGCTTAAACTCAATCTCCACGCCTTCACGCAACCCCATCATGGACGCAACCCACTTCAGCGCCTCTGTGTATGCCATGCTGACGTTGCGTGCGATGGTCGCCATAACTGACGTATCGGCACCACGCTGGAGGCGCGCGGACTCGGCTGTAATCTGCTGAGTCGGCGTAATAAGCTGCGCACCAATCTGGATAGCTTGCGTCTCTTTGTCCAGCATGTTCTGCTTAGCGAGGTTATTCTCACCGGCCTGAATAAGCTGCGCGCTACCGCCGGCCCCGAGGTTATGACCTGTGCGACTGCCAAATTTGATGCCGTTCGGGTTCGCCTCCTGGAAGGTCTGCAACGACATGTTCTCGCCGGGGTAGATAAACAGCGTCGGCTGACCCACTACGAAGCTGGACTCCTCGTTATCCGCACTGTTACGGAAGTGCCCGATGTTCAGTTCAGCAAGCGGCAGCAGGGGCGCATCATCAATCGAGGCGTCGTTATTGCTTGCGCCGATGAACGTGAACGGTATTTTGCCCGCTAGTTGCGGGCCCAGGTCCGGGTAGATAACAACGACCGGTTCAGCCTCGCCGCCTTCTGCTTTAAACCGGTATAGGCGCTGGCGGTATTTGCCGTCTTCGTCGAGGTCCAGTACGCGATACTGTTCGCCACACTTAACCACGAACTCGTTATCAGCCTCGAAGTATTCCCACACTTCACGTAGCACCACCATGACGACACGGTTAACTGAGCCAAAGCGTTTCAGACGCCAGTTGATGATGTTCTCTGCTGTGTAGAATGCGATGACCGGGTTAAGTAACCCTTCGTTCTGCTCGGCAGCAGTAGCCGCACCAGTTTCCGGCGCATCGACCAGCAGCCCGCCACGACCGACAGAGTCAATCTCCATCAGAGTATCCTGGGCGTGCTGCCACAGTCCCACACCGGAGCCGTCGCAGTTACGCAACAGGTACTCCAGTTCATCAGGGATAATCTGCTCGGGGTCTTTACGCATGACGCTGCCGACCATACCGGATAACGTGCGCTTGGTGAAGTTGTAGCAGATAGCGCCAGCGGCGTACTCTTCCTGTCGGGCTTCTCCATAGGATTTATCAGGCTCGTTCAGTCCGACGTTGCGCAGGTAACAAATCAGGTCGCCAGCGATTGCATTACGCACCCGTTTCCATTTGGCGTAGTGGTATTCCCACTCGCGATGCTTAGTCTTTACGCCATTGTTCTGGCCGTTAGTTAACATGATGTCCTCACAATGCGAATGAAACCGGGATGTTTACCATCGGGCGATTAACCGGGAAGAGTCTGTGCATACAATAACCCAGACTGTCGTTCCAGTCATCAATAGCCGGATGCGTATTGTATTTCTCAGGCTCGCCTTTATCGGTGTAGCCTTGCGTCTCCAGGGCCTGAACGGTCTTGGGACACTTACTCAGGTTGATAGCCAATCTGCCGTGTGACAATAGCGAGTTAACCGCATTGATACGGTCGCGGACAAATGGGTTCTTTGACGGCGCTTCTACTCGTAAACCTGCTTGCTCAATCAGTCCGATATCAGAGACTGTTGCATTCGTGCGCCCCGCCCGACCTGAAGCATCCGGGTATACCGTCACGTCGTGTTGTTGGTACCGAACAGTAACGTTATTGATGAAATCACGCGTGTCGTGGCTAACGAACTCATCAACGGCAATCGGCCCTTCATCGTCGAGTACAAACACAACAGCGCAGCAACCACCAATGTTGAAGTCAAGTCCGATATGCAACCGGTCCCCTTTTTCGATGACCGCATTGCTGCCGTGGGTCTCGCGGCTGAAATAGTGATACACCTTGTTGGTTGTCAGGCTGACAAATTCGCCGTTGATGTACATCTCCGCCAGTGCGGCGTCGTAGTTGGCCCGAATCTGGTCAACATAACCCGCCGGTAAATACGGATTTGATAGCGTTGAAGCTTTAATAAGCTCTGTGGACTCATCCGCTCGTGTAACCCAACGGTCGTAGACGAAGCCTGAATAACCCTGGTCTGGTGTTGTCACAGCAGCTATTGAGTTAGGAAGCTTGCTGACCTGGCGGGTACGCTCTGAAATCTTACGCCACACAAGATTAGCTTGCTCTTTCGTCAGAACGTCAAGCTCATCGGCAACAGAATGTGCCACCTCAAAAGCAATCAGACGGTTCGGGTTGTCGTATGAGCGGAAGAACATGGTCCCGAGCCCTTTGATAACCACTGCGTAGTCGGACTTGTTGAGCGTATACTTCAGGCCCAGCATGTTCAGGTCATCCAACACACCGGGAATGGCCCGAAGCTTAAGAAGGTCATACGTCGGCATTGTGTACAGCGTGTTTATGCCGGGGTTCTGCAGCATCAGAAGAATAAGGCGCATCGTAGCTGCTCGGGACTTACCCGCGCCCAGACCTGCGACGATTGCCGGGTGTGGCTTCTCGCTGAACACGAAGTCGCGCTGCGGGTCCGTTAATGGGACATCCATTATTCAGTCCCCGGCTTGACCGCTTTCACAATGCGAATCTCAAGAGGCTTGTTATCGTCGTTCTCTTCAGGTGCATCCTTCATGCCGTGGTTAGTGCGGAGCATCAGCGCGGTAACGTGGTTAGCAACACCGGCAGCACCCAGCTCTAACAGGAAGGCTTTCTGAAGATTACTCGCCATATCCCAGGCTTCTTTGAACTCAGGATGGTTTTCGCACCAGCGGTCTTTTGCAGTTGATACTGAGATACCAATCTCATGGCACCAGCGCTCGAAGGTAGGCAGTTTGCTGTGGGGCAGGACCTTGCCGCTGTTCTTCAGGTCGTAGTTAATCTCCCAGGAAATGGCCTGGCTGAAGTACTCAACAAGAGACTGGCAATACTCCTCGCGGTAAAGCGTCGGCTTCTTCCACGGATGGCCTTCAGGTGTTGGGTCACCTTTCTTACGAATCGGCGTATATCCGGCAATGCCCGGCGGTTTAGCCTTGCCAATCTTCATTATAAATCTCCTGATTGCACGAGTGTGACCGTCACACTACATGTTTCGCGCCCTGCGCGTCTCAGGCGATTATATAGCGCACTACACAAAATGGCAAAAGCCTATATTTTTAAGCCTAGTCCTAACCACCGCATCAGACGATTCTTATACGATATCCGCGAACAGTTAAACGGAGGTTAAGTATGGGTGCTACGCGTTTTGATATAACCACGACCGGAGATAGCGCAGGCTCTAAGCTGCTGCCGGTGAATGGTGCCGATGTGACGTATTTAAGTCCGGCCCTGAGCATCGTCTCGCGTCGGGTGAGTGTTTACGTTGAGTTTTACAATGCCTCCGGACAGCCGGTTAACCCCACAGCCGGCAGCGTCCAGATTCTGGGTCGGCCTATGGGCAACGTCTGGCTCGAGGCGGTTAACTCACCCCTTAAAGCGGTCGATGTTAACCACCCTATGGCGACCTACACGGTGCCGTATATGGATGGCTTGGTGTCACGCGTCTCTATCCGCTTTATCGGCGTCACAGGCGCGGCTATGGCCTCAGTTGCTATTTACAGGGAGGACGCATAATGCCTTATCCATCAGCAGGAATGAACGGCAGCGGTAGTCCGGGGCCTGTTGGTCCTAAAGGTGATACTGGACCCGCTGGCCCGGCCGGGAAAGACGGGGTTAATGGTAAGGACGGATTACCCGGTGCACCAGGAGCTACAGGGCCAACGGGACCAAAAGGCGATACAGGTAGTCAGGGTTCGACAGGACCACAAGGACCTTCTGGTGATACAGGGCCACAGGGCATACCCGGAAAAGACGGCGCAATCGGGCCTCAGGGGTTGAAGGGGGATATCGGGGCTACCGGTCCTCAAGGAGCACCTGGTAAAGATGGTGCCGCGGGGGCCGCAGGGACACAAGGGGTGAAGGGTGACACAGGAGCAACTGGCGCTAAGGGAGATATCGGTCTGACAGGACCGCAAGGGCCTAAAGGCGATACTGGTGCCCCAGGTCCGGCCGGAGCTCAGGGTTTAACAGGGCCTAAAGGTGATATAGGCGCTATCGGCTCGCAAGGTCCGGCAGGCACAGTCGGGGCAAATGGCGTCAGCTACAACCCTCAAGCGCCCACCCAACGAGCCAATACGGCAGTCGGAACAGCATACCAGCACAGTGACGTAACCAAGCCGTACAAGGTGATTGTTAACGCCCGGGCTACGTCTAACGTAACCTTGCTGGCTCTGGGGCAGACTGACAGGGTAGAACTGAAGATAGGCCCTACGGCAGCCTCTGTCGCGTTAGGTGCTGCCGGTGGTGTGATTATGGGTGTGTGGGAGACGGGGATTACTGGTATCTCTGTGACGGTCGGTACGTCGCTGCAGGATGGCGGTCAGCTTAGCGCCGACGTACCTGCGGGGTGGTACTTCTCGGTGAATCGCCAGGCGGGCACATCCGCGACGATTGTTAACTGCGTTACTCAGTCGATGACCGCATAAAACTAAGCCCGCACGGAGGCGGGCATTTATCAGTACGCATAAAAGATATTATCGAAGTCTTGTGCCTTGATACAGGGTGACAGACAATCTGCGAAGACCAGTTCACCGGTCTCCAGAACTACGAACCTCCATCCACGGAATATATCTTCAGAGATACCATCGGCAACTTCTCTCACCATTTCCGGCATACACTCCGGGAACCGGTCGAAGTTATTAGCCAGAAACTCCATCGCGTCACACCTGTTAAGGTGGTAATTATCATAAGCTACCATGTCAGCACCACCGTCTTGTCTTTACTCGCCTGCCATCGCCGCCGTAGTGGTCATTGGCTACCGGGTATTCCCAGGAGTTGAAGAACATGTAGAGTTTCATTCTTGGTTCTCCAATTTCTTTCTGAAGTATTCTGCGATGTCCATATGGCAGTCTCGCTCATGCTCCGCCACTTCAATGGCCCGCTGCGCAGATACTAAAGCTTTACAGACCACCAGATACTTCTCTTCCTTCAGCGACAGATGATGCTGAGATTCCAGGGCAGCAATCATAGAGGCCAGTTCGTCTTTAGTAATCATTTGGCGACTCCGCACTTACGGCATAGGCCGGTAACAAAACCCAGGCCTGCAATAGCGACAGACTCGAAGTCGTGATGGCACTTATTCAAATCGTACTGATTCACAATCTCGCGCCGGCTGTGCAGCAGAAACACCAGCGTGCTCTCGACCTGTTCAATCTGTTTATCTACGGCAGCCAGTTTACGGTGGCCCATTGCGGCCTGAACAGATGCGGTTTCGTATTCGGTATTTGTCATGATAATTACCCCAGGAGATAAATTGATGCTGTACACCAGATAGCGGCGGACAGGACTAACATCAGGAGCCAGGTCGTACCACGGTCACTCATAGAATAGCCTCGTAGCATGAAACCTCTACACCATCGCCAGCAAACTCATGATTTGCGTCAGCAAAGGGTAGTCGGCTATTATTGCGTAACTGCTCCGCCCTTTCTTCAGCGTCAGACTCGCTGCAATATACGCTGTCAATACGGAAGCCTTCATAATTATAATTTATCTGAACAATATAAATATTCATTCCACACCCCACTTCTTCTGAATCTTCTTAGCGATAGCTTCTTCGCGTTTACGTTTAGCCGCCATCTTTGAGCGATGTGCTGCCGTGGTGATGTACTTATTCTGGTCCGGACCGACGAAGCTGTTACGCGCCAGTAACTCATCGCGCGATGGCATAGCCTCTTTGGTGCGGTCGTATTTCGGCGCGGATAAAGACACGCCGTAATTCTCATAGCCGTAGTCACGCATCATTTCACCCCATACGCTTCTTTCAGTGACTTCATAGCAGCAGCCCAGAATGATTCAGCTTGCACCTTATCGGCGGAGAAGAATGCGATGCGGGCCATAGATTGTGCGTCTTCGAACGCGCTCTGGTTGATGCTCATTTCTTAAACCATTCGCTAGTAATTTTAACCTCGAGATTATCACCGTTGCAGATAATGCATGTGTCGTAAACTACATAAAAAGTTATGGCTTCTGCCAACGTCATAGTTTCATATGATTCTTTCATCTCTCACTACCTCTGTTGTTTGCTGGTGTGAATAGATAATAGAACTGTATTATCGCGATTGCAATAGGTATAGATAAAAAAAAGCCCCGAGCTATTAACTCAGGGCTTTCGGTCTGCTAACCACACGCAGCGGGAGATAGGGACCACCTCCTCTGAACTCATTGTCGTGTTGGTTGTGGCTGCCGGTCTTGCACCGGCATTCGAAGGCTAACCATCTGCATTACTTTTATGCTAAACCACAACGGAAAGAACATTGCGCACATTGCCTGGGGTCTATGCTGCTGCGTGGATTGGCTTATGAAGCCGTCACGCCAATGTTCTTTCCGTTGTGCCCTGTTTCGTAGGGCCTACGGCTCGGCGAGGTTTTCGACAGCGTCTGCGCAGCAGTTCTATCTAATAATCTGTCCTTACGACCTAACTATACAACACTATTTAACGTCGCGTCCAACCTTTTCTGCCTGCTGCCACAGCATCCCGTCGAACAGTGCCAGGCGACCGGCAGTGCGGCGGCGCAGGCCGAGGAGTGGCTTGCCATTCTGGTTGATGAACAGCGCAATCTTGGCGCGCAGTGCGGCAACGTCACCACGACGCAGCGCCTGGCCCGTACCGGTAGAGGCCGCGATTACCCCCGCGCCTGCGTTGTACACCAGGTCGCATACAGCGTCGAACTGCGGTTGTGTCAGAGAGGCGGCAGCGGCTGCGTCAACGGCCTGTACTGCTTTAGCCATATCGTTCGCCAGGAGTCGCAGGGCTTGCTCCTCGCTCATGACCTGGTCGGCCGATACGTCAGCACCGTAATGGCCGTATCCGATAGTCCAGTACTTCTCTGCTGCCGTTGCTTTATACGCTTTGGCCCGGAACTGTTCCCAGGCGGCTGTGAAATGTAAGCCATTCTCACTGATATTACGTGGCATATCTATTTACTCCGATTGTGTGCTTTGGCCTGTTTAACCTGAAGGGTATACCAGCTACGGAATCTTTGCCAGGCTCCAGACCCGAGCACCATACGGCGAACCATAGTGACGCCTATAAACACCAGCAGCGTGTTTACTGTGCGTGGTGGGTGGACGCCTTGCACCATGTGGATTATCGCAGCGATGCAGCAGGTAGAGATACCCAAGTAGAGCACCCGGCCCAATAAGCCGTCGTCAATCCGGGTATCAAACACCTGCACCAGGCAATAGAACAGGATAAGAAGGCTGCCGGTTAGGCCGAGGGTGTTATAGAATATTGTGAGGTGAATCATCGTTACTGTCCCTTACCAATGTTGAAACGGGCCTTGATGATTTCCACAATGTCGGCGGCATCGATTCCGCGTTTAACAGCCTGCAGTACGGCAGCACCGAATATGCCAATTGCAAAGCCGAAAAAGGTACGCGCTCCGTCGCCAGTGATGTGGAAGTAGTCGGCGAGATAGGGCGCGCCGTAGAAACTGGATAAGCCACCACATAAGGTGAAGTAGAGCTTCTGCTTGGCTGTCTTAATCTCGGTATACATAAACAACCCAACGAAAGCACCAGCCACCCCAGCCAGCAGCAAATCCAGTCCGGCCTCTAGCTTTTCAAGCAGCCACATAATAAATCCCCCGTGGCCTTATCTCGCCGTTAGTCTGGTTCATTCAATAGCCCCGTGCTGTTTTAGTAAATAGGAATGTTCTGAACGAATAATAACCGCTAATGTTACAAATAAAAAGCCCGCCGTAGTGGCGGGCCTTAAAGGGTGTGTTTTCAGAAGAGTTGTATTTTAACTTCGCCCTTCAACGTTTCAACAATCAGTTCACCGTCGATGTGCTCCGGGTACCCGCGCTCGTCGATTTTAACCCTGACGATTTCGCCGAGGATGTCGTCGGCATATATAACATGCCACTGTTTAACACCATCCAGCCAGACATAAGCGCGCTCGCATGGTGCGATAAGTTCCCCGTGAATATCTTCGTCTACTGTAATTCTCATATCGCATCTCTCGTTCGTGGTTGCCGTGGGATAGTATCCGGATGATGGCCCTTCACGACCCAATGACAGAAGAGCCTGTACGCCAGTGACGCACGCTCTGCAGTGTCGAACGTACCCAGCGAGATTACATCAGCCAGGTGATTAGCCTGACTGCGGAACCGGCCATTAGGCGCTTTGGTAGTGCCCTTGATTCCGGGCTGCCGGCGGTAGCGGTGTTTGCCCATATCACTGCTCCTTCTTCAGTTTGTAATAGGCGCGCTCGAAGCCCATCCACCCACGCCAGTAACGGAACCTCTGCCATTTAGTGTGGAGAAGCATCACTTCACCTCACTCGATTCAATCGCCTTACAGCTCTTCCATCCGAAGTCACCCACTATCCGGAACGCCAGGCGGCCTTTAGGTGTCTCGCGCGTCAGCATACTGCGGTCTTTGTTCTGGTATGTGTTAATCAGGTTCATGTTCTTGTCCAGGGTGCTGTGACTGTACTGTGTGAGCTCTCCGTCAGCCTTCAGGAAGCGCAGAGGCTCTACGTTAACCTCGTACAGGCCGCAGGCATAGGTCGCTGCCAGAGACGGCAGAGGCAACAGGAACAGGGTTAGGAGGATTGGTTTCATATCTTACCCACCGTCCGTTCGGCCCACGCCACAAAACGTTTACGTGTCGTCGTCGCATTAACTGACCAGCGAAAGGCCCGCTTATCGAGCCAGGCCGTGATGTATTCTACGAACAGCAGCACCAGATAGACCGGGGTCAACAGGATGCTGCCGATTAACCATTTGGCGTGTTTCATGATTTTACCACCCGGTAGGCGATGATGTCGCCCGGGCTCCCGTTATGGGACCAGTCATACACCTGAGCGCAGAACCCTGAAGATACGTAACCATCGCGGCGTTTGACATCAACACAGGTTTCACCGTCCCGGGTAGGCCACCCGTCAGCATCACCACACCACTCAATCCAGCCATCGTCCGCCGCCTCAGTATCTTCTTTTCTGCAGCCCGCCTGCTCCGTCTCTCTGAAGTATGCAGGGTCTGCGCCCAACATATCTTTCAGCGCGTCCCGCTCTTTAACCAAATTGGCAACACGGCCCTTAAGCTGCCGTATGGTGTTGTCGCGCTGCTTCAGCAGAGACTCAAGCGACTGCTGCTTCGGTTTAACTGCGGCAATGTCCTGCGCCAGCATCGCATCGTTGAGACCTGGCGTTGTAGCATCGATTCTGCGCTCTGTATGGGCCACAGGAGCGACGTTGGTGTTATTCAGGTGCGCCAGTACGTCATGTAGCGCATGAGCCAGCCTGATGGCGCTGGTGGGGATTGCCGTGCCGCTCGCAAGCATCGACACCATAGTGTCCTGGTGGTCTTTCAGTGTTTTCATTTTACGTTCTCCATAGAGGGTTCAACTGCCAGCTCGTCGCCGTTGCATGGGTAGATTGCGTCAAGGAACTCAAAATCCCACAGCGCCTCGCCTAACGCGATAACCGAGTAATCAAGCATGGTCTGTCTCCTTCTCAGAGATACGCGCAGACTGCCAGTCAGCGTCACAATCCAGTGGGCGGGAGGTTCTTTCGTAAAGGTCAATCGCTTGTGAAACGAGAATCAATTCGTAACTCATGGTCTGTCTCCGTTGTGATGTTACAGTAACAATACAACACTAATATTATGGGGTCAAGCACCAAATTGCGGCGACATGCATAGTGCGCGATTTAGTTGTGTTCGATTGAATTGACAGCTATCTAATCGCTTCCTACCAAGTCGCGCACCATTAAGTAGCAGGCTAACTAACTATGCGATACGCGACGATGGTATTGTCGCCGGCGAACCACTCCCAGTTCCAATCTTCTGGAAATGTATCTGTAGACGTTTCCCCACAGCGAAACATAACCTGTGTACGCGCACCCGCCGCTACGGGGCACACACCACCACCACGCCACTCAATCCAGCCATCAGCATCGGCGGCCATTGGGTGTTCATCTTGTGAGGCAAGCAACCCAACAAAAGTAAACAGCTCACGGTCTGTATTAGCGAACTCATACGCGGCCTGCATCTTCTGTTCTGTTGTTGCCGTGTGCAATCTGTTCAGAGCGTCGCGGTTCTCGAGGATAAGGTCTGTCAGTTTTTGTACGTCATACTGTGAAATCATCTGTAATACTCCTCTGTTTAAGATACACAGACAATACAACCGTATTACCCGTGTGTCAATCGCTGTCGCTAAATTCTTTGTTGCCGTGTTGCATGCATAACTGAATAATCATCTAGGTGGATGGTGGGTCCGACAGACCACCACCATTCATCGTTAGATGATAGTGTCGGAAATTCTGTCGGAACCCCCGGCAACCCGCACCGTTACTCAATCCGACAACTTTCCGACGCACTGTCGGGAACCAATTCTGTCGGAACTTTTGTCGGTGCATAACTATTCACTATTTTTGCCTAACTATTCAGTCGGATTTTGTCGGCTGAGCGTGGTTTTAGTCTGCTAAATCCACATCTTCTAATACATCAGTAAAGTCATTCGGGCCGACAGGAATACGGAACTGCAGGTGTCTGTCCTCTTCTCCGTTAAGCAGACGGCCTTTTTTGTCGCGTCCGTAACAGATGATATTACGTTCCGCCAGGGCAATTACTGCTGGTCTGCGCCTCCCGCCGTCACCGCATATCTTCATAATTTCCGAAAGACTATAGCCCTGCGGCCGGTCTTCGGAATCCTGCAGTGATTCCAGGGCGGCGTAAACTTTACCCTCGTCCCCCTTCAGCATCGGGCCGTCGCTTTTCTCCTTAGCCTCTTTAGCCGCAGCCTTGCCGACCTCTGCCGCCTGTGACATGAACGGTGATAAGGCCACAGGGATAAGCACCAGCGTCTCGTCACGTGGTGAGGAGTCGAACGGGCGCACGGTCAGCCCTTCCAGGTGCAGCGAGAAGTCAGGCGGCAGCTTATCCGACTGCAGCGCGATAATGGCGTCGTCGTGCGTCTTCTCGATAATGATTTTGCACTTGGACAGGGTGAAGCCGCGTGGCTGCTGCTTGGTGCGGCCGCGGGCCTTCTCCATGTAGAAGTTAAGATGCAGCGGCTGCGACTCGTCAGGCTGTTCGATGAAGTAGACGAAGTCCACGGCACCGTGAAGCGCACCGGAGCCGCGACCAATACGACGGGTTCCCTTCTCTGATTTAGCCGGATGATGCACGACGCCTGCACACGCACCCGTCTCATCAGCAATCATCTTAAGCGCGGTGGCGACAGCACCCATATCAGAGGATGAGTTCTCGTCGAACGGGTTTTCCCGCAGTGCGACAGCCTGGTTCAGTGAGTCGAACGCAACGATGCCGACCGGGTCAGTGCCGGCTTTCTCCCGGATGTAGCGCAGGATAGCCCTGCGTCCGGTCTTGCTCGTCATGTCCCAGCCTTCTGACTGCAGGTCAACAATATGCAGCCACGACAGGTCGTCGCCGTAGGTGAGCTGTAATGCCTGTTTGCGGTCGAGCGTCGTGCTGCCGCCTTCTGCATCGAAATAGAAGCAGTGCGAGCGTATAACCTTAGCGCCGGCGAACGGGATACCTGCTGCAACACACGCCATCTGCCCCAGCAGGAAAAATGATTTACCGATGTTGGATTCGCCGACCAGCTCGAAAGAGGACTTGAAGTTAATGATGCCGTCGATGATGGGGTCGCGCTTGGTGAACAGCGACGCCGGCTCGTCCATCAGGTCCTCGTCCTGGCAGATATGTGCTTCCAGACCCTCCGCCGCGGCGTCGACCTGCTCGCGGTGCGTGTTGGCAATTTCCTCTTCATCGAAGAACGGCAGCAGCTCCTGCAGTTGCTTCTTACTGATGTTATGCGCTTCGGGCAGGTAGTGGTTCGGTACGCCCGCCAGTTGCAGCGACAGGTGTTGGTGCCCGTTCAGGCCGCGACAGTGGTCGTGCTGGCAATTGAACCGCACTTCAGGGTGTAATGAATCCGGCAGCAGAATAGCTGTGCTGCCGTCTGTGCCGTCGTTCGATGAGTGCGCCATGTGGTTAGGACACTGGATAGCCCAGCCACGACCGGACGACATCATCTCCAGGCCCATCTCGAATGCCCAGCCTGCGATAGCCTGGCTGTTCTCCGACGCAGAGGCTAATGCCTCTTCTGACCACTTAGTGTTGCCGGATTCGGACGGAGGCTCGTAACCATTGTTCAGCATACGGGTGATGCTGACGGGCTTACCGGTGCCTTCTTCCCATTCAGCGCCGTATGGCGGCACGAACATGATACGCGCGCGCTGGCAGGCGGTCAGGTCGACGCCTTCCGTTTCATCCAGGCCGATTGTGTGCAGGAATGAGTGCTGGACGTGCCAGATTTCGTCGGCGTCCATCGGTCGATTGGTCGGCACCAGGAAGCGGACGGCGCGCGAGTCAGCGCCCCCTTTCAGTGTGTGGCGGTCGGAGCTGGTGCCGTGCATGAACCAGGCATAACCCTTCTGGGTCAGTGTGCGCTTAACCTGGCGCACCTGGCGTGTGGTGACGCCGTCAAGGTCAATATAAAGGATAGAGCGGCCGAGAATAGTGTCATTACTGCGCACCTTATCTACGGCAGCGGCGATATAGTTCTGCTGTTTCTTTTTGCGGTCGTACTGCTCTTCTGTTTCTTCTCCGGAAAATTCGATGCCTAGTGAAGGCTCGTCGATATAGTCCATCATGTCCGCAACGAACTCAGGCCATGTAAGGTCGAAATTGCGGGCACGTTTCTTTTTGGCGTCGTGGCCAATAGAGAAAATAATGTTATCCATGTTGGTTCTCACTTGTTGATTTAATCGCCAACATGATTAATAATAATAATGTTGACGCTTAGAGGTGTCAGTAACAATCCTAACTTCGAGAAAAGCCCCTACTATACTTGGTCGGGGCTTCTTTTTTATTCTTCCCCTGTAGCCAGCCACTTCGCATCGCACTCCAGTGCATCCGCCAGTTTGAAAATAATTTCTGCTCCTACCATTTTAGTGCGGCCGGTAACAATGTGGCCGATGCCACCCTGTGTCATGCCGGCGCGCTCTGCCAGGTCCATCTGGGTAATGCCTGTCGCCTGCATCATGCGTCGTACTCGTACGTTCAGACCGTTACTCTCGTATCTCATTTAGGAATCCTCATGGTTGTATGTGTGGAGACTATACCGTAGTATTGCATCACACGGCAAGCATGAAAATAAATTGGATAAAGTGCTTGCAATCGTTAATACCGACGTATTATAGTTTGAAGCGTCAACCACATATCACTAAGGAAATAACCCATGTTAGATAAATTTCTTGTACTGTTAGAACGTTTCGTTGTTGCTCACGAACTGATTGCCAAGACCAATGCAGAGCGCGGTACTCTTGTTGTCGGAGACTTTAACGCTGAGTTGGCGGAGCCTGCCGTTCGAATGGTCGTTAAAGAACTGCCTGTCGAAGGTGAAGAGATTATCGACACGCCGAAGAAGTCAAAGGCCAAAGCGGCAGCCAAGCCAGAGCCTGAAGACGACCTGGCCGACGATGAAGAGCTGGAAGAGAAGCCGGTGCGCAAGTCTAAAGCAAAACCTGCGCCTAAAGAAGAGCCGACTGCTGATATCGCGGCTATCCGTGAAGATATTAAGACCATCGCCAAGCACATCGCGGCCGGCGAGTCTGACCAGTGCGCCGACCTGTTTGACGAGCTGCTGGAAGAGTACAAGGTGCGCACTGTAACCAAGCTGCCGGATGATGCAGTAGAGGCGTTCTTTAAAGACGCTAAGACACTTGTCGCCAAATACTACGATTTAGAAGATTAATCACTATCGCCCTGGTTCGCCGGGGCCTTTTCTCAAGAGGGTTAGGTTATGAAATTATCTGAAACTGTAAACGTATTTCCGGTACGTGTTGAAGTTGAACCAGGAGTAATATCACCCGAGATAGTTCTTTACGGATGGCATTCCGGGCTAGACGCTGAAGTAGGTATTTCTCTCGACGCAACTACCGCAGCAGAACTTATACCTGTTCTGCAACACTTCATCAAAACCGGAGAGTTGTCGCAATGAAATTCGAACTCTATGAAGCAACCGACAAGCGTGACAACCGCAAGATGATGTGGCTGCGTGACCTGGATAATAACCGTGTCGCTACGTTCTGCCACAAATGGGCCCCGTCGCGGATTAAGCACCGCACGGCAGCCTCACCGGACAGCATCATCTGGGAAGATGGCGACCTGTTTAAGAAGCACGCCATCCTGATTGACCGTATCGACGTGTGGGAGTTTTCGTTATGAAAAATTACCGTTATGTTCACTTTGTCGCACGTTTCAATAATCGTTATCTCTCCGGTGTAATAGACGCTGCGGCAGAAACGGACGCTGTGCAGGTCCACGAAGGTATCCAGCTTCACGTTTGCCGTAAGTGGCATTTAAGCGAAATGCATCAGGACGACGTTATTGTCGAAGAGATGAGGCCGATTGAATGAAACTAAAGCTGAAAGGCACCACGACAAACTCTAATCACGACCATGCCTTACTCTCACCAAGCGCCGCCCGTAAATGGTTAGGTTGTCCTGCGGCGCTGGCGTGCGAGTTCGGGGTACCTAACGAGTCGGGTGCTGCCGCAGTCAATGGCACAGCAATGCACCATATTTCAGAGGTTATCCTGGCTCGGCTGATTAACGGCGAAAAGGCCGACGCTAAGCCTTACAAAGGGTCACACGTGCTTAACAACGGTAAAGGACCTATCAAGGCACTGGCGGCACCGATGAAAGGCGCGGTGCTTATCACAGATGACTTCGTTAGTCAGGTGGATAAGTACGTCGACTACTGCCGCCCTATTATCGACGCTGCCGAAGTCGTAGAGGTGGAATCCCGTGTTAACCTGACGCGCATCCTGCATCCGGGCGTCGAGGTAGACGGTAAGCCACTGGCTACGTTCGGCACTGCGGACCTGGTGGCGGTCATGCCAGACGGTATGCTCATCGTCGGCGACCTGAAGACCGGACGTCACCGCGTATCGGCCAAAGAGAACAAGCAGATGATGCTCTATGCTCTGGGCCTGCTGCGTGTCTACCGTCGCCTGTATGACATCACCGCCGTGCGTCTGGTTATCTTCCAGCCGTATGCGGGTGGGGCCGACGAGTGGGACATTACGCCGGAAGCACTGGAGCAGTTCGGCAAGTTTGCGCAGACGCGTGCGCTTAAGGCTATTGACGCGTTCCAGCGCGGTAAGAAGGGTCTGAAGCCTGCTGACTTCCGTCCTAGCGCAGACGCCTGTCAGTGGTGCCGCTTTGCAGAGAAGTGCCAGGCTAAGCGCAAGGTTGCTACGTCGGGTATAGACTTCGTGGTTGTGTCCGACGAAACGCCACTGGAGATGTCCGTATCTCATCTTAAAATGGAGTGGGACAAGCTGCCGTTGATGTCCCAGCACATCGCTGACATCGAGAAGGCTATGTACGCAGCGTTGATGCGCGGCGAGCAGATTGAGGGGCTTAAGCTCGTCGAAGGTCGGCCGGGTAATCGGAGTTGGGACAACCCTGTATGGGTTGAAGAGCTAGCCTGCAGGCATCGTGTTGACTACGATTTGCTGATTAAAAAGTCCGTGATGAACCCTGCCGAGGCGGAGAAGGTTTTAAAGGGGGCCTATGACCGTATGTGGGCGGAACTCGAAACACACATAGAGCGCAAGCCAGGCCAACCGTCTATCACCACGGCAGACGATAAGCGGCCCGCCTGGGCCCCAGTGTCAGATGACGACTTATCAAATTAGTGGTTGACACATTAATATTGTTCTATTAATCTTAGCAGCACTGGCCCAGCAGATTCTGGGAGTAAATGAAAAAGTGAGAATGAGACATGGGTATTAAGCTGAATCTGAAAAATGTGCGCGTTGGTTGGTTGAACGTATTTGAGAAAGCACCGGACCAGACTATTGACGGTCAACTGAAGAAAGGTAAATTCCAGCTAACCGCTTACCTCGACAAAGACGACCCGCAGCTTAACAAACTGGACGCTACAGTGCTTGAAGTGCTGACCGAAGGTTTAAAGTCACCCCGCGCTGCCGAAAAATGGATGGATAAGAACTACGGCTTCGGCAACCATGCTGACAAATGTGCTATCCGTGACCTGGCAGAACGTGACAAGCCAATCGAAGGTCTGGAAGAGGGTATCTACTTCAAAGCGACCAGCCAGAAGCGTCCTCAAATTAGAACATCGACTAACGAGCATCAGACCGAACGGGGGCTGACAGTCGCCGGAGACGACATCGAAGGCAAAGAAGTTTACGCCGGTTGCTACGCTAACATCTGTGTCGAGATTTACTGGTATGACCAATACAAAACACTGCTGGTGAATCTGCTTGGCGTGCGCTTCCGTGAAGATGGTGCTGCGTTCGGCGGTGCGGATGAAACTGCTAATGATGATGACCTGTCAGACGACGATGAGAAGCCATCACGCACTAAGCGTCGTCCGATTGAGGATGACGAAGAGGAAGAAGAGCTTCCTCGCAAAAAGCGTCGCAACTATGAAGACGACGAAGAATAAGCCTTAACGGCACCCAGAGCCCGCCGCGTGCGGGCTTTTCTTTAAGTAGGGATTAACCATGATATACACCCCCGATGATGTCTTTATTGACCACGAATCTTTTTCAGAAGCTGACCTTAAACGTGTCGGCTCTTACGCGTACAGCGAACATAAATCCACCGAGATTCTGCTCACTACCTATGCCTTTGGCGATGAAGCCGTAGAAGCCTACGACGCCACTGCCGGAGGTAAAATACCAGCGGAACTCCGCGACCTTCTGCGTTATCTCCAACGCAAGCCTGGTAAGAAAGGCAATCCGAAACTAATCGGGGCAAACTACCTCCTGTTCGACCGGCTACTTCTCCGTAACTGCTGGGGTTTCGAGATAGACCCGCGCGATATTATCGATACGATGGTGTGCGCATTCCGCCACTCACTCCCCGGCAGCCTGGCTATGCAATGTGAAGTACTGCAGATTGCCGAAGAGAACGCCAAAGACAAGCGGGGTAAAGCGCTCATACAACGATTCTGTAAGCCTACTCCGAAGAACTATAAAATCCGTCGCTATGATGCATCTACGCATCCTGAAGAGTGGAAAGCCTTTATTCAGTACGCTAAATCAGATATTACGTCGATGCGTGAAGTATTCACCGCGCTGCCAGATTGGGGGAATATTGAGTTCGAGAACACTGTCTTGGCTGTAGACCAGCGTATTAACGACCGTGGCTTCTTCGTAGACACAGCCCTGGCTAATGCAGCCATCGACGCGGTAAAACACCACAAGATAGAACTCCAGGCAGAAGCTAACGACAAGTACGGCGCAGGCCTGACCGGTGCGGCTTTCCTTCCGACGCTGCGCGAACTGGCCCCGGCGCACGAAATCCTCAACGCGCAGAAGTCGACGCTTAACGACCTGCTGGCGGATGATGATTTGCCGGATGACGCACGGGTCATTATCGAGATGCGTCTGGGGGCCAGCTCCACGGCATCTACTAAATATAACCCGTTGTTACTGGGCTTGTCTGCTGATGGCCGGTGCCGGGGGACGATTCAGTATGGCGCGGCCAAACGAACCCTGCGTTGGGGCGGCCGTCGATTTCAGCCGCAAAACATTTCCCGCGGCTATTTTGACGGAGATGAACTGGCCCACGGCATCGAAATGCTACTTAAAGGGCGAGCGCATTGGCTTTACGACGTATCCCGCCTTACCGCGTCTACGGTTCGCAGCTGCATCATACCTGAGCCCGGGAATAAGCTGGTTGTTGCTGACTACTCCAACGTAGAGGGACGTGGACTGGCCTGGCTGGCTGGCGAAGAGACGGCACTGGCTACGTTCCTGGCCGGTCTGGATATCTACTGTGTTACCGCGGGTAAGATGTTCGGCCTCGGCCCAGACCTGATTAAGAAGACACGTAAAGACCTGCGTCAAATTGGTAAAGCCTGCGAGCTAGGACTCGGCTACGGAGGAGGTGTCGCTGCGTTCCTGACATTCGCTAAGAACCTCGGGCTGAACCTTTACGAGATGGCTGACGTGATGAAAGGCACATTCCCGGAACACATCTGGGCCGCCGCTAAACGTGGCTATGAGTACGCCCGCATCCAGGAGAAGAACAAGCGCGGCTTTAACGACCAGAAACCTGACCGTCCGTCTTACGACCTGCCTAAAAATGTGTGGCTGACGTGTGACAGCATCAAGCGCATGTGGCGTGAGTCACACCCGGCAACCTGTCGATTCTGGAATGACCTCGAAGCCGCAGCGATGAACGCTATTAAGAATCCTGGCGAAGAGTTCTGGGCCGGCGCAGCGGTGCGGGTGAATGGCGACCGGGCGATTAAGATTACCCGAACCGGCACAGCCCGTAAGCCGGGGTGGTGGTTAAAAGTGGAGCTGCCGTCGGGACGTATCCTGTCTTATCCCGGTATCGGGATATCTGTTGAAAAATCCGTTGAAGAGGATAATGTTGGTGATTACATCGCTCATGTTAAGGAAGGGACAATACACTTGCGCGCTGAACCTAAAGTTACTTACCGCGAACGCATCCGCTACATGGGCGAGAATCAGACTACACGGCAATGGGGTAAGCAGTATACCTACGGCGGCAAGCTGTCGGAAAACATCACACAGGCGCTCTGCCGTGACCTGCTGGCCGTAGCGCTGGTGCGTGTAGATGCTGAAGGCTGGCCTATTATACTCCATATTCATGACGAAGTGGTCTGCGAGGTGCCAAAGACAGAAGAATATTCTGTTGCGAAGCTGGAGGCTATGATGTGTGAATTGCCGTCGTGGGCTAATGGCTTCCCTTTAGCGGCGGAAGGTGCAGAATTAATGCGCTATGCCAAATAGTGTTGTATTACTAAGGTGACAGTGCTAGTATCAGTGCTGTCACCTTTTCTCTATGAGGTTTATATGAAACCACTACTCTTTAAAGTACCTCTGTTCGCTGGCCGCGTCAGGGTATTCTTCTCGCTTGAGGATTTTCACAAGGCAGACCCATCGACCGTATCACGCGACTTCAGAGGCTATGACGCTTTTTTCTGGGAACGTAAAATCGGCTTCTGTATCGTATTTATCAAGTATTCCGAAAGCACGCTGGCGCACGAAGCCGTCCACTGTGCCTGGTCAATCCTGGATAATGCCGGTGTGGTAGTCACGTCGGATAACGACGAGCCTCTGGCGTATCTGGTAGACCGTATTTTCGACAAGGTGCAGAAGCACTATAAGAAGGAATCGGCTAATGACAACACCTGAAGGCGCTATCCAGAAGTACGGCCAGGAGCAACTCAAGAAGCGAGGCTGTCTGGTGCGTAAGATTTCCTACGAAGGCCGCCGCGGGTGTCCGGACCATCTGGTGCTGGTTCCAAAACGAGGCTATTTTAAACCTGAATTTGTGCTGTTCATCGAATACAAGAAAGACGAGAACACCGAACCCGAGCCGCACCAACTCCGTGAACACGAACGTATGCGGGCTGTGGGGGCTGATGTGAGAGTCATTGGCACACGGCAGCAGGTGGATGAGCTCGTTGCCGAGTTATTTCCGGGGGCAGTATGACCGAGTTCACCCGTCGCCCTTACCAAAAACTAATTACGGCGCATATTCTGAAGCACCCGCGCAATAACATTTTTGCAACTATGGGATCGGGAAAAACGTCAAGTGTTCTTTGGTCCCTGAATAAAATGTATCAATCCGGCATCCTCGACGATTGGGACCAGGAGAAATGGAGCGGCGACCGCGTGCTTGTTCTGGCCCCGCTGCGTGTCGCCTCTGGTACCTGGCCGGCCGAGCAGGCACGATGGCAGTTCCCTGCGCTGCGTGTCGTAGATGGCACCGGCAGCCGCCAGTATCGTGAAGATGTGATGCTCAACGACGATGCTAACGTGGTCTGCTGCAACTACGACATCCTGGAATGGCTGGTCGAGTTCTGGGGCGACCGCTGGCCCTTCACGGTTATTGTTGCCGATGAGTCAACTAAGCTGAAGTCCTTTCGTAGCAAAGGCGGCAGCAAGCGCGCCAGAGCACTTGGTAAGGTGGCACACAAGAAGATTAAACGCTTTATTAACCTGACCGGTACGCCCGCGCCAAATGGCCTCAAGGACCTGTGGGGCCAGGTGTGGTTCCTCGACGCAGGACAGCGCCTCGGCAGCAGCTATCAGGCGTTTACCGACCGCTGGTTCGTCAGCGTGCAGGAAGGCACGCACCACGCTGCTAAGTCATATAAACCGCGCTGCGGTGCAGACGACGAGATACATCAGAAGATTGCTGATATCTCACTAACCGTCGACGCCGCAGAATACTTTGGTTGCGATAAGCCTGTAGTGGTGCCGGTTGTGGTGCCGCTGCCGTCTAAGGCCCGTAAAATCTATGACCAGATGGAGAAGGAACTTTTCGCCCAGCTCGAAGCCGGAGAGGTGGAGGCTGCCAACGCGGCAGCACGCACGGCGAAGTGTCTGCAGATTGCTGGCGGCGCGGTGTACGTCACCGGTGACGACGGCGAAGCAAGCCGCGAATGGGAACTGGTGCATAACGCCAAGCTGGACGCGCTGGAGTCAATCTACGACGAACTGAACGGTGCACCGCTACTGGTGGCGTATCAGTACCAGCACGACCTGGCACGCATCCTGAAGAAGTTCCCCGAAGCGGTCGGCCTGGCTAAAGGTGCGAAGGGAAACAAGCAGATTGAAGCGTGGAACCGCGGTGAGCTGCCGATGTTGTGTGTTCACCCCGCGTCAGCCGGCCATGGTTTGAATCTTCAGGACGGAGGGCACCACCTGTGCTTCTTCTCTCTGACGTGGAACTACGAGCATTACGCACAGATTATCGAGCGTATCGGGCCAGTCCGTCAGCATCAGGCCAACCATCCGCGGCCTGTGTTCGTGTACCAGATACAGGCCGAAGGCACTCTTGACCAGGTCGTACAGGCTCGCGTCGAGGGTAAAGAAGACGTGCAGCAACTTTTGATGAATTATTGCAAACAAAAGAAAGAGGCACCACTATGAAATCGCCAACAACGACATCACTAAAACGATTGCTGGCCGAGCGCCTGACCCACCTGCGCCGGATTAAGGAACTGGAAGAAGAGACCGAACGCCTACGGCAGCAGCGTGACGCGGCGAACGCAGTTATCCAGGAACTGAACCGGATTATCGCAGGAGACGTCGAATGAAAGCACAGGACGCATTACAGGCGGCTATCGCCACACTGGAACTCAGAGGTAAGCAGAACGGCTACGACAGCGCACAGGAACGTAGTGCTGCCGATATCGCTAATCTGTTTAACTGGCACACGGATAAGGTGCTGTCTGAGGAAGACGCCTGGCGCTTTATGATTTGTCTGAAGGAAGTGCGACTGAAACGGCAGCGGGAGAACGGAGGGGATATTACGGATACGCTGATTGACCTGATATCCTACACCGCACTGCTGGCGGAATGTATCACAGAGAAGTCTTGAGACTCGGAACGAGGTTAAGGAAAGGCCCCTTCCGGGGCCTTAGTTTTACATAGCTGAAATTATAAAGCACAACAACTCATCATAACGGATGCCGTAGCCATCGCCAGCCGCTTTCAACAGTCTTTTTTCACCTGTTTCACGTTTCTCCTTAACCTTAACTTTATACGTTACGTCTACCTGGCG
>Ga0256408_1000315_pt1 | contig 43838 bp, 49 predicted proteins | sample PhyAR1_FD_185998 | JGI IMG/M metagenome (GOLD analysis project Ga0256408, IMG submission 185998) | Leaf surface microbial communities from alfalfa plants in UC Gill Tract Community Farm, Albany, California, United States - DLSL A.R1 | ecosystem: Host-associated > Plants > Phyllosphere >...
AGTCTGCGCCAGCAGCTTGCCCCCTTCGCGTGCCAGCTGGATTGCTATCTCGTCCACCCGTTTTGCGACCTCGTCGGCCAGTTCAAACAGGGCACGTGAGCGCAGGGAGCGTTCTCTGGACCAGCTTGTAGTGTCAAAGGCAGTACGGGCGGCTTCGATCGCCTGACGTGCTTCGTCAGTGCCGATGTCCAGGTAGTTTCCCAGTGGCTGACCGGTTGAAGGGCTTATCGCCTGTCTGATCGTGCCTCCGTTGTTCCAGTTACCGTTGATCCAGTTTCTTGCAGCTTCAGTCATATTCGGGTGTTCCATGATATTTCCTTTCCGGGTATCCCGCGGATTGAACGATGCAGACACGGTGCGGGTAATCCCTTGTCTGCCTGGTTGACGCCGAAGCTGAAGGCTGCCCGTTTGCGTCGCGATAAATATAAAAGTAAGCGATCATTTATATAAATGCAACGTTATTTTACAGCGTTCAGATATTATGGGATTAACACTGCTGGCGTGGACGGGACTCGTCCTGGCGAGGATAAGATGGTCATGGAACGAACACGCATCGCCCCGGGGCGGCAGCTCGAATCTTTTGCTGCCCGGCACTGATGGACTGTAGCTGTACCGAATGCGTGTCCTCAGTGAGCGAAATGTATATTGTATTCAAACGAGGAGATCATGCTCAAAAACAGCATGCATGCTGTGAGTACCTTGCATAAACCCGGCCAGGGATCCCTGATTTCCGTCCGATTCATTACGGTGAGACAGGATGCATCCATTATCCCGCCGCTCATAACGTTTTTGGCACTGCTTCGGCCATCGCAATTGTCCTGCGTAAGAGCAATTTCCTCTGGTAAAAATGGATGGTTGCCGCAATTCTCTGGTGTACCGCTGCAATGCCGGACTGTGCTTCACGTCAGCGCCGCGCCGGCACAAAGCCTTACAGATCTTTCAGCAGATTAGCCGACAGCTGCCGAAGCAAATTTAACTCCTCATCTTTCATCTGCATGATACATCTCATCTTACCAGGCAGTTCCAGCAGAGCCTCTTTCATCTCATTCGCCTTTTCAGTAAGAACGACATTCTTCATTCTTTCATCACCGGCGACAGCCATCCTTTTCAGAAATCCCTTCGCTTCAAGTTTTTGTACAAGCGGCGTTAGCGTTCCCGAATCAAACAATGTCTTCTGGCCAAGCGCCCGTAACGGGATATTGTCCTGCTCGTACAGGGCCATAAGCACAACAAACTGTGGGTAGGTCAGGTCAAACTCTTTCAGCAAGGGTCGATACTGGCGGATTAGCGCGTTTGTTACCGAATACAAAGAAAAGCATAGCTTTTCCTCTAATATGCTGTTTTTTTGCATTTAATTATCTCCATGCAAAGATACCGGGATTATTTAAGTAGTATTTGCAATAAAGAATATTGCATGCAAGTTAAATTCGCAAAAGTTAAATGCCGGTAACAAGGCGATGCGCATAATTTTACTAAGGCCGGTCATAAAAGCCGGGTCAGTTGTTCTGAATTCTGCTTTTTTGCTTTCTCCCTGTGACATTTTCCGGGCAACCGGTTTGTTTTCTGCTCAGCATCGAGGGCTGGGCATTTCTGTGAATACCATGATTATCTCATGCTTACTGACCCCTTCTCATGACGCCAGCGACGTCATTCACATAACACCCGAAAAAAGCACATAAAAAAACGCTTTATTTATATAAGCGATCATTTACTTTTATATTAATCGTGAACGAGAGACCCTCCGCTCAGACGTCAACCAAGCAGACAAGGGATTACCTGCCCCGGGTCTGTGTCGGTTATTACGCAACATGTCTTGAGGAGAGATATCAAGAAACGTCCGGATTTCAACGAACCTGCGGAGAACCGTATTGACTGCGTCAGCCCTAAGACCGGCCCGCCGCAGGGCAGTTAGCAGAACACTGGCTGTGACGAGAGACAGCTGGCAGAACGGATCAGCAGGTGAATCAGGAGAACTGAATGGATTCTCTTCTAATTTGCTGCTCTTAAACACTTAATTCACGGAAGGCCAGAATATCCATAAAAAGTTATCTAAAAAGTGTTTGACCAAAAGAATATTGCATGCAAGTATTATTCACGCAAGGCAGTTACCGGCAACAACCGGCACTCAACCGAATAAAACAAACAACACACATCTAACGAGGCTTAATCATGAAAACCGTATCAGCTGTCCTGACTTCTGCTCTTTTCGCATCCGCCACCGCAGTGGCGTCCGAAAAACCGGTCAACCTTCCGGCCCCCACAGCCGGCGTGCAGGCATTTCTCAACGTGCTGAACGCCGGTGACGGCAAGCCCATGGAACAGATGACCCCGCAGGAGGCCCGTCAGGTGCTGATCGGGGCACAGAAGGGCGTTACGCTGCCATCTGCGCAGGTTGCAGAAAAAATCATCGCGGTAAACGGGCAGTCCATAAAACTGAAAATCGTGAAACCGGACAACGCTACCGGCACCCTTCCTGTATTCATGTTCTTCCATGGTGGCGGCTGGGTGCTGGGAGATTTTCCGACCCATGAACGTCTGATCCGGGACCTGGTTCGTTCATCCGGCGCTGCGGCGGTATATGTGGACTACACACCGTCACCGGAGGCCCGCTTCCCTGTCGCGATTAACCAGGCGTATGAAGCAACCAAATGGGTGGCTGAGCACGGTCAGGAAATTGGCGTAGATGGCAGCCGTCTGGGCCTGGTCGGTAATAGCGTCGGGGGAAATATGGTCGCCTCCGTGGCGCTGCAGGCTAAACAGTTTAACGGGCCGAAGATCCGTTATAATGTGATGCTGTGGCCGGTAACGGATGCGAATTTTGACAGCACATCCTATAACCAGTATGAAAACGGCTATTTCCTGACGAAAAACATGATGAAATGGTTCTGGGATAACTACACCACTGACGTGTCAGACCGTAATAATATTCTTGCCTCGCCACTGCGTGCTACCACGGAACAGCTGAAAGGTTTCCCGCAAACCTTAATCCAGACAGCAGAACTGGATGTTCTGCGTGACGAAGGTGAAGCTTTCGGTCGCAAGCTCGATGCCGCCGGCGTACCGGTGACCGTGACACGCTACAACGGCATGATCCACGACTACGGGCTGCTGAACCCGTTAAGTCAGGAGCCTACCGTCAAAACTGCGCTCGAGCAGGCGGGCGCAGCATTGCATAAGCATCTGGAATAATATCGTTTATTTTTCAAACAGCGCGGCTTCTGGTCGCGCTGTTTTGTATCAGGCGGGTTAATACTTTTGTTAATTCCATACCAGAAAAACTTTTTAAGCAAAAATAATTTATCCTTTGCTGTAAGTGTTCGCATCCACCTAGATCCTCAAATTCACTTTTCGCTCAAAGCCCACTAATTTAACTGTTGTAATTAAAATTAGTCGTACCTGCATCCGCAATCTACAGCCTGGCTTTTGCTATCGCCGCCTGCAGCTGTGCCGCTGTTGCCATGCCGGGGAACACCGTAATGTGGTCAGTCGTCGCATTTTTTACCGGCATGACGATGATGCCGGGCGTTCCGGTCAGGCCCAGTTCCTGAGCCAGCGCATCAGTCCTGGTCAGAACATCATGATGATCACCTGTGGGTTGCACCTTCAACCCCGTAGACGCAGTAACGGCATTAATATCCGCAGTCGCCAGCTTCCCTTCATTGTGACCGGTGCGGTACAGGCCGTTGTGATAGGCCATGTAGGCTTTGCTGCCGTGCTGTTTCCATATGCTGATCCCCTGCAACGCTGCGTTTTCTGATGCCGGCCATTTCTGAGCGAAGATGGGCCATTCTTTAAAAATAAAACGCACGTCCGGGCTGGTTTCTATGATGTGCTCCATCACCGGTGCCTGCTGACTGCAGAAGATGCACTGGTAATCAAAGAATTCAATGACCGCAACAGCTGCGTCGTCTGGACCCGTTGAAGGTGTATCCGGATCATTAAGCAGTTCGGAATGGAACTCCATAACCTTCATGGCGAAGCGCAGCTGCATACGCTCATATTGTTGTTGCTGAAGTTTCTGGCTGACCTGAACCAGTATTTCCGGGTGAGCCAGGAGATAATCCCCTGCGATTTGTCCAATCCGGGCTTCCTGTTCTGCAGTGAAGGGGGCCGGCGGGGTCGAAGACAGGGTGTTTTTTGAAAAAAAAATGCATGTTGTAACTAGTAAAGACAGAACTTTGTGCCTTAAAACCATGTGCAGATTCTCCTGTTAACGTTCTTTCTGGATCGTGCGGCTGTGAGCGTGTTCTTCATGCTCGATGGAACGACCACGTTCGCCTTCGGCAGGTTGTCGAACCATATCTCTTTCGGCTGCCGCGAGGTCATTCACCACCTTCGAGGCACTGGCGAGTTCTGCCGCCGTGCGCTGCGGATCAGTGCCTTTCTCACCGCGCATCACCCCAGCCGGGATGCGCTCCCCGGCGCTGTTGGTCAGCTCATGTGTGAGTTTGCGCAGCGTGTTGCCGTCCGGAGTGAACACCGCATTTGTGCGCTCCTGCGCCAGGTCTGTCGGTAAAATAATGCTTTCTTCGGCAGGCAGCGTGACTGACTCAGGTTTATGACGGGCATTCTGCAGCGCCTCCGTGTTCACAACCGCGCCGGCTTTCTCCTGTTCACTCGCTCTGCGCAACGCCTCTGCTGCCTGCAGCACAGACTGCTGTTCCGCCTCGTGCGCCGGATTGTCCCGTGGGACAGGCACCGTGATTTCCGGTTCAGGGCCTGATACTCCCCGGATGCGGTCTGCATCACTCTCCTGATGTATCCCCCGGCTGACTTTCATCAGGTGTGCTGAGGGTTTTTCCTCACCTGTCTGCCATACCACCCCGTCTCCCGGATGCTCCCGGACGGCCGTCAGCGCTTCGCTGATATTCCTGACAACATGTGTATTGCCCGTCTGACTGCGCTGGAGTACGGCCCCGCGCGCACCTTCTGTGGCCACCATGCGTATATCTCCCTGCGTCATCCGCCCTTCAGGGCTGGCGACCAGGGAGATCAGGGCCAGTCCGGCCCCTTTACCGTTGTTGTCATAAAGTGGTAACGCCAGCGCCGGCTCCGGAAAACGCCGGGTGGCCGGGATGATTTTTGCCGTCAGGCTATGTTCTCCCATTGACTGATGCCGCGTCCAGGCCCGTCCGATGGCGGTTTTTGTAACGGGCTGCCCCATCGCCCAGATGGCTTTTGCCTGCTGGCGCTGCGTCTCAGGCTTAAGGGCATCATGCGCGGTTTTCACCTCCTGTTCGGGTTGTTTCATGGCGGAAACCCACTTACTCTTTCCGTCGGTGTAGATCTGCACATGTTCTTTCGCACGGGAGGCAGAAATGTAGAAAGCCCGCTGTGATGCCAGATATTTACGCCCGCCCTCCGTGCCTTCCAGCGCGATAACATACTCGCTGCTTGCACCCTGTGCGCCGTAACCGGTGACCGCCCACGCATAGTCGATATGCTGCTCTGCGCGCACCTGAGCTGGATTGATTGTCTTCGTTCCGGCCACTCCCTTCATGATAATGTCACCGTTATCATTCACGGACTGTACGGTAAACCGCTGATTACCGGTCTGGCCGCGCTCACGGTCGGTGGCCGTAAAGCGCAGCTCATCCCCGGCGTTGACTGTGATGCTGCTGCGGTTAAACAGCTCCACGTCACCGGTGATCAGTTCGCGGGGTGACACCATACCCAGCCTGCCGTTCTCATCCCTGACCGTAACCAGTGAGCCATGTTTGTCCACGGCAACAACGTCCTGATAACGTTCTCCCCGTTTCACCACCATGCCGGCCTGCCACGCGGCGGTTTTATTGAACTGATGGCGGGTATGGGTAATTTTTTCCAGCACCGGAACGGTGATGCTTTTCTCCCCCAGTTCCCCGCGCCCGGCTAATACCGCGTGGATACCTGCATTGACGGCCTGCCGGTCGGCGTTCAGCTGTGTGATGATTAATGTATTCTGCCGGGCCTGCGGGGTTCGTTCTGTCCAGTCTCTGACAATGTCACCCACGGCATCCGTAGTGGTGACAATACCGGAATCAGGGAGCGTGGCCCCGGCCATACGCGGGATTTTATCTGCGGGCTGCGCCTCGATGCGCATAAGGGCGGCATCTATACGGTTATCAATGATGTCGTGCACCGCCCCTTTGAGCTGCACATCTTTCTGACGGACAATCTCCTTCATAATGGCCACATCCATCGGGCTGCGTTCCTGTACCAGTTTAAAGGGCGCGCCTGAGTCTACCGATTCAAACTGAGCAATATCCCCCATCGAGACGGCGCGCCCGCCGCCGGCCTGAATTGCAAGGTAAGCTGCTGCGGTGTCCTGGTTTCCGATCATGGAGGATTCATCGATAAGAAAGACACGTTCACGGTAGTCAGGTTTTTCGCCGGCGTTGACACGCTGGTCATGCTCAACCAGGAAAGACTTCACCGTCTGCGCAGGCATTCCTGTGTCCTTAAGTTCCTTTACGGCCTGGTGCGTGGGCGCAAGACCGCTCAGCACCGGGCGCCCGTCAGCAGGCAGGGTTTCAATAGCGGCTTTAACGGCTTTAACCTGTGTGGTCTTGCCGACCCCGGCATAACCCTGAATACCGATGAACTGATCGGTTGTGCCCAGCACCATTCTGGCTGCGGCTTTCTGATCGCCGGTCAGGCCGTCAAGTAAACGCGGATCAACCTGTTCCAGCAGCGGTTCCTGCGTGTTTTTACCCGCATCGATCACCCGGATAATGGCTTTTTCCATCTCCCAGGTGGCACGGGCGACCAGGGCAGGCTCTCCCCGGACCGACACCGGCAGCAGATCGCCCTGTCTGACCATCATGTCGATATGCTGCCCCACTGCACCGATGTCCGGATGATACTCTGCTGCCTTTGCAAGCAATGTCAGTTCGCTGAATGTCACCCCTCGCTGGTCATTGATGGCACGCCACACTGCAAGCCCTGCCTCACTTTTCACCCCGTCCTGCAGGGCACTGATCGCACCACTGACATCGTCCTTCCCGCTGAGGTGCCGAACGAGTTGCACCGGCGAGCTGTTAGTGTTCATACGCTGCAACCGGGCTTCAGCCCTGTCCTGCGTTTCAGCGGTAAATACTTCAGCGCGTGTGCCGGACTGCGCCAGTGAATTCATGGTGCGTGCTGAAATATCACGTGAATTGAGCGCAGCCAGTACAACACCAGTATCATTGTCCCGCCCGCCCGGTGCGGCCACATAGGCATGTTTCACATACAGAGGCCGATCCGCCGGTAGCGTCAGTGTCTGGCCACCGCGCTCCACATGAATACCGTTTGTGCTGAATCCGGTGACCTGCAACCTGTCTTTCGCTTTCAGGCCAGCCTCCCTGTCACCGGCGATGGCGATCAGCTGCTCGCCTGTGCTGATACTGATCGTCTCGCTGTCATACAGACGCCAGTCGGCGGTCAGTTCAGACGTTTTCACACGTGAAAGGACGCCATCACTGTCAATAAGGGACAGGACCCGTGTGTCTTCGTGGATACGGTCAATGACGAAATGCCGGGTGGTCTTTGCATCACTGCGGTCTTCCAGTATCTGCCCTGCACGATAAGTGCCGGGCATCCGCCGTGTTTTATTGTCCACCCAGACCGGTGAACGTGCCTCAATCGTGACACCGTCACGCTCAAGTTGCCCCGCATTTTGCAGGGCATCCCGGATCAGCCCGGTCAGATGCTTCTGCTCCCGCTGGCCCAGTACCACAGCGGTGACCGGCTCGCTGCCGGCGCTGAGTTCAGCAAACCGGGTGGCCAGAGCAGCATAACGGTCACGTTTGTCGGCAATACTGACCACTTCAGCCTCAAGGCCCGGCGCAGGCTCCGTGCGCCTGCTGCGTTCAACGCCAGCTGACTCCAGTACCGACATGGCGTTTCCGTTTGCCTGACGTCCCGCACTGTCGAGAAAAACGAGTTGCGCGTCTTTTTCACGGGCTTCCCCCAGCAGAACCAGCGTTTCTTTGAGGCCCAGACGTTCGGCACCTTCAATGATAAGCGTGCTCTGCGGCTTAAGGCTGAAATCACCGCTCAGGGCATGCTGTCGGCTGATAAGGCGATCGCGCAGCGTATCGGACTTCGCGAGAGACGTGGCGCGCTCTGCGGAACTGGCCAGCACGCTCACCTCGCGACCGTGCGCGGTGGAAATATCTGTCAGCTGCGTGGCCAGCTCCCGGATGCCGGCCACGCCGGTCGGGGCGTTCATCAATACCAGAGGGGATTTTTCCACGGCCTCAAGGGCGCGGGGGGCGTACTGCTCAGGACGGGCAAAGCTCACCACCTTGCCGTCTTTCAGGCGCTCCTGGCTCAGTGCCTGGATGGACAGCTCATCAAGAAGGTGAATACGCGAGGTGAACACGCCCTTTTCACTGTCCAGGGGAATGATCATGCCCTCCTTCAGAGAGGCATCAATGGCCATTTTTACCTCAGAAACGTCCGGCAGCTGGTCGCTGAATTCGGTGGTCGTCAGCATCAGCTCACCCCAGGTAAAACGGGTTTTGTCATTACTTAAATGGGAAATAGCCTGCCGGACGGCATCGGATACCTCCGCCCTGATGTCAGCTTTTTCAGACCCGGCTTTAGCTCCCTGTGCAGCAGGTGACACGTTGTGCGTTCCGGTCTGCATCACCGGCGGGGTGGATGTGACAGGGCGGGACGGTTCTTCACGCGCGACATCACGTTCAGTGACTTTTCCCGCATCGGGTAAACTGTTCCACGAAGGGACCTTTTCAGTTGTGCTGTCTGGCTGTGTCCGTGTCTGAACGTCTGCCGGCGGCTGGATTTGTTCCGGTGAACGAGGCATGTTGCTTTCAGCTGGCTTCACACTGTCCATGTAGCCTTTCAGATCGAAACCCTTCTCCTTCATCTGTGTCTGCCAGCGCTCCATCAGTCGCATACGTGACGGATCGACCTTTGCGCGGCGCGTATCTTTTGTGGCCACATCCCGACTGCGCAACGTAGCATCCGCCCCCACTGCGCCCCGAATCTCTCTGCCACGGGAGGAGTATTCCTCCACAACTTCATCCGGTATGGCTTTAATCTCCCACATACCGTGTTTGCCGACCTCTTTAACTTCATGACCTAGAGCCTCAACCTGCTGACGCAGGTCTGCACGGTAGATTTTTCCGAGTGTGACCTGCATCTTCATAACAGTTTCGATAAAGCCGGCATTGTGGATGTAGTCAGTGGCCAGTGCTTTCCATTTCCCGTCGTGCTCCGTCATGTTGGCGACGAGCAGATGAGTGTGAATCAGCGGGTCGAGATTACGTGAGGTATCATGTGTGAACGCGGCCGCCACCATCTTGCCGGTGTGTACAATAGACGTAACACCGTCTTTGGTATGGCGTGCAGAGATAAGCTTTTCCACATACCCGGCGGCCACCTGCACCGCATGGTTGTGCGCATCAATCATGCGTTTATCGCCGCCAATGAGCGCCAGAATGGACACGCTTTTCGGGGCGGAAAACGTCAGGTCATGCCCCGGCCGGTGGACATGATTACCGTTAATTTCTTTCCCAAGCCGTCCGCCGTCCGGCAGACGCCCTTCCAGCACCGCCGTCAGAGCGTCACTCCGGACCGGCCCGTCGAGGCCCAGCTCCCTGGCACCTTCACCCAGCCAGTGGCTCTGCAGATTGCCGAGGAAATAGTAATTATCAGAATGGCTGTAATAGCCGGCGGCAGTGCCTGCCGAGGCTACGGGTGCGACTGACATCATAAGTCACGTTCTCCGTCGTCGTAATTAAGGTCGTACTCGCTGTAACCCGGATCGTCCGGATGGCGGTGCAGCAGAATGTTTTCTTCGTCCTGTGCCAGGATTTTGCTGGCGCGGTGATCAGCGGGATGGTCGTCGCCTGGCTCATGCGTACCGGCGGTGGAAAGCTCAAGGCCACCATCTGCCAGCTCTCTGACGTGCATATCGAGGCTCATCGACTCCCCGCCCCCGGAAACGTCCTCATCACTCTCATTACTGGCTGCGCCGGCGGCCTGTTGCCTGAATTTTCGTAAAACCGCGAGGGCTGGCGTGACGCTAGAAAGATCGTCCTGGCCAGCGGCCTCATGAGTGGTAACAGGTTGCCGGGAGACAGCGGAGGCAGTGATTTCTCTTTCAGGAAGGTTGGGGTTTTTGTGTACATTCAGAGGCTTCAGGACAATGACGTTATCACTGATATTGCTCTGGTCCGGGGCAGTTTCAGGCTCAGGTGCAGTCTCTGACACTGGGATTACGGATAACGGTTTTGCTGACGCTGTTGCCTCAGCTTTTGCCACTTCGGTCCTTGCAGGTTTGCTTTCTGCTTTAACCTGCACCGGCTTCGGGGCAACAGCAGGCACGGTATCGGTAGCGACGTTGCTGTTTTCAAGCACCTCATCCCCGGTCGGGAAGTTGAGGCCTGCCGCACTGGCCGCCCGCTCGTTCTCCTGGATGACTTTTTCCAGCTCCGGACTCAGTACATCCCGGATATTCCGCTCAATAAGGCCGGCGTTACGTTTCACCAGTTTCTTATATTTCAGGCCCAGTCTGACCACCGGATATTCCCCCGGCAGGCGCACGTAAAAATTCAGGTTCGGCAGGCGCATAATCTGCTCGTAATCGACAATCGGGTTGTTCACTTTGTCCTTACCGAGCGAGATGCCGTCACGCACCGTATCCAGGCCATAGGAGTTCTGCTCCCGGATTTCGCGCTTTCGCTGATTACCCAGCTCTTTCTGCACAATTTCTGCCATTTCGGCACTGGGGGAACGCCCGTACATGCGTGTGTTGAGCAGGTCAAACATACTTTTCGCCAGCTCACGGCCATACGCGTGAACCAGCTGCGCCATGTTCTGTACGCCGATGACAAAGCAGCCGCCAAATTTTCGCCCTTCAGCGAGGGTTTCGTTGAATTCAGGAATGCGCTGCAGGCTGGGAAGTTCGTCAAAAATAAACCACACGCGCCGGTCGCTGTTCTCGCCCATGCTCTGCAGCATCAGGGTGGCCAGCGATACCCACAGCGAAATCAGCGGCCTGACGCTCTTACGGTGCCGGGCCTGCGTGGAGATAAATAACCAGCTGTTATCGTATTTCTCCGTGGTCATCCATTCCCGGATGGTGAACGGCGGTTTGACACCGTCATCGAGGCCCTGCAGATAACGCAGCGCTTTGGCGTAGTTGGTGACAACGGAACGGATCGAAATAGCCGTTTTCTCGATTTTTTCCTCAACGAGGTTGGCGGCCGGCGTGTTCGCCAGATATTCGCGCAGACTCTGCATGCTGAGTGACAGCAGGGTTTTCAGGAATTTTTCGATACTGCGATCGGGGTCGGCGGACATGCGGATGGCAAGGTCGGCATAGATGGTGCGCGAGCTGGACACCCAGAACGGATCAGAATCCCCTTCAACCGGGATAAGACTGGCCGCCATGTTGTCGTAATCGACGGCATCCACGCACTCACCCCACATCTGCCAGTTGGCGCAGCGATCGTCGTGGGCGTTCAGGATAATGTCAGTGCGGGGATCGTAGTGGGTTTTGGTAAACGTACAGCCCGAATCGTAAATAATGGCCCGGTCGCCGCGCTTACGAATGTAATCGAGCAGCCAGCGAATAATCGTCGATTTCCCTACGCCAATGGTGCCGTGAATGAGATAATTCATCACCTCGGCGCGCTGTACCATATGCAGCTCCCCGACGCGTAAATCGGACAGCTCACCGTTCTGGCGCAGCAACCGGTTCACGTCAGCAGGTTTATCCGTCAGCTGCATCCCGGAGATATACTGATCTTCGCTCTCCTGCTTACCGATACGCGAGATATACCAGGATATGGCGGCGAACACCCCGGTGCAAAATATGCCACTGGCCAGCGCTGCCCACTGCAGCTGCTCCAGCACCTGCGTCCCCATCGCATTCATGTACGGATCGCCATAAATCTGCACCAGGGTCATTTTGAGGACATAATTTGTCTGCGTCGGTGCGTGGTAATAATGCACATCGTAAAACCGCCCGGCACCGGCCGGCATGAGGTCGATAAAGCTCTGGTTCAGGTTAGCGAACCAGTAAAGTGCCCCGTTATCCAGCATCTCCTGCGGTGTGCGCCACAGAAACAGGGAGGAAGCGATCAGAACGAACAGAATAAGTACCCAGAAACCGATCCAGTTGTTGACCTGAATAAACATGCGCCAGCGGTAGGCGGTCATCTGGCCGCCCTGAGTAAGGTTCTTGCCTGCAAAGCTCATAGGAAATTTTCCGGCAGTCATCGCGCCACCTGAGCCGGTAGCGTGAGGAAGTTAATAATCAGGCACCCGCCGCAGACCTGCGGAAGGCAGCACATTCAGTACGGGGGCAGAACAGAAGGGGCGTGCGGAGGTTGCTGTCCCGGCACGTTATTCCGGCAGATCGCCCTGTATCAGGGAAAGCTCGAATTCCGCCTGCCTGACACCGGTCTGCCACTCTTTGTAATCCAGTTCAGCAGCCATACGGCAGATGGACATCACCACATCAGCACAGGCTGCTGACACGTCAGAATCAGCCTCTGATCCCCACCAGGTAAATCTGTAGCCGGCCCACCACGAGGCCAGGGCATGGCTCTGGTTGTCGACAGAGGGGCCAAAAATACGAAACATCGCCAGGGCTTCCACCAGGCCGCTTTCCAGTAAAATCAGCGACCAGAGGGTATCTGATCGGGTGGTATCGGGTTTGTTGTCCTGAGTTAAATGGTTGTCAGCAGCGTGCATAAGCATTTTTCCGGCAGTCATCGCGCCGCCTGAAAAGGTGGCGTGAGGAAGTTAATAATCAGGCGCTCGCCGCAGACAGGGCTGCGCCATGCGCAGTCATGCGAGGAAGCGAAATTTCACGGGAGTAACATTACGCACATACGCACCGGATCCGGGCTTATCCCCGGAGGGGGGGTTATGCTTTAGAAGGGAAAGGCAAAGAATGCCGGCGACAGCGTGCTGCCATCGCCGGGGGGATCACATAATACCGGCAATGGACTTCGCCAGCTGGGCTTCAAGTTCAGGTTTAGCTTCTTCGAATTTGAGGTTGACCTTGTTGGCGTTGGACACCACGCGGGTCTGGTATTTCTGGCGGTTGCCTTCTTCAGAGCTGGTCTGGATTTTTGCGCCTGACGTGCCCTGCTTCAGTACGGCGACGTTGTCGGTGGTCACGGTGGCTTTGCTGCGCTCAGAAATCTGCAGATCGGTCACCATTGTGTAGTTCACGTCTTCGACCATTGCATCAGCGGCCATGCCGATTAAGCCGGTGGCAAGGCCCACGCCCAGTGTCGCGCCGGCAGAACTGGAGTTGTAGGCGGTGATCCCCGCGCCCAGTGCGCCACCCAGTGCAGCACCTTCATAACCCGTGCTCAGGAAGCCCTGTGCCTGACGCAGATCCATTTTATCGGCTTTCAGCACGTTGGCCTGCACCCAGTAATAGGCAGTGTCCGGGGACGAACTGACTTTATAACCTTTCGCCGTCAAATCACGGTTAATTAATGCTTCCAGCCCGGACATATCTTTATCGGAGGTATTACGGACCTGAATATAAACGGTCTTCTCAGATGACGGCTCAAGCCAGATGGTCTGACTCATTTGCGTTTTGACATCGAGGTTACGTTTTTTAACTGCTGTTGACATTGCGCCGCAGCCGGAAAGGGTGAAAACAGAGAGTACGATGCCAGCAACGGCAATATTTTTTAATTTCATTGAAGTTATCCTGTATGTGCCAAAGCGTCCCGGTTAATGACAGACCATTAACCAGACTCTTATCGGCAGGAGAGAAGTTTTCTTTAAGGGAAATATAAAGCCCCGCTGGTTTAGCGAGGCTTTATTGATTTGAATCAAGCGGAGTTAGATCTTTCTGGCAAGCGATACCATTTTCTTCATTAAGGGCGCGATACCGTAACGGCTCATCTCTGCGCTCAGGATGCCCTGCATAATGATGAAAGACAACAACAGTAAAAAAGGTGAAGCGACTATTAATTCGCGGTAAAAGCAAACAGCGACTGCAAGCATAATATTACAGAGGATGAAGAACAGGCCCACTTTCTTAACAAGCTTTTTCATGTTTCTGATGATAAGGGATTGCCCCCTGACAGCTTCCGGCACAGTCAGGTAAAACAAAGCCGGACCATACATGCCGGCCCCGATCGCCAAACCAAACGCTACTGTTAGACCCATGGCTGCAAATCCAAAGCTGTAACCCCGGAAAATACTGACCGGATCACCCCAGGCATCATAACCAAGTGGATAAGATATAATTACCCAGATAAAAGCTGATAAATAAGCTAATAAACACAGACCAGGCCAGAACATCGCAACTCTCATGGCCGCAAGGGGGGCGACCAGAGGCCTGTTTTTATCAGACAGACTGTCCGTTATCATTTTAATGTCGTTGCCGACATCATTTTGCGTAATCACCATATGTCTGCTCCTTTAACCTGCCTTTTTTCTCAGTTCATCAAGCTTACTCTGAATGTCCTGCTCGCCTGGTCTCTGGGTTATTAAATGCTGGTTTCCTTTTGCTTCTTCATTGCCCTTAACAAACCGACTCTGGGCACCTGCATGTTCTCCTTTTAATATACCACTGGATGCTTCAACAGTGGATCGGTTTTTCTCAATAATGCCTGAAGTATTATTAATTTCTTCTTCATTCCAGTTTTTCTTTGCTTCTACCCGGCCCGCCATTTCCTGCTGCGCATTAAAGCCTGTTTCCGACTGCGCTTTCAGGGCTTCCTGATTGTGCTTAAATTCATCCTTCAGTTTATTTCCCGGCAGGTTGTCCGTTCCGGTAATATTATGCGTCTGCCCCTGCACGCCACCCTGTTGCGCCTGGCTGGCAGCATGGCCTGTCACTGCAACATGACCACTCTCTCCGTGCGTCTGCGCCGGTGACGGATCATACTGCTGCCCGGAGGAGCGTTGTTCGATTACCCTGGCAGGTTGAACTGCCGGTTCCGGACGGCCCTGATAATCAGGCTGCCCCTGAACGGTACGGGTGATGCCAGACTGTGGGACACCGTTTTGCTGATACCCGCCGGAGAAGTTACGGCCCTGCGAGGTGGACGCTTGCGCGCTTTCGCTACCATGACTGACCCCACGGTTTTCGCTCTGTACTATCGGTGAGTCTCCTGCTACAGACGGAGCAGAACTGCGGGACGTGAAGGCCTCATGACTGTCACCAGACCGCAGGTCAGAACGGCCCTGCTGATAATCCCCCATAATTTCCGGTTTCAGTCGCTCGTTCACAAACTCCATTGCGGCTTCGCGGGCCTGCGGCGCGCTGGTCAGCATGGCCTGGGCTTTATCACCGTATTTATTGGCCGACCAGTTAACAAACTCCTGCGTGTAGTTCGCATCGAGGCTGGCGCTTTCGTTCTGGGACAGGCTGGCCATCCGGCTGAACTCATCACTTTTCGTTGCGCTGGTCGTGTACTGATGGTACTGGCTTTTCGCATCACTGAGCGTGGCCGCCAGCTGCTGCACGTCGCTGGTGCCGGCATTTTCAGCATGGCTTGCGCTGTCGGTCACCCGTGCGCTGGTCACCATATCCATGCCCTGGCGGAAATCATTGACCATCTGGCTGTTTTTATCGTGACGGTTATCAATGCCACCAGAGTTGGTGGTCTGTGTACCATCCGATTCTGACATCGCGCCTTTATAGTCTACGCCACCATGAAGATTGATACTGGCCCCGGTCGCCATCTCGCCGGCCTTGCCCCACAGGCTTTTACTGGTATCAATTTTTCCTCCCACCCCTACGTTAAAGCTTTCTTCATTTGATTTACTCATCAGGGTGTTATAGGCCTCCTGCGTCGAGATGTTATTCGCTTTCGCGTAACTCTCTGCAGCCGACATCATCATACTGGCCCCGCGACTCGCATTCATTGCCTGACTGTTTTCAGCCCCCTGCGTGAGGGTGTCACTGCTGCCTTTCTGGTGTGACAGCTGCGAGAGCTGGGACCAGCCGCTGGTGACGCTGTGGTTGTAACCATCAAGCGACGTCTGCGCCTGCGTCTGGGACAGTCTCGCCTGCTCCTGGAAGCCGCTGCTGGCCAGCTGGCTGAGCCGCATGTTCACCGGCAGATTCGACATCGCACCCGATCCGTCGATGACGTTCATGCCGCTTGCCGTCATGGTGCGCGTTGATCCGTTATCGGCCTGCCAGGTCTGCTGCCCCTGCCGCTGGGACAGGTTGGTATCCAGCTTGTTCTGGGAGACATTGTCCATCGACATATTGTTAAACGACCAGTTACCGTCAGCCGTGGAGGCTGCCACGCCGGCAGAACCAAAAGCAGCCGAACTGAGTACGCTGCCCGCCACCTGCGAACCGACGGAGGCGGCACCGCGCGTCAGGTAAAACGCCAGCAGAGGAATGGACAGGGACAGATACCCGGCCAGATTCGCCACATCGGAATGCTGCAGGGCCACCACATCGCTGTTCGCCAGCACAAGCGGTGTCCCGCCTGTCTTTGTCTGCAGCCAGAACGTCGCCGCATAATTGAGAATGGCGAACATCACCGGCCACATCTGGAAATACAGAAAGCCGCAGACATAGATTTCAGCGTATTGAGGCCGAAAAGGGTGTGGTTTGCAGCCGCCAGCGCGATAACCAGCGGAAAGAGGCACACCAGGATCAGCATCAGCAGGGACTGCGCAAACGGCAGGGTCCGGGTGGCCAGCTCACTGCCGGCCGCCCAGCTGAGACGCTGTTTTGTGGCGGCACTTTCTGTCGCCAGGTTAAGCAGGTTGGCGGTATCTGATGATCGTGCTGCAAAGCCTTTCACTCCCTGCCGGATAGCCCCGTTGGTGACGTTATTTTTCATGATCTGCGCCGCCGTCAGGCCACCGGTGTAGAAAAATCCGTAACTCTCACCCATCGCATTGGCCAGTAACGTCGCCCCGCCCACCTTGTTACCGAACACTTTCTGCGTCAGCCAGGCAAAGCTGGCGCTGCCGGGCTGTGCGTCAATATTGGCCAGCGTTTTGATTTCGTTAGCGGCCTGAACGCAGGTCAGAAATTCGCGGGTATAGGTGGTGGTTTTGTAGATCCCCCGCAGCGGACTCGGCTGGCTGGTAATGAGCGTCAGGGGGTCTGTTGAGTTCAGCAGTTGGTTAACCGTGTATTTGTGATTGAGCAGAATGTCACCAATCACACAGTTTTCCACGTAGTCCGGCAGCATCTGCGCCAGCTCCGGGTTCTGGGTACGAAAGTCACGCGTTTCCGCCACGATCTGCGATCCGAACAGCATGCCCGTTCTGGTGTAGGTTACTGAATCGGGCCGGGCCATCATCATGTCGTAAAGGCTGGCGATCCGGTATCCAATGGACGTGGTCAGCGAGGCGATTGCCGCAAGGCCAACAGGAACATTATCTGTCTTCCAGACGGCGGCCGGGTCAGTAATGTCAATAATCTGAACAGACCGCTTCGGAACAACCAGCACCGTGGTGACCAGCATAAACACCGCCAGCCACTTCACGAACTCCATCGGGTTTCGGGTTTTGATAAACATAATCAGCACCCCACCGACTGCAAAGGTGCCGGCAATACGCATCAGGGTTCGCCAGGTGCTGTTGCCCATAATACCGACCACCGCATCGAGGGCGGATTTCCACATGCCCCCGCCATAAATCGTGTAAATCTCAAGCATGCTGCCTCCCGGAACTGTGGCCGCAACGTAAGGAAATCATCATTGGTCGCCCCAGTGATAGTTGCTCTGATAAGAGCCGGAGATGATGGTGGAAACCTGCTGTTGCAGGTACTGCATGTTGCGGTCAATACCGTCCAGCGCATTCTGGTCAGCCGCCGACTGCAGCTTCATGTCGGCCAGCAGGCCCTGCGCATGCATGACGTTGTCACGCAGTTTTGACGCGGCTTCCTCGGGCCAGTTTTTTCCGGCCATCGCCAGACTCGCCTGCTTTACCAGCTCCTGCAGGTACTGGATCATCAGGTCCTGCGCGATATAGTCAGCCACCTGAATGAGGTAGGTGGCGCTCATGCCCATGCTTTGCGCGTTGGTGAGATATTTGAGCACCGGCACGGACGTGGTGTTAACAAACCCTTTTTCCTGCTCCGTCAGCGCGGTGTCATCGGTGAGCTTCAGCTGCATGGACAGCATCAGGTTCTTCACGAGCGTCACCAGACCATTACTTTCAGAAATGGTGATGTTGGCCACCACCGGGGCGAGGCAGAGCGATTCTTCATCACAGCCGTACACCTTCGCCGTCCCGCCCCGCATCAGGACCTTCACCAGATCGCGGTTATCAACAAGCGGCGTCAGAATGGTCACATCCCCGTTCCTGTTGAAGATGATGGAACCCACAGTGCTCATCACCAGTTCCTTCAGCTGACGGTTGCCGTTAAAAAGGCTGTTGCGGTTTAACGCATCCCAGATGAGGTTTTTGTTCTTCAGCACCTGGTCCTTTTGTGCATCTGAGGCCTTGTTGGTCACCGTGTCGCCTTTACCGCCCACGGTGCAGCCCTGACGGGAAGCCGCCCAGTCTGCAAACATATTGGTTTCACCGGCAATGTCCTGACAGATTTTTTGCTGCGACACCTGCGTGACGGGCCATAACCCGCCGATGATGCCCTGCGCGGCCTGGCATGAACTCATGTTCATGGAGTTAACGTCACTGGCCAGCTTTTGCAGGAAGTCCTTTGCCTGCTTCAGCTCCGGCACCATCGTCTGCAGCGCCAGGTCAAACGCGTACCCGGCAGCGTTACTCATGATTTGCTTCACAAAGCGCTGGATTTCCTCCCCGCTGATCATGCTGAACGACCCCAGATAGGCATCTATCCCGCCGCACCCGGCGTTAAGGGAAGGCAGCTGCATCGAGATAAGCTGCACGTTTTTCACCGGGTTTCGCAGATAGACGGAACCACCGGTGAAGTAGCCGGCCGCCTGTCCCTGCCACGCCTGCGCCTGAGAAACGTTGCCGCTGTAACCCAGACTACCAAAGAAGCCGTTCAGATCGCTGTTCACATCAGCCCGTGCCGGCGTGACCGCAATCCCAGCCAGAAATACCGCCGTGGCGGTCAGAAGTGCTTTAATCATGAGCGACAATTCCCCTGTTCTCCGGGATCCGGGCCTGCCTGATGCAGTAGTGCCCGGCGGCGGTAAAGAAAAAACCGGTACTGACGGACAGCAGCAGCAGTACCGGACAGTCACGCAGGATGACGGCGATTTCCGGGCGGGGCATTGCACTGACCACAATCTGTGCCAGCAAGCCGTAGATAAAAGCCGCCACAAGAAACGCAATGCTGAAAACCAGCCAGCCGCGCTCGGAACGCGAAAGTGCATACATGTAATGTTTCATTTTTAGTCCGTTGCTTACTGAGGAGTGACCTGTGTACTCGCCGGCATCGGCGGCAGCTGTTGCGGGTCAACCTTATCCATATCAGCCTGGATCAGACTGGCGTAGCGGTTTTCCAGCGCGGGAATATCCATGACCCCCTGTGAGAGCGGGTACGCTTTCAGGGTATGGACATTGACCATAAAGACCGTTGGGGTGGCAATCGGCAGCCCGTTACCGAAGAACGTCATGATCTCATCGGCCAGCGGCGATGTCGGGCTTGTCTTGCGCGGTATCAGCGGCACCGGATAAGCGGTGTCACCGCCGCCATCCAGCGTGTAGGGATACACCCGGACACCGTGCTGATCGGCCCAGCTTTTAAGCACCGGATCAAACTTCGCGCTGTACTGGCAGTGCGACTGCATAAACAGGACGACAGCATAATCTTTCATATCTGCCTGCCGGCCGTCGGGCAGCGACATGAGGTTTTGTGCCGTAACAGCCGAGGCGGCCACCGGTGCCGGCACGGGCATTGCACCCGCCTTACGCGCCTCAAGGGCCGCAATGTCTTCCCGGACGCCGGCATGGACCATCAGCGGGAAAACCAGAAGTAGCGAGGTGAGCAGATTACGGTTCACGGGGCACCTCCCTGTCAGCGTGATGCCGGTAATGCCGTAGCTGACGGTAAAAATCGGACAGCATCAGCAGCGCTGCGAGGCCCCACATGCCATACACAAGCCAGATAAGCATTTCCTGGGTAAACGAAACGGAGAGGGTCATCAGATCATGAAGACTCTTTACCACCATGCCCCAGAAGAACAGCCACAGGATACGGCTCAGGGATGATTTCATGGTTTCATGCTCCGCGTAAAACTGAACATGGTCACTGAACGGCACGCATTAAACGTGCCGGTGTAAGCTTTCTCTTTCATGGGGACCTCAGAAGTTAGGTTTGAAGCCGTTTGAGACATTCAGGAAGCGTTTTGCCAGGTCATCCTGCGTCATGAAACCCCATGCGAGGGGCTGAAACTGGCGGCTGCGCGGATCAACAAGGAACAGGGCCGGAAAGTGGCTGACGTTCATCGCTTTTATCTGGCCACTGTCCGGGCGACTGTCCGGCAAAGACGGAGCGAGCTGGCCATCGACGGAAACCGGAATAAGCGAAATACGGTTGGTTTTTGCAAAATCGGCCACCACACCGGCCATCTGCGCATCTATCGGGTCACTTCCCCGGTAGAAGTAAAACAGCCCGTACTGCGAGGACAGTTTTGCGATGGCCTGCTCACGCAGCTGCTGATCGCGGGACTGAACCAGCGGCGCGGTGGAGTTGTAATGCGGAAACTCCAGGTTGTAATCCAGCTCAGGATTCGACAGCTGCGCGGCCGCAAAAGACTGGCTGAACATCGACCCCCGGTCGGTCCAGAATTTCTGCCACTTCAGGAACGTCGCCGTGTTCTCGCGGGTCGGGTACAGGATGGCGCGGTTAAGCGCCTCCATCGTATAGCCCTTCAGCACCTTCGCCTGCTCCAGCGCGGACATTTTGCTCAGGTCCGGTACGGCAGGCTGCGGCGGTTCCGGCGCTTTGGGTGCCGGTGCCTCCGGTTTCTTTTTCGGTTCGTTGTACCAGGACCAGCCGGTAAAAGGCGGCGCGGGCGAAATGATTTCTTCAGCCAGTGCCGGCAGGCTGACGCTCAGCAGCAAAAGCGGGATCAGCCGTTTCATCATTTACCCCCCGTCTGCTGGTTCACCTGGGCGGCGATGCGGTCTTTGACCTGTTTGACCATCACGCTGCTGTCAGGGATTTTCTGGTTATTCATGAGGTCTTCATAGAAGTCAGCAAAGTTGATGCGGTCAAAGTCGATATTCTGCAGCTCCGGTACCGTGATGCCCCGGCAGTTCGGGTTGTCACCGCTGCCGAAAGAAACGTGCAGCTGGTCGCGGCGGCCCTGCTCCTGAATAATGCGGGCCAGTTTGCCGCCAAACACGCAGTAGACTTTGCTTTTCTGAACACAGACGCCCAGCACTTCATGATCGCAGCGCTCACCGACACTGACGGTCACCTTTTTGGCTTTCGCCTTGCCCAGCGCCATTTCGTCACTGTTGCAGGCCGCAAGCCCCGTATCCTGCCCCCAGCCGCCATCCTTACAACAGTTAGAGAACCCGGCACCGGCCTTGCGACAGCTCATGGTCTGGCCGGTAAAGGCTTTCACGTTGATGGTGTCGCTTTTCACATCCTCAGCCGCTGAGGCCAGACCGGCAAGTTTCGCCACCGCGGTATCAAAACCACTGTCTCCTGCGCCGTCCGTATCACTGCACTCCCCGGACTTACAAAAATACTGACCACCGCACACCAGGCCTGACGATGAATGAACGGTCTGGCACTCATAGCTGATGGTTTCATGTTCACAGTAACCGCCCGTGTTCTTGTCACAGACCGTGCCGTTGACCGTACACGCGGGGTTTTTCATCAGCGAATCACAGGTGCCGTTCGAGTTCGCTCTGGTAAGATAGGTGTCGGTGTACTGCCAGCAGTCACTCGATACGGTGTAATCAACACCGGCATAGGTGACCGTTTTATTTCCGCCAGGCGCTGTACAGGTTGAACCCGTTTGAACGGCATCAGCCTTGTTGATTGCACAGTTTTCAGACCAGCTGACGGAAGGCACAAATCTCTGCTCAGTTGTTACCGTGGTCAGAGTGAGCGTAAATATCGCCCCCCCGTCCTCAATAATCTGCTTTGTAATTGATTCGGTGATGCCACTGCAGTTCTCCGGACAAAATGAGGTGGACGTAAATACCTGTCCGGCCTGCAGCGGTCCGGAAACGTTAATATCGACGGTACTATTCTTTAGTTTGAAGCTGGTATTCATGAATGTCCCTTTAGCCTCCCATCGGTCTACCCCTGCAGCGGTAGATATGTTCAGTTGAGCGCTCGTCACATTAAGTGTTGAGGGGATCGTCACGCTAATCTTGCGTCCACTTTTCACAAAATCAGAATCAGGGATCACCACAGTTTTAATGACCTGAACAGGTGGCCCCATCGAACCGGTTGCTGTTCCTGTTCTGGAACAACTCTGTTCCAGCCAGACGTCTCGTTCACATTTGTACGAGTCGAATGTGGACTTTGACACCGTCGTTTGCGTGCATTGCTGGCTGGTCCCTGCCAGCACGCCCTCAGAGCCAGCTTCAGCCTGCTTACCGATAGTGATAAAAGGCGCGTTAGGGTCAATTACCGGCACGGGGTTTTTCGTACCCGAATCAATAATGGTCTGACCGGCATCACTGGATCCGAGCGCGGCCTGTCCCTTATTGCTCAGGCCCCCATCCCCGCCCGTCACCCCGCCGTAATAACCGCTTTGCGGCGGGTTTGCGGTATAGCCCGGAATGGCCCCGGTGACAGCGCCGGGGTTTTTGAGGCTGCCGGTGCCCTGGGACGCATTTGCTTTGCCGAAACTGGTGCCGGCATTAAAGGCGTCACTGTTGGCATCAGCGAATGCCTGCGTGGAAACGAGCAACGCTGCGATCATCATGAGGCGTTTCATTTTGCACGCTCCAGCAGCTGTCGGGCGGTGGCGGCGCAGTCGCCTTGCTCAGCGACCTTTTCCAGCGCCTGCTGCAGTGGCAGACTGCCGCGAATAACATCAAAGTGGCCGGGACATGTCACCACCAGAGCCGGGACGGTGGTGATGTGATATTCGCTGAACAACGTCGGGTCGATTTGCACGCCGACCTTGTTATCCGTTTTAGACAGCTCATACATCGCACTGGCCGTCTGGCGCAGATCGTTATTCACCAGCCCCCGGAGCGTGGCCGGGATGCCGTAGCGCGTGGCATCCTGGAGCATCGGTAACAGGCCCTCGCGGGGCAGCCCCAGACTGACAAAATAAATGGCCGGAAAGCTTTTCCTGTCGGCATTCCCGCCGCCTGGCTGACCGGCCATGTCATTCTGCAGGCGGGCGATCAGATCCTGCTGCGCCGGGGGTAAATTCAGTGTCTGCCCCTGCAGGCCGTCCTTAAACGCCTGCCGCGCCTGTTGCTGCTCCTTCATCCACGCCATGTCCCGACCGGAGACGGTGCCCTGTTCGCTGGCGGCCACTACAGGCGCACAGGCAAACAGACCGCTGACGATCAGCGTCTGAAAAAATGTTGTTTTCATTGTGACCTCATAAGTACACGCAGTTGCGCTTGCGCCAGAGCAGGTAACCAAAGTTTTTCTTTGACTGGGGCGAGTTGTGGGGGGTGCCCCAGGTCTGGGTGCTGGCCCCGAACGGATGACAGTTACCGGTTTCGGGGTACATGTTGACCATCTGATAGCGCCACCGTTCTTTCGGTACGATAGGCGACGGGTATTCGTAACAGACAGCAGTATCCGCACCGACCGTATTCATCACCAGCCCTTCCCGGTGCAGTTTGAAAGCCATCCGTTCGCTGACCAGAAGTGACGATTCGAGGGGTGAAAATTCACCGCTGGTATAGCCCGTAAACGGGTACATCGACCCCTGACTGCCGGCGCACCAGAACAGCGGCGACAACGGCAGACCCGCCGTACTCGATGCCGCATCTGCCGCACAGGCCGCCTGCGCGACCAGATTGCCGAACAGCGCGGCTTCCGGGTTGAGGATCATGGAGAGCGTTGAGTCATTCCAGAGCGGGTCCACCTCCGAGAGATAGGCAATATCCATATCACCGCCCTGAAAACAGCCGATGCTGGTCATAATATTCAGCCAGGAAATCAGGGGGTACTTGTACCAGTGGACATGGTAAAACGCGCCAGCGGCAGGCCTGTCACTCTGACCGGCAGTCCCCGTTCCGGTACGACCGAGATTGATTTTAAACCCGCCCATATTGACCATGACACCCGGCTCGCGGGTCACGTCCGTCATCGCCGTGGGTTCCCAGTACCCGATTGCCAGACCTATCCGGTACAGCACGCCGTAAGAGCAAATCTGAATGGGGGATGCCGGGTTACTGGTATCCGGCTGCGGCCCGGAGGCCAGTTTGATGCTGCCCAGTGACATCGGGAACAGGCATTTCCAGCACACATCAGAGATGGGGTTTACCCAGTGGCCATCGCCGGCGTTCGCCGCTGCCACAGCTGACGGCGACAGGCCGCAGAACAGGATCGTCGTCGCAAACGACAACCAGAGCAGCTTTATTTTTCGCCGCATGGTGCCTCCCGCAACCAGATACACACCGGACCGTCATCTTCATTTTCATGAAGGGATCCGACAAACCACCCGGAACCTGCCGGGCTTTCAGGTTTCCACTGCGTGAAAGCACCGGTCATCGCGTACTGGAGCGCGGCAACAGATCCGTCTTCGGTGTCCATTGCCGTCAGCACCATCTCAAGATGGTTCGCCGCAAGCCAGGCAACAAACTCGCCCGGACGCCCAAAATCGCGATCGTCAGCGGGGGTGAAATAAAGAGGGTGTGAGAAGAAGCCGAAGCGATCGCGGACAACCGGCACCGGCCCGATTTTTTCAGGCTGAGACATGGAGTAAACCTTAAAGGAATGCCGCGACCACCGGGAAAGCGGGCGGGCTGATTACGGAAGTGAAGACTTAACGGGCGGCGGCTTCCAGAATGGCAGCTTCACGCTCTTTTTTGGGGAGACGGAACAGAACAAGCAGGGCACCACGCAGAATAACGGAACGGTTATACAGCGGGTTTTCACCCAGAATGGCAATAATTTCAGCTCTCGCCTGTTCATCCAGGCGCATGGAAGAAATATCGGCAATTCGTGTCCTTTTACGATCAGGATCTCTTTGCACAGGGATACCTCAGTAAGGAAGTTAATCAGAAGGCGGCCTGGCTGACAGGCTGAGGCGGAGCGCAACAACGTGAGCACCGAACAGCCTGACAGCCGGGGCGGCTAATAATGCCACCCGGTATTGAGCCAGAGCGACAGGGCTGCCGGTAACATCAGCGCCATTCGCCTGTCTCCACCATTCTCTGCCGGATAGTTTCAACGAGGAACATCGGAAAGCGCTCATCACGTTCAGTTGGTTCTGTCAGCGGCTGATCAACAGACCGCAGCCAGCGGAACCAGACCTGGGTGACAAACACGTTATCCCAGGATTCGATTTCCGGATAAATGTCCTTGATGATGTGTGCCGTGCCTTTGCGCGGCGGCTTTTGCGGTTTTTTTTGCGTCGGGCGACAGTGTTTAAGCTCAGGGCACAGGTCGCCTAATGTGGTGGCCATAATCAGCTCCGTTATAAGTCATTACCGGTATTTTTGAGAGACGTTTTACAGCGGGGTACTCAGGGAGAGGGTTGCTTCCCCTTTACAGGGATTTCTTCAATCTTCAGCACCCGATCGTCACGGGTTATACGGACCGGCGTATGCTCAAAACCGAATTTTGTGGTGAGCACCCCGGCCTGGTCGAAGTAGATCCGCTCATCGAGCGCGTCACTGGTTTCTTTAATATTACCGTTGACCAGGATGACCTTGCTGTTTGAGCTGCCGGCCAGCTGCTGTCTGACCCAGGTCATCTGGTCGCGGTTATCGCCATCAATGAAATAGAGCGTCTGATTAAACGCCACCTTGTCGAACGGATTCACCTGTTCGCCTTTCCGGGCAATGACATTGCCTTTCATGTCGGTAATGGTGCTGGCAACCGTAAAGGTCGGGTCATAGCTGAACGTGCGGTACGTTATGGCCGGGGACAGGCCCGCCACCGGCGGCGGCCGCACCGCGTTCTTTTTCACACGCTCAATGGCTTCATTTTTCAGCCGGGTCAGTTCCCCGCTTTGTTCCATTGTCTGCAGCCGTTCCTGAATAAAAACCAGCATATCCTGTTCAGCCGGCTCAAACACTGCCCCCCACGTTCCGAGGTCTTTTGCCCCGGCCGCTGCCGTGACCGCCATTAAAATCACGCCTGCCAGTTGCGTTTTCATTGCACCTCCAGCATACGCTGCGCAATCTCATTGCGGATTTGCGGGGTAATATCGCCCTGCGTGCTGACCACAGCCGGCGACACCAGGATGACCACGTTGTGATCGCGCTGCCAGTCACTGAGACTTTGCGTCAGCGCCGCGTTGAACCGCCGGGTGAGCATCTTCGCAGTAGCCTCCTCCAGTTTCTGCTGCGCCGACTGCTGCATAAACATGTCCACCGTGCCCTTCATATCAAAGGTCACGATGACCGGCGTGGCCAGCCGGACCGTGAGAAGACTTATCGCGACGTTGGCCGCCAGTGCAGCCGTTATGCCCAGCGCCCACATACCCCATTTCCGGCCACTTCCCTTCAGATCGGAACCTTCGCGCACTGCCACGGCACCGGATGTTTCATCTGATGTCGTCATGCTGCTTTCACCCATTCCTCAAGCTCCTTAAGCTCTGCCCCAAACTCTTTTTCGGCCAGCAGGTACGCGGCTTCTTCCGCCGTGGCCCCGGCTTTCTGGGCCTCCTGCATGAACGTAAAGTCCTCGCCCTTCGAGCTGAACATGGCGCGCGTCACCGGATCGACAAACAGACGGTGGAAGGAGCTGAACTCCCCGGCCGTGATCAGCAGTGAGCTGAAGCCCGTATTGAGTGCTTTCTGGAAGTAGCGGATCACCTCCTGTTCAACCGGCAGGAACTGATCCGGGTTGTCAGACAGGTACTGTTTGAAGGCTTTCGCATCCTGCAGAAGGGTGATTTTGGTGGAGCTGTTGTTCCAGGCCGCTTCGGCTTCCTTACTGGCGGTAAAGTCCTTGATACCCTGGGTGATGGTGACGAACGCCCCGCGATGGCGGCGCACGGTACGATAGCCGGTTTCGATAAACCGCGCCGCGTGCGGGTTGGAGCCACCGAGCAGTCGCCATGCCTCATCGATGATGCAGACCTTTTTAAGGTTTCGCGGGCTGTGGTACATCTTTTCCTGAATCGCGAGAATAAGTGAAAACAGGATCGCAGAGAGCAGCTTCGGTTTGTCTTCCAGACTCAAAAGCTCCAGCACCGCAAAGCGGGTTTCCCCGTCAAGCGTTGGCGTGGCCGCGTTGAAGTATTCGCCGTCAGGTCCCCAGGTGCAGTAGGTTTCCAGCAGCATCGCCAGTTCAGCCAGGCGCGAGATAATGGTGGGTTTATCCGCAAATGCCTCATTGATTTCTGTACTGGTCAGATAGTTATGCACGTCATCAATACGGGCGTTGTTCTGCTTCTGCTCCCAGGCGTGTACGACCGCTTTTTGCAGAATGGCTTCAAACACCGCGTCCAGCGCCGCCGTCGGGCTGGCCAGTACTGCCAGCAGGCGCACAATCCCTTCTGCAGACTCATCAATGTTTTTCACGTTCGCAAAGGGGTTAAAGCGCAGTTTCGCGCCGTCGAGATACACTCCGCCCGCCTGGTGACAGTAGTTCTTGTAACTGTCGCCCATATCAATCACCCAGCCAAACCCGCCGGCGTTCAGGACGTCTCGCAGTATGCCCTGCGTCAGGAACGACTTACCGGCCCCGGAGGTGCCTGTTACCGCGATATTGAAGTTGGTGCTGCCGTTTTCTTCACCGAACATGTCGAAGAAAGCGACCTGATTGCGGTAGGTCGGCAGCGGCATGCCCTTATGCGACAGCTGGCGCTCGCCCACCACCGGCATCAGATTGACCGCATTCCAGGACTTGGCGCGCAGTGTCGCCCCCGTGGCTTTGAGGTCTTCCCACATGCCCTCCTGAATAACAAACGGGAAACCGGCCAGCCAGTTACGCATCTGCTGATACTGGGGCGCAACCATCTCCAGCTCGTTTTTACGAAAGACGTTTACGGCCGCCAGTTCACAGGAGAGCGCATCCTGATCGTTGTCGGGGGTGAACAGCGTCAGGTTAAAGTAGAAACGGCACAGGGATATTTCATTACTGTGCAGCTGCTCGCGGGTCCGTCGCCACTCCTCTGCGGCCCGTTTTGTGCCGGGGAACAGCTGGCCGTAAGCGGACGCCGCTTTTTTACTTAAATCCATATCCTTGCGCATCGCCTCGCCCTGGCTTTTGGTCTGTTCCTCAAGCTCGATAGTCCAGGTAAGCATGAAGGGACAGGGAATACCCAGATCGGGATAACGCAGGTTCTGCAGGTTATCGGCTCCCTGCCAGAGCGCAAATCGTTTGGGGTTTTTGGCCAGCTGCATGTTGACGACACGACAGGCAGACGCCGGTTCCCGCCGGGTCGTGACGTTGTGGCCGGCTTCTTCCGGCAGCTCAAGGCGGATATACGTCGGGCGCACATTAACATCAATGCCCTGGTCGACTATCTGACGGTTAAGCAGTTCGTCTTCGTTATATTCCGGGCTGGCCGGCATGACCTGCGCGTGACGGTAGTTGGTCAGCTCGCGCATCACAGACATAAACTCGTTCACGCCGGTATTTATCGTTTCAATGCGCGCGGCATCAAGTGAGACGCGGATGGTGTTGCGGACCTGAATCAGCTCATCGGTCAGTTGCTGGCTGTGGCGCTTCATGGCCTTGCCGTAGACGATAAACACCCGGTAATTGCGCAGGTACAGCGGGTATTCCCGCTTGTTAGCCAGGCCTTTCAGCGCAGAGCGCTCCCAGAAGGCGCGCGTGATTTTGTTCAGGTGTTCGGCAATATTGCCTTTCCACATATCATCACTGACGCCGTTCTTGATCCGCTCCCCGACACACTTGCTGGCGACCATTATCACGGTGACCGGTGTCTTGCGGGGCAGCTTCTTGCGCAGCATGTCATCCAGGGCAGCGACAATCTGTTCATTCGCGCCCGGCAACGGTGCGGCTTCCATAATGAAGCCCGCCGTGCCGGTATTAATAAAGAGATCGTTCACATCATCGTAGTAACGGTACGGCAGGGACGCGATAAGCGAGGGATAATCCCACGTCTGCTGCAGGTTGGCTTTTGCTCTTGCCGCCCCGTCAGCCTCATCGCGCCCGCGTATGAGGCTCATTACACTGTCGAGAAAATCACTCATTATTCCCCGCCCTCCCCAATAACCCGAAACCCTTCATCCCAGCGGGATTTGTTTTTCACAAACTCCACGACAGCAGGCTGATGAAAGTTGTCGTCAGTGTCGACCCAGGGGGCGATCCACAGGCGCTGCGTGGCATCAGGAATACGCTGCGCGGTCACCCGCCCGGCACCGGTATCCGGTTTCACGGACGGGGTGTTAACCACCGTCCGGCTTGTCAGAGAGGATCGGACAGGCGTACCGGCAATCGGGCGGGGGGTGAGTGTGGAAGGCGCGGTGTAACCGGTTGGTGCGACAGAGACAGGCCGGGAAGGACTGATGACCGGGGCTGTGTTACGCAGTGCCGGCAGGGTTTCACCCGCAGGCTTTTTTACGCTTTTTTCAGCGGTCAGGTCATCCAGACTTTTACCACTGGCGGCCAGCTTGTTGGCTTCCGCCGTAGTCAGACACTGGTCAGTGGCGGTTTTGTTGCAGTCAAAATCAGAGTTCATACCGGCGCAGCCGGTCAGTGCGCTGCACAGCAGTGCAGCACCCAGTAGGTTTTTCATGGGGTAACTCCGGTTGGGTTAGACTTATAAGAGAGTGAATCAGGTCGGAAAAGGTTTCTTAATGTTTATTTAGAAACCTGAACGCTGCCGGGGGACGATCCTGACCATTTTCGTGCCAGTACCAGCGTTCGACATCGTCATGTTCAAGCGCCTGTTTTTCCCTGACGCTGGCCTGCAGTTGATCCCAGGCCTGGCGGTTGCGGGGCTGATAACGCGATAACTTCTCGTCAAGAACGGCAGGCCATGTTAATGCTTTACCGGCAAACATTTTCTGACACAGTTTCCAGACAAGCACCACGCCCGGTATCCCTGCCAACAGCATATATTCGTTTGAAGCCAGTTTAGCTAACAGGCACATAAAGCCTACGGTACTGAGCATAAGGGTGAGCAGATACATCGCACCTGCAGGCGTTTCACGTCCTTCGCGCCACATCGCCAGATCGACACGGATGCCCTTTAGCAACTTTTCGTTACTGGTTGTCATCAGTCCGTCCTTAATTAATGGTGTCACCCAGGCGCAGCTGGCTGGCCTGACGCAGCACTTCATCAGGGCTGATGTTGCCGACCGGTGTCGGGGACGACGTGGAGGCGGTAGTCGGTGCTGGCTGAGCAGCATTCTGTGCCACATTGCTCACGGTTTGTGCCGCAGCCTTGATACGTTCCTCGTCCGTCTCATCGATGTTTTTAAGCTGGAAGCCCTCCTGGAACACCACGGTCACGGCATTCCCGGCACCAATATCAATAACGGGATGATACTGCTCCGCGCGCTTGATCCAGTACTGGCTGAGATTGTCAGCGGCCTTGCTGGCTCCCCCGCCCATCCCCTGCTTGAACACATCCCCTGCCCCGACGTCAGCCGTGGCACCCAGGCCTACGGACGGGGTTGAGGCAGATTTAATGCCTTCCCCGATACCGGACAGGAAGCCTGCCCCGGCGGCATAACCAATAATCATGCCGTTACGCATAACCGGTTTGCCCCGGATACCGCCCTTACCCTGATAGCTGACGTGGCCTTCGAAAACCATATCAATGGGTGCGCCGTGTTTGGGCATGCAGCTGAGGTTCTTTGTGCGGACTTCGCCACGCTCGCTGGAGATGTCACCCCAGATTTCGCCTGTGACAAAACAGCCGTCCAGGTCGTATTCGTGGTTGTTTGGCATCTGCACCTTACCCTTCAGACGGATGGTGACCGGTCGAGTATTCTGCTGGCCGGTGACGCTGGCGTTCGCATCGGCCCCTTCAATCAGGATGGCATCAGTGAATGACCCGGAGGGTATCCAGGGCAGCTTGGGTCCCTTCTTTTTCAGGCTGTCGTAGGTGAATGTGGTGGTGGTCAGCCCGCCCGTCATGCGCTGGCCACTTCCTCCCGGATAAAACCCGGCTCCCTGATTTACGTTCACAGCACCACTGGCGGTCGGTGTTGCGGTGTAAACAGGCGGGCGGGTCTGACCGGCAGCAACAGGACCCGGCAGTGGTGTGCCATCCGGGCCAGCAGGTGGTGTCTGCTGTCCCGTGGGGGTGTTGCTGCCAGCCGGAACGGGGGGCTGTTGTGAAAGCCGCAGAATCTCCGCATCTCGCTGCGCGAGTTTCTGCTCAAAGGTGGCGTTCTGCTGATTGAACTTTTCAAGCAGCTGGGCCATTTGCGACTCAAGCGAGGACGTTTTTGCCTGCTGCTGAGCAAGTGCTGAGGCGTTCACTTCTTCATTAAAGGTGGCGGTAACAACGCCGGTCATATTGGGGGCCGGTGCGGCCCCGGCGCTCTGGGGGGCTTTACTTTCGCCCCCGTAGAGCATGATGCCGGTGGCGGCGGCAGCAGCGGTCACGATTATCCCGATAAGGATGGCCAGCTGTTTACGGCGGGTGGTGATATTGATGTTGAGGCTCATTGGCGTGGCGCTCCGTCATCTGAAAAAACCACCCAGGCAAACCCTTCCCCGCCGGCATACAGCTCGTTCTGAGAGAGCATGACGGCGCGGACACCCTTGCGCCAGAAGTCGCGCTCCCGCAGGGCCACGGTCACATAGCCTGGGTTCGTCATGCGAAAACGCACCACACGCAGATGTGAGCCGATAAACTGCCGTTCCGGCGTCAGGCGCACCGCAATGCCGGGGGTGTAAGCCGGCATTCTGCTGACCGGCAGTTCGGTATAGTCGTCCGGCACTTCTCCCCGCACTACGGCGCGGGACAGGGTGACCAGCGTTTTTTCATAGCTCTGGCCTTCTTCCCAGGCCTTTGCTTCTTCATTACTGTGCGCCGGCATACTGAGCGGCGTAAACCGCAGGGTGCGGCCGGTGCCGGGTTTAGGCTGAACGTTCAGGCTGACGGAAGTACCGCCCGCCGTCTGCAGAAAGACCGTAAAATTCTGGCCACCGAGAGGCGAAAGCAGCAGTGCGCCTTCCGGTGTGGTGCTCTGGTCATAAGCGCCTGCTGGCCCGCTGAGACTGGTTACGAGTTCCCCGTCAATGATGATTTTGTTGGGGTTGGTGTTGCTGAGCGTGACGCTGAAACTGGCGTCATTCTCAAACGGTATGGCGGCGGGACCGGTGGCGGCCCGGAGGCCGCCGTGAAAGAGTCCTGTAGCCAGTAACACAGTTGCAGCTGCCGGTGAAATGCGGATTTTCATGGGCAGTCCTTGTTAGTGTGGGGTCGCGACGGGCACAAGCTCTGAGAAGTCCAGCAGGTTGATGATGCCGTTCTCATAACTCATGTTCAGCCGGTAGGTTTTTTCCTGGCTGTCCAGGGCGGTGGTGATACTTCCGTTGGTGGTTGACGGGTAAAGCGTCAGGCTCATGTCGACAGTGCCGGGGTCAATAATCCGGATGTCGTGCAGTTCAAAGCGGGTGGTGATGCCTCCTTTTTTGATCCGCTCCGCCTCCACATCCAGAACCTTTTTCAGCGCGTCCCGCCTTTCGGCGGGCACATAACCGAGCAGCATTTTCTGGTTGCCGTCGATGGACTCAGGACTGACATTCAGACGCCAGTAAAGAAAGGACGTGGCGAACATCGTCATGCCGGTGCTGTCTGCTGATTTCGCATCTGAGGAAAAGGGATGGTTATAGGTCATGGGCGTGGTGATGGTTTTTTGCGTGGTGGCAAAGTGCCAGGCCAGCGAGCTGGTGAGCACCGTTCCTGCCACACACAAAATACTCAGAACAGAAAGGCCAACAAATGCGGTACGAAGATATTTATCGCGCTCTCCTTTAATTCTTAATTTCATTCCCTACGCCCTCCAGTGCCGGAAACAGGAGTCAGGTATCTGGCGGAATGTCACTTTGAAAATAATAAAAGGCAGGTGCCAGTAGCAAAAATTCAGCATCCAGTAAGAACCCTGCCCTTTTTTCAAATATCTGACCAGCCACCACAGCAGGCCCGCAATAACAGACAGCACCGTGGACATGTTGCACAGCACTCCGGTAACAACCAGAGGAACCACAACAATGAATTCGTCGACGGGCAGGCCAATAATGCGTTCCTGCTGATTGAGTGTTTCCGGGAAGTAATATTTATCATCTTCCCCGTTCATGATTAGCTCGCGATTGCGAAACCAACGCGGGTGAAGATGATACAAATAACCAGACCAACAAAGACCAGCGGTGAACGAACTTTGATATAGGTGAATAACGCCATCACAATTTCAGCGATATAAAACCATTTAATAAGTGAGGAACCAGAACCGAAGGTGGAATTAACCGTGGTGTTTTGCGAGGACAATAAATCAGTGCCGGTTGCATGGGCCACTTTCGTGACCAGCATCAGCAGCAAAACTGAACTCGCGATATTACAGATGCGTTTTAAGTTAAATTTATTGATTGCAGCACGGAATAAAGACGCTACCGCCCATCCCTGTGTGGTTTCAAGGGCATTACCTTTCATGCTTGAGTCTCCGATGTATACAAAGTGAGGTTGCGTAAGTGCTTGTTTACGCAGGCGCAATTGTCTCATGACCCTAAAAAAAAAAAACTGTGACGGACTTCACACTTTTAATCATTATTAAGAATTATCTGACGCGCAGCGGGATATATCCTTTGTCATGCAGGAGAAACCCTGTGGTGCCAGGAATCTATTGATATGAAAGTTAAAGAAAATATGTGGGGTAAGCGTGGACGACCCCGTAAATTCCATGCCGGTGAAACAATTGAATGGCGGCTGCGGGCACCGGATAATTTGTTAATGGAGTTGAGAATCTGTGGGCGTTTAAGTCGAAAGAGTATTAACGATGAGATAATTTCACGTTTATTAATCTCGCTGAATTATCAGCCCGACCGCGCCGTTATTCGCACCGCCCAGGGAGAGCGCCTTGTTGCGCTCGCGGTGAAATTTGAGCAGTGGCTGGATGATTTGATAAAAACGGATGACAAACCCGCTGAACAGGAAAATAACGTGTCAGCGCATGAGGAAGTCTGGATGTGGCGGGACGGCGAACGGGTGCTTATTCCGGGCAAAACGTCAGGTTACAGTATGCGCATTCCGGAAAATCTGGCTGATGAAATTCGTATTATGGCGCGCATACACAAACGCAGCCTGAACGATGAAATGCTGACAAGGCTCATGAATTCTCTGGGGTATTTTACGGAGCGCTTACTGGAGCAGAATGAAGATGCGCAGGCGCTTAAAGTGCTGTGTATGACATTCGAGTGGTATCTGAAAGAGAAAATAGCGGAAGCGGAAGACAGAGGTGCTCCCGCTGAAAAACAGGAGTAGCGATACAGGGAACGGGCCGACATGATGTCGGCCTTTTTTTTAATTCGTGTCACTCAGGAAATGCTGAGACTCGCCCTGCACTTCCGCCGTATTGATTGCCGAAATATTCGCATTGATAAGGTCATCCAGAGAGCCTTTGTAATCCGGGCCTTTAACTGATACATAAATCTCTGAAAGCAGTGCGGTCAGTATCATAATACCTTCACGTGAACCGCTCACCTTGCGGATAAGGTCACGCCGGAAACCTTCCAGATCGAAACTGGAGCCGTCTTCTCTTGATTTGTATACCATCAGACCCAGTCTGACCAGTTCATTTACCATCGAGGAGTAGTTAACATCAGCTTTAGTCGCCCCCTTCTGAATCTCTATTTCAATAATATCTTCAATCTCACGATCGATTTTATCTTTAAAGTATATGTTTTTACGGGGCATTATATTTACCTGTACCGATAAGCAGTGCCTGATTAGGCACTATTAGAGACATTTTAAGGATGTTCTTAAACGGGATTTTTCATAATATCGTCTCTATCTGATCGATGTGTCAAGCATATTAGTGATTTATACAGGTGTGTTTGCACGGCACTATGATGTGTGTCAGGACGGCACCAACGTTAAAAATCGCCTTATTAACCTACTGAATTTTAATGTTACACACTTATCACACACTCAACAGTGCCTGTGTTGGCACCAACAGGTGTGTCAATCAGGCACGGATATGTGTGTCATCCCGGCACTGTGAAGTGTGCTAATTAGAGCACCTTTTTACCTTATACCCCATGACAACGCTTAGAGTTTAAGTACAACCAACTGAAATTAAAGAATTAATCTGCAAGACAACGTCTTGCGTGGGGTGTGATGTTTTTTATGTTGGGTAAAGAGCGGCGTTTAATAAAGTGGATCGGTTGGGTTTCTCTTATATCCCGTCGTGTGAAAAGACGATCCACAGCGCCCCATGCGCGTCTGTAATGGATTATCTTGATAAAAATGATCGCCGCGCGTATTTTTATAAACGCCTCCCTCCTGGCGCATATAAACTCCTCTGGCGGATAATACGCAAAATGAAAAAAGCACCGTTCCTTCTTCTGGTTTTCTCAGTCTCCTGCGGCGCAGCACCTCAGCTGTGTTTTAACCAGGCCGGAAAGGACTACAACATTGATCCCCTGCTGCTCACTGCGATTTCAATACAGGAAAGCAGACTGCGACCGGCAGCCATAAATAAAGCCAACCGTAACGGGACGGAGGATGTCTGTGCGATGCAGGTGAACAGTTCACATTACGGGAAACTTGAAAAGTTTAATATCACGCGGGAAAGACTGCTGAATGAACCCTGTATATGTGTTTACACCGGCGCATGGGTGCTGGCGCATAACTTCAGGGCATACGGAAAAAACTGGGACAGTGTGGGAATGTATAACACCGGACCTTCACCGAAGGCGATCAAAGCACGGCGTGAGTACGCCAGAAAAATAAAGAGTATTTATCGTGTTCTGCTGGCAAGAAAGATTATTGAGGACAGGCAGAACGCCGATATAAAAGAAGTACCAAAGCCCGCTGAAAAACTCCCGGCGCTCGCGTCGAACTGAATAAATAAAAATCCCCGGTTAACCGGGGATTTTTTTCAGGCTTTCAGCTTAGCCATTTCGTCGGCCAGCTTCCACAGCGCCCGGTTTAATTTCACGTCACCGTCAATTCCTGTGACAGGTCGCGTCCGGCTACGCTTCCCGGTTTTCGTCTGCGCGGGCAGATGCCCCTTAATTAAATTTTCCTGCACGCGGTTAAAGGTGGTCCAGATGTCTGTTTTTCTGTCTTCATAGCGGCGCGGCTCAAGAATTTGAGAAGCTGTAACCGGCTGATGTTCTTCGCCGTATTTATATTCAAGCGCGGCATTTGCAAAAAGGCGCTGTTCGGACGGTGAAAGGCTGACGGATTTAAGCAGATCCATACTTTCGTCCACGTCCTCAAAGGTTTTAAGCACTTCAAACGCGCCCTCAATAACCTGGCTGACAATATCCCCTTTATGCGGGACACGGATTTCTCCGAACGTATCACCGCAGACCATTCCGTTTGTACAGACAAAACGAAACATGCCTGGGATCATCTGGTAACTGCTGGAACCGTCATGGCTGTTAAGCAGAATTATTTCCGGTACTTCGCTGCCGTTAATTTGATCGAGACGGCGCAGGCGCAGCATATGCTTTGTAAAATCGCGGCGCTCCGATTTATTTACTTTTGTCTGACACGCAAAGAACGGGGCAAAACCTTCTTCACGCAGTTTATCCAGAATAGTAATAGTCGGGATGTAGGTATAACGTGAGGAACGGGATTCGTGTTTATCACCGGTAAATACGCTTGGAACATGGCGCGCCAGTTCGTCATTAGTCAGGGCACGTTCTTTACGAATTACGGTAGCTGCGCCAAAACGGCTGGATAATCTGGTCATTTAAGTTTCTCCTGTTCAGTTTTTATTACCCGGCAATATTCGCCGGGTGGGATTTTCAGTTATGCCGGAATGCCGCTTAATACAGCCATAAATTGATCCTGCGGAATGGATGCCGCCACGGGCCATCCATCGACTGCCCACACCAGGACGGTTACGGCGTTATCTTCTCTGTTAAAACAGATCAGATCGCCGCCAGCTGGAGGCACAAAAAAGGTGGGCTGCTTCTGGTGCATGGCGTGCTCCTGGACGTAATAAAACAGGTCCAGACACTGCATGAAGGTGACAGGCTTCTGTCCTGCTCCCCCCATCTTCCTGGAAGATTCATGAGCGGCGGTTTTGACGTTGACGTTTTGTGTGTTCATTCTGGTTTTATCCTCCCGATGGTTAATCCATCTCCCTGGTGAGTTCTTTCGCGGCGAAGGGCAAAGGAGCAACGGGGATGGACGTAAAACAAGGGCGAGCACAGCGAGTGCATTTCACCCTTGTTTTTCGGGCAGCAACGGTGCTACGGAAAGCCCTCCGCGAAGGAACGACAGGGGTGACGGGCATCTGGGAACCTCAGAATGCACACACCACGACGCGACGGAACGGCGTGGCGTCATCAGAGCGCCACAGGCGCGGTGAACGCTGACGGCGAAGCCGGCTGCATGACCTGGACCTCAGCCATCAGACCCTAGCCGTCAGGCCCGGAACCCGCAGGGGTCCGGCGGAGACTGGCCGGTGCGCCAGCAGCGGCCCTGGCGCAGTAGGGCTTGACGACCCGGCGAAGACGGGGAGCCGAAGGGGGCCAGCGTCCTTTATCTTTTGGTTCTGCTTTTTCAGGTGATCAACGTGAAGCAGCTGCATGGCAGGTCCATATGTAATGGCAATAACAATGACGTACTGAATCAGAGCAGCAGATTTCTGAGGAAACGACAGACATGAGGGCGGAGGGAGCAAAGCGGTAGCGCCGCAGGCGCAACCGCCCTTCTCTGTTCCCCGCAGGGGAACGCCCTGCTTTTAACCGGCAGGGCGGGTTCATTGCGGAAGTCTTATACCTCGGTGGATCCAATCCATTGTTCATTGAGATAAGCCTCAGCCCCTTCACGTATTTCCGGAGGCTGGACTGCACACAGTATTTCATGTGTCCATCCATTTTCAGGCGCGTTTACCGTGTTCAGCGTAGCGCCCTGCAAATCGCGTATCACGAGAGTGGCGAACCGGAGCGGCGTCAGGATGTCTGGCTCGCCGGTACGCTGGTCAGTAACATAGGTGATCATTCTTCCCCCTGACAGGCCATTACTGCTAACGGCCTGTGTGTTAAGCCTGATTTACAGGCATGATGTGAGCGATTTTATACACCGGTGCGGACAATTTAATGGCCAGCCATTAATCAGTAGATCCCGGTGTCTTCCATATCAAAATGCATTTCAGCTGTGCCCATGATGCTACTGAATTCTGTCCCGGTCTGGCTGCAAAGATGAAGCATATCGGCAAGGAAATCAGTCAGAACGGTTTCCAGCGCTTCTCCGTCCCGATCCAGCCCGGTACGGGTGGCAAACAACCACAGCGCTTCTGCGACAAGCGCGGTGCGATCCCCGTTCTCATCGGATACAACCTGTAAGCCCACCGGCGGCAGAACGGACGCCAGAATTTTTAGTTCGCTGGATGGTAACGATCCGGCGGTGATGTGATTATTCGGCATTTGTAGCCCCCAGGCTAAATGGCCGCCATCACTGGCGGCCTGTGAGTTAAGCCTGAGCCTCAAGCCCGGCATGAACGGTGGTCATAAACTGCTGCCAGAATTCAAAACGCATCGCAGGTATGCGGGCGCGTTTTCCTGCACGAACGGCATTTACAAATTCCTTCGCCTGTGCGACGATTTGCGGGTCGAAAATCATTACTTGTACCTCCATACTGGTTTTGATTAGGACGGCACCTGATCCGTGCCATCCGTTGATTAAGCAGGGCTTAGCCCTGCTTTTTTAATGCCCGGAATTCGCTGTATCCCCGGCAAAAAAAGCGGCGATTATGCTCTCCATGATCTCTTTTGGCTTAAGACTGATAAGATCACGGCATTCGAAAAAGCGGCCCTGATATTTCGCAAAAATGCTGGTCACATCCCCGCCATACATTTCCGAAGACTTGAACGATTCACATACCCCCCAGTGCCAGTCCACGGGCGGCAGCACTTCCAGCTGATCGATAAAACGTGCCTCAGAGATTTCCTCCCACGGTTTACGATACCGGGCATTCTCCATTGCCACTGCTTCAGCTTCCGAAACGAGCTGGATTTCCGCGCAGTAGTGGCGCATTTCGTCCAGCCCTGCCTCACCAGACGTTGACACCCATTCCACGCCATTCCAGCGCGCCCAGGCGTAAACCTCCTGTCGGGAAGGGAGAACGAAGGCCATAGAAGTGGCGGGTATCGGGTTCTGAGCATGTCTTTCAACTGGAGTGCTAATCAGGGACATTTTTTTCTCCTTAAAGCGTTTCTTTGATAAGTTCTGCCATCAGCGCGTCATATGGGCCCTGGCTACGTTCAAGTGCGTCATATGACACGGAGATCCCCCAGGCATATGCAGCGTCAATGAATGCGTGTCGATCTTCCCGTGGAAGCGCGCGCATGTATTCAAGCGCCAGTTCCGTCGATCGGGTTACATAGATTTCCCAGTGCAGGCCGCTTAAACGCCGGGCGTGTTCACCGAGCCGTTCAACAAGGCTTTCCGCGCTGATCACCGCACCGGGAACATCTGAATGAATGTCCAGGACAAAACCATCGAGCCGCAGATTTGCAAGCCACCATTCTTCGGCACGGCTTCTCTCCTGTACTGGTTTTTCGTCCCCCATCTTCCTGGAAGATTCAGGAGCGGCGGTTTTGACGTTGACGTTTTGTGTGTTCATTCTGGTTTTATCCTCCCGATGGTTAATCCATCTCCCTGGTGAGTTCTTTCGCGGCGAAGGGCAAAGGAGCAACGGGGATGAACGTAAAACAAGGGCGAGCGCAGCGAGTGCATTTCACCCTTGTTTTTCGGGCAGACACGGTGCTACGAAAAGCCCTCCGCGAAGGAACGACAAGGGTGATGGGCATCGGGGAACGGCAGAATGCACACACCACGACACGACGGAACGGCGTGGCGTCATCAGAGCGCCACCGGCGCGGTGAACGCTGACGGCGAAGCCGGCTGCATGACTTTGACTTCAGCCATCAGACCCTAGCCGTCAGGCCCGGAACCCGCAGGGGTCCGGCGGAGACTGGCCGGTGCGCAGCAGCGGCCCTGGCGCAGTAGGGCTTGACGACCCGGCGAAGACGGGGAGCCGAAGGGGGCCAGCGTCCTTTATCTTCTGGTTCTGCTTTTTCAGGTGATCGCCGCGAAGCAGCTGCATGGCATTTATAAAATCAGCCAGAGCAGAATGACGGATGGAAGCAGCGGTGACACTGATATGCAGCACCACCGCTAAAAGCGGAAAGCTGTTATGAAAGGTCAGGAGTAAAGCATCAGGTGTAGCCAGGATGAACAGAGGCGGAAGGAGGAAAGCGGGTGCGCCGAAGGCGCAACCGCCCTGCCCCGTTCCCCGGAGGGGAACGCCTTTCCTGGTTGTTTGCGGTCGCTCAGGAAAGAAAAGGGGGCTGCCAGTCGGGTAACTGACAGCCCCTTGTAAAGGCGCTTTCGGTCTGAGCAGACATCTTCAGCCCTGAAAAGGCGGGGTTTCCCCCGCCTCCAGGTTGCTACTTACCGGATTCGTAAGCCAGAAAAGCCGCCACCTCCCTGTCTCCGTCCCTGTAGCGAATTTCGCAGAGCGATTTCCGGGTCAGGTATGTGAATATTAACAGCGTTAAACACACGATTAATACGCACCAGATAAGGGCGTTTCGCGGCAGTTTCATAGCTGACTTCTCCTTGCCTTTCGGCGGATAAGCGGCTAATCTGATGGTGTCGAGTCATACAGATTGAGCCTCGTTGGTTAATTGAAAAATTACCTTCGGGGCTTTCTTCTTTCTGCCTCACAACACGTAACAAACCACCTTCACGTCATGAGGCAAAAAGCCTCAAGCGCCAACGCCATTATACCCTGCCCGCTGCCCTTTTAACCAGGACTCTCCGTGATTTCAGGCCGTTAAATCAGCTTACTTTCCGCGAAAATAGCTCACCCTGTCGTTAATTTCCCGCTCGACCAGTTCATCGGCAAAAAGCGGTGCTGCTTTCAGTACCCTGCGTCTGAGATTACGCTTACGCGCACCGGCTTTGCGCTCATCACTCCAGCGCGTTATCGGCTTCGGCGCGGGAAAGTCTATGCAAACAACATAACCGCCACCCGGCACCCACAGCTCTGTCACTGAATCGGGACAGGGTTCTCCGGCATTAACCTCAGCGCGTGCAAGTTCCGGCGCACCAGGACACGGAATATGTCGTAATCCCCAGCGCAATGAATACAGCCATTTATTCATATGCGATGCTCCCGCAGGTCACACAGCTTGTTAGGCACCTGCCAGCGTTCAGCTTTACGGGTATGGTCCGGAGTATCCTTCACGATCTGCCGAAGTAAATGAAGCACAGCCCACATCGGATCGCCGCTGAGGTTATTCCATTCAAGCTCCTTTAAGGAATCAAACCTGTACCACCAACGCCAGAACAATCGCGCCAGTTCGCCCTCCGTAAGCTCATCTGCCCAGTGTCTGTACCAGCTATTGATCGTCTCAGGTGACTGAAAATTAAGCCCGGTACGCGCCTGGTCTACAAGGCTCTGGCGCAGCACGGCCTCCTTACACTGGCGCTTATGTTCCTGTCGTTGCGTCCGGGCGCTGCTCAGTTTGCAGCGCTGTTTACTGCGGGACGCTTTACGATAAACAACTTCAGGAAACAGCGCCTGCTGCACTTCGCCGTCCAGCGGAGAATAACAGTGCTCCCCGCGGCTCCGGAGCAGACGTTCCAGTTCATCTTCCAGATTTTTCAGTGACCAGAGTTTAAATGACGGGTCCCACGCCAGGCCAGGGATCTGCTGCGCTGACCTGGCATTCATTCTGCTGCTGCCGGTCAGGTATCGCATAAATGCACGCGCATGGGGGTTTTCAGAAGGCAACCGCTTATCGCTTTCCTGCCGCTGTTCGACTTCCGCGATAGCCCGAAGGGCGGCCTGCCGCGCCGGTTGCAGCGTCACCAGAGAATGTCCTGAAGGGATCATGCTGACACCCCCACACCTAAAACGGCATTCATGTGCCGGCACCACAGTTGAGACGGTGCAACCCCGCCACGCGGGAGATAAGCGTAATGACAGCCTCCGGCTCCAGCGTGTCTGACTGGTGAAGTATCCGGGTAAAGCGGGCATCCTGCGAAATCAACACAACCAGCCAGCCCGGAGAGAGTTCCCCCGGACTGCACAGGCACACACCGTAGCTTTCCCCGTCCTGCGGTGTGTATCGCACCTGTACCGGAAACAGGCCTCCAAACTCACCCCGGTATTCTGCGTTCACCTGCCATCCGGCAGGGGCGGAAATCAGACCGACCACGGCATTGCTCAGTTCGCGGCGGTATTCTTCGCCCTGCTCGCGCAGCTGCTCGAACTCGGCGGGGATCATGGCGTTCATCTGCATCAGACTGAATTTTTTCATCGGTTTCTCCCGGCTGCCCCGGTGGGGCAGCCGTCTCCTGTATAATGCGGCGTGGTCGGTTTCGTTAAGGCCGGTAGCCCTCCGGTCACGGCGCTAAATTCAGATTTATGGTTTGATCCTGTCCGGGTGCGCGGCAAGCGCGGCGAACGAGGGGGATGAATCCAGAACGGACAACATGGCTTTTGCCGCTGCCAGAAGTACGCTGTCAGAGTCCTGCGGGTATTTCTGACACAATGTGATCACTGACAGAACGCCGGATTTAACGTCAGAAAAACGTTCATACTGCCGGGTATTGAAATACACACGCTCCCCGCCCTTGCGCACTTCCCAGCCGTTGCAGTCATTAAAACGGGTATCAACATTAAAAAACTCGATGACATGATCGTCAGCTGCCTGAATGCGCAGCACGGTCATTAAGTCGCGGGAAACGCCCACCGCTTTTTTGCCTGTACGTTGCGATTGCACTTGTGTGTCCTCCTGGTCTGGTTGGGTTGTGTTCAGGACGGAGAAAAATCCCTGTAGCCAGTACGTCAGGCGGTCACAACGGGTAAGACTTTCACCGTAATGCGCACTGGCTTCAGTGGCGGCAGCAACGTTCCAGGCTGCTGCATCAGACGCCATATTGATAAAGCGGCAAACACTGCGTTTTATCTGATCCACTCACGTCTCCTTTACTGCATGAAGGCCGGTAATCCGGCCGGAATAAATACCGCGCCTCGCGCAGGGTTTATATTTCAGTCGTGGTACGGACAGGGGATCCCGGTGTCCGACTGGCAGCATGAACAGACCGCCACCTCTGCGGCGGATACCGCAAAGCGCCATCCGCTGCACCACTGATTAACCAGCTGAGGTGAGTCAGAAAACATCCCCGGCACAGCGTCTTCGCCAGACAAATAATCGTGATACCCGGCAGTCCAGGCATCCTCCAGAGCTGCGGCCATCTCGCTCTGGGCCTTAGCGTTGTCAATGACACGCATGACCCGCGCCATTCCCCATGCCATCCGTATATCCAGGCCGCGCAGCGGTGGAAGCGCCTGAGACAGGGAAAGAATGACGGGCGGGTTTTCGTCCCCCATCTTCCTGGAAGATTCAGGAGCGGCGGTTTTGACGTTGACGTTTTGTGTGTTCATTCTGTTTTCCGGCTCCTCGATGGTTAATCCATCTCCCTGGTGAGTTCTTTCGCGGCGAAGGGCAAAGGAGCAACGGGGATGAACTAAAAACAAGGGCGAGCGCAGCGAGTGCATTTCACCCTTGTTTTTCGGGCAGCAACGGTGCTACGAAAAGCCCTCCGCGAAGGAACGACAGGGGTGACGGGCATCTGGGAACCTCAGAATGCACACACCACGACGCGACGGAACGGCGTGGCGTCATCAGAGCGCCACAGGCGCGGTGAACGCTGACG
>Ga0256408_1000321_pt1 | contig 43046 bp, 26 predicted proteins | sample PhyAR1_FD_185998 | JGI IMG/M metagenome (GOLD analysis project Ga0256408, IMG submission 185998) | Leaf surface microbial communities from alfalfa plants in UC Gill Tract Community Farm, Albany, California, United States - DLSL A.R1 | ecosystem: Host-associated > Plants > Phyllosphere >...
ACGACTGGTAAATTACCATTGCGAACACGTATTTGATCAATGATTTCTTTTTCCTGCTGTTGATTTTTCAAGAGAAGAATATAGCGTAACTCGTACAAGCTTCCCATTGTTGTTGTTCGAACAGAGCTGAGATGATGCGTATACGTATACTCTTCAAAAATATCGGTAAATAATTCAGGGTAGTCCAAATCTTCTGGAATCGTTACCTTCAATTCTCGCTCGGCTACATTATTCTGATTGCCAAAAGGTGAAAGATAAAGCAGTAGTAAAAAGAGCGCGACGATGACTGAGAATAGCACCACGTATGCAACATAGCCCATCCCTGTAGCAATCCCGATACCCATCGACCAAAAAATACTAGTGATCTCTCTTGAACCGCCCGCAACCGAACGAAAGCGAATCAAACTGAAAGCGCCGACGACCGCCAAGCCTGTTCCAAGATTGCCGTTGACCAACATGATGACTGATTGAACCAGTATCGGTAAGACTGCAACAGTCACAATAAAGCTTTTCGTATAGACGTTACGTTGCATATGGATAGTTGCAACTAATAACCCTAAAACTAATGAAGTGGCAATACAAATCAATAATTCTTTAGGTTGAATGGTTGTCCCTGATTCGATCAAGCTAGATAGCATAGTTATTTCCCTCCTTTGTACGAACGAATAAATGTCGCTGATACGTTTCTGCGTATTTTGAAAAACTCCCTTTTCTTAGCTGATAATCGTTCAATAGCTCCACAAACCACAAGGGATACGCCCTTAGCGCTTTCACTTCCATCAATACGCCAATATCAGGAGCAACCAAAGTTTCTTCCCCTGTGATTGATAGATCCAAATTGGTACTGCGAAAACGGATATTCTGGTCAAACGTCACACGAAAATCTGGATCTGACGTGCCAAATAGCGACATTCGTTCATAGATGATCATTGTCTTAGGCGACAAATCTGGATTTCTTTTGAACAACCAGTTCACTTCCTGTGGGATTTGTTCGTCTTCATTTTTAGGGAAATGTTTTTGATCAAGCCATTGCAGATACTCAGCATAAGTGAGTGGCATTCTTCTTTTATAGACGATGCCGTTGACCTTCTTTTTGATTTCTAGAAAGACCATCGATGTCTCCTTTGGAATACCATAGCTTCTTACTCTGAATTTTTCTTTGTATTTTGGTTTCGTCATAGAATTGGTAATGAAACGATCGTCTGGTGTATCAAAGTACAACGATAAAATGGTATGCAGCCCGTATTCGTCGATCTGCATCTGTTTTTTCAAGTCTTTTAAAAAAGAATGGAACTGTGTCATTGGGATCAGATATTTTGTTTCTTTGCGTTGGAATACATTTTTTAATTTCATTTTCTTCCTCCTGTCTTATCAAGTGATGTCACCTAGCATACAAAGGTTAGCTTAAATGGAACTTAATCCGAAATTTAAGTTTTGTTTATGCTAATCATGGTAAAATCAAACTATATGGTGAAAACAATAGAGGTGGAATGTATGATTAAGTTATTAGTGGTCGAAGATGATCACGTATTGTCGGATAATATCAAAGAGATCATTTCTGAAATTGGTGAAGTAACTCAAGTCTATGATGGCAGCGAAGGCTTATATGAATTGGAATCTGGTGTTTATGATCTAGCGGTTCTTGATTTGATGATCCCAGAAATGAATGGGTATGAAGTATTAGCGCATCTTCGAAAAAAGAACATCTTGACCCCTGTCCTGATCTTGACAGCTAAAGATGGCTTAGAAGATAAAATTGAAGGATTCGAGCGTGGTGCGGATGACTATTTGACCAAACCATTTTATCGTGAAGAATTACTGATGCGGATCAAAGCATTGTTGAAACGTTCATTAGGTCTTTTCAGTGATCACACGTTGGAATACCAAGGAATCGTCTGTGACCTGCAACAAAATACCGTCGAATACAAGAAACAACTACTTCAGATCCAAGGGAAAGAATTTGAGTTGCTTGTTTATTTCTTGCAAAATAAAGGGATCATTTTGACGAAAGAACAGATTTTCGACCGTATCTGGGGATTTGATTCTGATACTACGATCACTGTCGTAGAAGTCTATATGAGTAATCTTAGAAAGCATCTTCGCGAGACCGGTTTGGATAAAGAAATCAAAACGTTACGTAATGTCGGTTATATTCTACAAGGAGAGTGATGCGATGACAGACAGTATTTTCAACAAACAACGTACGAAACTTTTCGCAGCCAATGTGACAGCTTTTGCTTTGATATTTCTCTTGCTTGGGGGGATCATTCTACAATTATTGAATCAATCTGCCTATCGAGAAACGGATCTAATGTTGAAGAATATCTCGATAAACTCACATATGGTGCAACTAGAGATCGAACGCTACCAACAAGGAGATCCTTTTTTCAACTCTCAGATCCCCCCACGACAAGCGGATTCGTTACCTGAAGGAGATCGTTTCAATACTCAGGTTATTTTATGGTCTGCATCGGGGGAAGTATTGAATAAAGAAACCATTGGTGGGCGTTTTAACCAAATCGAAGAAATCAAATTGGATACTACCCATTTAGATACGATCCAAAATATTGATCTGGCACAAGCTGATCAAGGAACGTCCCTTTATTTTCGTTCAATTACCAAAAAAGCAACAAACCAAGGAGAAGTTGCCTATGTCCAAGTTTTGCAAAATACCAATCAAATCAACTCCTCTCTCGGGACATTCCAAACGATTTTGATCCTTTGTATGATCGTCTTTTGGTTAGGCTCCATTGGCGTCAGCTACTATTTGTCTAAATTAAACATGCGTCCAATCTTAGCATCATGGCGTCGACAAAGAGAATTTGTGGAAAATGCTTCCCATGAATTGCGAACACCATTAACAATCATCCAAAATAGTTTGGAACACCTATTCACTAAACCAAATCATACGATCATCGAAGAATCTGAAAGTATTGCGCAAGCATTGTCTGAAACGAGACGTCTGACTGGTTTAACTTCTGACTTGTTGACCTTAGCTAGAAGCGATTCGAGTCAAGATACGCTTGCAAAACAAGCGTTACAAACAAAAGGTTTTATCGCTGAGCTGACTAAACCGTTCCAAGAGATGGCAACGATCGATCAAAAAGAATTTCTAATAGATAACCATGCTGATATGAGCGTTTTAGTCGATCCGAAAAAACTCCATCAAGTATTAGTTATTTTGCTTGATAACGCACTCAAATACACGAGTAAACACGACCAAATCATTGTGACCTCAATTAGTACGAATAAAGAATGGGTGATCCATGTCAAAAATACTGGTCCTTCGATCAGTGATGAAGACAAAAAACGCATTTTTGATCGGTTTTACCGTGAAGACCAAGCAAGATCGAAAGAAACTGGCGGCTATGGGCTAGGATTAGCGATTGCGAAACAATTGATCGAGCAACATAAGGGGCAATTGACTGTGTCTGATCACCTTCCTATGGGTGTTGATTTTAAGATTCAGTTGCCTATCAAATAAATTTTTGTGATATATGACTAAGACACTTTGAAAAATAGCTGCTGCTACATCGAAGTGTCTTTTTTGTTGATTTAGTTTTTAGTATTAAGTGAATGATTGTAGTAAAATGAGGCTAGGATAACCAGCAACAGTTGTCCTTCATTGCTCACCCTAAAAGGCTAATACATTTTGGGAAGCAGACGTAATCTTTGCAGTAAAAACACTAGTTACTGTTACCTTGACCTTGGATAAGAAATGGAGGTTTTTTGCATGGATGTCAAAACAAGAAAACAGATACAAGAAAAGTTGAAACAACGGATGCTCCAGTTACCACCGATCTTCAATGATTTTTTGCAGGCAAACGCAAAAAAATTATCATTAGCTAGTCGCTACGAATATGCAAAAGATTTCCATTTATTTACAGATTACTTACGAAAAACCCATAAGCAGGAAATCAATGATCAGTTGATTATCCAATTGGAAAAACAAGTCTATCTTAATTTTTTGAGTGAAGTTTATCTTCACACGCGAGCTTTCCATACAGCTGCTGCCCAAGAAACGCAACAGCAATTCAAAAATGGTTACTACGGGATCTCCCGTAAGCAATATGCTTTGAATCATTTTCTACGCTTTTTGTATGAAAAAGGCCTTGTTGAAAAAGAGATTTCCTTGTTAGGGGATAGTTTACCAGAAACTACCTCTTCCGCTCCTCGTTATATCGACGCTTCTTTATTAAGTAATTTCGATTCACTTTTCATTCCGGAAAAAGGATTTAATTCCCCACGTGAAGCACTTTTTGAACAAAAAAATCGTGCAAGAAATCTGGCAATCGTAGCTGTTCTTCTCTATTGTGGGTTGAAAATCCATGAAGTCGTTGAATTAAAGTGGAAAAACATTGATTTTAAGAAACAGATTTTAGTCGTTGATCGCAAAGCGAATCGTTTGGAGCGAGTACCTATTCCAAATGAAGCACTCCCGGTACTAGCGAATTATGCCAACCAACATAAAAATGGCGCATCTGGTGAATCCTATGTTTTCCGCTCTTCACACGATGAACAAATCTCACCGCGCACGATTCGCCAAATCCTTGATCGAATCACGGTGTACAAAAATGTATCACCGGAATTGTGTCGGAAAACGTTCCGCTACTATACTGAATTATACTTAGGCGACAAAGATGCAGTGAATTATCTCTGTGGCAATCGCTACGTACGTCCTCACTCATTTGAAGAAATCTACGAGAAGATGCGTGACTTCTCCTATCGCTAAATCGTTCAACGATCTATGGAATGAAAACATCGCATAGAAAGTTAGTTTGTTTCTTCACTTTCTATGCGAACTATTTCTTGTCGATGATTTTTATTAACGGGTAGTTAACCTCACTTCAAGTTTTTTTAAAACGATCAATTTGATGTTTTATTTTTTTGAAATGAGGAAAGTATGTCGTAACTGTTCATCCTACTGAGATCTTAAACAGTTGCACTTGACTGATTAAGAAGCGGTTCAATCATAGTGACTAACTTATCTTTGTGATACATTCAAATCACTTCGTTTCATTTTTTTATCGTTGTTCCCTCCTTGTCCAAAGAGATTAAAAGGACTTTGCTTTCGGACTGTTCTTTGTTTTTTCTTCATCTTTTGTTTCCTGATCAATCCAAACGGATCCAAGACATTCCGTTTATTTTCCGTGTTTCCAGTCAAGCCGAATACATTAACGATTTCACTATTCTCTTTTCCTTCGTCTATGATGGTTTCGATTCCTCTTTTTTCTCTATGACCAGTGTCTCTTTCCGGAGTGGCAGTGACAGTTTTATTATTTAGGAGCGTATGGACATTGTCCAATGGAATTTCTATCTCATTCGCCTTATAGTCCCATATTTTTGATAAGGCAATCGCCATCATAAGATATCCATTCCCTAGATCCATGCTTTTTGTTTCTCTTTTTTGTACTTTAGCCCGCGCAAAAGGTAGTCCTTTAACAAGACTGATGATAAGGTTCATTACAGTTTCTGCATCAGTCAATTTAATATTTGCACTTAAAAAAGGATCTGTACCTATGGACACCAAGACACTTTCTGGTGATAGTTCTGGTAAACCAAAACACATCGCTGCCTGCTTGACGAATTCTTGAAATGATGGGGATAGTAAAAGCTTATTTTGATTTTTATTAAATGAATCTCGTATCTCTTCCAGACTGTTCATGAATACTCCTCGAGGGGGTAAGGTGTAACATATCCAATCTTCTGTTCCGGCCATAGTGTGTGTGATTTCATGAATAAAGGTTTCCTTTATACCCGGACGTACTTGTCGATTCAAATCTATTTTTGAATCCATATGGAAAGTATCAGCAAAAATAAGGATGCGACAATTCGGATCATTGCTTAAAACAAATGCATCTGCAAGTGGGCGTGTTGTATATTGAGAAAAATAACTATTGGTGCTTTTTTGAAAAACCAAATCAGTAGAAACTATCCAAATATTTTCAAATTCAAAAGCAGCAGATTGTTCAACGAACTGAAGACCTTTTTTAGCGATATATAATAACCTTTTAACTGCTGCTCGCATGACCTCTTCCTTATTTTCAACGTTCTGTAGTTCAAATAACGGGATAAAAAGTTTGGCTGCATCTGTAGTCTCTATTTTGTCATGACTTAGCCAGAAATCCGCTAATTTTATATAATTTTCGAAGATAGATGCCGTTTCCTGAACTTCCTCTATGAATTTTTTTGCAAACGGTCTGAGAGAAGGCGGAAGCTTACTCTGTTCAAGACCAGAAAAAACTTTGTAGGGAAGCTCGGGCGTTTTAGGTAAATATAGTTGGATGACCTCTGCTAGATCACTTAACAAATTTTTTTCTGCGTCTATTCTGACTCGGTTTCTAGGTAGTGGAATAAACCCTTCTAAAGGAGGAAGTTTTACGCTATGATCCACAAATCTGAGTGCATCAATATTAATGTAAGGGATAGCATCTCGAATCATATTCCACTCTTTTTCTCTTCCAGGATTTTTCGGAAAAACAGAGTAGTCTGGTTCTTTGTTTGTACCTGTAGTTTGTGAACTCGATGCGCCAGCTGACGTCCCTGCTTGCGAACTACTTGGTAACTCTTGCGAAGGGATGTCTTTTGCTCCAGATCTTCGGATCGTTTTTTCCAGCTCAAACAGTCGTTTTTCTTCGGAGGTTTCCAAGCGGAAATAATTATTTTCTAAATCAAAGCGTAAAATCCTCAGCAGATCACTCCCGTTTTTCTTCAATAAACCGTAGCGATTTATTTCTGGATTGAGTAATACGGTTGTAACATACTGATCATTGATTTTGAGATAGGATTTTCCTTGAGCGTTCCACATCAAACCATTTTCATCTGGTGGTGAAAGCGTACTTGGATCTTTTATCGTTTCTGTTTGTCCCAACTGTTTTGTGATTGTTTCGATTACTTCTTTTGTAACCATCGGTGATGTTAGTGGCTCGAATCCCCACTCGATTCCATTATATTTTACCGGAAATATTTTGTCTCCGTTACATACGTCATAACGGATTCCTTGACCTTCGATAATTGTCGCTCTGACTGGGACTATATGACCGTTTAACTTGATATAATACTCTGTTGGTAGATCTGTTTTTTTGATTGCTAAGATTGGACCATCTCCGTACCCTCTTGGGTTTAAATTCTTTTCCTCAGAAAAAGATTTATATACAGCAACTGTACTTGTTAAGTGTTTGATTAATTCCTTTTGTTCTGAAGTGAAGGAAATAGGCCCTTCAAAGCGTTTTAACTGATCGCCGTGCAACGTATAATATTGGCCAAAGACATCACCAGTTTCAATATCGGTCACCTGTAAAAACAAATTACCTTTTGTACGCTTGACAAAGATATGTGGTCCATCTTTTGCTAGCTTAGCAAGTAATATCTCTTCTTCTATAAATTTCGCTTTAGATGCACTATCAAATCGTTCTAATTTGCTTAATAGTATTTTCATTTCTGTCGTAACCAGTGAACTGTATTTAAAACTGATCAACCGTTTGATGATCAAATGTCCTCCTCCGACTAACAACTCAAATCCTGGATCGACAGATCGCGCAACGCTTTTCATCAATGCTTTTATGTCAGATATACTAGGAAGAAAATAAGTAGTATTTTTGATTACTAATTTTATTCCCCCTTTCGCTAGCGCTCTAGATGCACCTAGCGCAAATTTCCAATTGAGTGCTGTGACTTGACCAAAAATAGGAATCATCATAACCGCATCAATCGTACAGGATGTCACCGCTTCATTAACATCTTGATCAATGATACTCACAACACAATCATAAAATGGGATAAAATGTTTGACTATATTCCAGACTTTTTCAGTGACTGTTTTATCATTGCCAAATTCATACATGATATTATAGAGAAAATCACTGTGTTGACGTGCAAGTTGATCAATAAAGGGTTTTGTATCGTATCCCTGACATAGCTTTTTATCTTTTTTGATGTCAATGGTAAAGGTAAATAATTTCTTGCCTATTTTAATCCGATCGCCTTCCTTTGTATAGCCTTGTTTCAAAAGATGTTTGTTATTAAACAAACCATACTCAAGGAATAGTAAGGGGTCTCTATCGACGCGATGGATAATATACCCACCTTCATCTGCCAGTTTTTTTAACGCGTATATTCGTTCTTCCTTTCCGTTATTTGCCACAAATAGATCCGTCTGTTCAAGTTCAAGTATGGTGTCTAACCATGGATCATGTTTGAAAAAGATCATAGGCATTGAACCAGGGGCAGAAGGAGCATAGTAATGTACCTTGTTGTATAATTTGGCAGATGCTAAAAAAACAGTAGTATTCGGAGAAAAGATAAAATGCTGATCTTCCGTATTTAGTGAATATAATGAAAGTTCAATTATTTTTTGATCCAAGTCAAAATAACTATCAGAAATAGCTCTTGTCAAGCTTTTATAGGCGACCTCAATATTGACGGGCGTAAATAGGTGAGGACATGGATTTCCACCACCTAGATAGATTTCGCTCATTCCAATAGAAAAGGTAGCACCAAGTCGCTCACACTCTTGAACGACATCATTTGTTATCGCTTGTTTTCTGCGCCAATGGATGGTTGCTTGTTGATAGGGTATAAATCTTTTTTCTATTTCTTTTTGAATATCAAGACGTATTTTATCTCGTTTGTTCCAATAACCAATAAAGGTTTGCAGCGCATATTCTTTATAGCTTCCTTCTTTCCCTGCTTTGCGTAGTCCTTCTGGATCGAGCTGCGCCGTCGTGATCAATGCGGGGATCAATAGATGATTTAGTTCATCAATTGTTGTGATTCCTTGGGTACTGATCGTTTCACAGAACAGAGCGCCCAACTTGCGAATTTCAGTTTGATCAAATTTCGTACGATAGCCTACGTTTTCAAGTAATTTCGATCCGATCAGCTGTATCACCGATCCAAAATCCGATATCAGTAAATCGTCGGAAATTTCACTCGTCTCAAGGAAATAATTTGGTAGGGTCTTTTGAACAAATAGAATCCAGATTTTTTTTAAAATGCTTAGGGAGTCCTCTGATATTTTCGCATCTGTTTTTGACAAATTGAGCACACCTGCTTTTGCTAATTCATCCACCTCAAATAAGTTTCGTAGTTGCCCAATAGTAAATATCGATGGATCTTGTGCGTCGAGAATATTTTTTGTGACATAAGCTTCGACTGAGTTTTCTAATATCGTTTCAAATATCCATTTGGTCACCGTTAATTCTGCATTTTTTTCACTGATTTTTTCGTCTGCTTCCCCACCATATCGATTCATTTCTTTCAGAATGATTTTTGCTATAGGTTGCGTTTTATCATTCATGAGGACGAACCCTGCGCTATCTTGAGAAAACCATTTGCCGAAAGCGACCAACAATTCTTCTTTACTTGGGTTTCTAGGCAGCAGTTGTTTCTGTTGAAAGAATATTTCGATTTGATTTCTAATATTTTTATCTCGCCAGCGACCATCTTCAGAGATGACGAATGATGGATCGCTTGGAGGAGGTTCCGGTATTCCCTCTATCGGTGGAGCAGCTGTTTCTAGTGTATCCATCGCCCATTTAAGAAATGCTTGATGCGCCTCTTCATCTGAGAGTTCTCGAACTTTAAAGATTCCGACAAAAAGAACTAATAAGTTTCTGACTTTGTTCATATCCACTTTTTCTGTGGATGATCCCTCTTGGAGCGTCCAGTGGGTGGCCACTTTTACTAAGTTATTTTTATCATCGGGACTGCAAGGATGGCCATAGCCAGTTAAAAAATCAGCTACTTTTTGTAATGTTTGTTCAGCCTGTATTGCAGAACTTCCGAATTTATCAATCTCTACATCACTGATTTGTCTCCCACTTTTATTGATGCCATTCTCAGAAATAAATGCTTTGACTTTTTCCTTCATTTCTTGCTTTTTGCTATCCTCATCATTTCCATAGGCAAAATTCAATTGTTTCATATCAAAAGTGAACCCATACTGCGTATTATTATTTGTCCATTGGAGTATCACTGCATAAGCTTTTTCAAGAGTCAAATCTTCCTCATTAATATTGTATGCAGTAAGAATGATGTTGGCTACTTTATACACCCTTCCAACCATAAAATGATATCTTTGCTCAGAGAGTATCCAGTCTTCCACTGCTTTGGTTAAAAAGCGGGATTCTACACGCCTCAATGTGACATTTTTTGTAAGCATGTATTTCCTAACTACCTCATTAACAGACAATGTTTTCCCTCTATTAACAGAGAATGTTCTCTCCATTTTATTAAAAATATTGAGATAATACACATATGGAATGAGTGGTTTTTCATTAGAAATATTGGGCGTCACGCCCTTACTATATAGCCTAAAGATGTGGTCGCTTTCCTGCTTCTGTTGGAATTTACTTAAAACGTATGGTGATTCATCTGGAGATATTTTATAATAGGTTGTTTTTTCATTTATCGTTCGGTAGGTCGCTCCTTCTACTAAAGTATTCAGTTTCCATTGCATATAAATTGCCTGCAATTTTCTTGTTGATAACCGTTCACCTAATCTTATCAGTGGTACATCGTATTCTTTCAAGATCATGTATGCAAAAAAATGCATTTTTTCTGAATCAACACTATTTTCAGTTTGCCAGTTTTTACCTATCCATTTTTCGACTTGCTCAATTAGAATCTCGGGGGTGTCTAGCTTTTCCACGATTCTTTGCTGGATAAGGTAATTTCTTACTTTCTGATTTACATTAGCGGTCCTATTTCGATTTCGATAAATAGAACCAACAAAATAAAAATTTGGCAGATCATGTATTTCGGCTTCTAAAGGTTGCTTGTTATTGATGACTTCTTGCACCACTTTTTTGATTTTTATCAAATCATTTTCCTGATCTGAAGGAATCACTTTCTCCGTCTGATTTGTCGTTGCTGTTTCAGTATACTCAGGAGATTCAAAAAAAGGGATTGTTTTTATGTCTTGAAATTTGGCATCTTGGTAGACATTATTCGCTCGCCATTGTAGGAAAATTGCATTTACTTCTGCATCAGATAATCTTGTCACTGGGCGACTAAGTGTATGAAGTATGACATGGGCAATCTTTCTCCTTCTAATCAGTGATAGAGTCGGACTTTCTTCACTTTCTAATTTAGCCAATTCAATAAAGATATAGCGTATGAGTGATCCTCTCAGTTTGCTAAAACGATTTTCTTCAAGGGATAAAAACTCTTTTACGGATTCATTAATTGTTTCTGTATGATATCGATCTCTAAAAATCTCATATTGAAACCAGAAGGGTGTTAACACGGCATCCATTTTCAAGTTCGTGTACAAGTGCTTTATATCAAGATAGGATATGAGCCGTAATTTTAACTCATGTTCAACGTCCATATTTAGCTCTTCATATGACAATAATGGCGCTTGTAAGCTTTTATCACTTTCATACAAATCGGTACCTGGGATATGTTCGCCTGACCGTTTCTGAATCAAATGATCGGGTTCTTTTTTGAATGTGTAGCCACTAAACGCGTTGTTATAGCGCCACTGTAAAAAAATAGCGATACTTCGTTCCTCTGATAAATTATGTGCAGGTAGTCCATGTTCTTTTAGAATCGTTTTAGCAATTTGTAATCTCCGATCGATAATCGCCGCATTTGAGCCTCCGTTATTGGCAAAATTTTGCAAAACAAGTGAAAAATCATTTGACGCTAGTCTTGATGATCCTTTTAATTCTTCATACTGATCGACAAGTTCCTCGATGATTTGATCATTGACTTTCGCCGTCTCTGCTCTTCGATCAAATAATTCTCGATCAAACCATATCGGGGGCAAAGTCACACCTGATTCCTCAGGTAGAGTCTGATTTTTCAAATAAGCCATGACTATTTTATTTACGACAGCGTGTTCTTCTTGCGAAAGGTCTTTAGAGGAGTTCAAAGATACTTGCGAGCTGATGTCATAAGGCAATAGTTTTTTTTGTGTTGGAGAAGATGATTTTAAGTGTTGTATGTCTGTTAGGCTCAGTTCATTGAACTGGATGTCGCTAAACACATCGTTGTAAATCCACTGAAAGAAAATGGCTATGGCTCGCTTGTCTGAAATGGTGTCATCATTTATGTCGTAGCATTGAAGTATAACTTTAGCGACCTGGCGTCTTTTTTCCAGGATGGCAACACTTGATATGTCTTTATCCACCCACTTTAGTAGAGCGAGGAAAAAGTCTTTGGTAGACAAATCATCGATCAAACAGAAACCAAGGTATTCACACACACGCTCTTTGATCCGATTGGTTGCGACTTCACTTTTCATGCGCTGTTGAAAGACATCTAAGTCGAGCCAAAATGCGTCAATCGATTCGGTTTTTGGTATAGGCAAAGGTTGCCCTTTTGTATACATATCCACTCTTTGGTTAATAAAGGATCGAGTCGTCTGTGTGATTTCTTTCACTGAATTCAGTGGTATTTTACTCGCATCGTATGGGGGCACATCCGCTGAGGCGGAAGGCGTATCGATTCGTTGTGTCACTTGTTCCAATGTGTCTGGAAGTTGAAATTTATAGTTCATGAAGGCATGATTGTTACGTGCTTGTAGAAATATTTTTATTGCTTGGACATCTGTAATTGGCTCATCTTTTACGCCATAAGCCTCTAAAATGACCTGCGCAATTTGTCGTCTTCTTTCTAATACTAGCTCCTGATCACTTGGATTCTTTGAAGTCCCCCAATTATAAAGACCTTGAAACAGTTCTTTTGTGGAGACGCTATTAGAGAAGCAAACGTCATCAGACAAATCGCAAAGTGATTTTCTAATCGTTTCCATTGCCATGCCTACTTTATGTCTCTTTTGAAATAACACTAAATGAAACCAAAAGGGCGTTAATGTTTTCGTAGTGACTGATGGTGAAGGTTCAATATTCACATAGGATTTCAGTACCTTACTGACTGTTTTTTGGATTTCAAGAGAAGGTTCGTCTTCCAGATAATTCATTGAAACACTCATACTGGAGGCATAAGGTAAGATAGGAACATTCAGATTATTTTGAGGTGTCGGTAGCGCTTCCGCTCCGGGGAATATCTGAAAGTTGCTCTTTTCAAAGAATTGATCGATCCGTTCATTGAATTTTTTTGCTAAGTCTATCAGCGGGGCTGCGAGATATTCTTCCTCTTCTTCCAATATCGGTGTTTCAGTTGCTTGGCTACTCTTGGGTGTCTGAATTTGGTTGCTTTTAGATGTCTGAGGAAGGTAAGGCACCTCACGGATCTTTCTCTCCTCTTTTGATATCTGCTCAGTTGCGAGATGTTCCGCTGAGAATGTCCTTGCCAAGACTGTGAAAAATTTTGATAAGATACTCTCAGTCGGCACGTCATTTGAACTTGCTGTGTGACTACTATTCTGATATTCGTAAAAAAAAGCAGTAAAGGTATCTGTCAAATTGTCCCAAAAAGATGTTGGCAGAGTCGAATGAGTTTGATTATTTTCACTGTGATTACTTGGTGATCCTGCTAGATTCTTATAATATGAATCTATAACCAGACGAGCGATATTTTTGGCTTTTTTTTGAATTTCCCCTAAAGCGACTCTATTTTTTGCCTCTTTATTTTTAAAGGAAAAATGGTGGATTTCTTGTACATCATCTTTTGGTTCTTGTCTTAGTTTTAAGGATTTTGACACCGCCTCTTGGCAGATCGTATTAAAATGATAAAGTGTGTGATTTTCCTTTTCCCACATTCCTCCCTCAAGTACTGATTGAGTTGTAACTGTCGTATTGCATTGATCGATTTTTTCCAAATTATGAATAGTTTTGTGTATCTGCAGTGTCCAATGATGGGTGAATTCAGCTAAAGAAATCGGTTCTTGTAAGGTTGCGTTTTTTATTGAATTAGAAAAGTATTCCGTCGCATGGATCGGTTGTGCTGGTTCAACGAGGGCCGGATTTACACTTGAACGAAAAGAAAGAGAATGGATCGTCGGCTGGTATGTCTTGGTCTGATTCGTTGCGGTCTGATTTACTGGGGGGTGATCCAGCATAATATGATTCTCGTCAGTTTTTACTGGACCAATATCCACATAGGTGTCAGCTTCAAAGGCAGGTCTATTTGTTCGGAGGGCTCTTAGAGGGGTCCCTCTCACAGCCAGAGAATCAGTGATGACTAATAGCTGAAGAAAGAGCATTGGGGACCACCTGATCCGTTCATTTATCTTGGTATTCGCTTGGTTAGAGATAAAATTCGCGGCTTCTTGTCTATCTTTTGGATTCGATCCTTTGTTCAGCTTATTATAATGCATTCCGACAGGTTTACGATATTCTTCGATTGGCATGTTTCCACTCCTTTTTAATTCTATTTATCATTGATATTGGTATACCTACTATTTAAATTAATCATATATAGAAACTAACTCGTACCAAGTCCTATTTTTTATATAAGAATAAATAATGTTGAATGAACATCTTATTCAACGATCATTTTATATCCGATCCATTAGAAGCACATCATTTAGTCATACAGTTTTTCGTTTTTTTTTACTTGAAAAGTATAGTGGTACAGAACCCATCCTGTGTATCGGCTACCTGTTCCAAATGACGGGATTTCCGATACTAACAAATTATTCTATCCAACATAAAAAGGCGGACTTGGAGACTCCTTTTTTCTCTCTTCTCACGATGAACAAATCTCCCCCAACACGATTCGCCAGATTCTTGAGTGAATCACGTATACAACAATATTTCACCGAAATTGCATCGGACAACCTTCCACTACTAAACTAAATTATACTTAGGAGATAAAGATGCAGTGAATTATCTCTGCAGCAATCGTTACATTCATTCCCACTCATTCCCACTCATTTGCTGCTGTCGGTGCAAAGAAGTGTGATTTCTCCGACACTGAAATAAACAAATAATCAAATTAATCGCCTAGCAAGTTGCTTGTGTTATCTGGTTCTATCAACTTGCTAGGTTGATTTTTTATCGACATAAATGGATCTTAGGTCTTCTTTCTTATTATTTTCAGCCTGTGAGGTAGGTACGTTAGCGACATGGGGGGTGTCCCAGATTCTTGCCTACTTACTACTCGGAGCTGTGTATTTCCGTTATAACCTATTTAAAATGGCATTTTTTGGTTTAGACAATCAAGAAAATCTACCTGTTCTTGCTTCCATCATTCTTTTACAACTAGGGTTACTGACCATCTTCTGAGAAAATCATGGTTATTGCCGGATTAACACATTTATTGGAACTTCATCGTTGAGATAGATTCAAATCGCTGCGCTTCATTGATTTATTCTTGCCAGACTTGGACGGATCATAAGGATATTGTTCCTTTTGATTCTTTTTGTACAATCTGAATGGGTTGTAGAAATTTTTTTCCATTTTTTGTTTTGTGATCGCTCCCTGTGTATTGGTAATAGTGCTAGCTGTTTTCCCATAAGTGATTATGGTGTTGATCCCTCTTTTTTCTCTAGGATGTTCTTCACTCACTGGAGCAGAAGTTGTAGTCTTATTATTTTCAATCGTCTGGGTTTGTTCCAGCTGGATTTCTTTCTTATGTGCGGTATAATTCAGGATACTTGATAAGGCAATAGCAAGCATAAGATAACCAGACCCTAGTTGACTATTCGCTATGTCTCTTTTGTTTAGTTTTGCTTTTTCGAACGGTAATCCCTCAGCAAGACTTATAAGTAGGATTGTCACTGTTTCTGCATCAGTCATTTTGATATTTGCTTGTAGAAAAGGATCTGTTTTTAGTGCCTCTCTGACGCTTTCGGGTGATAGACCTGGTAAGTTGAGCTGTTTGGAAATTTGATCAACGAAGTCGTTAAATGGCTTTGATACTATTAGATTATCCGCATCCTCCTTATATTCATCTAATACTTGTTTGAGACTAAGCATATCCTCACCTATGTCTGGTAAATCAAAGGCTAGCCAATCATCTGTGAGAGATACAAGGTGTGTTATTTCATGGATAAGGGTTTGCTTTACCATAGATTCTGTATCCTTGCCTTCCGCTAGAGCTGGATTTACATGAAAAGAATCTGCTAGAATAATAATTCGAGCCTCTGGATCGTAGCGCAAAACAAAGGCATTTGCTTGTGGCGGGGTGCTATACCGAGAGAGGTATTTTTTTGTTTTTTTTTGGTAAACTAAATTAGTCGATACTGTCAAAATATTATTAAAGCCAAAAGCAGACGATTGTTGAATAAATTGGTTCCCTTTTTCACACACTGATTTGAGTCTGTTGAGCGTTGCTCTCATGATTGCTTCCCTGTTTGCAACACCCTGCAATTCAAAGAATGGAATTAAGAGTTTGGCAGCCTCTGTATCCGCGATATTATCATGACTTAACCACTCGTCCGCTTTTTCTATAAACGTTTGAAAAACTGCTGAAGATTTTTCTACTTCTTCATTAAATTTATTGATAAATGGTTGGAGAAAATTTGGAAATGTAGTTGGATCAAGCCCTGTAAATACGCGATAAAGAAGCGCAGGTTTTTTTGGTAAAAGTAAGTTGATTCCGCCAGTGAGTTCATTTACTAGGCGCTCTTCTTGGTTTGTTAAGACTCGGTTGGGTAGTTCTGGGATAAAAGCAGTCAAAGGTTCAAGTTTGATGCTAAGATCGATCGTTCTAGCGATACTGTCTGCATATGGGACAGTATCTCGTAGTGCATTCCATTCTTTTTCCATTCCAGCTTTTGGTGGAAGAGTGTTATATTCAATATACTGAGGCGTTTTTTTGGGTGGTCCTTCAGCTTGTGAACTTGAAGAAGCGTCTTTTGACGTGCTAGGAATGACTTTTTCTTCGTATTTCTTCCTCTTTCCAGCCGTTAGTATCGCGTTTTTTAGGTCAATCATTTTTTTTCTTCTGGTGTTTCAAAGCGAAATTGATTCATCTCAGGTTCAAAACGTAAAACTGTCATTGGGGCATTCGCATTTTTCTTTACTATAGAATAGCGACTTTCTTCTGCATCAAGTAATTGAATTGGGACATACTGATCCTTGATCTTGATGTAGGCGTTCTTTTGAGCATTCCACATCAATCCGTTTTCATCAGGTGGTGAAAGCGTGGTTGGGTCTTTCAATGTTTCAGACTGATCCAGCTGTTTTTCCAGCGACTCGATGAGTTCTTTTGTCACCGTTTGGGATGAGGGTGGCTCAAACCCCCATTCGATCCCATTATACATTACAGGAAATACTTTATTTCCTTCACACACGTCATAGCGAGTACCTTGACCATCAATCGTCGTCACTCGGACTGGAACGGTCTGTGCATTGATCTTGATATAATACTCAATTGGTTGATCTACTTTTGTGATCGTTAAAATGGTACCCTCACCATACCCTTTTGGATTTAAATTTTTTTCCTCTCCAAACGATTTATAAACAACTACTGAGCTTGTTAACCGTTTAACCAATTCAATTTGTTCAGGGGTTGAAGGAATAGGCCCTTCAAATACTTTCAATTGATCACCATTCAATGTATAGTAGCGACCAAAGACATCACCTGTTTCTATATTTGTCACCTGCAGATACAAGTGACCTTTTTTACGTTTAACAAAGATGTACGGACCATCTTTTGTCAATTTAGCTAAAACCATGTCTTTTTCCATTGATTTAGCCATCTTTGCCCCTTGATATTTTTCTAGTTTTTTTAGTAACAATTTCATTTCTTCTGTAATTAAATGTGTATATTGCAAATTGATCAATCGCTTGATAGCTATTTTTCCGCCGCCCATTAATAACTCAAATCCCGGATCTACGTAACGAGCACTGCTTTTCAATAAGAACTTTACATCAGTTATGGTAGGAAGAAAATGAGGAGCATTTTTTATGACTGATTTCATACCACCCGTTGCCATTGCTTTTGCTGTCCCTAAAGCAAATTTTGAAGTCACAGAGGTCACTTGGCCAAGGAAAGGGATCAAGAAAATAGCATCAATGGCACAAGACGTGGCTGCTTCACCTACATTTTGATCAATAATGCCGACGACACAATCATAAAACGGAATAAAGTGTTTAACGATATTCCATACTTTCTCCTTGATGGTTTTATCGTTTCCAAAATCATACAAAAGCTTGTATAGTATATCTTTGTGTAGATGAGCAAAATAATCGATTAACGGTTGATTATCGATTCCTTGACTGAGCTTCTTCTCTTTATTGATCTCAACAGTAAAGGTAAAAAGTTTATCTCCAATGCGAATCTTATCCCCTTCTGCTTGATAACCCTGGCCCCAAACTTTTTTGTTGTTGAATAAACCAAAGTTAAGGTAGAGTAATGGTTTTTTATCCACACGATAGATAATGTAGCCACCTTCATCTGGTAGCTTTTTCAACGCATATAATCGTTCTTCTGTCCCATTTATCGCCACAAATAAATCGGTTTGATCGAGAGAAAGAGTGGTGTCTAACCATGTTTCACGTCGAGCAAAAAAGACGGGAGGCATCACTCCAGGACCAGAGGGAGCGTAATAGTGCACTTTATTTTTTAATTGAGCAGTTGCGCCGTAAATTTGAGTAGTAGGAGAAAATATAAAATCGTATTCTACTAGATTCATCGTATTAAATGAAAATTCAATGATCTTTTGATCAAAGCTGAAATAAGTTTCTGACACCTGTTTTGTCAAGCTTGTATAAGCAACTTCAATATTTACAGGAGTGTATAGACTTGGGCATGGGCTACCTCCGCCTAGGTAGGTTTCCCCTATGCCAAAGGTTGACTGTGCACCAAGCCGTACGCATTCCTGGACGACCTCTTCTGTGATCACTTGTTTTCGTCGCCAGTTGATCATCGCTGCTTGAAAAATCAAAAATCGCTTTTGGACTTCTTCTTGAAGTTGTAAACTCAGTTCATGCCGCTTTTGCCAATACCCTAGAAAGACTTTTAACGCATAGCCTTTATAATCTCCGGTCTTACCTGCTTCTCGTAATCCTTCTGGATCGAATTGCGCTGTAGCAATCAACGCTGCTATTAAGACATGATTCAATTCGTCCAGAGTTGAAATGCCTTGTACACTAATCGTCTCGCAGAACGCGGCACCTAATTTACGAATCTCAGTTTGATTGAACTGGCTGATGTAGCCTTCATTATCAAGTAATTTCGATCCGACCAGCTGAACCAATGAGCCAAATTCAGAAATCAGTAACTCGTCTGCTAACTGACTCGTCTCAAGAAAATAATTCGGTAATGTTTTTTGAACCAAAAGAATCCACATTTTTTTTAAAAGTATCAAAGATTCTTCTGTTGCATTAGCCGTGCGTAGTTGACCAAATGAGATAGTGCCTGTTTTAAGCATCTCGTCGATCTCAAACAATTTCCTTAGCTGACCGATGGTAAAGACGGATGGATTTGACGAAGCAAGGATATTCTTAGCGACATAGGCTTCGATTGAACAGCCTAATATATTTTCAAAAATCCATTTTGTTACCGTTAATTCTGCATTTTTGTGACTGATTACTTCGCTTGTTTCACCACCATATCGGTTCATGGCTCTTAGAATGACTTTTGCAATCTCTTGGGTTTTGTCAGGCATTAGTGTGATTCCCGCCCCATCTTGTGAAAACCATTTGGCAAAAGCAATCAATATATCCTCTTTTGCTGCTTTATCAGGAAGTAACTTTTTGTCTTGAAAGAAACTTTCGATTTGCTTTCTGATGCTTAGATCACGCCATTCACGGTCTTCTCTAGTACCAAAGGATTGATCGATAGGAGCAGGCGCGGGAGTGATTACTGGTACAGAAGTTATCGTTGGTGGAGCAGCCATTTCTAAGGTTTCCACGGCCCATTTGACGAATGCTTGTTGCAGCTCATTGTTTGAAAGTCTTTGTGCTTGTCTTGCGCCTAGAATCATTACGACTAATTTTTTGATTTTACCGAAATCAAGTATTTCTTCTGCCGTTCCCTCTTTAAGTGTCCAATAAGATGCCACTCTTACTAAGTTATCTGTATCGTCAGTATCACAAGGATATCCCTCAGAAGTTAAAAAATCAGCTATTTTTTTAAATGTTGCTTCCACTTGTATCGCAGATCTTCCGAATGTATCAATTTCTGCTTGCCCGATTATTTCCGTACTTTGTTCGATGTTGTTTTCAGAAATAAATGCTTTCGCTTTTTCAAGTATTTCTTGATTTTTGCTAGCTTCTTCTGTTCCATAGGCAAAACATATTTTCTGCATATCAAAAGTGAAATCAAACTGCGCATTATTGTTAACCCACTGAAGGATTACCGCATACGCCTTGTTAAGGGTTAAATCCTCTTCATTAACGTTGTATTCTTGCAGAATGATTTTTGCCGCTTTTTTTACACGTTCAACCATGTGATAATAGTTTGGTTCGGAAAGTATCCAGTCTTCCAATGCTTTTGTCAAACCTTCGGTTTCTTGAGGTATGGTCGGGACTTTTTGTGTAAGAAGATAGTTTCTAACCCCTGGATTGACGGAATACGTTTCTTCCTGTTTATCGAAAATATTTTTATAATAGACATATGGAATGATTGGTTTTTCAGTAGAAAGTTCGGAATTATACCCCCTACTAAAGGCTCTATAGATTTGATCACTGTCCTGTTTATGTTGAAAGTTACTGATAACATATGGAGATTCTGGAGGAGATAATTTGTAATAAATCGTTTGTTCATCCGTGTCTTTATATGTGCCACCTTCAAGTAATGTATTCATTTTCCATTGCATATAAATTGCCTGCATTTTTCTTGTTGAAAGGACCTCTCCAAATCTCATAAACTCCACACGATATTCTTCCAAGATCATGTACGTGAGAAATTGCATCTTTCCCGCATCGACACTATTTTCAACTTCCCATTCTTCCCCTACCCATTTGTCCACTTCGTTAATCAATTTCTCAGACGTATCGAGTTCGCCAACAATATTTTGCTGGCGTAGGTATTTCCTAATTTTTTCTTTGACTACATGCGTTCTATAGATATTTTGATAAATTGAAAAAACAAAATAGCAATTCGGGATATTCTGTCTATCTGCCTCCGAGGGTTGCCTATTATTGCTAATTTCTTGCACGATTCTCTTGATTTGTATCAAATCCTTCTCTTGAGATGAAAGAGAAGGATTCACCGTTTGATCCGTAGTTGCTATCTCATCAACTTGTGGGGATTCAAGTAAAGGAATCGTTTTTATATTTTTAAAGTTGGCAGCAATAAACACGTTGTTCGTTCGCCATTGTAAGAAAATCGCATTTACTTCTGCATCCGTCAATTTTGTCGCTGGACGTCTGAGTGTATCAAGTATGACATGTGCGATTTTTCTCCTTCGAATCAATGACTGATCAGGACTTTCTTCACTTTCCAGTGAGGCCAGCTCAATGAAGGTATAGCGTATGACTGAGTCGTTTAATTGACGGAAATCCCCCTCTTCATGAGCCAGATAATCTTTCACAGCCCCATTGATTGTTTCAGTTTGGCTTCGCTCTTCAAAAATGATCGAATGATACCAGAATGGCATTAGTATGACATGTGGTATCAATGTATTGTACAAGTATCTCGTGTCAAGATAGGAGATAGTCCATAATTTTAATTTGTGTTCTACATCTATGTGCAGTTCCTCATATGAAAATAATGGCGCTTGTAAACTTTGAGCAGTTTCATACAATGAAGTTCCTGGGTAAGGATTATCTGATCTTCCCCCTGTACGTTTTTGGATGAAGTGTTTCTCGCTTTCTTCTTTGAAATTGTAGCCCCTAAAAGCATTGTTATAGCGCCATTGCATAAAAATAGCGATTGCGCGTTCTTCCGATAAGTTATGGGCAGGTAACCCATGCTTATCAAGAATCGTTTTGGCAATTTGAAGTCTCCGCGCAATGATCACCGCATCTGATCGTCCTCTACTAGCAAAATTCTGCAAAACTAGCGAAAAATCATTTGGTGCTAGTTCCGATAATTGGTTTAATTCAACATACTGGCTACTAAGTTCTCTAATAATGAGGCCGTTGACTTTTTCAGTTTCTTCCCTTTTATCAAATAACTCTGAATCAAACCATATCGGAGGTAAAGGCACAGAGGAATTGTCTGGTAAAGGCTGATTCTTCAAATGAGCCATGACTATTTTATTGACGACTGATTGTTCTTCTTCTGAAAGCTCTCTCGTTGATTTTAACGATACTTGCGCGCTGATGTCATAAGGTAAAAGTTTCTTATGCTCTAAATGAACTGATTGGATAGGATGTAGGTCTATTAGATGCTGTTCGGTAAATGGAACATGTTTTAGGGCGTCGTTATGAAGCCATTGGATGAAAATCGCAATCGCACGTTCGTCGGAAATCACCTCATCCTTCAAACCGTAACTTTGAAGGATGAGGTGAGCGATTTGAAGTCTCTTCTCCAGTATGCTAGTACTTGACATCCCTTTACTTCCCCATTTTTGTAAGGTAAGGAAAAAATCTTTGGTCGACAGATCATCAATCAAACATAATCCGAGATATGCACAAACATTCTCTTTCATTCTATTTGTAGCGATTTCAGTTTTGGTACGCTGCTGATAGACATCTAAGTCAAACCACATGGCGTTTATTGGTTCTTTTGGTGGAATAGGTAAAGGCTGATCTTTCATATAGGCATCCATTGTTTGGTCAAAGAAGGCTCGAGTTAGTGCTGATATTGCTACGGCTGAGTTCAGTGGCGTTTGACTAGCATCATAAGGGCGGACATCAGGTAAGGAGGATGAACTAATTGTTTGTTGATTGGCTGGATCCAATGATTTAGGTTCATGAAATGTATAGTACTTAAAGGCATGATTATTTCGCGCTTGTAGAAAGATTTTGACTGCTTCGATATCAGTAATCCCATCTACTTTTACGTCATAAGCTTCTAAAATGAGTTTGGCTATCTTTTGTCTTCTTTCCAGGACTTGTTCGTAATCACTTGGGTCCTTTGAAGTTCCCCATTCCTGAAGCCCACGAAACAATTCTTTTGTGGAAATACTATTCGAGAAACAAACGGCATCGGACAACTCGCAAAGCGATTTTCTGAGGGTATTCATTACTGCATCCACTTTATATCGCTTCTGAAAGAGCACTAGATGAAACCAAAAGGGTGTCAATTGTTTACCAGTTATTGAAAGTGAAGGTTCAATATTCACGTAACGCTTTAGTACCTCATTGACTGTTGCTTTTAGTTCCACAGAAGGTTCTTCTTCCATATAATTCATTAAAACACTCGTACTAGAGGCATAAGGTAAAAAGTGATCAGTCGGATTTTTTTTAGGTATTGGTAACGCTTCTGCTCCAGGAAATATCTGAAAGTTGCTCTTTTCAAAGAATTGATCGATTCGTTCGTTGAATTTTTTTGCTAATTCTAATAATGGCGCTGCGAGATGTTCTTCTTCTTCTTCCAAAATCGGTGCCTCAGTTGCTTGGTCGTTCTTGGGTGCCTGATCTTGGTGGCGCATAGATGACTGAGGTTGTTCACTCATGAGTAGAGGAAAATATGTTGCCCCAGCGTCCCTTCTACTTTCTTTTTGAGCATGTTCAGTTGCAAGATTTTCCGCTGAGAATGTCCGTGCTAATACTGTAAAAAACGTTGATAATACGCTCTCAACTGGTGGTTCACCTGAACCAGTCGTGTGACTACTATTCTGGTATTCATGAAAAAAAGAAGTAAAGGTATCCGTTAAGTTGTCCCAAAAAGAGGTTGGCAGGAACGGTCTTGTATGATTGTTTTCGCTGTGACTACTTGAAGATTCTGCGTCATGATCATAGTAAGATGATAGGACCATCCGAGCAATATTTTTTGACTCACGTTGGATTCTACCTAAGTCTACTTTATTCTTTGAATCTTTATTTTTAAAAGAAAAATGGTGGATTTCTTGCTGATCGTCTTTTGCTTGCTCTCTTAATTTTAGTGATTTTGATTTCGCCTCTTCACAGATCGTATTAAAATGATAGAGCGTATGGTTTTTCTTCTCCCATAACCCATAGTCGAGTACGGACATGGGCGTGACAGTGGTATTACACTTATCGATTTCTTCCAGATTATGAATGGTTTTATGTACATGCAGTGTCCAATGGTGTGTAAATGCAGCTAAAGAAACTGGTTCTTGTAAGGTCGTTTTTCTTACTGGATCAGAAAGGTATTTAGAAGCATTGATCGGTTGTGCTGGTTGAACGAGGGTCGTATTGACACTCGAACGAAAAAAGAGTGAATGGATCGTGGTTTGATTCACATTTGTTTCTAATGGACCAATCTCAACTGTGGTATCGGCTTCAAAAGCAGGCCTACTTGTACGAAGTGCTCTTGGGGGGACCCCTCTCATAGCAAAAGAATCAGCAATGACTAATAGTTGAAGGAAAAGTAATGGAGACCATCTAATTTGTTCTGTTAGCTGAGTATTTGCAGTGCTAGAGATGAAATTGACTGATTCTTGCCTTGCATTTTGATCAGAATTTTTATTGCGTTTATTCTCAAATGTACCGACTGCTTTACGATGTTCTTCGATTGGCATTTTTTTCGCTCCTTTTCAATACAGCTGATTAATTAAAATGGTATATCTATTATTTTAGATTATCTTGTAGGAAAAATAACTGATTTTAAGTACTATTTTTTTGAAAAAAATAAAAAAATGTCGAAAAAACCCTTTGTTATAAGCTTTTTTATTTATATGTAATAGAAAATTGTTATGTATAAACAAAGCTTCCATTTAATTATCTGAGTGATAAAATATGAAAGGTATAGAAGTCTATGGTATATTTTTGTTCATAAAAATTCATTAGTAGGAGTTTCCCCTCTTAGTAGTTTAAAAAATTGAAAAAGCGATGGGGCAAGTATTTTCTCAAAAGATCCCCTCTTTAAGTCATATCAAGTGGATGTGTAGTTTTTTCCCGGTCTTTCTCTCGATTCGATAGATAACTTTACATCCAGGTTTTTCTGTTATTTAGTTTGAGGATATGCTATCATAAATTAGACTTTGTACATTTATTAACAAATTTATTTATGGAGCGTGAAAGATGGAAACAATCGACTATACCCCACTTAATCTTTATACGAATTTTCAAGAAGCTGCTGAACGCACACCTGATGTCCCAATGATTTTTGATCAGGCATTAGTGGCTTATCCGGAGCTTGGTTTTAAAAGCACTTACAAGCAATGTCATGAATTAGTAGTAACGCGTGCCTATCAACTCGCTAGTTTAGGTGTGACACTTGGTGATAAAATCATGATTTACAAAAGCTCTGCTTTTGATACCTACTTGATGGCCGTTGCTGCGTCTTATCTAGGTGCAGTTCCTGTCATGCCTTCCTATCATTTGCCAACAAGTACCTTAGAAGTATTTGTTGATCGTTTGGAAGATCCTTTTATCTTATTCGACGAAGTGACAAGTGAACGTGTTGCAGGAATCACTAATGGTACAAAGAGCAAACAATTAGCTGTAGCTGATTTGCTCAAACAACCCGCAACTCCTGTGGAACAAAAGAAATTAGATAATGATGAAATCTCTTATATGACTCACACTTCTGGCACGACCGGCATCCCTAAATTGATTTGCCACTCTGCACATTCAATGGGTTGGCGGACAAAGTGGCAAAAAACGGTATTTACTAAGATCGCCGAGAAGAAATTAGTCGCTTTTCATATTTCGCCGGTTCATTCACGATTCAACATCGGCATCTCTTCTCTTATGGCGATGGGCTTTCCGATGATGCCAATCGCAGATCCTCAAGGTGAACATGTAGTGAAACTGTTAGTAGAAAATTCACCAATTGCTTTAGAGACACATCCAAATAACTTTGTTCAGTGGAGTTTCACTGCAAGAGAGCATCCAGAAGCTTTTTCAGGTATTCGCTACTATCACTCTACATTTGATGCCATCAACAATCAAACAATGGAAGTATTCCTTCAAACGTCAGCAACAAAAGAAGCAATCTTTTTGCAAGTCTACGGACAAAGTGAATGTGGACCGATGATTTTGAAAGCTCATACGTTGGAGAGCTTAAAAACAAGTGATGCACGTGATATGGGGGTCGGTCTAGGTGACTTGACCAAAGCAAGAATCGCTGATGAAGAAGGTAATGAATTACCTGCGAACACAGATGGTCATATCCACTTGTTATCAAAAGGTCGCGCATTGACTTATTATAAAGAAGATGCTCGTTTCCAAGAAAATGTGTATGGTGTTTGGTGGGATAGTGGCGACTATGGTTGTATCGACGAAAATGGCCATCTGCATTTGAAAGATCGTCAAGTTGACTTGATCGATACGATCAACAGTACTTTAGCGATCGAAGATTATTTGTTGGATTCATTGGAATTTTTAGCTGAAGTCGTCATCGTTCGCGATAAAGACAATTCACCACAACCAATCATTGCTTTAGCGCCGAATCAAGAGATGGATTGGGATCGTTGGTGGAACCAAGTCCATGAATTGCCACGTTTGAATACACCGATCATTCGTGCTTACGAAGATATTCCAAGAACAGCAACCATGAAAGTCCAACGGTTACAAATTGAAAAGGAATTTAAAGAAGCCAATAAATAATTACTGATCCAGTGGTTCAGGCAAGTACTTTTCCTCTAGTGAGGAAAGTGCTTGTTTTTTTTGTATATAGTTTTCTTTTCCCTCTCCGACTTAAAGTGGCTGACCTGATAATCTGCCAATTGGCTGTTTTTCTTTTTAATGGAACAAGGTATACTCTTTTTGTGGAGGGATGAAAGTGAAGAAAATAGTAACGATTGGCGGCTCTGATCCGTTTGCTGGTGGCGGCATACAGTCCGATCTAAAAACATTTGAAAACCATCATATTTTTGGGATGAGTGCATTGACCTGTATCGGAATGCTTGACTCAGATGGTTCATTTATATTAGAGACGATCCCGCCTGAATGGTTAGCCAAGCAGTTAGATTCGATTCAACGTATGACAGATTTAGATGGGATAAAAATTGGCTTATTGCATTCATTGGAAGCCATTGACGTTGTGAAGGATTTCCTTACATATTTTGAGGATATTCCCATTGTGATCGATCCTGTGTTTGCCTTTAAGGAAACATCAAATACCTTGAATCAAGCCTATATGCAAAAAATGATACAGGAGTTATTTCCTTTTGCGGATATATTGACCCCAAATTTGAAAGAAGCCTCCCTGCTCTATGGTCAACCAGTTCAGACATTTCTCCAAATGATCGATTGTGCAAAATATATTCATTCACTTGGTGCTAAGAACGTAGTGATCAAAGGTGGCACTAGGATTATTGGTAATGAAGCACTGGATGTTTTATTCAATGGAAAGGAAACAATTTCCTTTAGGCGAGAAAAGTTAGAAGAACAGACTGTCAACGGTGCAGGATGTACGTTTGCTTCCGCGATTGCTGCAAATCTGGCCTTAGATTATCCTTTGGCAGATGCGGTTGCCCGGAGTAAGGCTTTTGTTTATGACTGTATCTTGAATGGTGTCATGATGAATGACCAAACAGGAAGTGTTTGGTCAAAAGGAAAAGGAGTGGAAATAACGAATGAATACTAAAAAAATTGCGATTTATGCCATGCTGACGGCTTTAACTGTGGGGATCTCTTTGGTCATCTTGATCCCCATACCTGGAACCAACGGATTTGTCACCTTATGTGAAGTCGGCATTTATACCGCAGCTGCCCTTTTTGGTCCGATGGGTGGATTGATCGTTGGTGCAGGAAGTGGCTTGTTTATTGATTTATTATCCGGCTATCCCCAATGGGCGATCTTCTCTTTATTGATCCACGGCTTACAAGGACTGGTTGCTGGCTCTTTTGCAGGTAAAGGTTCTGTACGTTGGGGCATTGGGCTATCACTTGGTACGATCATCATGGTGGCAGGCTACTTCTTTGCTAGTTGGTTGCTTTATGACTGGCCCGTCGGTGTCACATCTTTACCAAGTAATTTGGTCCAAAATATCGTCGGTATCGTGGTGGCGATTCCACTTATAAAGGCATTGATGCGTTTACCTCTGCAACAATCAACGGTAAAAAACAAATAAAAGGAATGAATTGAAAATGGAAGTATCAAAAGACAGTTTCAAACAACAATTATCTGAAATAGTTTCTGACGTCCTCGATGAAGCCAATCTTAAAGCGGGCGATCTATTCGTTCTAGGATGCAGTACCAGTGAAATTGTTGGTGGACATATTGGTAAAAACTCAAATGCAGAAATCGGACAATGGGTCATCGAAACATTGAAAGAACAATTAGACCCTCTTGACATTTCGTTAGCAGTCCAAGGCTGTGAACACCTTAATCGAGCATTAGTCGTCGAACGTCCAGTAGCGGAAAAGAAACAATTTGAGATCGTCTCTGTCATTCCGGCACTCCATGCAGGAGGTGCCTGCTCAGTTGCAGCATTTGAACAATTCAGCGATCCTGTCGAAGTGGAACATGTCGTTGCTCAAGCAGGAATCGACATCGGTGATACTGCGATCGGGATGCACATCAAGCACGTTCAAGTGCCTGTACGTCCTCGTTCTAACACATTAGGTCATGCGCATGTCACTGCTTTACGGTCTCGTCCTAAATACATTGGCGGACCTCGCGCGCAATACGAATAAGAAAAAACTACGAACAAATAAGAGGGTGTTCCCTTTCTTATGTTCGTAGTTTTTTTTCATGTCAGCTAAATTTTTCGATAAAGACGCGCTTCATAGGGGGCGAAAGTACCACTTGATTGAAATTCTTGACCAGATTGATTTTCCAATAATACTTCCCAAGTTGTTTCAATTTCCGTTGGTAATGTATAAGTCGCTGCTTCATCAGTCAAGTTGACGATGATCAGATAACGTTCTTCTTCTAGGACTCGTTCGTAGACAAAGAGCTGTTCATTTTCAGGTAGATATTCGTTGAAACTACCATAAACCAACCCTTTGTTTTCTCGACGTAGGGCAATCATTTTTTTGTAAAAAGATAAAATCGATTCGGGGTCATTGGTTTGATCAGCAACGTTGATCATTTGATGATTCGGATTGACGAGCAACCAAGGGGCAACCTCAGAAAAACCAGCATACAAATGATCATTCCATTGCATCGGTGTCCGACTATTATCTCTTGTCGTATTGGCAACGATATCCAATGCTTCTTCTTCAGAACATCCTTCATCAAGCAATTGTTGATAAAGTCTTCTCGAATCTACTGCATCAATCTCATCAATAGAAGAAAATGGCAGATTCGTCATACCGATTTCTTGTCCTTGATAAATAAACGGTGTACCTTGCAAAAAGAAATACATCATGGCAATTGCTTTTGCAGAAACTTGCCAATATGCAGGAGACGTATCTCCAAAGACAGACACACATCTTGGTACATCATGGTTTTCCATATAAAGAGCGTTCCAACCTTTGCCATCCAGTGCTCGTTGCCAAGCGCTCAATGATTGTTTCAAACTCAATACATCTAGATCCCCGTCTTTTTCATGTTTCCAGATCGAAATATGGTCAAACTCAAAAATCATATCAAAATAGCCGTTTTCGCCTACCCACTCAGGACCTTCGCTTGCGGATACACCACTCGCTTCTCCTACCGTCATAATATCATATTCATCAAAGACATTTTTTAATTCTGTCAAATGATCTTCGATGCCGGAGACATTTTGAAAAGGAGAAAATGGGTTCTCAGTTGCCTTGACAGAGTATTCATCTTTTTTCACATGAGAAATGGCATCTAAGCGGAATCCGTCGATCCCTTTATCTAACCACCAGCGAATCATCGTGAAGAGTTCATTTTTTAGCTTGTCGCTTTCCCAGTTCAAATCAGGCTGCTCTTTCGCAAAAATGTGTAAATAGTATTGACCAGTTTGCTCATCGTATTGCCATGCTGAACCACCAAAGATCGACTGCCATTCATTCGGGGCTTGATCAGGTGTACCATCGACCCAAATGTAGTAATCACGGTAAGGGTTATCGACCGACTGACGAGATTCAATAAACCATTCATGCTGATCGGAACTATGATTGATGACTAGATCCATGATGATCTTTATCCCCATCTGATGGGCTTCAGCTAATAAAGCATCAAACTCATCCATTGTACCAAACTTCTTGAGAATTGCTTGATAATCGCTGATATCATAGCCGTTATCGACAAATGGGGACTGATAAATAGGATTGATCCAAATAAAGTCGATCCCTAACTCTTTCAAATAGCTAAGTTTTTGGCGAATCCCGTTGATATCACCAATACCGTCGTTGTTGCTATCTTTGAAGCTCGCTGGATAGATTTGATAACCAACTGCTTCTTTCCACCACTTTTCTGTCTGCTTCATGCTTATCCCCCTTTTTTCTTTATTATAGCTCAATTTCAAGCGGTTACATATCTGTTAACGTTAACTTTTTTATGCTAACATCAGGCGGATTAGTGCTTATCATAAATGAAAAAACTCAAAAAAGCGAATGACAAAGACCATGAGTCACTCATCATCTTTGAGATTCGCTTACTATTCATTTATAAATAACGAGAAATCAATTGGATCAATTGTTTGGGAAATGTCGATAAATCGGTAATATCGACAAAGCGACTTGCCCCATAGATTTCTTTGATTTCTTCCTTATCTTGTCCAATTGCCGCAGAAATAAAAACGATACCTTGGCGTTCATATTCAGTCAACACTTCTTGGATATCTTTTTTTGCTTTAGCGCCTGTATAATCAGGTAAAGCTTTAGGTTGGCCATCACTGATGTTGACGATCAGTTTGGTTGTCGCAGGTTGTTCTGTCAGCTTTCCAGCAATCAGACGCAAGACTGCGCCATCACGATTATTTTGTCTTGGCTTCATAGTCACTAATTTCTGTTCCAACCACTCAAATGAATCCGAAAATTCTTTGTACGAAAAGACAGATGTTTTTTCTCTTGTCGAAACATCTGCTGTATCTCCATAGATCAACAAAGGAATACGTACTTTTTTAGCAAATGCGGCGATGGCAAATGCGGCTTTTTTTGCAGCTGTCATGCGGTCTTCACGAACCATCGAACCAGATTCATCGATTCGTAGAGCCACTGCCAAAGAAGGTTGTTCATGAGGGGGATTTTTTTTATCAAATTGCCGTAAATCACCATAAGCTACTCGACTAGCATTAAAACGTTGTCCCTCGTACTTTCCTTTTTGGTAAGTTTCACTTTGTTCATTTTCCAAAAGATCAAGGATTTGCCGACTCAATGAATCCACGATCGGATCGATTTCTTGTCGGATAGTCGCTACTTCAGGATTTATGACAGCAAACTTAGGGCGATGAACGATCATTCCTTCTTTTTCATGGATCGTACCTTTCATCAGCTGCCGCGCTTCTTTATTAAGTTCACGCTTGAGCTGTTTGTCCAAGGTTTCCATATCTGAAGCTGACATCTCTTGGGATTCGTCATCTGATTGCTGTTGCTGTTGACTACGCCCTTCGACTTCTTGGCTGCGCTCTTCCGATAAAGGCAACGTGTCAGTCGGAGTTTCTTCTTTCGCCGTTGCTTCTTTTGTCTGTTCTTCTTCTTGCAACACTTCCTCTTTTTCTGAGGGTTGTTCAGCAAGCGATGTTGTTTCTTCTGCCAACTGATCGATTTGACGTTCTATCGCTTCTTCTGCACCTATGGTCCGTCCTTTGATTCGTGGGGATTCGTCTGATAAGTCCCCCCATTTCTTTTGACGAAGTAAGTCTCTCAGTTCATCTAAAAGCCCACTATCAGTTAGTGCAGTCGTCAAAATGTGTAATTCATCTGGATCAGTCGTCAGTTTATATAAGACTTTGGGATAGAGCGATACGAAAATGTCTTGATTTTGTTTCATTGTATTGACCCAATAAAAGTAAGAACGCATACCTGCCACACCTTTGATGGCATTTGCTTTGGCAGTTTCATCTAACAAACGAATCACTTCTGCCATTTTCAATAAAAGTGTCGGCTCGTTAATTTGTGTCTTGCTAATAGCACGTTCCACCATGACTGAAAGCTCTGGCAGATCCATTTTCTCAGCATGTTGCATACGATCTCGAAGCGATTCATTCAATGGTCGGTTCCCTTGATAGTTACGATTTGTTGTAATGATAATGATACAGTCTGGGTGTCGTTTGATCACACCAGTAGGTAAGTTCAACAAACCGTTCGTTTCTAAGGCAGAGTTCAAGGCAACAAGAACCGAAGCATCACGTATCACCGTTGGTTCTTGGATTTCTAAAAGATAACCCTTTTCGATCGCACGAACGATTTCTGACGGATAGTATTTGTAGTGGATCGTACTTTCTTGGTTGTTTTCGATTCGTTGCACGAGATCGGCTAATTTCTGTTTGGCTGTTTGTTGATCGACGGAGTAATATTGTTCGATCAACGTCAATACCGCAGCTAATGTATCCGTTTGATAAATAGCGGTCAATAACTCTTGATCCTCTTCTTGGTCTGAATCAATGACAGGTAGTAACGCACCAAAGACATCTGATTTATCCATATCAGCAAAGCATGTTACTTTCGTATAAGGTAACTGCAGATCAAAGGATAATGCTTTGGCTAATTGCGTTTTCCCAGAACCTGCATCTCCTTCCAATAGCACATTGCTGATTTTCATTTCCGGATCTAGCCAGTTTGCTTTGATTTCAGTTGCAATACGCAGCTCTTCAGCACTTGTTTGATGACTTGTCGGTTTTTTCCAGATCATTTGTTTTTCGATCGGCGTAAACGTTCGCTGGTCGGTGAGTGAAAAGTTTTCCATGATTAAACACTTCCTTATAACATTAATACCCTAGATCATTTAATAGACGTTTCAAGATACGAAAACGTTCACCAAGTAATTCGCCATCTTTTTGTAAAGCATCGTAGTATAACATGATATCTTCATCGATTTTAGGATTTTTTGTGTCCACTTCCACCGTCATCCGGTTTCCTTGCAAACCGATGATATCAACGACAGGATTTTCAGGGTCGTAAAATTTTTCATGGCGGTAGGCATCCTGGAAGTAAACACTTCCTTGCGCCACTAAGATCGCTAAGTCAAGAATACGAGTGATCGGTAATTCTTCTGATTGACGTGACCACTTTTCTCCTGTATGACGCCACACTTTTCCTGAGATATCGACTTTGCCTCGATCATTCCACTGAGCTAATCCTAAAGATAGTCCTTTTGCATCTGTATGCAAGGCATTTCTGCCATCAACTTTATCATAATCTTCGACGACGATCACTGGTTTATGTTTCAAATTTGTTGGTATTTCCATCCTTCTCTACTCCTTTTTAGTAATTTAGTGATTTAGTAAATTACTAGATAATTAAAGATAGTATAAGATAATAAAGTGAGAAATGCAAAAAGAACAGTCCAAGCAAATCATTGCTCAAACTGTTCTTTTTTTTTATATTTTTTGCTTTCTGGCATTTTTATTGTGCAGAGATCGCAATACCGATTGCTTTTTCACCCAAGTGACTACCGATCACTGGTCCAAAGTGGCCGATCTCGATTTCTGCTTGTGGGTATTGTTTTTGAAGTTTTGCTTTTTCTTCTTCAGCAACTTCTAAATTGTTTGCATGGATCACATACAATTTTACTGGTGGCTTGATTTCTTCATTTCGTTTGCCAATGATTTGTTCTGCACGGGCAAAAGCTTTTTTGCTTGAACGGATCTTCTCGAATAAAATGATCTTCCCTTCCGAAAAAGTCAGGATCGGTTTGATTTTCAATAGCCCTCCGATCAGCGCAGCACCATTAGTCAAGCGACCTCCACGGACTAAGTTGTTCAAGTCGTCAACGATCAAATAGGCGTATGTATTGTCTCTGATTCGATCGATGTGAGCTAAAATGGCTTCAAGTGAATAACCTTTATCATTCAAGTCTAAAGCAGATTCAACCATATGCCCCATTGGCATACTGGTGATTTTTGAATCATAAGGAACAATCGTCATCTCTTTGACGTCGTCTTTCATCGCAAATAATGTATTGACGAATCCAGAGATCCCACTTGATAAGTGTATGCTTAAGATCGTATCATAGCCTTTGGCTTTCAGTTCTTCATATAGTGCCAAAACTTCACCTACAGCAGGTTGGGAAGTTGTTGGAAAATCTTTACTGTTTTTCAATAGTCCGTAATATTCGTCTGCTTCGATGTCAATGCCTTCGTTATAAATTTTTCCATCCAAGATTACAGGGATAGGAATCACATATAAATCAGGATGGTTCTTGATACGTGTTGGCAGGAAAGCTGTACTGTCAGTTACGATTGCTAATTTCATTTATTTAAGTTCCTCGTTTCAAAGAATTTTACCAGTCCTTAATACTATATCATAAGTAAGAAAAGATTTGAACCTTTGTCCGGATTATAGAAAAAGCAACCCATGTTTTTTATTAAAATCTAAGGTTTTTATCACTTTCATCCTTTATAAAAACGAATAAAAGCCAGGACTTGAAAGAATTTTTCTAAAGTCCTGACTTATTATTTGAAATTAGCTTGCACTCTTAGTTACCTATAGAATCAGTGGTGTTTGCCACTGCATCCCTTTATCGTCTGAAATTCTTGACCATTTGCATGGCGTTTCTGCCAAATTGGGCAAAGGCAAACGTCAAGCCGCCGACACCACCGATCACCACACAATAAATGACTGCATGCGTTTTTGATGTCATGGATAAGGAAAGACTCAACACGAAGAAAAGAATGCAGCATAGAAGCAACATGGCCATTGTCGAACGAAACGTCTTCAAGAAGAAATGACTGATCTTTGCGAATGGCGAGATGCGGTATTCTTTTGATAAATAAAGATACCCACGAACAAACACAAAAGCAAAAGCCACTGTATTAGATAAACTCATTCCGTATCCGCCAAATAAAGCTAACCCAATCGCTTGGAATACGACTTTTAAAATAATAGCTTCTGTTGTCAGTTTGATCGCAACCAAATGATGATTCAATGATTGGAGCATCGTCGATAAAATCGTAAACAACGAGAAGAACAAGGAAGCTAAAAGTGCCATCTGGAAGTAGCCGACACTCTCTGGATCATAGCCAAAAAACAAGGTGTATAACGGTCCTGCTAATAAGGACATCCCTGCTAGCGAAGGCAAAAGGATCAATAAAGCAATCGAGAAGCTGTCCCCGACTGTTTTTTCAATCTGTAGTCGGTCTTTTTTTCCTAATGTACTTAGGATCGGCAGACTACTGATTGCGACCGTTCCGACCATTGAAATCAAGATCAGTGTCAATTTGTTCGGATTGACTGATGCACGACTAAACAAAAATTCGAGTTGTTGGTCGGCAATTTCCGGTCTGAATAAATGTAAGAATGGTTTCATCGTCACCTGATCGATCATTTGCACGATCGTGATCACCGAACCAACATAGATGAATGGTAAGGTTTCTCGAATGATCGAAACAGACGCAGAACGATTGTCTTTTTGGAAATAGCGACTTGAGATCCAGAAATCTTTTAAACGGAAATAATCGTTTTGCCGTCCGACAACAAACATATGACCAATAGCCGCAAGTCCACCGAAGAAAGAAGCAACAGTACTGATCAATACCGCTTGCACAATCGTGCCATCTGTCAACACACGCAAATAATACGTACCAGCTAAGATCACGATTACACGGATCACCTGTTCAATGATCAAGGAAGTACCGTAAGGGCGAAGATGATTTTTCCCTTGGAAGTAACCGCGCATCGCACTTAATACTGGGATCGCTACTAAGGAAGGACAGAGACTACGAATCGCCAAAATACCGTTATCGACATTCGAGATCGGACTGATTTTCGCCAAAGCGGGAGCAAACAAATACATCAATACGGCAGATATGATCCCGATAACGAACATGATATTGATCGTACTGCGAAAAATGACCCGACAAGCTTGTTCATCTCCATTTTTTGTCGCCACCGCGACTTTTTTTGCTATCGCATTTGGAAACCCAACAGTACCTAACATCAGGAAAAGGCCATATGGTAAATAGCCCACATTATAAAGGGTAGTTGCTAACATGCCATCTTGATTGTTTCCCATCATACTTAACCAAGGAATCAAATAAACGACACCTAAAACTTTACAGAGTAGATTGGCAAAGGTAAGCCAAAATGTCCCTTGCATCAATTTCTTATTCATATGTCAACCTCAACTATCTCTATTAGAATAAACATCTTCCCTATTATAACAAAAAAAACATGGAGGACAACTCGTTGAGGAAAACAAAAAAATAAGCTTCCCAATTTTTTGGAGAAGCTTAAGAAATTCTATAACATTGATAATAAAAACACAGACGCAAGTCCTGTAATGACAGACAACGCCATTGAGCGAGTCTTATAAGCAACACCTGCTACAAATAGCATTGCAACGATTTTGATGTTCCACGCAATATCTAAATGTTCATGCGTGATAAAAACATCTTTGAAGGCTAACGCTGCAAACAAAGCAACTGGTACATATTTCATCCATTCGCTAAACCATTTAGGCACTTTTCGATGTGTAAAATAAAGCATAGGAAAAACTCGTGGAATGTAGGCAACGACAAATAAGCTGATCACCAATAACAACAAGTACCACTCAGTCATGATGTTGCACCTCCTGTTCTGGGAAATGGAACAATGGCTCATTCAAAGGTTGGGTCTCTTTGCTGGATTTCTTTTCTTTTTCCTTCTTGAAGGCTCTTTCTAATACAAAACCCGCCGAAGAAGCAATCAGCGTTGCAACGATCAAACCGAAAGTGTTTTGGAAAAGTACCATGAATAAGACACTGAGTATCCCAGAAAAGATCCCTGTGAAGATGAGTAAAGCATTTTTCATTTGCATGATGAACATAAAAATAAACATAGCAGTTAAGGCAAAATGCACCAAATCCGTATCCACTCGGATCACTGATCCAAAAATATTTCCGACCATGTTACTGATCGCCCAAGCCCCCATTGAAAACCAATTGACATATAAAGCTTTTCGCTTGTCCCAAGTGGGATCAGTGGAATACTTCAAATAATTTACTGCATAATTTTCGTCATTCAATGATTGAGAGAACACAGCTAAAAAGAATCGCTTTTCTTTCTTCATAAAGCCTGAAAGACTCGACCCTAGCAAAATATACCGTAGTTCTAAGAAAAAAACCATCAAAAGTGTAGTTGAAAATGGCGCTTGTGTGGCTAACATAGAGGCAACTAAGAATTGTGCGCCACCAGAAAATACTAAGATAGATAATAGACCAGCTAAGAGTGGATCAAAGCCAACTTGCTGCAGTAAGACTCCACAAGCTAACCCAACTGGGATATAACTAAGGCAAAGTGGCAACGAAGCATGTAGCGAATCCTGCCAAGGCGCCCGTTTCTGTTTATTCATTAACGATATCTCCTTCAATTTACAACAAATAAATAGCGGACTAATTGTAACATAAATAAATAAAAATGTAGCCGTTTTATCGTTAAACAACATGATATTTTTCTCATTTTCAAAGCACAACTATTAAAAAAAATAAAAATCATCGAAAAATATAAGAGGAAATTCATTTTCCTCCTACTTTTCCGATGATTTTATTCTATATATAAACGAGTTTTTTTTTGCTATCAAACTTTTTTATAAGTAAAAAAATAACACTAGTTTCTAAATTATTTCTCGACGTTCTCTATCGTCGTTTCTTGTGTTTTCTTTATTTGCGAATAATTTGGATCATATTTATCTGTTTCAATGTAAATATAGATTTTTTTATCCTTTAATTGTTCACGGATCGTCCGCTCAATATCATTGATGATCATGTGTACTTGGTATTCTTTGTTTTCATCTAGATCGATTTTTGCCGCAACTAAAATCTCTGTCGGACTTAAGTGCACAGTTTTGATATCAATAACGCGATTCACTTCATTTCGCTCAAAAGCAAATTTGATCTTTTTCAAATCTGTTGTAGTCACGCTCTCGCCAATAATCAAACTATAAAATTCTTTTGCCAGAAAGATAGCAGCACCCATCAATAAAAAGCCGATCAATAGTCCACTGATGGCATCAAAAGCCGCGATCCCTGTCACCATGGTCAACCCAGTGCCGACTAAGGCAAGAACGAGACCAATTACAGCACAGAGATCTTCGGTGAAGATCACGAGGATCTCACTGTGGCGACTTTCACGTAAAAAGCGCATGGTTGAAAGGTTCTCAGTATTCAATTCGTGGATTTCCTTCATTGCGATTCGTAATGAACTACCTTCTATAGCGAGACCAAATAATAGAATCAGGATGACGATCCAAGGATTACCAACTTCGTGGGCGGGATGGGTAAGTTTTTCAAAAGCTTCCATTACACCTAGCGCGCCCCCGCCAAAAAACAACATCATGGCAACAATCGTACTGAAAAAATACTTTGCTCGTCCTTCGCCAAATTGGTGTAATTCACTTTGACCACGATTCGCACGTTTGTCACCGACTAGTAGTAATACTTGATTGCTACAGTCAACGATACTATGAATACTTTCATTCAACATAGCGGCACTGCCACTGATGGCATAACCGACAAATTTACTAAACGCAACTAAGAGATTAGCACCTAACGCTGCCAAAACAGAAAACATTCCGCTCTTCTTCAAATTCTCCATTGCTTTTTCTTCCCTTCATTCTTAACAACATCAAAGAGTATCTAAATTAAAGATGACGGTTTGATTATTTTTTAAAATCGTTTCTTTTGCGCCCATTTTTGTATTTTTACCATCCACACTGAACATCCAATATTTTTTTTCTTCAGTATTTTGGCTCTGACCATTGATCGAGGTAATAAATCCTTTGTCTTCTTCCACACTAAAGTTTTGTTCCAGCACATCCAGTAGGTTTTCTCCTGTATGGAAAGTCACTTTTTTTACTAAGGTATCGACCCCATCTTCTTGCAAGGTGATAGTTGCTGTTTCATTCGACACCATGGATGACGGTTTTGGGTCCGCTTTTTTTGTCTCTTGATCTGTACAACCGGTAAAGAAAAGCAACATCGAACAGACAATGAGCAAACTGGTTCCTATTCTTTTCATTTTACTCCTCCTAAGTATAAAAAAGCCAAGGAGAAACCCGATTCCTTGGCTCTTTTTTCATCGATCATCTGAGTCGGTCATTCTGAAACATATATCGCACGATTGCTCTTTTTCCATCAATCTTTGCGAACCATCAAAGGTACTAAAAATTCATAATTGATAAAGAAATCGATCACTGAACGATGATAGTCACCAGAAGAAATCGCTAGATCTGTCCGTGTTGTGTCTTTAAGAGAAATTTGGAGCGACTGTCCTTTATCAAGCAACACCTTATAAGTCGTGTCGTCTAATTTCTCCATATCATACTGTGGATTTTTCATTGTGACAATAAAAATATCATCTAACACTTCTTGCGTGGCTGGAAACTTACTTGCAATATCTAATCTTAGTGGCTTCGTGTTGTCTAACAAGGTTTGATCGACCGTAAAGCCTAATTTACGTGCATAAGCAAATAATTGATTCAATTTGTGATTGAAAATCGTGATCTGACTAGCCGAAAACACTCGTTCAACAGACCAATGACGAATCAATGCTAACACTCGGTCATCATCGATCTCGATCGTCATTTGTTCTGGGGATACTCGCATCAAATTAATGGATTCTACTTGGTATCGTTGGTCGATCGTCGGTAACACAAATGAGAACATCAATTCTTTTTGTGGGGTCAAACTATAATTGATTGAAAAATATCTTGTTTCCCATACATCATATGCTTGTTTGGATAATTCCAAGCCGATATCATTCAATGGTTTTAATATCTCGTAAGCGAAGTATTCGATCAAACTTGTCTTAGCAATGGCAGAAATCGGTGTATCTTCTAACACATAGCGATGATATGCGACCAATAACTCATTGAAATCCGCTTCGATCAAATATTTGCGTAATCGTAAATCAGCTAACTCTTCTTCTGCGGCTGCAATCAAGTCAACTATGTCTTCGTGATCATGTTGTTTACCAGAAAGATATGCTTGATTTTCATTGACCGCTTGCTCGATCGTTGAACGCGCATTATCTGTTTGATTCGTCGAGTTTGGGACGACTTTTTCTTTTTCATGGATTTTGGCTTCTTCGCGAATTTCTTCTACTTCATTCGCCATCTCTTTGTCGGTGCTTGATGCTTCTTCTACTGGCTCAGTCGTTCCATGATTTTCAGCTGTTACTTCTTGTAGGTCTAAATCTTCTTGTTTTGTCATCACTCGTCCCCTCCCTCTTCTACTATTTCAGGGTTTTCACTGCCAAGGTACGACATCAAGAAACGATGGATCGACTGTCTGAAACCTTCCATGTCACCAAAATACTTTTTGATTTGACGTTGTTCTTTTTCAACGATCGCAGCGCGTAACTGGTCCGCTTTTTCTTCATGTAATAAGGTTTGCTTTTGTTTTTGGATTTTTTCTGGTTCTTCGATATAAGGCAACCAACCTAATTTTTCATTTTCGAGTGCTTGTTTCTTTTGTTCTAACGCTTGGATTTCTTCGTCTATTTTTTTACGATTTAAGAATCCTTTCGTATCATCTAACTCAGTGATTTGTCGATCGATCTCTTTGATGGCCTCTTCTAAACGCTCGATCTCTGTTTTTGCAGTGATCACTTTTGCCTCTAACTCATTGATTTTTTTATCAAAATCATGGGTTTGTTGCGTCGCGTAGTTTTCCCATTCTTCATCGATTTGCGGCAATACAAAGATTTCAGGTAAGCTAGCATCGATCCCAATCGTTGCTCGCTCATGAAAATAGGTGCCGATCTGGTAATAACTCATCGTCGGAGAGATGGTCTCTGTGTGTTTCATGAAGGGAAATTCTTGCAAGAAACGGTCATGGATCTTACGCATCAACAGCTGATCGATCTCATGGTTTTCATTTGAGCTTTTTTTAAGCTCATCGTTCAAGCGTCCATTATATAACTGATAGATCGCGGGAATATTCTCCTCGCGGACAGCTTGTTCAAAAGCTTGCAGATCTTCTAATAATTGTGAAAGATTCATACTTGCTTTTTCTTTGATATCGTAAAACGAAGATGCTTCCTCTTGTTCGTTTTCATCATAATGTTCGTTCGTCTGTGGGTCTATCATCTTACTGGCCTCCTCTTGCTTTTGAACGCATCAATTTTCCATCAATTATTCTATGTAATCCAATAGTATCATTTTCTAAGAAAAAAGTGTTACTAAGTATGCGCTGACTTAGAACAAAAATTACTTTTACTCGTATTAATTGAAAGTTAGAAAACATAAAAGAGCGGGTCAGCGATTCCCCGCTCTTAGCTTTATTTTTTGGGTAAATCTCTTGTTGTAAAATGGATGCGTTGATTTTCATCTCGTGTAAGTAATGTTTCTTCATTTAAGTAAGAGAACTTTAATTCATTTAGTTCACTATCTTCTAGCATATGCTCATATCCTGTAAAAATTGAGCGTATATACTGTTTGTACGCGTTTTTCTTTTTTTGTCTTTTTTTCATAGGACACCTTCCTTATCAAACCTATCATACCAATGAATGCCTTCTGAGACAAGCATGTTTCTTTTGTTTTTTCTTTGAAATTTCTTTATATACTTAATTGATAGTTGACGAAACCTTCAAAAAATGAAAAAATGCGAGAGTAGCTAAGGAGGGAAACAAGTGAAAAAAATTGGTTTTGACTCAGAAAAGTATATCGAAGAGCAATCTGCGTATATTCTTGAACGCGTTCATCATTATGATAAGTTGTATCTAGAATTTGGTGGAAAATTAGTCGATGATAAGCATGCCAAACGTGTCTTACCAGGATTTGAAGAAGATGCTAAAATCAAATTATTGCAAAAGTTGCGTGACCAAGCGGAGATTTTGATTTGTGTGTATGCTGGTGACATCGAGCGGAATAAGATTCGTGGTGATTATGGGATCACATATGATATGGATATCTTGCGCTTGATCGATGAATTGCGAGGATATGGATTATCGATCAATAGTGTAGTGATCACCCGGTATAACGGACAGCCAGCAACTAAAGTATTTATCAATAAATTGGAGCGTCGGAATATCAAAGTCTATAAACACGCTGAAATCGAGGATTATCCGATCAATGTTGAAAAAATCGTTTCAGAGGAGGGTTTCGGCAAGAACGAATACATCGAAACAACGAAACCAATCGTTGTCGTGACAGCTCCTGGTCCAGGTAGTGGGAAATTAGCTACTTGCTTGAACCAACTGTATCACGAAAGCCAAAAAGGCAATGCAGCAGGTTACTCTAAATTTGAGACTTTCCCTGTTTGGAATGTTCCATTGAAACATCCCTTGAACATTGCCTATGAAGCAGCAACAGTCGATTTGAAAGATGTCAATATGATCGATTCTTTTCATTTTGATGCCTATAATAAGGTGGCAGTCAACTACAATCGTGATGTAGAGACTTTCCCAGTCATTAAACGGATCATCGAAAAAATCACTGGTAAGGAATCGGTCTACCAGTCTCCTACTGATATGGGCGTCAACCGCGTAGGCTTCGGTATCACGGATGATGAAGTCGTACAGGAAGCCTCGAAACAAGAGATCATCAGACGCTATTTCCAAACGGCTTGTGACTTTAAAAAAGGTTTGACAGATGAAGATGCCGTCAATCGTATCAAATTGATCATGGAGGAAGTCGGTTTACGTCCCGAAGACCGTAAAGTCGTGACCCCTGCTCATGAGTATGCAAAAACTAGTCAAGCGACTAGTACTGAACCGATGGCAGTGATTGCGATCGAACTTCCTGACCAAGTGATCCTTACCGGTCGGACAAGTCAATTAATGGATGCTTCGGCTGCTGTTGTCTTGAATGCGATCAAATATCTCGCCCACATCTCTGATGACATTCCGTTGTTATCGCCTCTCGTCTTGGAAACGATCCAAGGACTTAAAAGCAAGGCATTGCACTCTTCGATCGATACACTTAATCTCAATGAAGTGTTGATTGCTTTATCAATCAGTGCAGTAACTAATCCAATCGCACAAGTTGCTTATGAAAAATTAGCAGAACTTGAAGGTGCGCAAGCACATTCAACTGTGATGATCAATAAGAATGATGAACAAAACCTGAAACAATTAGGTATCGACATCACTAGTGCGCCTGTTTACCCTTCAGAAAACTTGTATTATCAATAAATAATTCTTCGAAGATGGCTAAGATAGAAAAATAGAAGTTACCTCGAAAAATAAGGTGGTATCCATGAAAATTGCTCAAATTTTTGTGGGTAC
>Ga0256408_1000329_pt1 | contig 41514 bp, 55 predicted proteins | sample PhyAR1_FD_185998 | JGI IMG/M metagenome (GOLD analysis project Ga0256408, IMG submission 185998) | Leaf surface microbial communities from alfalfa plants in UC Gill Tract Community Farm, Albany, California, United States - DLSL A.R1 | ecosystem: Host-associated > Plants > Phyllosphere >...
ATTGAGTGGGAATGATGTATAGCTAGTTCATAGCACATCATATCTATTCAACTTCATCTCTAACCCTCTGTAATCGCAGAGGGTTTTTGTTTATAGCTACTCATATCTATTCACTCTACACCATATTTTTAGACGGTACACGTGACGGTATTACCTGAAAGGTATACTCTCATACCGACAAAAACATGGATGCATTACGGGTGAAATGTGCTTACCGATACCAAACTGAAAAACCTGAAGCCGCAGGAGAAACTGTATAAGGTTTCCGATCGTGACGGGCTGTATGTCGCTGTGCTCACGTCAGGCTCTGTCTCGTTCCGCTATGACTACCGTATCAACGGCCGCCGGGAAACGCTGGTGATCGGTCAGTACGGTCGTGACGGTATCAGCCTGGCGGAAGCGCGAGAGGAACTCATTGCCGCCAAAAAGCTGCTGAAGGCAGGCCAGTCGCCAGCTGCGGCGAAACGTGACGGTATCAGGCAGATCGCCGGGGCCGAAACATTCGCGGTATATACCGACGCCTATATGAAATACGTCACCCTGGCCGACAGCACTCGCGCTATGAAGCAAGCAGTGATCGACAGGGATATTCTCCCGGCGCTCGGCAACAAGATGATGACTGAGATAACCACCAGAGTGGTGCGCGACCTGTGCGATCGTATCGTCGAGCGTGGCGGCCGTGCGACGGCGATTCAGGTCAGGGAGATAATCAGTAGCGTATACCGGCACGCCAACGACCGCGGGCACGGTCTGTTCAATCCGGCGGCTGACATTAAGCCATCATCTATTGCCATGTTTAAGCCACGCGAGCGCACGCTTTCACCTGAGGAGATCGGCATATTCTTCCGCGCGCTGGATGATGTTGGCGCCATGGGAACCATGAAGATGGCGCTGAAGCTGGTACTGCTGACGCTGGTGCGAAAAAGCGAATTCACTTACGCGACGTGGCAGGAGATCGATTTCAGGAACTGGACATGGACAATACCAGCCGACCGAATGAAGGCCAGACGCGCACATGTGATTTATCTGCCGAAGCAGGCGCAGGATTTGCTGGTGGGATTGCAGATGTGTGCCGGTGGCAGTGAATACCTGGTGCCCGGGCGCTACAACTTCCGCAAGCCATTATCGAACGCCGCGCTGAATTCGCTGATAGACCGGACTGTAGAGGCCATAAACAAAGACGGCGAGAAGATACAGGACTTCACCGTGCATGACCTGCGCCGGACGGCCAGCACGCTGCTGCACGAAGCGGATTACCCGTCTGACTGGATCGAGAAGGCACAGGCGCATGAGCAGAAGGGCGTGCGCGCGGTGTACAACAAAGCGGAGTATGCCAGGCAGCGCGCCTATATGTTGCAGCAGTGGGCGGATATGGTTGATGCCTGGATTAACGGGGAGCACACCGATCTGGTGCCGTTCTCCCCGTCGAAATTTGAGAGGTGGATGGAAGGGCAGAGTTAGTCAACCAAGCACCCACTGATTACCAGCGTGGACGTGAAATTTGCTACTGGTATCCGGCAATAATAAATTCGTGACGACTTCACCATTATCAACATAGTAATAATTACTATCGGTAACGTTATTGATAAGAAAAGCCTCTCTTTCTCTTTCTGGCATTGAGTCCAGTATTCTCTTCGCCTTTTTCCCAACTGGCCGAAAGTCTGGATCAACTCCAGCCAAGCGAGATGCCGCAAAGTTGTGATGTCCATCCATTATTATTGTGTACTGAACGCCACGAAGAACCACTGGGTATACGTTAACGATGAAGCGTTTAAACCTTACCGCTCTGTCGTTAACTTTTTCCATATCAAGATAACGCTGACTGCTTATCAATTTTCCATTAATCATGCTGCACGCTCCCGGCCCTGGTTGTCTGTTGGTGAAAGCGGTGCATTTCCGAATGCCCGTGTCAAACCGGCGATATCCAGCGCGTAGCCAGGGTGCAACTGCACCGCCGGGCCTTCGCACTGGTTGCCCCAAACGTCAAAACCATGTGACGACTGGCGGGCGAAAAGCTCAATGCGCGGAACATCGCCAAGCAACTGCACCAACTTCTCCCTGATCACGTCAGGTTTGCGTGAGTTCTCCAGGCGCGGCGCCGTGACGTGCTGGCAGATAGAGGCGTCCATGCGCGCCGGCAGTTTCCCGCGTACTGCGAAAAGGCAGTCTTCGCTGTTCGCCCGGGTCATGTGGCCCATGCCGATCGCGCTGTTGCCTTTGTGCTTGTTCGTCTTGTGCCAGGTGAATCCCTTCATCGTCATCAGTCGGAATCCCCACGCTTCGATAACCTTCAGCGCTTCAACCGGCTGTGTCGGTACCCACCACATAGCCAGCAGGCAATCTTCTGCAGCAAGATCCCAAACTGGAAGGCGACAGATATCCAGCACGTTCATGACAGGGTATTTGAACCCGGCGCCGCGGTTGCCGTCTGCTGCTTTGTCGCGGTATACCCAAGGGGGATCTGCGTATATTAGAGTGTATTTTCCTGTCATGCCGCCACCTTCTTGCTGTTCATCAGCTCAGCCAGGCGCTGAGCCTTCAATGGGTTTCTGATAACGTCGCCGCTCGGTGCTACCCATCCACGGCGGATGATGGAATAGGGCAGCGTGACACTGCCCACGGTAATTCCGTCGTGCGGGTTAGTCATACACCACACCTCGACATCCGATCCCGCTGTAATCCATGTGCGGCGTGCGGTTACCTTTGGTGATGCACTGCTGGCGGCGCACCGCGATGCGGGCGCGCTCAACTTCACCGACAGCGGCGTCCAGACACTGGAGCCAGAGACGGGCCGCGATGCGATAATGACCGCGGCGCTCGCGCTCGATGGCCCGGCTTTCGATCTCCATTGCTTCCGGGGTTACTGCCACAACTTTTTCAGTTCCGCGCTGCGATGCTTTGTTCATGTGATATTTTTCAAGGCGGGTTAATTTTCTCATGCCCAGGATCCTCTCAACTGATTACCGCCGCCAGCCACATAAGGTAGGCGACCACAGCCAGACAAAGGTAAACGTCTGACCATCTGCTGATATGCTTCTTAAGCGCCGTCATGCTGCTGCGCTCACCGGGCGATACACACGGCGGTCAACTGGCGGCTTTTTTCCGGTGAACGTCGCCGGGCTTGCCGCCTTGCGTTTATCCAGCCAGGCTTCAACTTCGCTCTGGTCCCACGCGCAGCGGCGATCGGTGATCCAGAAACGGGACGGGAATTCGCCAGCCTGTTCCAGGCGGTCAATCGTGCTCCATGACAGTGGCACCACCGCCAGGAGTTCCTTCTTACCAAATGCACCTTTCATAAATCCTCTCTTGGTTGCAGGTGTGGCGCCGTGGCGCCACGGTGGTGATTACATAGGGACTTCGTTCAACTCATCGCGGCGGATGGTGTAAACGTCAGTGGCTTTAGCCAGTCGGTCATCGTCGTTAGAGAGCTTGCTGGCAACGTATTTGTATGCCTTGTCCAGATCTTTCAGCGTGTTGTAGTTCATCGCTGCGTCAATGAAGGCGCACAGAATTTCTTCTGGATCGCGGTCATCGCTGCTTTTTGGTTTCTCTTCTGGTTGCTGTTCACGCGTCTGGTTGATCAGCTTGTTCATGCCTGATGCGGTGGCAGGTTCTGGAGTGATATCTCGTTCAACGCGCTGCGCCGTCTCCTGCAATTCGTCAGGGGTGTACACGCCAAGCAGGACGTCAGGGGAATGCAGACGCGCCCACCGCTTAACGCAAAGATATGCGAGCTGCTGACGAGGATCCTGCTCCCAGAGAGGGGAATTACGTACACCGGCCTGTGCCATGCTAATCGTCAGCTCGCGCGGCGATGATTCCCCTTTGAGCGTCGCCCAGACGGTTACTGTCAGGTTCGGAGATTTATCGGTTTTACCGTTAACTTTCGACCAGTCACCATCCCAGCGATAATTCAGGCGGGTGGCCAGTAGATTGGAGGATGACACAACCGCGTTAACCAGTTGCGCTTCGTAGCCCAGGGTGCCGTTGACGACGTGAGTTTTCTGCGCCACAGCGAACGGGTTCATTCCCCACTGCGCCGCCTGCATTGTCACTGCCAGGCAATCAGCAGGCTTTCCTGCCAGGTGCTGAGGAACCGTAGCTTTACTCTGTGACATCAGCTCTGCGAAGCGCACCAGCTGATTCATGCCTTCCTGACTGAAGATTGCCGCGGCGGTACCGACGGTAGCGCCAGGCTGCGATGTGATTGCGATGTCGTTGCTCATACGTACATATCCTGTTTGCGTGCCCATTCAGGGCGTTTAATAATTTCAAATCCACCCCAGTCGCCTGACTCGCGGCACTGGTGGTAGGTATTCAGATCCCGGCGGAACAGTGCATGCCCGGCATCTACGTCCGGCGCATCCAGTTCGAACACGCGTACCGGGTAGCGGCCACAGTCGATGGTTTCGCTCACTGCCAGGAAGAAGAAACCGTGTGGCTCTCCGGTGGTTTGCTGCGCACCTTCGCGGTACATGGCGTCCTGAACGTGGTATCGGAATTCCTCGACGTGGCGGGCGAACCGATCCATGTCTGCAACCTTCTTCACGTCCAGCAGCACCGGGTGATACTTCAGGCGCTTGTCCGGGCGAATGCGGCACAGTTCGCCAGTTTCAGGATCCGTCCAGTAATGAGATGCTTCGCAGAAACCTTCTGCTTCCAGAAGCCAGCGCGCCGCCGGGTGGGCCATCGCACTGTCGCGCATCAGTTGCAGCTTCCGGCCCTGCTCGGCATCCATAACCGTCATGCCCATTCCCGCAACATCATTCAGAAACGCAGCTTCATCCTCTTTGCCTGCGGTCGTGCGGCGGTTGAACTGCGGCGCCACGATGAAACGCTTATCGAATTCCTCCGGCTCCAGCAGCAGGCAGTGCAGAGCGGTTCCCATGTCCAGCGCCTTCAACTTTTCGGTGTCGACCGGTGCTGATTTCTGCCACTGCAACAGGGCAGGGCTAAGCGCAACCATATCCAGCTGCGACTTACTCACGCCGTCACCGGCGTGGTAGTCCTCATTGCTGATGTCGAAGTAAATGCCTGGATTCATGCCGCGCTCCTCACCGTGTCAAGCTGGTCAGCCAGATCCCACTTAGCGATGATGCTGGTCAGCGCGGCCTGGTACGCTGCGAGTGCCTCTTCAAACTCCGGGCTCATCATCAGCTCTTCCAGAATCTCGGTGCGTACGCCTTTGCGGCCAAGTTCGTAAAACGGCGCCTGCAGCTGGTGGTGCTTAATGGCGTCGATCAGCTCTACCTGGCGCTCGTAGTGCGTCTGGCTCAACTGGTAGTCGCTGTCGATGCTGGTCATGATTTTTTTCAGGTTATTAATCTGCTGGATGTTCATACCCACCTCAGTACTTGATGGAGACTGCAGATACCTTCCCGCTAGCGATGGCGATCAGCGCTTTCTCAGCCATTTCCTGCGGAAGACCGCTTTCGATCAGGTCTGCAATAGCCTGACGGTTGATGGTGCGGCGGTGCTCTTTGTCAGCTGCGCGGCGAGCGTCTTCGTCGGCGATGCGTTTCTGTTCTGCCAGACGCGCGGTTTCAGCCTCTTCCTGACGGCGGCGCTCTGCTGCGATAGCGTCGCTCTTTTCCTGCTCAGCTTTTTCCGCAGCGGCTTTTGCTTCACGCTCTGCTTTCTGCTGTGCTTCAATTTTTTCGCGCTCTGCGCGTTCAGTTGCAGCCTTGGCTTCAGCTTCACGGCGGGCAGCAGCATCAATCTCGGCCTGTGCTTTTGCTTCTGCATCACGCTTAGCCTGTTCTGCTGCTTCGCGGCGTATAGCTTCTTCACGTTCGAGACGTGCTTTTTCCTCTGCCTCTTTACGCAGGCGTTCCAGCTCAGCCGCTTCGTGCTCGCGCTTTTGCGCTACTACCAGCGACGCTTCCAGTTGCTGAATGGTTGAGTCTTTAGCCACTCCCGCCTCTGCTGTGCGTTCCTGCCAGCTGTCATCCAGCACCACGGATTTGGCTTCCAGAATGCGAGCCTGAATATCAGCAGATGGCAGGTAGTTACCGGCGGCGTCGATCACTTCAGCCAGTGCACGCAGATCCACAAGGCTCTGCTGCAGTGCTTCGGTGCGTGCCTTTTCCGCGTCTTCCCACTCTGTAAGTGGACGGCGAACTTCATCGCGAAGTTGGTCACATTCGGTCACGAAGCGGCGCAGCTCGGATTCAACCACTTTCGGCTGCTCTTTCAGGCGCTTCAGGTAATCACGGCCTGGCTTTTCAACTGCCGTTTTGCTGCGTGATACCTGGGCGGCCAGGGATGCGATACGGGCGCGGCCTTTTGCGGTGCTCAGGTCAGGAACCTCGTTGACGCCTTCACGGATCTGTTCAAGGAATTTATCAAGACCGTTTTCTACGTAGATGCTTGGCGCCAGGTCCGGCGCGATTTCGATGATTGCTAATTCACTCACTTGCTCACCCCCATATCCATTTCAGTTTTGACTGCCATCTTGGTGATAAACGCCCAGTTGATGGCCTCATGCAGAGTGCGGCACTTGGTGCTCATCAGCCCGCACGCCGTAACGCAGTACCAACCGTTGATGATTTTCCACTGCATAGTTCGTTACCTCAGTGTTACCGTTGAGGTAATAATTATCCTTATGTGGTTTGAAGTCAATAGGTATGATTATAAAAAATTACCCAAAAGGTAATTGTTGGGGCAATAAAAAAGCCGCTCAATGGCGGCTTAGTATATGAAATATATGGCTTTAATCTTGCGCTTTACCGTTCTGAACAATCACGAAATCGACGTAGCTCTCGATCTTGCTTTTCTCGCTCTCAGGTAACAATGCGTAGCGGGCCCGGTCGTAATGGATGGTCGCCGGGTCGCGAGGATGGATGAGCAGCTCATAGCCTCGGCGCCCGAACGCACTTGCGATCGCCTCCAGGGTGGAGATAGAAACGCTAACTTCATTGTTCAGCATGCGCTGGATTGTCGCCTGGGCAACGCCGGACGCTTTCGACACCTTACCCTGCGACGACAGGTCGCGGTTGTTCTGCATCCACGCTTCGAGATTATGTGCCGCCAGCTGGCCGATATCGGAAGGAGTGATCTCCTCCTGGGGGATGGCAACAGCAGATAATGAGTGGTCGACATCCAGCCAGTTCGACGGCTTGTTTGCCGCCTTCTCAATCTTGCGCGCTACCGCGTCGCCGACAACCTTCTGCCCGCGGGCCCAGCGGTTCACCAGGTTTGCCTGAGTTCCCAGTTTTTCCGCCAGACGAGTCTGCACCCCGTTAAAGTCACGGTCGATGATATCGTTAATATTCTGCCTGCGGATATCCTGAATACTTTTCATGCTCTGGTGAATCGCCTCATATATGAATTAGTTAGAGGTTCAATTAAAAGCGAATTTACCCCACAGGTAAATGCACCTCACAGGTAACAAACCTTGATTTTTATTACCTTCTGGGTGAATATTTGTTATCTGAAATTAATATCAGGCAATAGCTATGAGCGAGAACGAAAAATTCGACTTCAAAAAACACTGGTTGCAACTCACTCCTGATGAGCGAAATGCCTTTGCTGACGAAGCCGGAACGACCAGCCACTACATCCAGACGCATCTGACAGGCCGCCGGAAAATGCCCGGTAAGACATTGATGAATGGGCTGTTTAAGGCATGTAAACAACGCGGCTGGGTCCGAACAAAGCCGGAACTGGCTATCTTCTTCTACGAATAAAACCTCTTTCAAACCCCCATCAGGCCGCCTTCTGGCGGTCTTTTCATATCTATTCACCCCTCTCAGGTAATAATGATCCGAATATGGTTGATCTTTTTTCGGCCATCGCACAAAATCATCGTAACCATAACCAGAATCTGAGGTGAAGTGTGGAGATTATCACTCGTATGTCAGCCGCGAAGGCTGGACTGAAGCGTTATTACACTGGGAAGCAGTGTAAGCGAGGCCATGACAGCGAGCGCTGGGTTTACAACGGTCATTGTGTGGAATGCACCATGGAGTCAAACCGCAGACGCCAGGCTGAGATTAAACGGATTATGGATGAAGCTGCGAAAGGCAACGTGCCGGAGGTGATCTGATGGCGCGCATCCGCACAATTAAGCCTGAGTTCTGGACAGACGAGGATATGGCTGAGCTTTCAGAACCGGCATGCCTTTTAGCGATTGGCTTGCTGAATTATGCCGACGATGAAGGGTACTTCAACGCCAACCCTAAACTGATAAAAGCGGCTGTATTTCCAATCCGTGAACCGTCCGTTCCTATTCCGGTACTGATACAGGAGCTTTCCAACTGTGGTTATTTGTCCATGTTTTCCACCTCAGATGGCAAGCAATTTGGGGCAATTACAAACTTCCTCAAACATCAGGTCGTAAACAAGCCAAAGGAAAGCAAAATCAGATGCTTACCTCTCATACCGTATGAGTACGGTACTGATACCGGACAAGTACCATTAGGAATGGATCAGGGATCAGGGATCAGGGAAAGTAAAACCCCTCTCTCTGCGCGCGAAGAAATTCAAATCTCTCCAGTTGTCATTTCAGGTATCGGAGAGCCAATCGGCAAATTCACCATGCATGAAAACTGGCAACCGTCAGATGACTTTGTCATGCGCGCCAGAATGTGGGGGCACGCACTGCCAGCTGACGGGTACAAGAAATCAGACCTGATTGAATTCATCACCTACTGGATGGCGGAAGGCAATGTGATGCAACACGTGCAGTGGGAGCAGAAGTTTGCCAGGCTGCTGATGAACAGGAGAAAAAGAGCAGCAGGAAAGCGCGGTGACAGCTCTGACGATGACGTACCACACTGGAACAGCCCTGAGGGCTGGAAGGATTTCTTATGAGTAACGTATTCGCAGCAATTCAGAATCGTGATGCCGGCGCTCTGGCTCGCATGATGGGGCCGGACAATCACCATGATCAGCAGGACAACGTTGTAAACATGAGCGCTGAGCGTCTCGTCGATGCCCTGTTCAAACAGCTTAAGCAACTCTTCCCGGCGGCTGAGCAGACCAACCTGAAGACCGTGCAGCAGGAAACCGACGCGAAGCGCCAGTGGATTGCTGCATTTGCCGAAGGTGGGATCCGTACCCGCGAGCAGGTATCGGCAGGAATGCGCCATGCCCGAGCCAGTGAATCACCGTTCTGGCCATCGCCCGGGCAGTTCATCAAGTGGTGCAAGGACAGCAAGATGGTGCTGGGCGTAAGCATCGAGGACGTGATGGGAGAGTTCCACCGTTACGCCAAAGAGAAAAGCCTCCAGCCTGGCGGCCCTGAGCGATTCCCGTGGCGTCACCCGGTCATGTACTGGATTGTGTGCGATACCCGCCGTGCGATGTATCAGCGCCAGCTGAGCGAGATTGAAGTTGAGAAGCATGCGCGCAAGCTGCTGGAGGAATGGGCTTCGAAAGTGGCGGCCGGTCACCAGATTCCGGACCCGGTACTGAGCATCCAGGCGAAGCAAGAGCCGATACAAACACCAGCCGATACAGGGGGCAGTGCTTACCACCCACCCGGCAAAAGCTTCGGATGCATGCCGAATGCCGCCACCCTGGGAGGACTGACACCGGCCCAGTGGCTGATGGAGGAATACCGGCGAGGGAAAGCGGCAGGACTCATCAGGTAACACCGGCGCGGCAGCGCATTTTTTTACGCCTGTATAGTTACCTTGCAGGTAATAAAATAAGTGCATAGCTATTGATTTTAACTCTAATGTGGATTTAAATTACCTAAGGGGTAAATCATGAGAAAGCAGTTACAGGCTCTTGGTCGACTCAAGACAGGCCAGATGAACAAGACCGAATCTGCGTACTGCCAGCATCTGGAACTGCGCAAGCATACCGGGGAAGTGGCCTGGTACAGGTTCGAAGGAATCAAGCTGAGGCTGGCTGATAACACGTTCTACACGCCTGACTTCGCGGTGATGCTCACCACCGGTGAGATGGAGCTGCACGAGGTGAAAGGTTTCTGGACCGACGACGCCAGGGTGAAAACCAAAGTCGCAGCAGATCAGTATCCGTTCCGCATCATCGGCGTGACTGTGAAGCCGAAGAAAGCCGGTGGCGGATGGAATGTCGAAGTGTTCTGAATCGACGATCCTTTTTGATATCAAAGTAATCAATAACTTATACGGGTAAGCGGGGGTAAAGATGAAACCGAGTTACGAAGAACTTGAAGCCAGGTGCGCGGCGCTGGCTGCGGAAAATGCGTATTTGATTCCCAAAGCGGCCAGCGAACTGTCAAATGCCTGGGTGCTTCATAAATACCTCATTGGCATTCAAGCGGCGATTATGTATCTGGATAATGGCAACAAGAAGGCTGCTCAGGAATGGCTGTACGGAACTATCGCGGGTCCGGGATTTGAGTTCCCTGATGAGGTAGAGGACATCGACGCATGGGCAACTCATCAGATGCGCGGCAGCATCAGTCATCCGCAAGCGCTTGAAATCATCAAGGCCGAAACCCCGGAGACAGAAACATTCCTGGCTGAAGTGCGGGCGCAGGCGAAAGCCGATGGCGTGCAGGAATACGCTGATAGTTTCCGACACTCGGCATCTAAGATTCGTGAATGTCATGGCGACACTATCCGTGTCCGCGCGCTTCTGCATGAAGCAAATAATGCTGATGAGTTCGCCGCCCAGCTTCGCAAAGGAGTGCAGTCATGACACGCATCCGTAACTTCGGCTGGAATCGCCTCAAGCTGGCAACCCTTTCTTACGACGAGATAAGCGCTCTCGAAGAGCAGGTGAAGCAGGAGCACGCCTGTAGCGATGGCATCCACATGTACGATAAAGCAGGCCGCGACAAGCTCGATGCCCTGAGCTGGGCCGTATACAACAAGCAGAAGCGGGAGGCCGTCCAATGAGCAACATCGACAAACAATGGCTGCGCCAATTAGCCGTGGATGCGAAAGAACTGGCAATCATCAAGCGGTACACGAAAGGTATCGAGGCGCAGAAGAAATTTATAGCAGCAATGACTCCTGCTTTAGTGCTGGCGCTGCTGGATGAGCTGGAAGCCGCAGGCAAGAGGATTGCTGAGCTGGAGGTGCTGGCGTTTAGTCCTGCAATTCTGGATGTGATATCAGAACGTCAGCGGCAGAGGTCTGTTGAGGGCTGGACTTCTGAGCATGACGACGCCTATCAAAATAGTGAGCTGGCAGATGCAGCAGCTTGTTACGCGAATCACGCACACAATCAAGGCTTCTCAACTCCGGCGCATTGGCCTTGGTCTCCTGATTGGTGGAAACAATCTGGGCCGCGTCGTGACCTTGTGAAAGCTGGCGCACTTATTCTGGCTGAAATTGAACGAATCGACCGCGCCGCAACCGGTAAAGGAGAGGCATCATGAAACCAGCTAACCTGGCACCAGTTTACTGCGCTCTATACCCAGCGCTGGCAGAGATAGCCCGTAAGCACGGTTACGCGATGGCAATCCACGGGACGATGGCGCGTGACTTCGACCTTATTTGCATCCCCTGGGTAGAGACCCCATCTAAACCAGAGGAGGTCGTTGCAGAAATCACCGCGACGTATGCAACCACCGATATCACCAACCCTGGCTACAAGCACCACGGTCGCCTCGCTTACTCAGTGTGCTTTGGATTTGGCGAGTTCTTCGCTGACCTGTCTTTCATGCCTACCGAATCAGCTTTCAATGACGGTGTAACTGCTGCCGCGAACTGGGTGGATAAACAGCGCGCGTCTTACGAAAGCGAGCATGGACGAACTGATAACGACACAGGCACGTTTGAGTTTGGCAATGACGCTCAGCGCGACTACTCGGAATCGTTGTTAGATATTGCTGAAGGAATCAGAAATTCCGTGAGGACTAACCCATGATCACCTTCACCAAAGAACAGCTTATCGCTTCTGCGCACGCGCGAATTGAGTTTGCAGAAATGATGCTGGCAGGAGAGTTAGAGCCCCTCAAAGAGCGCACATGGTCAATTGAACTGGAGCTGGCGCGTATCGCGCTGGCATCGCTCGAAGCGGAGGCTGATGATGGGCGAGAGCAATTCGAAGCATGGTTTAAATTCCATCAAGGTGACGAGCACTCAATCGTAACGCTTCATCGGGCAAATGGTGGACTCAACTACCGTGACCCGCATGTTGATTTGGCATGGATAGCCTGGAAAGATAGCCGCGCCGCCATGCTTCAGGGTGCCGAACCTGTAACGACGGCTTACAAGTTGCCGGATGGTTGGGTGCTGATGCCAGTTGAGCCAACCAAAGAGATGATTGACGCTGGATGGTCATATTACATGACAACAAAATCACCATCATCACTTGGCGTGTATGGCGCCATGCTCGCAGCAGCACCGGAGCAGGAGGTGAAGTGATGGAAATCATCCAGGGTACATGCAGCTGCGGCGAGCCAATCAGTATCGAGTTAAACGCAGACCCGCAGTTATGCGCCCGTACTGACAGGAAGCGCCCGTTCTATCCAGACGAAAACGTAGAGCCATTCAAGGTGGGGCACTTCACATATACCCAGGATGGCGTGACCACGTTCAAATGCCGGAAGTGTGGTGGTTATATCGCTGACACTGTTCCGGAAGCTGCGTGGGGACCGATCAATGCCTAACCCATTCGACGTGGTGATGTTCGTGCTGCTGGCAATTGGCGCACTTCAGCAAATGGGATGGCTGCCATGGTGAGCAAACTCAAACAGCGGCGTTCGTGCCGCCTAAAGGCCGATGTCGCCTGGTGGATGGCCGAAGCGCAGGACTGGAAGGATATCGCGCTTGAGCACGCAGCCGAGATAGACAGGCTTAAGAAACTGGTTATCCGCGTGCCGATGCCGGTGGTGGTGCCCGATTCAGTGGCCGATGAACTGAAATTGAGAGAGGTGGGTTGATGTCGGATATTTGCGTGTTCCGCGATGATGCAAAGAACTGCATTGTGCTGAAGGATGACGAGAAGCTTTTCACGTTCACGCCTGAGCAATGGGCGGTGATCTGCATGGCGGCAAACTCTGACATGGAAAATCGCCTGTATGCACTGAAGCATGGCGAGACGCTACGACTTGAGCGTGAGCGGACCTGGGCAGAGAGCCGTGACAAGGTCAGGAGGGGATGATGGATAAGTGTCAGGGTATTTTCGGGAAATTGTTCGGGCACTCATATCGCCCAGCTATCACCAGGGGAGCGCCATCTTCTTTAAAACTTGGAGAAGTTGAGGGAAGTAGCAGCGCAGTAATCGAGCTGATCAACAGCACCAGGCCAGAGGCGTATCACGGTATTTACTGTAAGCGCTGCGGGAAGGTGATCAATGGTTAACGTAACCCAGGAATCACTGGCCGCACGCATCGCGGAACTGGAAGCGGGCCCACGATCGCTGAAAGAGGATTTCGCTCTGGAAGCGTACCAGATGTTGTTGCCTCATGTGGCAGAACGGGAGAAAAAGTCATCATGCATCCATGACTGGTGGATTGAGCCAGGAGGAGAAGGTCGATCAACAATCTGCCTGAAATGTGGGGAGAGAAAATTCCATGGCTAAGACCGCAGCAGAACGCAAAGCAGCGCAGCGGGCCCGCCAGGCGGAAGCCGGTGAACGCAAGCTTGAACTGGTGCTCGACGAGCAGGAAATGGAGATGCTGGCGCGGAACTGCGCGGAGCGTCGCCCGGGCCGCGACCCATACGAGCTGAGCGAGTACATTGCCCTGCTGATCCGCCAGGATGATGCGCGGGTACGCGGTCGCATCAAAGCCATCAGCGCTAACCGGTGCGGGAAGTGCGGCGACAGCCTGCCGGTGAAGTCCTGCCCGTGCTCCGGTGATTCGGCTTGCTGGGTAACGCAGGGCTGGCATGAAACGAAACTTGCGGTGTGACAGGTCACAGCGTATTGACTAAATCCTCACATGATTATACTGTTTAAATGTACAGTATTTTTATGTGAGGTTCCATTATGGGCTTTCCATCTCCGGCAACAGATTACGTAGAAACAACTCTCACCGTAGCCATGCTTTGCGGTTATGACGCCAACTGCCGAACCGTTGAGACCTCGGCGGGCTATGCCATCGTTAACGTATCGAGGAAACCACATACGGGCGACACCGTGCTGATTTCGTATTTCGGCCGCACGGAGTTCGCCAAAGTGCAGGGAAGGGCGCTTATCGTTCCTGAGGGTGAGGCAATCGAAGGCGATGCGCTGGACGAGACGACTGTGCATGGCGTGGTGACCCACTTCCTCAACCTTGCAAGCAATCAGGGCGGCGATCCGATACCAGTCATGTAACATCTGCGCGGGCGTGATAGTATTACCTGCATGGTAATAAAATTACTCAGGTGGTAATGATGCCCGCGACGCCAAAAACCCACAAACGCAAATCAACGCGATATAAGCCTCTTACAGCGATGCAGGAGGCTTACTGCCAGTCCTACATTAAGTCACCTGAAAATCAGTCTCAGGCGGCGATTGACGCAGGATTTTCGCCTAATACGGCACACGTCAAAGCCAGCGTGATGATGCGCGACGAAAGAATCCAGAAACGAATCGCTGAACTGATGGAGGAGCGCAACAAGCGAAATCGCGTCAGTGCTGACTACGTCCTCATGCGCCTGGTGGAAATCGACCAGATGGATGTGCTGGATATCCTGAATGATGACGGCAGCCTGAAACCGATCCGCGAGTGGCCGAAAATCTGGCGTACCACGCTCAGCGGGTTCGATCTGTCTTCAACCATCATGAACATGAACGAGGATTCGATAGAGACAATCCTCAAAAAAATCAAATGGCCGGACAAGGTGAAGAACCTTGAGCTCATCGGTAAGCACGTAGACGTCAACGCATTCAAAGAGCGCTTGGAAGTTTCCGGCACTGTCACCATCGCCGACCGCATGGCCGCCGCGCGCCGCCGCGTCAAAGAGCAGGCTGGTGGTGAAGAATGACAGCAGGAGCCATGTCGCCGGAAGAGCAGCTCGTCGAGGATATCGCCTCGTTCACGTATGACCCGCTGGGCTATGCGCTGTATGCGTTCCCGTGGGGCGAGGAAGGAACAGAACTGGCGCACGCTACCGGGCCGCGTAAGTGGCAAGCGGAGGGATTCCGAGAGATACGGGATCACCTTCAGAACCCTACCACTCGCTACCAGCCTATCATGATCGCCCGCGCATCAGGTCATGGCGTGGGTAAATCTGCATTCATTTCGATGCTGATTAAATGGGGAATGGATACCTGCGAGGACTGCAAGGTGGTGGTGACCGCCAACACCGACAACCAGCTTCGCACCAAGACCTGGCCGGAAATCATCAAATGGTCGAACCTGGCTATCACGAAAGAGTGGTTCACCTGCACCGCAACGGCGATGTACAGCAACGATCCGGGTCATGACAAACGCTGGCGCGCTGACGCTATCCCATGGTCTGAACACAACACCGAGGCGTTCGCCGGTCTGCACAACGAGCGCAAGCGTATCATCGTGGTATTCGACGAAGCCTCCAATATTGCCGATCTGGTGTGGGAGGTAGCCGAGGGCGCACTGACAGACGAAGACACTGAAATCATCTGGGTGGCGTTCGGGAACCCGACGCGTAACACCGGGCGTTTCCGGGAATGCTTCCGCAAGTACAAGCACCGCTGGAAGTGTGCGCAGATTGATTCACGCACCGTGGAAGGCACGAACAAACAGCAACTCCAGAAATGGGTGGATGACTACGGCGAGGATAGCGACTTCGTGAAGGTCCGTGTGCGCGGGATATTTCCTGACGCGTCTGAGCTGCAGTTTATCCCGACAGGCCTCACTGACGAGGCAATGAAGCGCGTCGTGACCTCAGCGCAGGTGGCTCACGCTCCGGTGATTATCGGCGTCGACCCGGCTTATTCCGGCGTGGATGACGCGGTGATATACCTGCGGCAGGGGCTGCACAGCAAAGTCCTCTGGACCGGAAACAAGACCACCGACGATCTGATTATGGCGAAGCGCATCGCCGACTTTGAGGATCAGTACCAGGCTGACGCGGTGTTCATCGACTTCGGCTACGGTACCGGGTTGAAGTCCATCGGTGACGGCTGGGGCCGGACGTGGCAGCTAATTCCGTTTGGCGGCGGCTCTACCGACCCCCAGATGCTCAACAAGCGCGGCGAGATGTTCAACAGCGCCAAGACCTGGCTTAAGCTCGGCGGCGCGCTGGATGACCAGGAGACCGCTGATGACCTGTCGGCGGCAGAGTACAAAGTGAGGGTGGACGGCAAGATCGTCATTGAGCCGAAGGAAGATATCAAAGAGCGCTTGGGCCGCTCGCCGGGCAAGGGTGATGCGCTACTGCTGACATTTGCTTTCCCGGTGTCGAAGCGGATGCGCATTCCAGGGCAGGAAGGTCAGCAGGGAAAGGCGCTTACAGATTACGACCCCTATGCTTAGTCCTTATCTTTATTTTTAGTTTCTGATAACCCAGGCAAAATCCCAAAGGCATGTGAAACTTTTGGTTCTCCTACTGATATTCTGGATAATCCGTGTTGGTCTAAAAAACTACTGACAGTACTACCATTACCAAGCGCAAGACTTTTTAATTGAGATTTTTCAGGGTTTCTCAGTTTGTACTCATCAAAATCATTCTTGAGAGTTTTATAGGCATCATTCATTCTTCCGAGTGTTTCTGATATCTCTTTCAATGAATGATTTAGATCTGATAACTGAGCGCTTGCGGATCTCAATTCATCATCTTTGGCTTTCAGTTCGGCGGTTAATTCTCCCATACTATTCTTTGACCGAATGATCTCTTCCTTCATGTCCTGGATATCTTTTTCGGCACCAGTCTTAACTTTGTCGTAAGTAACATCATGCTTAGCCTGAAGGCGCTGAAGACGTGTAGCGCGAAGAATCAATTTGGCCTTTCTAAAGTTCTCTATCGAATCATTGTTGTCGAGTGGCTTGGCTTGCCATGCGGAAATTAAGTTATTAACCCAAGGGAGCCCGCCGCAAAGGACTATCACTGACAGGCACGGATAAAGGGCCACAGTTTTCCAACTACTGTTTACTGAAATGTATGTGATCTTGTCGATGATTCCGGTGTCGCTCAGGAAAAGGTATAAAATCGACTTCCAGTTGAATGCTGACCAGGAAAGGGCAAAAGCACCGAATACTGGATTGCTGACTCTTTGCGCTGCGGTATTGATGGTAGAGGAAAAGTATTCTTTAAGTGATTCAAGCATGATCAGGCCCTTTTATGTTTTTCCTAATTCTACCTTTAAGGTAGTCTCCGGTCATTATGAAAACGTATCCCTGCAAGGGGATATTCACCTTGATATCCACTGGTGGGGATAAATCGCGTTATGGCAATCATGTGACATGTCACGCACAAAAAAATGCCCGGACGAACCGGGCGAACTGGAAGCAATGACTACGGAGTGCCTTCCTTGGCGGGTGATGCAGGGTTTACAGCGCAACGTCATCAGAATGGCGTTCTGCTGTAAAAAAATGTCGGTACCAGCGAGCGCTAACTCGGGATGAATCTGGTACCGACAAAGTCACACAGCAATTACATGGGCACTACGGGTATCACGGTCCTAAGGCGTGATTGGGTTGTGGTGGCCGGTGCTGTATTCTTCCGGCTTTCTGGATGGCACTGACCAGACCTTGTGCGGGTACACCGCGCATACCATCTATCACTGCGCATAGCGACTTACGTTTCGATCTTGGTGCGCATCAGCCTGCGCATTCACCACAACGCTGATGACTCTCTCCGATGCACTCATTCATTCGAATGCAAAGGGGTGGTGCAGAAAGTCATCATCGTTGCATCCTCGTCTCTTCCGAGGTGTCACACCGTATCGCCACGATGGTGAGTCGTCATGTCCATGCATACCGAGAGCATTGACTTGCACATTCCGGCTACCTGCTCGGGGGAAGTAGCATCAAGGACCCCGCCAGACCGCTGCGACACATGTGCCATATGCCGTACTACAGGGCGGAGATGATGCTCCGCTTATCCACCGCCTTTACTTTTAAGCCCAATATCCTGCTGCGGTACTCCGGGCTACTGCACAAGCGGCTACATAACCACCTCCGCAATCCGATTGATTTCTCAATTCGTTACCTGAAGGGTAATAATAACATCCGAATATGTCAATGCACTACGTAAAATAATCCGTATATGGTTAAATTGGTAATAATTTAATCGTGTGTGAGGTTATCGCTATGTGTATCGGCAGCAAGCCATCAGTGCCAGCGGCACCAGAAGTTCAGGCCGCACCTCAGGAACAGGACTCTGCTGTGGTCAGTGCCCGCGATGACGAAGAACGCCGCCGCCGTGCTGCCGCTGGACGTAACTCGACCATGCTCACTGGCGCCCAGGGCGACACCTCTAAAGCCAACACCAGCGGTAAAACGCTGCTCGGTCAGTAACGGAGACCTGAGAGATGGCGGAAACCGAAAAAGAGCGACTGCTGAAGCAGCTCGCACAGCTGAAGAATGAGCGCACATCGTTCGAGCCGCACTGGCGCGACCTGAGCGACTTTATCAATCCGCGTGGTTCCCGCTTCCTGACGTCTGACGTTAACCGTGGCGATCGCCGCAACACCAAGATTGTTGACCCTACCGGATCGCTCGCTCAGCGCATTCTCGCCAGCGGCATGATGTCAGGCATCACCAGCCCGGCCCGTCCGTGGTTCAAACTGGCAACGCCTGACCCTGACATGATGGATTACGGCCCGGTGAAGGTCTGGCTGGAAGTCGTGCAGCGCCGCATGAACGAAGTGTTCAACAAGTCGAATCTGTACCAGTCCCTTCCTGTGATGTACGCCAGCCTGGGTACTTTCGGCACCGCCGCCATGGCTGTGCTCGAAGATGACCAGGACGTGATCCGCACAATGCCTTTCCCGATTGGCAGCTACTACCTGGCGAACAGCCCGCGCGGCAGTGTCGATACCTCTTTCCGCCAGTTCTCCATGACCGTGCGCCAGCTGGTGCAGGAATTCGGCCTGGACAACGTGAGCACATCAGTGAAGAGCCAGTGGGAAAACGGCACATACGAAAACTGGATCGAGGTTAACCACTGCATCACGCCAAACATCAACCGCGACAGCGGAAAGATGGACAGCAAGAATAAGCCGTTCCGCTCTGTCTATTTCGAGACCGGAGGCGACTCCGACAAGCTGCTGCGTGAATCCGGGTTCGATGAATTTCCTGTCCTGGCGCCGCGCTGGGAAGTGAACGGCGAGGACGTTTACGCATCCTCTTGCCCAGGCATGTTGGCACTCGGTCAGGTTAAAGCGCTTCAGGTTGAGCAGAAGCGTAAAGCTCAGTTGATCGACAAAGCCACCAACCCGCCGATGGTCGCGCCGACGTCGCTGAAGAATCAGCGCGTTTCTCTGCTGCCTGGTGACGTGACCTATCTCGACGCGCTGAGCGGTCAGGACGGTTTCAAGCCTGCTTACCTGGTCAACCCTAATACCGCCGACCTTCTGGCAGACATTCAGGACACCCGCCAGACCATCAACAGCGCCTACTTTGTCGACCTCTTCATGATGCTGCAAAACATCAACACCCGCTCTATGCCGGTGGAAGCAGTGATCGAGATGAAGGAAGAGAAGCTGCTGATGCTTGGTCCGGTTCTGGAGCGCCTGAACGACGAGGCTCTGAACCCGCTTATCGACCGCGTGTTCTCCATCATGGCGCGCAAGAACATGCTTCCGCCTCCGCCTGACGTTATGCAGGGCATGCCGTTGCGCATCGAGTACATCTCCGTTATGGCGCAGGCGCAGAAATCTATCGGTCTCACCAGCCTGTCGCAGACCGTTGGCTTTATCGCGCAACTGGCATCAGTCGGTAAAACAGATGCGCTCGACAAGCTCGACGCGGATCAGGCTATCGACGCGTTCGCAGAGATGGCAGGCACATCGCCAACCGTCATTGTTCCGCAGGAGCAGGTGCAGCAGATACGCGAAGATCGCGCCAAACAGCAGCAGGCAGCTCAGGCAATGGCTATGGGGCAGGCCGCGGCGCAGGGTGCGAAGACGCTCAGCGAGACTCAGACCGCGGACCCTAGCGCACTGACTGCCCTCACCAACGCAGCAGGAGCGCCGCAGCAATGACTGACTTCGATGAAGAAGAACTGCGCATTCAGAACGAGCGTAAGAAGCACGATCTGGAGCAGCGCGAAAAGGACGACATCAAGTTCGTCATGGATAGCGAGCAGGGCCGCCGCGTCGTCTGGGGGCTGCTGGAGAAAGGTCAGGTGTTCGGTACCTGCTTCAACGTGGACCCGAACATCACCGCATTCAACGAAGGGCAGCGCAACCTGGCTCTGGTTCTGCTTCAGCGCGTCATGGCGCACTGCCCTGATCAGTATCTGACGATGGCCGCAGAGGCCAGTGAACAGGAGTAACCATGAATTTATTTGATCGTTTGCTGCATCGCCGTCTTTGCAATGAACAACCTGCTGATGGTGGCGCTGCACCGGCACCATCTGACCCAGCCGGACCTGCAACCGATGCTCCTGCGCCTTCTGCTGACCCGGCTAAACCAGAAGGCGATAAGCCACAGCCTGGCACTGAAGGTGAAAAGCCTCAGGACGACAAGCCTGCCGATGGTGATAAGCCAGCAGACAAGTCTGACGACAAAGAGCAGAAGCCAGAAGGCGCGCCGGAAAAATACGAGTTCAAACCTGCTGAAGGGCAGGAGCTTGATACCTCAGCTCTGGAGCAGTTCGAGCCTATCGCCCGTGAGCTGAACCTGACCAATGAGCAGGCTCAGAAGATGGTCGACCTGTACGGCACGAAGATCATGCCAATGGTTCAGAAGCAGCAGGCGGAAGCCTGGCAGAAAACCACTGAGCAGTGGGCTGCTGATGTGAAGGCTGACAAGGAGATCGGCGGCGACAAGTTGACCGCGAACCTCAGTGCTGCGCAGCGTGCACTGGAACAATTCGGCGATCCAGAACTGAAAGAATACCTGGATTCAACCGGTCTTGGTAATCACCCGGCGCTTGTTAAAGCGTTTATCAAAGTCGGCAAGGCAATGTCAGAAGACAAGGTTGTCACCGGCGGTCATGAAAGCGGCGGCAGTGACCTTATCTCCGCCTTCTATCCTAAAAAGTGAGGTATGAAAAATGGCTTTAATCGGTCAAACTCTGCCATCGTTGCTTGACATCTACAATCGTACTGACAAGAACGGGCGAATCGCGCGCATCGTGGAGCAGTTGGCGAAAACCAACGACATCCTGACCGATGCGATCTATGTGCCGTGTAACGACGGCTCAAAGCACAAAACCACCATCCGCGCAGGTATTCCTGAACCGGTATGGCGCCGCTATAACCAGGGCGTTCAGCCAACCAAAACCCAGACCGTGCCAGTGACCGATACCACCGGTATGTTGTACGACCTGGGCTTCGTTGATAAGGCTCTGGCGGACCGTTCCAACAACGCCGCCGCGTTCCGTGTTTCCGAAAACATGGGCAAGCTCCAGGGTTTCAACAACAAAGTCTCCCGCTATGCCATCTACGGCAACACTGATGCTGAGCCTGAAGCTTTCATGGGCCTGGCGCCGCGCTTCAACACGCTTAGCACCAGTAAAGCCGCAAGCGCAGAAAACGTATTCAGCGCCGGTGGTATCGGCTCTACAAATACCTCTATCTGGTTTATGTCATGGGGTGAGAACACTGCTCACATGATCTATCCGGAAGGCATGGTCGCTGGTTTCCAGCATGAAGACCTCGGCGATGATCTGGTAAGTGACGGTAACGGCGGACAATTCCGTGCGTATCGTGACGAATTCAAGTGGGATCTGGGTCTGAGCGTGCGTGACTGGCGTTCAATTTCCCGCATCTGCAACATCGATGTGACCACGCTGACCAAAGACGCATCAACTGGTGCTGACCTGATCAGCATGATGGTGGATGCATATTATGCCCGCGACGTGGCAATGCTGGGTGATGGCAAAGAGGTTATCTATGCCAACAAAACCATCCACGCATGGCTGCACAAACAGGCTATGAATGCCAAAAACGTAAACCTTACCATCGAAGAATACGGCGGTAAGAAGATCGTTTCCTTCCTGGGCATTCCTATCCGTCGTGTGGATGCAATCCTCAACACTGAATCTGCCGTAACGGCGTAAGGAGAGAGAATCATGTTGCTTGATCAACAGGCTTTGTTCTCCGCGGCTCAGGCCATTACGGCCACCGCGGTATCAACCAACGTCATTGACACCGGCTCCAGTAAGGATGTCGGTAAAAATGGCGACATCCCGCTGCTGATTCAGGTTGTTGAGGCATTCAACACCCTGACCAGTCTGACGGTTACGGTGCAGACAGATGATAACTCGTCTTTCAGTTCTGCAACGGATGTGATCTCCATGGTCATTCCTCTGGCATCCCTGATCGTTGGCTACAAAACGCCGGTCATCACGCTGCCGATGAAACTGGAACGCTACATTCGCCTTAACTACACCGTCACCGGTACCGCGCCGACCACTGGCAAAGTAACCGCTGGCATTGTTGGCGGGGTACAGACCAATGTCTAAATATCGCGTCAAAGAACGCTCCTTCATTAACGGCAAGCTCTGCGAGCCTGGCGATATTGTGGAGTTTTCCGGGGAGGCTGGCAAAAACCTGATTCCTTATAACGACGGTGATGTCGTGGTGAAGGAGGAAGAACTGCCAACCAATGAAGAGCTTCAGGAGCTTGACCAGCTTCGTACCATTTACGAAGAGATGTTCGGCGAAGCTCCGCATAAAAACACCAGCGCAAAAACTCTCAAAGAGAAGATTGACGCCCGGCGTAAAGAACTGGGCGTGTAAGCGCTCAATAAAGTGCTAAAAGCCGGGGCCATTCGGCCCCGCTTTTCTATGCGGAGACCTGAGAATGAAAACTGTAAACATGAAAACAGGCACCGACTCATTCGTTGGTGAAGATGGAAAACCAGAAACCAAAGATCAGTATCCGTGGGGTCTGCGCATCACGCTGGATAACGAATCTCTGCAACGTCTCGGCCTGAATGAAAAATCACTGCCAGCGGTAGGTGATCGCGTTTCAGTTATGGCAATGGCTAACGTATGTTCTGTGTCTACCCGCACCACAGATCACGGTGAAGACAACTATGTTGAGCTGCAGATCACCGATATTGGCCTGACTCCACATAAACGTGATGATGCCAAAGAGCTGAAAGATGCTTTCTACCCAGGCGGGGAGGATGATTAATGGCCTCCGTTATCGAAATCTGCAACCGCGCGCTGAGCAATATCGGTAACAGCCGCAGCATTAACAGCCTGACCGAGGCCAGCAAAGAAGCCGGGCAGTGTTCCCTGCATTTCGATTCCTGCCGCGATGCTGCGCTGGCGGACTTCGACTGGAACTTTGCCACCAAACGCCTGGCGCTGGCCGACACCAATAATCCCCCTCCAGACTGGGCATATGCCTACCAGTACCCGACTGACTGCCTGCACATCACCGAAATTATGGTGCCCGGTATCCGTAACCCTACGGCCGCGATGCGCATCAACTATGAGGTAGGGGCAGATACCGACGGCACCGGAAAGCTGATCTACACCGACCAGCCTGCCGCATGGCTGAGGTACATTGCGCGCGTCACCGACGTGAACATGTTCGATGCCATCTTCATGGAAGCGCTGTCCTGGCGCCTGGCGGCCGCCATCAACATGCCGCTTACTGGCAGCGCAGATCTCGGTAACAACGCACTGACTATGTACCGCAGCGTCATCCTGAGCGCTGGATCGCACAGCCAGAACGAATCTCAGGAGCCGCAGCCGCCAGTCGATGAGTTCACCGCAGCGAGGTTGTCATAATGGCTTTCAGTTGGATCCAGCCGAGCTTTGCAGGTGGTGAAATTGGCCCGTCGCTGTACGGGCGCATTGATATGTCGAAGTATCAGGTTGCGCTGCGCAAGTGCGATAACTTCATTGTCAGGCAGTATGGCGGGGTGGAGAATAGGCCGGGCACGCGCTTTGTCGGCGAAGCCAAATACCCGACGCGGAAATGCCGTCTTATCCCTTTCCAGTTCTCGACCGTCCAGACCTATGCGCTGGAGTTCGGGCACAACTATATGCGCGTTATCAAAGACGGTGCGTATGTGCTGAACAGCAGCAATGTGATCTACGAACTGGCTATGCCGTATGCAGAGGCCGACCTGTTCCGCATTAAATTCACGCAGAGCGCAGACGTGCTTACGCTGGTTCACCCGGCCTACCCGCCGAAGGAGCTTCGCCGTTACGCGCATGACAGCTGGCAGATCGTCGACGTCACCACCAAAAACGGACCATTCGAAGATATCAACGTTGACGAGTCAGTGAAGGTTTACGCCAGTGCCAGCACCGGCACCATCACGCTGACGGCGAGCTCTGCCATCTTCGGCGCTGAGCAGGTCGGTAAACTGTTCTATCTCGAGCAGCCTGCAGTTGATTCCGTTCCCGTCTGGGAGACCAGCAAGACCACTTCTATCAACGACGTGCGCCGCGCCGACAGCAACTACTACCGTGCCAATACTGCTGGCAAGACCGGGACCCTTCGCCCGTCTCACACCGAAGGCATGTCGTGGGATGGATGGGGCGGGACCGGATCAGATGATACTGGCATCCAGTGGGAGTACCTGCACAGCGGCTTCGGTATCGCGCGCATCACCGCGGTAGCCAGTGACGGCCTGACAGCTACCGCGACGGTGGTGAGCTATATCCCGTCACAGGTAGTTGGCTCAGCCAACAGCAGCTACAAGTGGGCGCGGTATGCCTGGAACAGCGTAAACGGATACCCAAGCACGGTCGTTTATTACCAGCAACGCCTGTATTTCGCCGCGTCTACCGCGAACCCGCAAACCATCTGGGCGAGCCGCACCGGCGACTACAAAGACTTTGGCAAGAACAACCCTATTCAGGATGACGATCGCATTATCTACACCTACGCCGGGCGCCAGGTGAATGAGATCCGCCATCTTATCGATGTCGGCAACCTGGTGGCGCTGACATCCGGCGGGGAATATACGATATCCGGAGACCAGAATAAGGTGCTCACGCCGTCGGCGTTCTCGTTCAGCTCTCAGGGTAACAACGGCTCCAGCAATGTGCCGCCGATAGCAGTGGCAAACATCGCGCTGTTTATCCAGGAGAAGGGGAGTGTGGTCCGAGATCTGGCTTACTCTTTCGACGTCGACGGGTACCAGGGGACTGACCTGACCATACTGGCGAACCACCTGTTCCAGAAGCGCAGCATTGTCGACTGGTCATTCTGCATCGTTCCGTACAGCAGCGCGTTCTGCATTCGTGATGACGGTAAGTTGCTGGTGCTGACCTATTTGCGCGATCAGCAGGTGTTCGCCTGGGCGCCGCAGTCCAGCACCGGAAAGTACGAAAGCACCTGCTCCATCAGCGAAGGCAGTGAGGACGCTGTTTATTTCGTGGTTAACCGGACCATCAACGGACAGACGAAACGTTACATCGAGCGCCTGTCCAGTCGACTGTTTACCAGTGATGAAGATGCGTTCTTTGTCGATTGTGGGCTGAGCTATGACGGGCGTAATACCTCAGCGCGGACTATGACCATTAGCGGAGGCACCGGCGACTGGAGCTATCAGGTTGACTACCCGGTGACGATAAGCGGCGGGGCGTATTTCGTTGGCACCGACGTTGGCGCGCAGATCCAGTTCCCGTATTCAGAGACGGATCCCAACACTGGTGAGGTGGTGGCGAAAGAGCTGCGTGGAGACATCATCTCCATAACAAGCACAACGGCGGTAGTTGTTCGCTTCAACCGTAATGTTCCGGCGGTGCTGCGCAATGCGGCCACAACAAACTGGCAGATGGCTCGCCAGACTTTCAGTGGTCTGTCACACATCGAAGGCCAGTCAGTAAACATTCTTTCAGACGCGAGCGTAGAGCCGCAGAAAACCGTAACCGGTGGCGCCGTCACGCTGGAGTCACCTGGCGCGGTGGTGCATATCGGTCTGCCGATCACCGCTGAATTCGAAACACTGGACATCAACATCAACGGGCAGGAAACGCTGCTGGATAAAAAGCAGGTAATTCCGACAGTTACGATGGTGGTCAACGCCAGCCGCGGCATCTGGGCAACCACACCGGGCGGCGAATGGTACGAGTACCCTCAGCGTGAATTCGAGTTCTACGACGATCCTGTCGATGACGCTACCGGGAAAGTAGAGGTTAAGCTCGACAGCAACTGGGATAAGAACGGACGCGTTAAGGTGCGCCAGACTGACCCGTTACCGCTTTCTGTTCTGGCGGTTCTGCCGAGAATGACGGTTGGAGGATTCTGATGATCAAAGTTCAGATCGTACCGGCCACCGCAGAACATATCGAAGCCATGTTGCCGCATGTTCGCCAGGCGGATGTTGATGAATTTCTGGCGACAAACGGATGGAGCCCGCGCCGCGTGCTTGAAACCGGGCTGCGCACGTCAACCTTTGCCTGTGCCGGTCTGATTAACGGTGAGGTGGTGACCATCTTCGGCGTGGCCCCGGCATCCATGATAGGCGGGAGCGGAATACCGTGGCTGGTTGGCACCGATGCGCTGGAGAAATACCAGCGCACCTTCCTGCGCCGCTGCGGGAAAGTGGTCAATGCAATGCTGTCCGTTTATCCGTATCTTGAAAACTATGTTGATGCCCGCAACCACACCGCGCGCATCTGGCTGCACTGGCTGGGTTTCGCCATTGAAGAACCTCAGCCGTTCGGCATTCATGGCCTTCCGTTCCATCGCTTCCACATGGAGAGAAAATAATGTGTAGCCCGGCTATCGCTCTTGCTGGCGCCAGCGTCGCACTGAGTGGCGTCTCAGCTTATAACCAGTACCAGTCAGGGAAATATACGGCAGCGGTCGCTGAGCAGAATGCGGACGTTGCAGAGGCCCAGGCTCAGGATTCTATTAACCGCGGGAATGCGCAGGCTGATGAGGTCCGTCGACGTAACCGGCAGGCTGCCGGGACGCAGGCCGCTACGATGGGGGCTACCGGTGCTGAACTCTCAACTGGCGGGGCGCTGGACATCTTCGGTGACACAGCACAGTTCGGCGCGCTTGATGCTCTGACCACTGTCAATAATGCCCAGCGTGAGGCATACGGTTATCAGGTCCAGGCTGAGAACTACAAAGCCCAGGCCAGTTCATCGCGCAAGCAGGGGAACATGGGGGCGCTGACGACACTGCTCACCGCTCCGCTGCAGGCATATGGCGCTTATCAGATGGGCGGAGGGACATGGTCACCGTTCACGCAGAAAGCGGCTCCAATCAGCGCTGCCGTCGGCACGCCAACCGGTCGATAAGGAGATATCGAAATGCCAACAGTACCAACAGTCAACGGACGCCAGGTTGAAAGTCGTGGTTTCCAGTCTCCTGGCATGCAGGCATTTGAGCAGCCAAACATCGGCGATGCGCTGACGCAGGTTGGCCCCAAAGCGATTGAGGTATTTGCGCAAGCCAAACAGCGCGCAGATGTAGCCCAGGCGCAGGATGCATCCCTGCAGCTCAGCCAGTTTTCCAGCGATCTTCTTACTAATCCAGATACCGGGCTGCTGAACCTCCAGGGTAAGAATGCTTTGGGCAAAGGGCAGGAGTACACCCAGCAGTTTGATTCCCAGGCCGAGCAGATCGCCATGACCCTGCCTGAAGGTGCCCGCGCCGGGTTCATGCAGCAGGCGCAGCAGCAGCGCATCCAGTTCACTTCTCAGGCCGGGCGTCATGAGATAGGCCAGCTCAATGCCTACGAAGAAGGGCAGTTCCAGGCGACGCTGGCCAATAACGGGAAACTGGCCGCGTCTGCCTACGGCGACAATGCTAACTACGTGCTGTACAACCAGCAGACCTTCCAGCAGATAGACGACTATGGCGCTGCGCACGGCTGGAGTTCAGAGCAGATTCAGGCCAAAAAAATAGAGTTTAAGGAGAAGGTTGCTGACGCATCACTTTCCCAGTGGTCGGCCAATAACTCTATCGAGTTCATTCAGAGCAACGGTGAGTTGAGCGATACGGCTGTTGGCTCACGTCGTGCGGTATCTGAAGGCGGCTCCGGCGACGGCGCGCGCGGCATCAGGAATAACAACCCCGGCAACCTCGAGTACAGCAAAACGAATCCGTGGGTAGGTCAGACCGGTGACGATGGTCGCTTTGCCAAATTCGAAACCCCGGAGCATGGCATCCGCGCACTGGGCCGCAACCTCCTTTCTTACCAACGGCAGGGCATTGATACCGTCAGCGACATCATTAACCGCTGGGCGCCGCCCTCCGACAATAACAATACCGATGCGTATATCCAGGCAGTTTGCGCGCAACTTGGCGTTACACCGGATCAGCAGCTGGATGCATCAAACCCTGATACGCTGAAGGCCCTGTGCGCATCTATTATCCAGCATGAGAACGGAAGCCAGCCTTACAGCGATCAGCAACTCGCAACCGGCGTGAGCGCAGCAATCGGCCTGTCTCAGCTCCCGACCAGTACCAAGCGCTACACTGGAAACGCAGCATTCGACGCTGCATCCCCTGAAGCGCAGGCAACCTTCCTCCGTCAGGCTGACCAAATTCGCAAGCAGCAGCAGGCAGAGTATCGAACCAATATCGACGGACGCGTGCGCGATGCCAGCGCGGCATACATGCGCGGTGTTGATTTCCCTGACGCGCCAACGCAGAACGACTTCCTGGCGGCCTACGGCGTGCGCGAAGGTAATCTCCGCTATACCGAGTTTAAGAACACTCAGATCGCCGGGCAATACATCGGCTCGTTCCGCAACATGCCGACGAGCAGCATCACAGCCTACGTTAATCAGCTGAAGCCCGGAACCGAGGAAACAGGCGAGGGCTATGCTTCCCGAGCTGAATTATTCGATCAGGTATCGGCGGCGGCCACGAAGGTGATCAGCCAGCGCCAGAACAATCCGTTTAACGCCGCGGTAGAAATCGGGGCCTATAAGCCGATCGCCAGCAACAACCCTAACGACATCACGTCCGAGGTGGCTAACCGCTTCTCCTCTCAGGAAAGCCTGCGCGCGCTGGGCATCAATGCGCCTATCCTGTCGAGCGAGGAGGCTGCATCACTGTCTGAGCAGGTGCGCGGCACTAAAGACGTAAACCAGACCATCAGCCTGCTGCAGAGCATGGGCGAAACGCTTTCCGCCCCGGCAATGCGCCAGGTCGCATCTGCCATTGCGCCAAACAACGCTGCAACAGCCTATTCCGCGCTGCTGCTGGGCACACCGGATAACCAGTACGACAACAAAAAGCCATCCATCGCCTACAGCCAGTTCATTGGCTACAAGCCGACCATGAATAAATACGACGTATCGAAGGTGGTGCTGGCTGGTGATCAGTTGCTGAACCCAACGAAAGCGATGAAGGATGCCGGGATAACTCCGGTCCAGTTGCCGAGCGAAGATAAGCTTAAGCGAGCATTCGACGATCAGGTTGGTAACTCATTCGCCAATAACCCGCAGGCGCGCCAGCTGAGCTATAACCTGTTCAAAGCCGCTTACGCTGGGATCGCTTACCAATCCGGAGACGCCTCTATGACGCGCACGGATGCAGCAAACTCCGATGTAGTGGAGAAGGCAGCGCAGTACGCCACTGGCGGGGTGTATAAGGGATTCAATGGCGGAGACGTGGTAATGCCGTTCGGCATGGACAAATCTACTTTCAAGGATCGTTACACCGTATCTGCGCAGCAGGCTCTGAAAGATGCCGGGCTGAACGTCAACGCTGCATCAAACTTCACTCCGGTCAACATCGGCAATAACCAATATCGGCTGGTAAGCGGTAGCGGGCGCTGGGCAACAGATCCGAAAACCAATGAAGCTATCGTCGTGAGGGTCGAATAATGTCTGATGTATTTTCTCTGGCTCCGGAAGGCCAGGCGTGGACCGACGATAAAACTGCGGCCAACCCCGCACGTCCTGAAGACTATGAGCCGACTTTCTTCCAGGGCTCAATCGCAGCGCCGGTGCGCGGAGTGGCTGAAGGTACTCTCGGCCTGGCACAATCTGCCGTCGGATTCAGTAAGCATTTGATCAGCGATCCGGCATTCACCGCCGACGTGGCACCAACGGTCAATATCTTCCGGGTGATGTTCCCGGATGCAGATAAAGCGCTGAACGACACCTACGACACGATCGGCAAACAACTGCAGGATGCGCGGGGTTACGTGAAGCCTGATGCGGGTAGCCAGGGCACGGCTGCCGAGGTGCTCTATGGTCTCGGGCAGTTCGTGCCGGCCATCGGTGCAACCATTGTAGGTGGCCCAACAGTCGGCGCGGCGACAGCATTCAGCTCGACGTATGAGCAGTCCTATCAGGATTTCAAAGGAAAGGGGGTGGACGAGTCTACGGCGCGTAACCTGGCAACGCAGCAGAGCCTTTTCAACGCAGCGGGCATGGCCTTACCTGCTGCCGTCGGCACCACCCTGGCAACGCGCATCGCCTCAGGTGTGGCAATCAACACCGGGTTCGGGGGCCTGAACCGTTACTCCGTCGGCGAAACGCTGGAGGAGGAAGGCTACACCGAGATGGCGAAACAGTACCGGGTATTCGACGGCCAGGCGATGCTGGTGGATGCGGTGCTTGGCGGTGCCTTTGGTGGGGCTCATCACCTGGCCGCGCGCAATGCTGACGTGCCACCTCCGGTTGATACTGAAGCGCCGATCCCGGCGGCAGAGGTGCAGAGCGTTCCTGACGCAACCGCAGAACCATCCCCATTAACAGAGTCAGCGCCAGTGACAGATGCGCCTGGTGCACCGTTGCGATCTGATGCTCAGGCACCAGTGACAGAGCCTGCCGCCGCACCAGATATTCCAGCCATAAAACCGAGCGACATCGATGCAGCTCACACGCTGAATGAGGGGCTCTATTACGATCTTGAATCCTCCCCGGTGCTGCACGCCAGCAATGAGAGCATCAACAGCCATGTGGCAGCCATGGACGAAGCGTATCGTCAGCTGAATGACGGGCAGCCTGTTAACGTCGGGATGATGGCGCGCGGGCTGGATGGTCCGGCGCGGCCCGGCATGCTGGAATCAGCAAACGAGCAGTACCATGCAATGCAGCATGTTTTCGAAGAGAATGGTGTCAGGTATGAAACGCCGTCAGAACTGTCTGGCGAAGCTCCGGCGCCGCGCGCAGAAAGCGCATTCACGGCAGCGGACGAAACTGGCGGTCAGGTAAGTGTCGATCCCGATACCGGCCAGGTGATTTCATCCAACAGTTACGACCTGATGGCGGCGCGCGATATGGCGACCACCAATCCGGATCTGACAATTACGCACCCCGACACCGGGCAACCGGCGAAACTCTCCGATGTTCTGGCTGATTTTGATGAGCAAATCCAGACCGTGCAGAACGAATCGAAGGTATATTCCGTCGCCGCCGCGTGCTTCCTGAGGAACCCATAATGAAACAGGCATGTGTTGAAGCCATTGCGCAAACGCTGGGCCGCCAGCCAAAGGCTGACGAGCTGAAAGGAATTGAGGACCGAATCAAAGAGGCCGTGCGGCAGGTACATAAAAAAAATGCCAGGGAAGGTAAGACTGGCATTCCTGATGCGCAGACGTATATGGAGGCCGCCGATCTTGTGCGTCAGCGCGTTGTGCATGACGTCTATAAGAAGCGCCAGCGCGTCGCTCAGAACGCGATCGCCATAAGCAGGGTGACAGATACTCTCGACGCCAATATCCCGCCAGAGCAGCAAACACCAGCCAATTTGCAGCAGTTTATATTTGCGGGGCGGCGCACGAAGGTTTTCGGCAAGGATCCAGATATCAACGTGACGTCTGCCGAGGAGCTGGCTACCGGCGCATATCAGGACTGGTCTCGCCAGCTCAGCGCCGAACTGCTGAAAGCCGGTGATGACGTCCGTAAATTCTTCGAGCAGAGCAAAGCACTCGGCGAGCAGCGATTCCGCAGCCTGTTCGACCAGCAGGCGGCAAAGTCAGCACAGTTCCAGATCCTGAAAGAGTTGTACGGCGAAGACACGGGGAACCTGCAGGCGAAGAAAATCGCGCAGGTATGGAATGACGTAACCAGCCGGGCCCGCCAGGAGATGAACGACAACGGTTTTGATATCGGCCTGCGCGACGACTGGCATCTGCCGTATGTGGACGATGCTGATTTTATTCGCAACGCCGGGCGTGATGAGTGGCTGGCATCATTGCCGGTGGCAGAGCAGGCAAAGGCGAGACTGTCAGGCCGCCAGCCGCCGATTGAATTTTCCCGCCAGGCATGGGTTGATGACGTTTACAACACGCAGGACCGTAGCAACTACGTTAATCCGGACGGAAGCCCGATGAATGACATCGAGTATCGCCAGGCGCTGGAATCGATTTTTGAAACGAAGGCCACCGACGGCGCGAACAAAATCGACCCTGGCGCGTTCATGGGCACCGGAGGGATAAAGAACCGTGGTTCACAGAGCAGGGTGATGGCGTTCAAGGATGCGCAGTCCCACTTCGCCTACATGGAGCGCTACACCCAGCAGCCAGTGGCTGGTGTGATGATGTCGCACCTGCAATCCTCTTCTCGCGATCTGGGTGTCGTGAAAGCGTTCGGCCCGGACGCAACCCGCAACTTTTCGCTGGTTCTGGATAGGGTTTATCAGCGTGCGGTAACCGGGGGGAAGGAAGTCGGCAAGATGAACGATGAGCGCCAGATGGTTGAACGCATGTTTAACTCAATGGCCGGGCTTAACGGCGCCGCTTCATCCAGCGTGTTCACTTCGGCAGTTGGTGGTCTGCGTAACCTAATGACCAGCGCCATGCTCGGCACTAGCGTTCTAACGGCAACCAGCGACCAGGCCATCATGCGCGCCAATGCCCAGGCTCTTGGCTTCACCCGCGACGGCATGCGCCTGTCATCCAACACCATTAAAAATCTTTTCAGCGGTGATGCCAAACGCGCCAACGCAGAGCTCGGCTTACTGGTGGATTCGCACGCTGCGGTCGTATCAAAGATGGGCGGCTTTGACCTGTCACGCGGAATAACAGGCTGGTTCGCTGAGAAGACGCTGAAGTGGTCAGGTCTGATCGCCATGGACCGCGCTAACAAGGCATCCTTCGGTCTACTGATGTACAAAAACATTGGCGAACTGACCCGCAAATTTAAGACGCTGGATGATGTTAAAGGGTCAGATAAAACCATCCTGGCCAACAAAGGCTGGAGCAATGAGGACTGGGCTATCATGGCAGCGGCAGACCTTCAGCCAATGACCACCGCCGGGCATAAGGGGATGACGCCTGACGCGATTTACGCAGTTCCCGATGACGTCATCACTGGCATCATGGCGGACCGTATTGCACAGGTTCGCGCCGGGAGTGAAGCCTCACTGGCAGCGATTGGCGATCTCCCTCCTGAGCGGCTGAAAAGGATGAAAGAAGCATTCGACGCAGAAGCAGAGCAGACCATCACTCGCATGGTTCGCAATGCCCGCGCTGAAGCCGCGCAGAAATTGCTGGGAATCACGCACGGTGAGATGACCAGCGCAGTCACCACCGCTACCGGGTTGGACACCTACGCCCGCGACGATGCAGGGCAGCTAATTAAGAGCTTCATGCTCTTCAAAACAACGCCATTCGCAGGGTTCCGTCAGTTAGTAAATCGCTCTAAGGATCTGGACACGGTGCCCGCCATCAAGTTCCTGGCTTCTTACATCGCTGGCACGACATTGGCCGGGATGTTCGCTAACCAGATGAACAGTATGCTGACCGGTAATGACCCGCTCGACATGTCCAAGCCAACGACATGGGTGCAGGCGCTGCTGAAGGGTGGCTCATTCGGTATCTACGGAGATTTCCTGTTCCAGGACCATACGCAGTATGGTTCAAGTATCGCGGCCACCATCGGGGGGCCTGTGCTCAGTTTTGCCGAGCAGCTAACCAAACTGCTGATCACTAACCCGCAGAAGGCGCTGCAGGGGGAAGAAACATCGTTCGGTGCCGATGCGCTGAAGACAGCCCGCATGATCACCCCGTTCGCCAACCTCTGGTATGCTAAGGCCATCACCAATCATCTGATCCTGCAACAGCTTCAGGAGATGGCAAACCCAGGTTACAACGACCGGGTGAGGGACCGCGCGCAGCGGGAGTTCAACACAACGAGCTGGTGGGAGCCTGGCGAGACAACGCCACGCAGAGCACCAGATTTAGGTAAAGCGGTGGGCAATTAATGACGAGAGATAAAATCGAGTATATTGCTTCTCTTCAGTATGAAGCAGAAAGGTGGAGAAGGATTGGCGGGTGGGGATCATTAATAGCCCTCGCTGCTTTAATTATCGACCTATGGTTCAGGCATATTGGTGCAGCATCACTACTTTTTGAATCAGCCATACTTGGTGGATTTATTTGCTGTTGGGGTGGTAACTTTGATAGGGCATCCAAGCATAAGCGAGAACTCGACACGATATGTTTTGCCTTATTCGGTAAAAGCTATGAAAAATCTCACCTTGATATTATTGAATTAAACAAAACGAAACTAATGTGACATGTCACAAAGGCCGCCGAAGCGGCCTTTTTCATATCAGAACCCGGCTGTGTTTTTGGTGATGTACTGCGCGTGGGTGCGGATGTCGTTCAGGCATTTGCTCACACCGACGATATAGCTCACCATGGTTGTGAACTCCGCCGCCGCGCCTGAAACATCGTGGCCGTCTTCCTGCATAAGGTTGAGCAGATTCATCAGCAACGAGTGTTCAGACAGGCCGAGAACGCCTTCAGGGGAATGGATGTGCTCGCGGTATCCTGGTTTCAACGGTACGTTGTATTCCTGCTTATCTCCCGACTTCATCGCCTCTAGAATAGCTGGCATAAAGCTGGCGACAACCTTCTGAGCTTTATCTGCTGGCGACAGCTCTTCACGAACATAACGCCCGGACTGGCGGATCTGCGGCAGTACTTCGCCAGTGACCCATTTGCGGAAACGGTAGGGGATAGTGCCAGGCGTAACCGCGTCGCGGCAGCGAAGGATTAGTGTGTAGAGTCCGGACTCGTTTATGACGTTAACTGCCTGCATACCGCCAAGGGTGTAACTTGAAGTTACACCCTTCTCATCGCCATCAAGCATCCCGATTGCTTTACGTGAGTTTCTCAGGCCGAGAGCATCGCACACGTCTTTAGCAGCGAACCATGGGTTGCCGTCAATATTAAACATGCGTACAGGGGTAGCTGATTCGAATTTGAATACTGCGTCTGGGGATGGCTTTATTTGGGTATTCATTGTGATCACCTTTGTAGTCAGATAATCACCACTTCTGAGACCAATCAGATGGTGGTGAACTGTGCAGAGTTGGTCTTACCGGCTACAAAGGACCCGGCGCACCTTTCGGCGCCCCCACACAGCCCACCATAGAAAATGGGTGCTATGTTTCACGCATAAAAAAACCGCTTGCGCGGTATATGCGCCTCTGTAGTAATCCGGGAGACCAATCCCGGCACTGGATTTTGCCAGTGCCTGATTACTATGGCACAAGATTTATGCAATGTAAATTTACCGTAAAGGTAATGATTGCATGGAATTAAGGTAATTACAAACCCTATCTGGTTTGTTTCTTCAGCTGCTCAGCGCAGTAATCGAGATGCATCTGCAGATCCCTCATGGACATCTGCGAGCTGGTGACATAGTTCACCAAGGCAGTCAGCTCTGCCATCGGGCCATCAACATTAAAGCCATCGTCACCCAGTTGGCGCAGCAATGTCATCAGGTGTGAATCTTCAACAAGGGAGCGGACGCCTCCCGGCGTGTGTATTCGTTCGGCAAATCCTTTTTCCAGCGGGTGATGATACTGACGTTGCATCTGATATTCTCCATGCATTCACTGTATATATGTACAGTAGCAAAAGTCCTAGAGACTATCCAGCACGTTTTGCTATTTACCTAAAAGGTAATAACTTCAGTGATTGTTATTCATTCAATTCATATAAGGTTTGATGGGTAATAAACTGTCCTGATGATGCACGCGCGCCGGGCGCTGCTTTACTGGAGACAGGCCATGACGGTATCGACCGTAGTTGACCATAACGATTACACCGGGAACGGCGTTACGACATCCTTCCCGTACACCTTCCGCATATTCAAGAAAACAGATCTGTCGGTGTCGGTCGTCGACCTGAGCGAAAACATCACGGTTCTGGTTCTGGACACCGACTACACAGTGACCAACGCCGGGGGATATAACGGCGGTAATGTAGTGCTCACCGCGCCGTTGGCGAATGGCTGGCAGATCTCCATTGCTCGTGATCTGGAGCCAACGCAGGAAACTGACCTGCGCAACCAGGGGAAGTTCTTTGCTGAAGTGCATGAGGATGCATTTGACAAACTGACGATGCTGATCCAGCAGGTTGCCAGCATGTTCCGTCTGGCATTGCGTAAGCCATCAAGCATTGCGAACTGGTACGACGCGCTGAACAACTACATCCGTAATGTGCACGATCCGCGAGACCCGCAGGACGCGGCAACCAAGAGCTATGTTGATACTCTTGCCAGTGGGAATCTCAACAGGACATTGCGTGTCCCTGAGGTAATCAATCAACTACCTGGTGCAACTGATCGCGCGAATAAAATACCTGCATTTGATAGCTCTGGTAATGCCATCGTAATCCTGCCCCCGTCCGGGTCAGCATCAGACGTGCTTATTGAGCTGGCAAAGCCGACAGGGTTTTCTCTTATTGGTGAATTTGATTCGATCGCCGCTCTCTACGCCACCTCGGGGATAAAAGATAATGGTCTTGCATCAGTCAGATCTTTCTATGCAGGTAGAAGCGTAGGTGGTGGTTATTTCAGATGGATGGCCACGAGCACGCTGGCTGATGACGGATTTTCTGTCATCAAACCAACCGCTGTCACCGGTTCCGGGAGGTGGGTTAACGTGAAGAGAGGGTTTCTAACGCCTCCAGAATGTGGTGCCATCCCTGATGATGCCAGCTTCGATAGTGCAACAGGCCTCTCTAACTGGGCCACTCAGAACCGATGTCTTGGCAGTTCTGGCGTATTCAGGTCCTCAGTTGGTCTAGTATTCACGGGAGTAAACCCATGGGTTACTGCCGAACGTATGACCATTGAATATACCGCACCAGAAATTAATGGCGTTATGGCAACTCCGAACGACCAGACAATATTTCAAGTTGAGGGGCTGGAAGTTAAAAACGTTAGCGCTACACCATCTACGGCTGCCGCAACTGCAAACGGGTTTAGAATGGTTGGGCTTAAGCAGGCATTTGTGAGGCGCAACAGGAGTATTGGGTGGAAAAATACTGGTATCTTCTTCCAGAGTTGTAGGCAGTGGGAGGCAATTGATAATTTATGCTGGCTTAATGACTGGGATCTTACCAATACATTCGCATCGGGTGGAGATATCGTAGCCTATACTGGCACGCCAGGCGCTTCAAAAGGCGGAAAAATAATTGGCAATTTACTGCTTTCCGATACGAGCCAAGGGATTAACGTAAACGCACTGTCTGCGGACAGGGAAATCATCATTTCAAATAACACCATCCTTACTTATAACTCTGATTTCACAACTAAAGATTTTTCTCTTATTAATAAGAGACATGGCATTGAGTTTGGGTACAACAGCAATCAGACTTACGGCGGCTCTATACTTATTGCGAACAATATTATTCGCGATACTAACTGGACAGGTATTTACCGTTCTGGTGGGGCTGACGGCTCTGTCTCTTATCCACCTTCAATGATTCATGCCAATCTAATTTATAACGTTGGTATGAAAATAGATGCCTCTAACATCTCTGGCGGCATTCTCATTGGTGACATTGTGGATGGCGACATTCTTTCTAACAACCTCGTATCTGGCTTTGGGCAGTTGTCATCAGGGGCATATCGTATCCAAGATACTGTTGGTAACTCCAAACTGACAATGAACAATAATGTTGACTTTGATAGTAAAGGGTCAGGCATATACATCACTGGCGAAGCTAACGGCGTAGTTGTCAACGGGCATAGAACTGTAAGAGCTGCCGGCCATAGCGTATTCCTTACTCCTGTTTCTGGAGCTACGGTCTTTGGTGATCACGTCCTCAATGACATCGTTGTGGAAAGGACTACTGATGGATATGGTGTCGTGTTCGCATCTGGGGCTGCGTCAACAAGTGCTCTGAACAATCTTAATGCTAAAGGGACCCTCACTAACGCAACTACTAACTCAGCAATATATGTTGCAGGAACCCCATCAAACGCAATAATCATCGGTGGCGTGATTAAGGGGTTCGCTTATGGAGTATGGTGCCAAACGTTTGTAGATACGACCATTCAACTTCCGTGGGGCGGGATCACATTCGTTGGCACTAACACAGCCTTCAGATTGGTGAGAACCTCAGGAACGGCCACTGCCTACGTGAACCCCAACTTCTACTATGGCGTAACAAACAGATTTTCAAATGGTGGTACTGGAACCAGTAACGGTGCTGAAAGGCTGTTAGTGAATGGGACAGTGGTAGCATAAATATTTTGGGGAGCATGAGCTCCCCTTTTTTTATATTGCGGAAATCTTATTACATACCTTCCTGCCTAACTTAATGAATGGTTTTTCAATGAAGTTATAGGTGACGTAAGAAACCACAATGAATATGGCGCAGGCGAAGAGCATCTTCGCAAACCCAGGGCCCGAGTTGTAGACCGGAAGCCAGGATAGCTTTCTGATCAGGATTGCGTTAACCGCGCCGTGGGTAATGTAGAGTGAATATGAGATGTCACCGAGGAAATTAAGCACACGGTTTTCTTTTATCTCGGTGCCTGCCTCATAGATTAGGCAGCCCAAGAATAACACGAAGGCCCAAAGACCAAAGTTAAGCGGCCCGTAACCAAATCGGTATCTGGCAAAGAAGGCGCAAACTGCAAACGAGACACAGGCGAAGAAAATAATATTCTTATGGGGCACTTTTTTAATGTATTCCATAGCCCAATAGAAGAACATTCCGTACACGAACTCCAGAAGCATAGGAGATGCGAGGAGCTTAATAAAACCTATATCAGGATTTCCGTTTAGCTGATTAAAGCCACTTAAGGAAACATCACCATTATAATGCTTTTGAATCAAAAACATCGGCACCAGTAAAAATGTTGCAGCAAGAATTATCCTCTGATTGTGGGATATTGACATTGCAATGAGAAATACAAGGTAGAAATAGAGCTCGTAGGTCAAGGTCCAGGCTGGCAATATCAGGCTATAGCCAAAGAAAGGTGCGTCCTTTGAATAGTCCAGATGGATCAGGAGTGCCGACCTGATGAACGACTGAAAATCAGTTGGTACGATCACCAGACAAAACAGAATGAGACTTATAATATATACCGGATATACCCGGAATAATCTCTTCACTACGAAGATCGAGCGCGCGTGAGTGGGCTTGTGGGCTGTAGAGTAGGCTATGATAAAGCCGCTTATGATGAAAAATAAATCGACACCTGAAGGGCCACTGAAAAAAAGTAGATCCCCTAGGTTCTTCTGCTCATAGGCATTGTTGATAATCCCTCTTAAATGGAAGGCTACAACTAAAAGAGCTGCAATCCCTCTCAAGTAATGTATTGACTTTATTTTTTCCACTGCAACCTCGAAGCCTTAATCATTACCCCTAATGATATCACCTCTAGGGTAATTTCAGTAAGAGGAATCCGATCAAATTTAATCCGTATATGGTTTATTGTGTATGATGAACTCACCAACTAAGGGGGTTCTTCATGCACATTAAACGGTGGTCACTATGTCGCACACAATGACTACGGAGACGCTCAATCAGGGGCTTAGCCTCAGCGCGTTATTTTCAGTGGTCGCGGGTGTGCCGCCAGAAGTTGCTTTGGGGGCGTTGGCTGGCGCGGTAATTTTTGTTACCTCGGCAGTGGAATACCCAATCAAGCGCCGGTTACTTCTGGCATTCCTCAGCTTCTTCTGCGGCCTTCTCTTCTACAAAGCGACAGCATCCATTCTGATTGGCGTGGCCAGCCTGGTGCCGACGATTACACAGGACTCTTTCGAAAAGGGGATCGTGTTCTCTGCCGGGGCTTTCGTTTCGGCTATCGTCGCTGTCCGCATCGGCATCTGGCTGTATCACCGTTCTGAAAATCCACGCGACCTGATCCCGGGGAGAAAAGACGATGACCAGTCCTGACCTGCTTCTCATCCTGAACGCCGCTATCTGCGGCGGCATTGCAATCCGAGTCCTTCTTTTCCGCCGTGACGGGTCACGCCATCGCTGGTGGGGTGGATGGCTTGCCTACATCCTGATCGTCGTCGCAGCCAGCGTTCCTATCCGGACATTCTACGGGTATTACGATTCCGCAGACTGGTCAGAAATCATCATCAAAGCCGTGTTCCTGGCTGCGCTTATCAAGACAAAGGGGAACGTGGTGCAAATATTCAAGATAACGAGGTCCCAGCATGGACATTAAACAATTCCAGCGTGCAGCTGGCATCAGTGACGTGCTGGCCACGCGCTGGTATCTGCACATCACCGTAGCCATGAAAGAGTTTGGCATCGAGCAACCACTGCACCAGGCGATGTTTCTCGCGCAGGTGGGGCATGAGTCTGGCGGCTTCACCCGGCTGCAGGAGAACTTCAACTACAGCGTGACCGGGCTGGCAGGATTCGTACGCGCCGGTCGACTCACTCAGGGCCAGGCCAACGCGCTGGGCCGCCGGGCTGGTGAACCATCGTTACCGCTGGAGCGTCAGCGCGCGATCGCCAATCTGGTGTACAGCAAACGCATGGGGAACAATGGACCGACAGATGGCTGGTTTTACCGCGGGCGAGGACTTATCCAGATCACCGGCCTGAACAACTACCGCGACTGTGGCAACGGGCTCAAAATTGAGCTGGTTAGCCAGCCTGAGCTGCTGGCGCAGGATGAATATGCTGCCCGCAGCGCGGCGTGGTTCTTCGCCACCAAAGGTGGCATGAAGTACACCGGCGACCTGGTGCGCGTCACGCAGATCATCAATGGCGGGCAGAACGGCATCGACGACCGGCGTGCGCGGTACATCACTGCCAGTAAGGTGCTGGCTGTATGATCTGGGCATTCGTTAAAGCTTACTGGAAACAGTTGCTTATCGTGTCGATGCTTGCTGTCCTGGTGGTCGGAGGCATGGTTGCCTGGAACCTACACGGCAGCCGCCAGTACGATGCCGGGTATGCGCAGGCAAAGGCAGACCGCAAAGCCGAAGATGAGAAAGCCCGTCAGCATGACGAACAGGAGAAAGCGACCAATGAACGTGAAGCGCAGCAGAGGATCGACCGGGCGCGCAATGATGCTCTTGATGCTGCCGCTCGCGCTGGCCGGTTGCAGCAACAGCTCGTTGCCATCCGTGAGCAGCTCAGGCAGTATAACGCCACTGTCGGCGCTGGGGCGTCAGCCGCAGACACCGGAGTTTTGCTTGCCGACGTGCTCAGCAAATCTCTCGAGCGAAACCGACAACTGGCAGAGTACGCTGACCGGGCCGCAGAAGCAGGACGAGTCTGTGAAAAGCAGTACGATTCACTGATCCGGTGACATGGCATTTTTCATGGTACTGATTTCCAGTGACGGTATATAAAACGGTACGGTGAAAATCAGTTTTCAGAAACTTGTTATCAGTCAATTGGTTATGCATGCCGTAAATAATTGAGTGGGAAT